>Ga0134079_10000151_pt1 | contig 16936 bp, 11 predicted proteins | sample 15_taG_2_FD_119770 | JGI IMG/M metagenome (GOLD analysis project Ga0134079, IMG submission 119770) | Grasslands soil microbial communities from the Angelo Coastal Reserve, California, USA - 15_D_Rain_40cm_2_09182015 | ecosystem: Environmental > Terrestrial > Soil > Grasslands ...
GCGCTGGACGACGCCGCAGCAGCGCACGCTCTCGGTCGCGCTGCTCCAAGGCGCGATCGTGCAGGATCTGAAATGGAAGCCCGAGCAGCTCACGAGCACGCTCGAGCTCTACGCGCGCCTCACCGCGCAAACCCTCGGCACCGAGCTCATCGTGTGGCCCGAGGCGGCCGTGCCGACACTGATCGAGGACGTGCGCGGCTACGTCGCCGGCGTGCGCCAAGCGAGCGCGGCGCGCGGCAGCACCGTGTTGCTCGGAATTCTGCGCGGCGATCCGGAGGCGGGGCAGGACGCGGCGCAGAACGTGCTCGTCGCGTTGACCGAGCCGATGCAGACGTACGTGAAGCGCCACCTCGTGCCGTTCGGCGAGTACTTTCCCGTGCCGGAGTTCGTACGTGGCTGGATGCGGCTCATGAATCTGCCGTCGTCCGACATCGTGTCCGGCGCGCGCGACCAGCCGCCTCTCAAGGCCGCGGGCGAGCGCATCGCGGTCACGATCTGCTACGAGGACGTGTTTCCCGCGGAGCAGCTCCACTATCTGCCCGACGCGACGTTGCTCGTGAACGTGAGCAACGACGCGTGGTTCGGCGACTCGATCGCGCCGCATCAACACCTGCAGATCGCGCAGCTGCTCGCGGCCGAGGTCGGTCGCTACATGCTGCGCGCGACGAACACCGGCGTGACGGCCGTGATCGACGAGCGCGGCCGCGTGCTCGCGAGACTGCGGCAGTTCGAGCCCGGCGTGCTCAAGGCGACCGTGCGCGGGTTCGACGGCGCAACGCCGTACGCGCGCGTCGGGAATTGGGCCGTCGTCCTGCTCGCGCTCGGGGCGGCGCTCACGCAGCTACCGGCGCTCCGCGCGTTCGCGCGGCGGCGCGCGTAGTCGAGAAGCGCTTCCGCGTCGCCGGGTGCACATTCCACTTTCGTGGAATACCGACTCACTGACTCTGCGTGGTATCTAGTCGAGTGTGTTACGTGAAATTAACAATAAAGCAACAATGAACGATGCCGGGCGTGCCAACGACCAGCGGGCGCGTCTACAGGTGGATGGTGCAAACAGGGTTGTCGGGCGGCACGGCTTCGCAGGTCTCCGCAAAAGGAACCGACAGCCATGCGCAACTCAGGGGAGCTCCGGGTGCTTGTCACCGGGGGCGCCGGATTCATTGGTTCGCATCTCTGCGAACGCCTGCTCGATCGAGGTGCCCGAGTAACCTGCGTCGACAATCTGTTTACGGGGTCGAAAGGGAATATCCTTCATCTCCTCGGTCACCCGTGCTTCGATTTCATGCAGCACGACGTGACGAATCCGATCTACTTGCAGGTCGATCAGATTTATAATCTCGCCTGCCCTGCATCTCCCGTTCATTATCAGCTCGATCCCATTCACACAACGAAAACGAGCATCCTCGGCGCAATCAACGTGCTCGGTCTCGCGAAGCGAATCAAGGCACGGGTGCTGCATGCGTCGACAAGCGAGGTTTATGGAGACCCCGAGACCCATCCCCAGCACGAGGCGTATTGGGGGCACGTCAATCCCGTAGGCCCACGCGCGTGCTACGACGAAGGTAAACGCTGCGCCGAAACGTTGTTCTTCGATTACGGGCGACAACACCAAACGCGCTTCAAGATCGCACGCATCTTCAACACTTACGGTCCCCGGATGCACCCCAACGATGGGCGTGTCGTGTCCAACTTCATCGTCCAGGCGCTCGGCAATCAGCCCCTGACGGTCTACGGCAACGGCCGCCAGACCCGTGCGTTTTGTTACGTCGACGATCTGGTGGACGGCCTCATCCGTCTCATGGATACTCCCGACGACTTTACGGGGCCGGTCAACCTGGGCAATCCCGCAGAGTTCACGATCGCCGAGCTTGCGGCCCTCGTAATCCGTCTGACCAAATCGTCGTCGAGAACCGTCACTAAGCCCTTGCCCGCCGACGACCCGCGCCAGCGGCGTCCCAACATCGATTTGGCGAAGTCGCGGCTCAACTGGGAGCCGACCGTGAATCTCGAAACCGGCGTCAAGCGCACGATCGCGTACTTCCGTGAACGGTTGCATGCCCCGGATCGCAGCTTTACCGGCGCTGAGGCATGGCCGCTACCCGCGGCCTCCGCTAGAGCTTGAGGCCGTCTCTCGATGGCCAATGCAACCAACGTTCTGGTGACCGGTGGTGCTGGGTACGTCGGCAGTCACTGTTGCAAGGCGCTGGCGACGGCGGGCTTCGTCCCGGTAACCATTGATAATCTCGTGCACGGACACCGCGACGCGGTCAAATGGGGCCCGTTCGTCGAGGGGGATCTAGCCGACGCAGAGCTCTTGACGGAGACGATTCGGGCGCACTCCGTTCGCGCTGTGCTTCACTTCGCGGCGTTCGCATACGTCGGTGAGTCGATGCGCGCGCCGGGCAAGTATTTTTCCAACAACGTCTGCAACACCGTGACGCTCCTCGAGTCCATGAGGCTCACTGGAGTCGACAGCATTGTGTTTTCCTCGACGTGCGCCACTTACGGTTTGCCCACATCGTTGCCGATAAAGGAGTCCCAGCGCCAAAGGCCCCTCAATCCGTACGGCGAGTCCAAGTTGTTCGCCGAGCGGGCGCTCAATTGGTATGGGCACGCTCATGGCATGCGTTCGGCGTCTCTGCGCTACTTCAACGCTGCCGGAGCAGACCCGGACGCGGAAATCGGCGAGACTCACTCTCCCGAAACGCATCTCGTGCCAATAGTCATTTCAACGGCTCTGGGCCAGCGCCCGGCCGTCGAGATTTTCGGAACGGACTATCCGACCGAGGATGGCACCGCGGTGCGGGACTACGTCCACGTCACCGATCTTGCCGAGGCGCATGTGAGCGCGCTCCGTCAGCTCATGCACGGCGTGCGCGAGCTTCGTCTGAATCTCGGCACCGGGCGCGGTCACTCGGTCCGAGAGGTCGTCCGGGCCGTCAGCAATAGCTTCGGCAGAGCCGTCCCGACCCGCGATCGTCCGCGGCGCGAAGGCGATGCGCCGGTTTTGGTGGCCGACGCGGCGCGGGCGCGCCGCGTTCTGAAATGGGAGCCGCGTCGTTCGAGCATAGAAGAGATCGTCGAAACAGCACGGCGATGGCATGAGCGGCCGGGCATCCAGGCTCGTGGCGCAACCGTTGGCGCGCCGGCAGCCGCATGAGGCAACCGCGTGAGCACACGCGCGGCCGCCTTCGTCCTCGGCATGTTGTGCACGCAAGTCTATGCGCAGGAACTGAAATCGCCCATGCAAGGAAGTCAACGGACTTTGACGGTCGCTCTTATCGCGGACGAGTCGCCGCCGACTATCGACGGCGACCTCGCTGATCCAGTGTGGGGGCGCGCAAGCCCTTCGGGCGACTTCTGGAATTCGATTCAAGATCGGGCACCGAGCGATCGGACCGAAGTCTTGGCGCTGATGGACGGTAAGTATCTGTATTTCGGGTTCCGGATATACGAATCCGAGCCGGCCGTGATACAGGCGACGCGCACTGTGAGAGACGGCAAGCTGGGCTATGACGACTCGATAACGATCGAGCTCGATACCTTTTTCAATCGTCGCGACATTTCAGAGTTCACAGTCAATCCTCTAGGTACCCAGACCGACAAGATCGCCGGCGGCCGCTCGACCAAGATCGAGTGGAAAGGAGATTGGCTCGGCGCCGCGACACGGACCGAATACGGCTGGTCGGCGGAGTTCGCCATTCCGTTCGCGATACTCAACTATGACAAGGACAGCAAGCGGTTCGGCGTCAACTTCAGGCGCTACCAAAGTCGCACGCGGGAACAGAGCTATTGGGCCGACATTACGCCCCAGGAGCTTGAAGAAGAAATGGGCCATATCGACGGGCTGGTGCTTCCGACGCTAGCCGAGAAACGAGCGTGGACCTTCATGCCATTTGCCCTGGCTGGAAGGAACATCGAGGGCGGAGACGGCGCTAGAGAGGAGTCCCTTGCCACAGTCGGTTTGGACGTCCGTTATCAGCCCCGTCCCGATTTGACCGCCGCTTTTGCGATCAACCCGGACTTCAGTCAGGTAGAGGCAGCGATAGCGAATATCAGCTTTTCGTACTCCGAGAAGTCATTGAAAGAAAATAGGCCGTTCTTCCAGGAAGGCGCAGATTACTTCGACGACGACGACGACAACAACGAGTACTTCTACTCGAATCGCATTCCGGATTTCGATATCGGGGCCAAGAGCTTCGGTCGAATGGGTCATACGCAGTACGGGTTGCTGACCACGACGGCTCCGGACCACAGAGTCGATTTCGCCGGCAGAGCGCTTTACGAGGTCGACGAGACCAATTCCGCGATCGTGACCGTAGTCAGCTCGAGTCGCAGCAAGCTCGACAACCTCCTCGGCGTCGCGCAATTTCGCGGCCGGCAGCCTTCCGGCCTGAACTACGCCGCCGACCTCGCCTTTACCGACACGAACAACGTGAACGATCCCGCGCTGCCGCCGGATCCCACGCTGCCGCAGGGACGCGGGAATCACTACAAGGGCTCGATCGGATGGCGGTCCGACTACACTTACGTATCGCTCGTCGCTGATGGGTACGACGCAAACTATTTTCCGTCGAACGCGCTGCTCGACGAGGCCCTTCCGGGCACGGACGGTGCCCGGATTAAATCCGGCTATCACCGGGAAATGCAGCATCCGCTGCTCAGGGTCATCGACGCATACGCTGGTACCAACTATCGCGAAACCGCGATGAGCCAAATGCAGCGCCGGAAGGTCTTCGCAGGTGCTGGAATAGAATTTACGAGCGACATTCGAGTGTCGTTCTATGTCGAGGACGGTCCGTATCGTCCCGTGACGGACGTGCCCGGCGTATTCAAGGACCTGATCAACGACGATCACTATTCCAGCATCTGGGTCGATTTCAACACACGCAGCAATCGGTATTCCGGAGGGGTTCGATACGACGAGGGGAACCTCGGCGGCGGACCGTACGAATACGCCTCCGCCTATGGCTGGTGGCGCCCAACGAATTCCGTGTATCTGAAACTGTCGGTCGAACGAACAGACAGCTTCGGAACGTACAACCAGGCCGTATTGCAATCCACATGGGATATCAGCAGCGAGCACGCTCTCAGTTGGCGCTACATCAAGGCGGACGACGCCGACTTCTATCGGCTGGCCTACTCCTACCGGCCACGGCGGGGCCTGGACATATTCGCCGTCTATGACGAGGCCGCCTTGGCCTCACCGACGACGAGCGGCGCGGCCAGCAACCCGCCCGCCGAGTTCTCCGTCAAGATCGTGAAGACGTTTTGATTTCCTCGCCCACAGCAATGAACAACGGTCGAGACCATGGACCATAGAGTCGCGCCGCCCACTTGGACGACCGCTGCCCCGCGTGAGACTGGCCGCCGTCTCCGCCCCACCGTCTCCGGCAAGTTCCTCGTTCGCGGCGACGAGCACCTGTTCGTCAGGGGCGTCACCTACGGCACGTTCCGCCCGCAGCCGGACGGCCACGAGTACCCCGACAGGATCACCGTCGAGAAGGATTTCTCGCTGATGGCGCAGAGCGGCATCAACGCCGTGCGCACCTACACGGTGCCGCCCACGTGGCTGCTCGACACGGCCGAGCAGGCTGGGCTCCAGGTGCTCGTGGGTCTGCCACTTGAGCGCGAAGTCGGCCGGCTCAACGATCGCGATCGCGGCCGCGGTGTTCCCGACCGCGTGCGCCGCTGGGTCGGCGGCTGCGCCGGACATCCCGCGGTCCTTTGTTATTCGCTCGCAAACGAGATCCCCGCCGCCGTCGCGCGCTGGCACGGACGCAGCCGCATCGAGTCCTTCGTCGAGCGCGCGTGGGAAGCGGCGCGCCGGGAGGACCCCGAGGGGCTCTTCACGTACGTGAGCTATCCGTCGACGGAGTACCTCGATTTCCCGTTCCTCGATCTCATGTGCATGAACGTCTACCTCGAGCGCCGTGATCGGCTCGAGGCCTACCTGGGGCGTCTGCACAATCTAACGGGCGGCCGGCCGCTCGTGATGACGGAGCTCGGTCTCGACGGCTTGCGCCATGGCGAGGCGGCGCAGGCCTACGCGCTCGGCTGGCAGATTCGCGCCGCTTTCGAGGCGGGCTGCGCCGGTACCTTTGTATACGCTTGGACCGACGAATGGCACCGCGGCGGCGAGGATGTGCACGACTGGCAGTTTGGTCTCACGCGCCGCGACCGCAGCGCCAAACCTGCGCTCGCTGCCGTGCAACGCGCCTTCGCCGAGGTGCCGCTCCCGCCGCGGCGCGAGAGGCCGCGTTTCTCGGTTGTCGTTTGCACCTACAACGGCAGCGCCACGTTGCGCGAGTGCCTCGAGGGACTCGCACGGCTCGACTATCCGGACTTCGAGGTCATCGTCGTCGACAATGGCTCGACCGACAACTCCGCTGAGATTGCCAGCGCCTTCCCATTCCGGCTCATCCGAACGGAACAGACCGGGCTGTCAGCCGCGCGCAACGAGGGTCTCGCCGCCGCCGAGGGCGACGTGGTCGCTTACATCGACGACGACGCCTATCCGGACCCACTCTGGCTGCACTACCTGGCCGAGGTCTTTCGCGACCCCGACTGCGCGGCGGCCGGCGGACCGAATCTGCCGCCGCCGGAAGACGGTTGGCTCGCCGATTGCATCGCCGACTCGCCGGGCGGCCCTGCCCATGTGCTCCTGACGGACCGCGACGCGGAGCATCTGCCTGGCTGTAACCTCGCGATCCGCGCCGAGCGGCTGCGCGAGATCGGCGGCTTCGACAAGATCTTCCGGACGGCCGGCGACGACGTCGACGTCTGCTGGAGGCTACGCGATCGCGGCTGGCGGCTCGGTTTCCACGCCGCGGCTTTTGTCTGGCACCACCGCCGCGGAACGATCCGTACCTACTGGCGCCAGCAGGCGGGATACGGCCGCGCCGAGGCGCTGCTCGAGGCGAAGTGGCCGGAACGCTACAACGACGCCGGACACACCAGCTGGGCAGGACGCGTCTACGGCCCACCGCACGGGGTCGGACGCGCGCGCGTCTACCATGGCGTTTGGGGCAGCGCGCCGTTTCAGTCTATATACCAGCCCGCGGCGCACCCGCTGCGGTATCTCCCGGTTATGCCCGAGTGGATGCTCGCCACCACGGGACTCGGTCTGCTCGGCGCGCTCGGCGCGTCTTGGCCGCCGTTGCTCATCTTCGCGCCCGTCGCTGTGCTCGCGGCCGCTGCGTCGGTCGCGCGTGCGCTTCGGGACAGCGTTGCCGCGCCGCGCGCACGCCGGGAGCCGTCGCGGCGCCGGCGCGCGCAGCGGGTCGCGGTCACGACATTGCTGCACCTGCTTCAACCTCTCGCGCGCATGCGCGGCCGTCTAGGCGCCGGACTCACGCCCTGGCGCCGCCGGCGCGCGGCGGCGCTGCGCTGGCCGCGCGTCCGCGAGCTCGCGTTTTGGTCGGAACGTTGGCGACCCGCCGAGGCCCGCGTCGGCGACCTCGAATCGAGACTGCGCGACGGAATCGCAGCTGTGCGGCGCGGCGACGCGTTCGCACGTTACGACCTCGAGATCGCGGTCGGCGCGCTCGGTGCGGCCCGCTTGGCGTTGGTCAGCGAGGAGCACGGCCAGGGCCAGCAGCTCGTGCGCCTGCGCATCACCCCGCATTTCGCGCAGAGCGCGGCATACCTTGTCGCGGTACTCGCCGTGCTGGCCGCGGCGGCTGCGTCCGCTGGCGGCGTCGTCGCCGCGAGCGTCCTTGGCCTTGCGGGCGTCACGCTGGCCGTCCGCGGATTGAGCGCCTCGAGCGCCGCGTGCGCCGCGATCGAAACGGCCATCGGCGCCGAGGCGGCCGACTCCGACGGCGGACTCGTGCCGCTGACCGAGGCGGCCGACTCCGACGGCCGACTCGCGCCGGTGCCGGAGGCGGAGGGTTGAGCATGGCACCGGGTCAGGCAGAGCTTCGTCGTCGAATGAGCAAGTCGCAGGCGAGATCAGACCTCACGCTCTTCGCGAGGCTCGTGCGCTTGGCCCGACCAGTTTGGGCACAGATCATAGGGCTATCCTTACTGGGACTGCTGCTGAGTCCCATCGCCCTGCTCAACCCTGTGCCGCTCAAGATCGCCGTGGACAGCGTGCTCGGCGACAGTCCGCTACCTGGCTTTCTGCAGATGACGCTCCCGCGTGCGCTGACCGGCTCGAAGGACGGGATCTTGATCTTTGCCGTCGCCCTGCTGGTCGTCGTGGCGTTGCTGGGGCAGGCTCTAAACCTCTCGTACGCGCTGCTGCAGACGAGCGTGACCGAGCGATTGTCGCTCGACTTCCGGCGGAAGCTCTTCGGCCGCGCGCAGCGACTCTCGCTCTCGTATCACGACACGACGGGTACCGCAGACACTCTTTACCGGATCGGGACGGACAGCGCGTCGTTGCACCAGCTCACCGTCGAGGGCCTGATCCCGCTCGTCTCCTCCCTGGTGACGGTACTTTCGATGATCTACGTGTCGATTCGAATCGACTGGCAGCTGGCTTTGGTGGCCCTGTCCGTGTCCCCGTTGCTGATCGCCGTGACCGCGATTGTGAAGCGTCGCGCGCGAGCTCAGTCGCTAGACATCAAGCGGCTCGATTCGGGCGTGATGGGCGTTCTCCAGGAGACGCTGGGCTCGCTGCGCGTGGTCAAGGCGTTCGGGCAGGAGGAGCAACAGACCCAGAGATTCGTGCAGCGCGGCACCCAGACGCTCAACGCGCGCTTGCGGCTCGTCATGATCGAGCGCGGCGCCACCTTGCTCGTGGGGCTGGTAACGGCGGTGGGGATGGCTCTCGTGCTCTATATCGGCGTGCGGCGTGTCACCGCGGGCGCGATCACGCTGGGCCAGCTGCTACTGATCATGGGTTATCTGACCCAGCTCTACAGCCCACTCAAGTCGATCACGGGCAGGATGACCAGCGTGCAGTCGAAGCTGGCCGGCGCAGAAAGGGCCCTGAGCCTGCTGGACGAACCGACGGACGTCGAGGAACGAGCCAATGCACTTGCGCTCCCGCGGGCCGGCGGGGCCGTCGAGTTCCGCAACGTCTCGTTCGGGTACGAGCCGGAGCACCTGGTCCTTCACGACGTTTCCTTCGCGTTCGCGGCCGGGACGCGCGTGGCTATCACGGGACCCACGGGCGCCGGGAAGACGACGCTCGTCAGCTTGCTCACGAGGTTCTACGACCCCACGGCCGGCGCAATCCTGCTCGATGGCGTGGACCTGCGCGACTATCGGCTCGCCGATCTGCGCGCGCAATTCGCCTTCGTGCTACAGCAGCCCGTGCTGTTCTCCACGACCATCGCAGAGAACATCGCGTACGGACGTCCCGGGGCCTCCGAGGACGAGATCGTTGCCGCCGCGAGGGCCGCGAATGCGCACGACTTCATTGTCGCGCTCCCCGATGGGTACGCGAGTCAGGTGGGTGAGCGGGGTATGAAGCTGTCGGGGGGTGAACGGCAGCGCATCGGCCTGGCCCGCGCATTCCTGAAGGACGCCCCGATACTGATCCTCGACGAGCCGACGAGCTCGGTCGACATGAAGACCGAAGCCATGATCCTCGAGGCGCTGGAACGCCTGATGGCGGACCGAACGGCCTTCATGATCACCCACCGCCTGAGCACCGCGACAGAGTGGCCGGTGCAGCTCGAAGTTCGAAGCGGAAGAGTCCGGGTCGGTTCGCGGGAGCCCGCCAGCTTTCGCGAGCCTACAGCCGATCCGCCAGTACGCGTGCCTGCGAGCGAGAGATGACGAAGAAGCTCCGTATCGGTTTCCTGCTGCCGCATTACTCAACGCGCAGCAGAAGCTTTATGCCTGCAGTGGTGCAGGCAGTGGCCGACCTCGGGGCCGTCGTCGATATCATCCATCCCGTCGACCATGCCGTAGATCTGTCTGAGGTTCGCGTCGAGCATGATCTCTACATTTTGAGGCAGACGAGCAGGCTCTCCCTCAGCTTGGCGGGAGCGCTCCATGGACTGGGTGCTGTGATCGTGAATCCCTATCCTGTGTCTGCGGCTCTCAGCGATAAGATCCAGGCATCGCGAATCCTGCGAGCTGCCGGTGTTCCCACGCCTGCCACATACGTGGCATCGCAGCCGGACCAACTGCTTCCTCTGCTGGATTCAGGCCCACTGATCGTGAAGCCTTATCGCGGAGGAGGTGGCCACCAAATCCGCATAGTTCGAACCCCTGCTGAGCTGACAGCGGTCGATTGTGGCCGGGACCCGGTCTTCGCGCAGCGCTATCACGAAAACGACGGCCGCGACAGGAAGATTTACGCGGTTGGCGGCCAAATGTTTGGAGTCAAGAAGGTCTTTCCGCGCCGGACAGAAGAAGAAAAGTTCGGCGAGGCCTTCACACTTTCGCCGGAGCTGCGCGATATCGCCGTGCGCTGCGGTCAGGCGTTCGGTGTCGATTTGTATGGCGTCGACATTATCGAGAGTGAAGGGGCGCCCTACGTTGTGGATATGTGCAGCATCCCGGGCTTCAAAGGCGTCCCGGATGCGATCCGGTTGCTGGCACAGTATTTCTGCACGGCGGCGGAGCGGGCCGCGCGCGGCGATCTGTCGCAGGGCGTTCGCTTGACAGTCGCCAGGAATTACGCCCGTGCCTAGGCACAAGGTACTGGAAATTCTGACCGAAGGCGTGAGGGAGCATCAGGCCGCCCAGGCCTGGCTGCAACTTCAACCAGACTTCTGGCCGCCGCTCAGTCTCGAGCTTTTGCAGCGCCGAAGATACAGCACCGTTTACCGGCTCAACAATGTCCGGTTGGATGGCACAAGCGTAATTGCCAAGCGATGCCGGATAGCGACAGCGCGCATCGAGCGCATGATCTACCAGGAACTTCTGGCCCTCACCGGAATGCCCGTGCTCGAATGCTATGGCACAGTGCGAGAGCCGGACGGAGAGTTCTGCTGGATGTTCCTGGAGGATGCCAGAGGCGCTTGGTATTCACCGTTAGTCCCCCACCATCGCGCCGTGGCAGCGCGGTGGTTGGCGGAAACCCAGTTAGCCACCGCGTCCGCCAATGTCCAGTCGGAGCTTCCGAAGCGTGAGCTCCACCATTACCTGCAGTCGCTCGACGGCTGCCGCGCCATACTCCTGCATCACCTGAGCGGGACTGGTTTGCCGGCCGCCGATGCCCGAGTGCTGCGCAGAGTCGCAACCTACCTGGACGCGATTGAATCGCTGTGGAACCAGATCGAGCAAATTTGTGACGTAATGCCGCGGTCGCTGGTGCACGGTGATTTCGTGATCAAGAACCTGCGTATCCGCGACACTACCACCGGTGCCGCGTTGTTGGTGTTCGACTGGGAATACGCCGGTTGGGGCGTACCCGCTACGGACCTGGCTCAGTTCACCGATCGTGTGGCCAGTCCGGACCTCAGCATCTATTGCTCAATCTTGCGGCGTAAGCATTTGCACCTGGATTTGCCCGACGTTCAAGCCGTCGCTGCTTGCGGCAATCTGTTGCGGATGATCGATCAAATCAGTTGGGTCATCGCAGGCCACGAGTCTGTTTCGTCCTCACAGTTGGGTAAGGTCATCAGTCTCTTGTGATGTTATGAAACGAGCATGAGCGATGCCTTGAGCACTCTCCGAATGGAGCTGACATGATTGACGGTCTCCATAACGTGCTCGAGGGCTACGACCTGCCTGGTGTGATCCAACTGCGCGGCTTGCTGGAGGAATTGCTCGGTGCTCACGCGGCAGAGGGCCGCGTCCACGATCAGCAGGTGCTGCAGCCGCGTTCGTTGCGTGTCTTCCGGCTGCGGTTTCTGATTAACGGCCAGCCTCGCTCGGTGATTGTGAAGCGTCTAAGACCTGATATCGCGCAATGCAGCGAGCTGGTAGAGAGACGCTGGCTCCCTGCCGTCGGCATGCGGGAACACGGGCCGGCATTGCTTGGGAGTGTCGCCGAGCCCGGCGGCAAGTGCGTGTGGCACGTGTATGACGACCTCGGTGACTGCGAGCTCGATACCAATCGGCTCGACCGGGAACACATATGCGCGGCGATCGAGCTGTTTGCCCGACTGCACACGGCGTTTGCGCATCATCCTTTGTTGGGGGAAGTGCGGCTGCACGGCGGGGACTTAGGAATTCACTTCTACGAAACGAACGTGCGCGATGCAATCTATGCACTCAGCGGGGTTCAGCCCACGACCAAAGAGAGTGGGTTGTACCAGCGGCTGCTGCAACGCCTCTATGACCTTCGCGAGGAATTGCCGCGGCGCGCTCAGGCGCTGAAGGAATTGGGTGGTCCAGAGACCTTGCTGCACGGTGATTTGTGGGCTATCAATATTTTCGTCATTCCCATGTCCCATGGGTTGCACACGCGGCTGATCGATTGGGACCATGTCGCCGTTGGGCCGGCAAGCTACGACTTCTCGACTTTTCTCGTTCGTTTACCGTCTCACGAACGTACCTGGGTGATGCGTGAGTACGCCAACGAGACATCGCGTGCAGGTTGGACGCTGCCCTCGACTCCGGAGCTGAATTTCCTGTTCGAGACCGCCGAGTACGCGCGCATCGCCAATCGCATCATCTGGCCCGCCATCGCGCTCGTCCAGGATCAAGGATCCTGGGGCTGGGACGCATTGGCTGAAATCGAAACGTGGTTTGAAAATCTAAAGCCGGTTCTACCGTGGGAAAACCAAGCGCGGGCCGCAGTGACCTGAAAACTCCAGTTTCGCTGTTGCCTGATCAGCAGACCCTGACGCTCCGGCTTTCGGCTGCCTTGCGCAGTGATGGCCATGGACAGCAAACAGTGACGGTTCTCAAGCGGAGCCTCCCGCCTTTTATGAGCACGTTCCCTAACGAGATCATCACCTGCCGGCTGCCAAACGGTCGAAGGCGGCGAGTGTTTGCCAAATATCAGGCGGGACGGACCCACGAATCTTACGGCCACCGCGGCGACATTCCTTACGAAACCGAGGTCTATCGCCGCGTTCTCCAGCCACTGCCCGAATTCAGACCGAAATGCCTTGGCGCGCACGCGGATCCTCACACGGGTGAAGTTTCGTTGTTCCTCGAGTACCTCGGTGAGAACGTGCGCGTGAGCGACATGGTTTGGAGACGGTCAGTGCGTCAGCCCTGGGCGATGACGCAGGCGAGCCATTGGATTGGGCGATTCCATGCATTGCATAGGGAACACGTCGACGACGATTCATTGGCGTTCCTGAAACGGTACGACGCCGAGTATTACCGCGGTTGGTCACAGCGAACTTATGAATTTGCGCGGCCGCTGCACGGCCGCTTTACATGGCTCGCTCGACTATGTAAGAGCGATGACTGGTTCGCTCCGTTGCTGGAGGCGCGGCCAACCGTGATCCATGGCGAGTTCTATGCCAAGACGATCCTGGTTCGAAACGAAAGTGTGTTCATGGTGGACTGGGAATCGGCCGCTGTCGCTGCGGGAGAAATCGATTTAGCTGCACTGACCGAAGGAACTCATTGGCCTCCCTCGATTGTACGCAAATGTCAGCGCGCGTATGTACATGCGCGCTGGCCCGAAGGTCCGCCGCGCAGCTTCGAACGCACTCTCGATGCTGCAAAAATTTATCTGCACTTCCGCTGGCTGGGTGAGCGTCCCGATTGGACGGTCCGGGAAAAGAGCCTCTCGCGATACGACGACTTGTACGCAACAGCGAAGCGACGGGCCCTGCTCTAGACGAAGGAATGGCGAGGAGAGTATGGCGATCGTTGTCATATCACCGCACAACGTAGTGGGATTCCCCGAAGGCGGCGGCCACTTCTGGGTGTACATGCAATATGTGCTTGGCCTCCGCCAACTCGGTTGCGACGTGTACTGGCTCGAGGCGTTTCGCACCAAGGGCCGGACGGAACAGGAACATGCGGCACTGGAAACGTTTCGCGCGCGAGCAGAAGCGTTCGGCCTGGGCGGCAAGACTATTGTGTACCGGACACCCAGGGAATTGCCTTCAGCGGACATGCCCACCGAGTATCTGCTCATGAGCCGCTCGGAGGCCGAGGCCATATACAGGCGCGCGGACTTGTTGCTCAATTTTCATTATGCGATCAGCCCCGCATTGTTGTCGTGTTTCCGCCGCACGGCGTTGGTGGATATCGATCCGGGACTGCTGCAGTTCTGGATCAGCCGCAAACAGCTCACCGTGCCGTGCCACGATCTTTACTTCACTATCGGCGAAAACATTGCGTCGCGTGCAGCATCGATTGACGATTCCGGCAGCATCGATTGGATTCACATTCGTCCGCCCATATGTCTGGAGCGCTGGCCTTATGTGTTCGACGGGAACAGCCAAGCGTTTACAACCGTGTCCATCTGGGAGTCGTCCGATTGGATCGTCGACGGCGATCAAAAGTATGCAAACACAAAACGCGCGGCGTTCCTGAAATTTGCGGACCTGCCGCAACGGACGACCCAGCCATTGGAGCTGGCGCTTTTCCTGCGCACGGAAAACGACATGTCGGATCAAACCGAACTGGAGCAACGCGGCTGGCGCATCCGGCGCTCGCGCGAGGTTGCAGCCACACCGGAGCTTTACCAGCAATACATCCAGCGTTCGCGTGGGGAGTTCAGCTGCACCAAAGCCTCGTATGTGCAATTTCAGAATGCCTGGATCAGCGACCGCACCATCTGCTACCTGGCGAGCGGCAAACCCGTGGTGATCCAGAATACGGGTCCGAGTTCCTTTCTGCCCAGCGGCGAAGGGATGTTTCGTTTCTCTACGGTTGATGAAGCAGTCGGCGCATTCGATACCATCAATGCCGATTATGCGCGTCACTGCCGGGCAGCCCGCGACATTGCCGAAGCCAACTTTGACTCCAGGAGAACCGCAGAACATATCCTGAACTCTGCGCTGCCACGAACGTTCGTACAAAATAGACAGGCGGGTTAATTCACGAACTGCTACGAACGAAGATCCTTTGCGGCGCTTACATGGATTCCGCCTACCACAGTCGGTCGTGGACGCTAGAGCAATGCCTCGAGCGCCTCGGCGGCCGCGGCCGCGCCGTGTTCGGCGCGCACCGTCGTCGCGATCGAGGCTGCACGCGCGCGGTAGGCGTCATCGAGCAGCCGCTCGAGCTCGCGCTCGACGCGCGGCGCACGATAACGTCGCGGGTGCAGCGTGCGCGCGACCCCGAGCTTCGTCACGCGATACGCGTTGTCGAACTGATCGTGGCCGTGCGGCACGACGAGCATCGGCCGGCCGCTGCGCAGCGCCTGTCCCGTCGTGCCGATCCCGCCGTGCAGCACGACCGCGCTCGCGCGCGGGAAAAGGAGCTGGTGCGGCGCGCGCTCGACGATCAGCACGTCGCGCGACGGCGCGCCGTCGGGACGGTTCTGCGCGAACGCGCCCGTGAGCAGCACAGCGCGTACACCGAGCCGCGCCGCCACGCCGGCGCTCTCGTGATAGAAGCGCCCCGCCGCGCCGACGGCCGAGGTGCCGAGCGTGAACACGACTGGCGGCGGACCCGCCGACAAGAACGCCGTGAGCTCGGGTGCGAGCGCGCGATCGGGCCCGTTGTAGAACACGAAGCCCGTCGTGAGCACGTTCGGCGGCCAATCGCGCTGCGGCGCCGCAAGCACGCGCGAGAAGAGCGCGAGCGTGAGAAGCGGCGAGAACATCCCTTCGAACATCGGGTGGCCGGGCGGTGGCAGGCCGAGCTCCGCGCGCAGCCGATGCACCGGCGCGAACCAGGCTTTCGTCATGCCGCGCGCGAGGCCGATGACGCACCGCGCGGCCCAACGGCCGAGCTTGCCCGCATGTCTGAGCACGGGGAATTGCGGGAACACGGGTAAGTCGGCCGCGGAAAAGAACAGCATCGGCGCAAGCACGGTGGAGACCCACGGCAGGCTCGTGCGCTCGGCCTCGAGCGGCACCGAGAACGTGAGCGGGTGCGCAACGAGCAGATCGGCGCCGACGGCCGCGTCGCGCAGTTGCGCGCGGGTCTCGGCGAGCTTCGGCAGCAGCAGCTCGCGCACGATGACCTCGCCGCCACGCATCTGATCCATCGCGCGCTCGTAGAGCGTCGTGTCGTTCGGGTCGAGATCGGGGCCGACGTGCGCGTACTCGACGCCCGCGCGCTCGACCTCGTCGCGATAGATCGCCGCCGTCGCGACGACCGGCGAATGGCCGCGCGACTTGAGCGCGAGCGCGAGGCCGATGTACGGGAACAGGTCGCCGTGCGAGCCCCAGCAGTTGATCACGATCCGCTTGGCCATCCGCGGCTCGACCGACGTTAGAGGTGGAACGGCTCGCGCGAGGCTCGGGGCGTGCGCGGCGGGCTCACTTCGCGCCGACGACGAAGTTCACAATCCGGCCGCGCACGTAGATCGCGCGCTGCACGGTCTGGCCCGCGAGGTGGCGGCCGACGTTCTGATCCGCGCGCGCGATGTCGATGACCTCGTTCTCGCCGGCCTCCGCCGGCACCTGGATTTTGCCGCGGACCTTGCCGTTCACTTGCACCGGGATCTCGATCACGTCGGCGCGCAGATAAGCGGGATCCGCGACGGGCCACGCGCGGTGGGCGAGCGACTCGTCGTACCCGAGCCGCTGCCAGAGCTCCTCCGCGAGGTGCGGCGCGAGCGGCGACAAGAGCAGCACGAACGGTTCCGCGATCGCCCGCGGCACGCTCGGCCACTTGTACGCGGCGTTCACGAGCTCCATCAACGCCGAGATCGCGGTGTTGAAGCGCAGCGCTTCGACGTCGTCGGTAACCTTCGCGATCGTCTGATGCAGCGCGCGCAGCTGCTCGTTCGTCGGCTCGACGGCGGCGATCCCGCCTTCGCCGACGAGCCGCCACGCCCGGTCGAGAAAGCGGAACGTCCCCTCGACGCCGCGCGTGTTCCACGGCTTCACCTGCTCGAGCGGCCCCAAGAACATCTCGTACAGGCGAAACGCGTCCGCGCCGTAGCGCGTGACGATCTCGTCGGGGTTCACGACGTTGCCGCGGCTCTTGCTCATCTTGA
>Ga0134079_10000152_pt1 | contig 16927 bp, 20 predicted proteins | sample 15_taG_2_FD_119770 | JGI IMG/M metagenome (GOLD analysis project Ga0134079, IMG submission 119770) | Grasslands soil microbial communities from the Angelo Coastal Reserve, California, USA - 15_D_Rain_40cm_2_09182015 | ecosystem: Environmental > Terrestrial > Soil > Grasslands ...
CCGTCGCTCACGCCGGGCGAGGAGCAGGCGGCGCTGGGCCTGATCCGCGAGCAAATCACGATCGGATGGCAAACGGAAGCGTACCCCGCCCAGCGCCCGACCGTACTCGATGAGCTGGAGCACGTGCTGTTCTTTCTCACCGACGTGGTGTACCGGGTCGTGCCGCCGTTCTACGAGGCGCTGGAAGACGCGCTGGCGGGGGTGTTCGGAACAGCAGCCGCGATTCCCGTGCCGCCCGTGTTGCGCTTCGCCTCCTGGGTGGGCGGGGACATGGACGGCAACCCGAATGTCACCGCCGACACGGTGCGCGCCGCGCTGGCGCGTCACCGCGCGCTCATCCTCGAGCGCTACCATCGGGAGGCCCTGGAGTTGGCGCGGCGCCTGTCGCAGTCGTCGTCGCGCGTAAAGATCGATGAGGCCGTGCTGCGTCGCGCCGAGGAGTACGGCTCCCGTTTCCCCGGCGCGCGTGATGCCGTGCCTCCGCGCCATCGCGACATGCCGTACCGCGTCCTGCTCCGCCTGATCGCCGCTCGCCTCATGGCGACATCTCGCGACGAAGCGTCGCGCTACGCGACGCCAGAGGAATTCGCCGAAGACCTGCAGTGCATCGTCACGAGCCTCGCCAACCACCAGGGGTCGCACGCGGGCCGGTTCAGCGTACGGCGTCTGCAGCGGCGAGTCGAGACATTTGGGTTTCACCTGGCCACGCTCGATGTCCGGCAGAACGCCGTCGTGCACCGCGCGGTCGTCGGACGGCTGCTGGGAGATCCGTCCTGGCTCGACCGTCCCGCCGCCGACCGCGTGACTCGCCTGCGCCGCGCCATCTCGAGTGGCGAGCCGCCGGCGGCTAGCGCCCTGACCGACCCGGACGCGGCGCAGACGCTGGCGGTGTTCCGCGCGATCACCGAATGCCGCACGCGATACGGGGCACACGCGATCGGCCCATTCATCATCAGCATGACGCAGGGGGCCGACGACGTGCTCACGGTGCTGCTGCTGGCGCGGTGGGGCGGACTGGTGAACAAAAAAGGTGCCGTGCCCCTCGACGTGGCTCCGCTCTTCGAAACACTCGACGATCTCGGTGACGCGTCCGGTGTGCTGCGTGGTCTCCTCGACGATTACGTGTATCGCGCGCATCTCGAGCAGCGCGGCAAGCGTCAGGTGGTCATGTTGGGATACTCGGACAGCAACAAGGACGGTGGGATTGGGGCGTCGCGCTGGGCCGTACAGCGGGCGCAGGCGGCGCTCGTGGCCACCTGCGATCCGGCCGGCATCGACCTGACGATCTTCCACGGCCGCGGCGGCACCGTCAGCCGCGGCGGCGGGAAGCTCACGCGCGCGGTGCTCAGCGCGCCCCCCGGCTCGGTGCGCGGCCACTTGCGCGTGACCGAGCAAGGGGAGGTCATCAGCGCCAACTACGGCCTGCGCGGCATCGCCATGCGCACGCTCGAGCAGGCGGTGGGCGCCGTGGCGATCGCGACGGCTGCCCTGCCCGCGCGGGATGCGCGGGCGCCGCACTGGGAGGCGCTGATGGACGAGATCGCCGCCACGAGCCGCGACACCTACCGCGCGCTCGTGTACGGCGACCCGAAGTTCGTCGAGTACTTCCGGCTCGCGACGCCGATCGACGTCATCGAGCGCATGCCCATGGGCTCGCGGCCGCCCTCACGCCGCTCGGGATCGGGCATCGAGCAGCTGCGGGCGATTCCCTGGGTGTTCGCGTGGATGCAGAACCGCAACGTGCTGCCGGGCTGGTTCGGCTTCGGCACGGCGCTCGAACGCGCGGTGACGCGCCATGGCGAGGATGCGGTGGCCGAGATGCTGCGCCACTGGCCCTTCGTGAAGGCGCTCGTGGACGACGTGGAGATGGTGCTGGCGAAGGCGGACATCGGCATTGCCGCGCGCTACGCCCGGCTCGCCGGGACGCTCGAGCCGGCGTTCTTCCCGACGATTAAAGCGGAATTCGACCGCACTGTGGCACTCGTGCTACGCCTCAAGGGCACCACGACGCTGCTCGACGAAGATCCCGTGGTGCAGCGAGCCATTCGTCTGCGGAACCCCTATGTGGACCCGATGAGTCTGCTCCAGGTGGATTTGCTGGCGCGGTGGCGGGCGGGAGGCCGGGCAGACGACGAGCTCTTCGGGGCCCTGCTCGCCACGGTGCGCGGCATCGCACAGGGTTTGCAGAACACGGGGTAGGCTCGCCGCCGCCGGTGCGTTGCTATTCGCATCGACTAGACGCCGCCCGAGACTGGTGCCATTCTTGACCGCGGTGCCCCTCTCCCCTATGGAGATCCTCGCATGAAGCGGCGTGAAGTCCTGCTTGCCCTCGGCGGCGCTGCCGTGTTCGCCGATCCCCTTCTTGCCGCTGGCCGGGCACTCCACTCCCGGCTCTCGGGCGGCGCGGCGCTCAAAGTCCTCGACCCGCATCAGAATGAGATGGTCGTCGCGATCGCCGAGATGATCATTCCGGCAACCGACACGCCCGGCGCGACGGCCGCGAAGGTCAACGAGTTCGTCGATCTCGCACTCGGCGAATGGATGGACGACAACGAGCGGGCCAAGTTCCTCCAGGGTATCGGCGAGCTCGACGACCGCAGCCGCAAGCGCTTCGCCAAAGACTTCACGGGCTGCGCGCCTGACGAGCAGACCGAGATGCTGCAGCTCGTGGACGCCGAGGTCGCGGCACTACGCGACGCGGACAAACAGGGCACGCACCGCGATCCGACTCCGTCGCAGGGCTTTTTCCAGATGTTGAAGCGGCTCACGCTGCTGGGCTATTACACATCCGAAATCGGGGACGCCGAAGAGCTGCACAACCCGATCATCCCGGGCCGCTACGATGGTTGCGTCCTGCTCGACCAGCGGGGGAAATAGCCATGGCCAAGCCATACGACGCGATCGTCATCGGATCGGGAATCAGCGGCGGCTGGGCGGCCAAAGAGCTGTGCGAGCTCGGACTCAACACGCTGGTCCTCGAAGCGGGCCGGCCGATCAATCCGGAGACCGACTACGTCGAGCACGTCCCCGTGTGGGAGATGAAGTTCCGGGGCCAGGGTGACCGCAAGGCACGCAACGCGACGCAGCCGATCCAACAGCAGTGCTACGCGTGCGATGAGATGGCCTACAAGTTCTTCGTCAACGACCTCGAAAACCCGTACACCACTCCCGAAGGCAAGCCGTTTTCCTGGATCCGCGGACGCCAGGTGGGCGGCCGCTCCATCATGTGGGGGCGCCAGGTGTATCGCTGGAGCGATCTCGACTTCGAAGCCAACGGCAAGGAAGGCGTCGGCGTCGACTGGCCGATCCGCTACGCCGACATCGCGCCCTGGTACGACCACGTCGAAGAGTTCGTCGGCATCACGGGCCAGGCCGAGGGGTTGTCGCAGCTCCCCGACGGCAAGTTCCTGCCGCCGATGGCGCTCAACTGCGCCGAGCAGGTCGTCAAGGACGGGATCGCGAAGCACTTCGGGCGCGAGCGCGTGCTCACGATCGGGCGCGCCGCCGTGCTCACGCAGGACCACCTCGGCCGGTCGGCGTGCCATTACTGCGGCCCGTGCCATCGCGGCTGCATCACGCGCTCGTACTTCTCGAGCGTGAACGCGACGCTTCCGGCGGCGCGCGCGACGGGCCGCTTGACGTTGCGGCCGTACAGCGTCGTCCACAGCATCATCTATGACGCGAAGACGGCGAAGGCGACAGGCGTGCGCGTGATCGACGGGCAGACGAAGCACGCCCTCGAATTCAAGGCACGCATCGTCTTCCTCAACGCATCGACGCTCGAGTCCGCGCGCATCCTGCTCAACTCGGGGTTCGGCAACTCGAGCGGACAGCTCGGCAAGAATGTCATGGATCACATCATGGGCGGCGGCGCGAATGGGCGCATCGACGCCCCCGCCGACAAGATCGACTTCGGCAACCGTCCCAACGGCATCTACATTCCGCGCTTTCGGAACGTCACGACGAAGTCGAAGGACTTCGTGCGCGGCTACGGGTTCCAGGGCGGCGGTGGCCGGGATGGCTGGGGCCGCGGCAGCGAGATGATGGGCTTCGGCGCCGACTTCAAGCGCGAGCTCAAGAAGCCCGGTCCCTGGGGCTTCGGCTTCTACGGGTTCGGCGAGATGCTGCCGCGCCCCGAGAATTTTTGCGAGATCGACAAGACCAAGGTCGACGCCTGGGGCATCCCCGCGCTGCGGATCAGCTGCGCCTACGGGGAGAACGAGCAGAAACTCCTGGCCGACATGGCGGTCACCGCCGCGGAGATGCTGGCCGCCGCCGGCGCCCATGACATCCAGCCGTTCACGAGCAACAACCCGCCCGGGCTCGTCATTCACGAGATGGGGACGGCGCGGATGGGCCGGGATCCGAAGACGTCGGTGCTGAACGGCAACAACCAGGTGTGGGACGCGAAGAACGTCTTCGTGACGGACGGCGCCTGCATGGCGTCGACCGCGTGTCAGAATCCGTCGATAACCTACATGGCTCTGACGGCGCGCGCGGCCGCGTTCGCCGTCGAGGCAATGAAACGGAGGGAGTTGTGATCGACCGCCGCGAATTCATCGGGACGATGGGGGCAGTCGCCGTAGGCGCCGTGCTTCCGGCCTGCCGGCCGGCTCGTTCCGCCGCCCGCCTCTCGCAGGTCGGCGTCCAGCTGTACACGGTGCGCACCTTGATGGAGAAGGACGTCGAGCGCACGCTCGCGGGCGTCGCAGCCGCGGGATACACGGAGGTCGAGTTCGCCGGCTATTTCAACAAGACCGCGGCCGAGATCAAGGCGATGCTCGATCGCCACGGCCTCGTCGCCCCGTCGGTACACTCGGGCTCCATGGCGCCCGACGACTGGGCGAAGGCGCTCGAGGCCGCGAACGTCATCGGCCACAAGTTCATCGTGATGCCCTGGATTCCGGTGGAGCGCCGCAAGACGCTCGACGATTGGAAGCAGGTGGCCGCGGACTTCAACCGCGTCGCCGCCTCGGCGAAGGCCGCGGGCCTGCAGTTCGCCTATCACAATCACGACTTCGAGTTCCCGCTCGTCGAAGGCAAAGTCCCCTACGACGTGCTGCTCGCGGAAACGGATCCCAGCCTCGTGAAGCTCGAGATCGATCTGTACTGGATCACGAAGGCGGGCGCCGACCCGTTGGCGTATTTCGCGCGCTGGCCCGGGCGGATTCCGATGGTGCACGTCAAGGACGGCAAGGGTCCGCCGGACTGGGCGATGACCTCGGTCGGCTCCGGCGTGATCGACTGGAAGCGCATCTTCGCGAAGAGCCAGCAGGCCGGCATCCAGCACTACTTCGTCGAGCACGATCAGCCGGCCGACCCGATCGCGTCGATCACGGCCAGTTGTGCCTATCTGAAGAAGCTGGAGTTCTAATGGACCGGCGCGAGGCTTTGACGACGCTGGGTGTCGCGGCCGTTGGTGCGTCGCTACGCCCAGCGTTGGGCCGTCCGGCCCTCCGGCCGTCGGGCCGTCTGAAGCAGTCCGCCTCCCGCTGGTGCTACGGCAAGATCCCGCTCCCCGACCTGTGCCGCTCGGCCAAGCAGATCGGCCTCGCGGCGATCGATCTCCTGCAGCCGGAAGACTGGCCGATCGTGCGGGACAACGGGCTCATCTGCTCGATGGGGTATCCCACCAAGCGCAACGATTTCATCGCGACGGGCTTCAACGACCGCGCCAACCACGCGATGCTGCTGCGTGAGCTGGAGCAGACCATCCCCATCGCCGGCAAGCAGGGCATCCCGAACGTGATTGCCATGTTCGGCAACCGGAAAGGGAAGAGCGATGCCGAGGGACTCGACGCGTGCGTCGAAGGACTCAACAAGATCAAGGCGCTCGCCGAGGAGCAGAATGTCACGATCTGCGTCGAGCTGTTGAACAGCAAGGTCGATCACGCCGACTATCAGGGAGACCACACCGCGTGGGGCGCCCAGGTGATCGCCGCGATCGGCTCACCGCGCGTCAAGCTGCTGTACGACATCTACCACATGCAGATCATGGAAGGCGATGTGATCCGGACGATCCGGCAGCACATCGGACACATCGGGCATTTCCACACGGGCGGTGTTCCCGGCCGCCACGAGCTCGATGACACGCAGGAGCTGAACTGGCACGCGGTGGCGGGCGCCATCGCCGACGCGGGATTCACCGGCTATATGGCTCACGAGTTCGTTCCCACCCGCGATCCGCTCACGTCGCTCGCCGAGGCCTTCAAGACCTGCGACGCGTAGTACATGCCCGAGCTGCCCGACATCGTAGTCTATCTGGACGCGCTGGCCCCTCGTATCGTCGGGCAGCACCTGGAGGGCGCGCGTGTGACGAGTCCCCTGCTGCTTCGTACCGCCGAACCACCCCTCTCCGCCGCTGTGGGCAAGACCGTCACCGGCCTGCGGCGCCTCGGCAAGCGCATCGTCTGGGAGATGGAGGACGAGCTCTTCCTGGTGTTCCATCTCATGATCGCGGGCCGCTTCAAGTGGCGGAAGCGCGGTGCGAAGCCGCCCGGGAAGATCGGCCTGGCGACGTTCGACTTCCCCACCGGCACGCTGGTCTTCACCGAAGCGAGCAAGAAACACCGCGCGTCGCTGCACGTGCTGCGCGGGGCAGCAGGCCTCGCGGCGCATAGCCGAGGCGGGCTCGATGTGCTCGCCGCCGATCTTTCGGCATTTCGCACTGTGCTGCAATCCGAATCCCACACGTTGAAGCGCGCGCTCACCGATCCCCGCCTGTTCGATGGCATCGGGAATGCCTACTCGGACGAGATCCTCCACGCGGCCAAACTGTCTCCCTTTCAATTGACGGGACGGCTCACGGGCGAAGAGACGGCGCGGCTCCATGCCGCCACCCGCCGCACGTTGCTCGACTGGATCGAGCGCCTGCGCGCGGAGACCGGCACCGGGTTTCCGGAGAAGGTCACGGCGTTTCGCGAGGGGATGGCCGTCCACGGGCGCTACAAGCAGCCCTGCCCCGTGTGCGGGGCGCCGGTGCAGCGGATCCGGTACGCCGAGAACGAGGCGAACTACTGCGCGACGTGCCAAACCGGCGGTCGCGTCCTCGCCGACCGGGCATTGTCCCGTTTACTGAGAGACGATTGGCCGCGCTCGCTCGAGGAATGGGACGCGAAGCTCGGATGACCTCGCTCGGATTCGAGCCGTCGATGTCACGCGCCACGATCATCGTTGTTGCCGAGATCGGCGGACGGGGTGCCGGCGTGCTGGCAGCCGTGAGTCCCTGATCCGCCTCGCCACGCCGGCCGACGCTGCCGCGATCGCCCGGATCCATGTCGCGTCGTGGCAGGTCGCCTACCGCGGCATCATGCCCGACGATGTCATCACGCGCACCGATCTCGCCTATCGCACGCGTTTCTGGACGGAGCGCCTCGCGACGCGGGACTGGCCGGTCTTCCTGACGGAGGAGGGCGGCGAGGGCGTCGCCTTTTGCCAGGCGATCGCCACTCCCGATCCCGGGGACGATCCTAAGACCGTCGGGCATATCACGTCGATTCACGTGCTCCCGCACCTGCGCGGCAGGGGCCATGGCCGCGCACTGCTCGACCACGCGTTCGCCGAGTTCCGGCGGCGCGGGATGAGGGAGGTCACGCTCTGGGTGCTCGAGGGGAATGCCGAGGCGCGGCGGTTTTACGAGCGGTTGGGATTTCGTGACGACGGGAGCAGGAAGACCTATCCGGGGACCGAGGTGCCGGAGGCGCGGTATCGAATTACGCTGTAGACTTTTCCTCCCATTCTTCCACCTATTGCAGGAGTTTCACCGTGCGACGCCCCCTCTTCGCCGCTCTCTTCGCCGCCACCGTCACCACCACTGCGTTGGCCCAAGGTTTCGGCCAGCCGACCGGTTTCGCCGTCGAGAATCCGATCCTGCGCCGCATGTGGGCGATCGGAATGGACAGCTCGCAGCTGCCCCGCCTCGCGCAGACGCTGTTCGATTCCATCGGCCCGCGGCTCACGGCGTCGCCGGGGATGACCGCGGCACAGAACTGGCTCGTCGCGACCTACGGCTCGTGGGGCATCACGGCGCGCAAGGAACAGTACGGCACCTGGCGCAGCTGGCGTCGCGGTACGTCGCACCTGGACCTCGTGGCGCCGCGCGTACGCTCCCTCGAGGGGACGATCCTCGCGTGGAGTCCCGGCACCCCCCGCGGCCGTCCGCTGCGCGCGCCCGTGGTGATTCTGCCTGACGTCGCCGACAGCGCCGCCCTCGTCGCCTGGCTGCCGCAGGCCAAGGGCAAGTTCGTTCTCATCTCCTTCCCGCAGCCGACGTGCCGCCCCGACGACAGCTGGGAGAAGTGGGGCATCCAGGCCGACGTGGACTCGCTCAAGGCGCGCCGTACGGTGGCGCAGGAATTGTGGAGACAGCGCGTCGGCCGCACGGGATACACGGGCCGCTACTCCCTGCACCGCCGGCTCGAGGCCGGAGGCGCCCTGGGCATCATCGGCAGCAACTGGTCGCAGGGGTGGGGCGTGGACAAGATCTTCGACGCGTACACCGACCGGGCGCCCGTGGTGGATGTGGCGTGCGAGGACTACGGCCTGCTCTTTCGGTTGGCGCAAAACAACCAGGGGCCCATCGTCGAGCTGACCGCCGATGCGCAGCCGCTGGGCGAAGTGCCGGTGTTCAACGTCGTCGCCGAGATCAAAGGGAGCGAACTGCCGAACGAGTACGTGATGTTGTCGGCGCACTTCGACTCGTGGGACGGCGGCTCGGGCGCCACCGATAACGGCACCGGCACCCTGACGATGCTCGAGGCGATGCGCATCCTGAAGGTTGTTTACCCCGCCCCTCGTCGCACCATACTCGTCGGGCACTGGAGTGGCGAGGAGCAGGGATTGAACGGCTCGCGCGGTTTTGTGGCCGATCACGCCGACGTCGTCAGCGGCCTGCAGGCCCTCTTCAATCAGGACAACGGTACCGGCCGCGTCGAGAACCTGAGCGCGTCGGGATTCCCTGACGCGGCGGCGAACCTGGGGCGCTACCTCGCTCGGCTCCCCGCCGAGATCACCCGCAACGTCAAGTTCAGCTTCCCCGGCGCGCCCAGCGGCGGCGGCACCGATCACGCTTCGTTCGTATCGTGCGGCGCCCCCGGCTTCGGCCTCGGCTCGGGCGACTGGGACTACGGCCGCTACACCTGGCACACGAACCGCGACACATACGACAAGATCAGTTTCGACGACCTGAAGAACAACGCGACGATGGCGGCGATGCTGGTCTATCTGGCCTCAGAAGACACGACGCACATGCCGCGTGGCAGGCGCGACGTGTTCCCGAACCGGCCGAACGGCCAGCCCGGGGCATGGCCCGACTGCCAGCAGCCGCAGCGGACCACGCCGCCCGCGGTGCCTCCGCCGGCGGCGGCGCCCGCGAGGCCGTGAGTTTCGCCGACCATTTCTCGGGCGTTTCCGCCAGCTACGCGGCGTTCCGCCCGCGCTACCCGGACGCGCTCTTCGACCTCCTGGCGGACCTGTCGCCTGCGCGTAACACCGCCTGGGATTGCGCCACCGGGAGCGGTCAGGCCGCCACCGGCCTGGCGCGGCGCTTCGCCCGCGTGATCGCCACCGACGCGAGCGAGGCTCAGGTCGCGCACGCGACGCCCCACCCCCGCGTGACCTACCGCGTCGCGCCCGCCGAGGCCTCGGGGCTCGACGATCGTTGCTGCGATCTCGTGACCGCGGCGCAGGCCGTGCACTGGTTCGACCGGCCCCGCTTCTGGGCCGAGGCTCGCCGCGTGCTGCGACCCCGAGGCGTCGTTGCCGTGTGGACGTATTGGTTCTTCTCGATCACGCCGGAACTCGATGCGATCGTGCAGCGCTTCTACAAACGTACGGTCGGCCCGTTTTGGCCCCCCGAGCGCAAGTTGACCGAGGATCGCTATCGGTCGATCGAGTTTCCATTCGAGGAATTCGCAGTCCCCGACTTCACCATCGAGCAACGTCTCACGCTCGACGATGTCGCGGGCTACATTCGCACCTGGTCGGCAACGCGGGGCTTCGTGCAGCGGTACGGGCGCGATCCCGTGGACGCCCTGGTGGCCGAGCTGACGCCGGCGTGGGGAGAGCCCCGCACGCCGCGCCTGGCACGTTGGCCGGTGGCCGTACGGGCAGGGAGGATATAATGAAGGACTGGATCGCCACAGTGATGACCCGCGAGCTCAAGGCGCTGCGCCGCGAGGTCGAGTCGTACCCCAGCGACGCCAAGCTGTGGGAGGCCGCCTCAGGAATCACGAACCCCGGTGGCAACCTCGTGCTGCATCTCGCGGGCAACATTCAATACTTCCTCGGCGCCGTGCTCGGCGGCAACGGCTACAAGCGCTATCGCGACGCGGAATTCGGCAGCCGCGACCTGCCCAAAGCCGATCTGCTCAAGGAGATCGACGCCGCGCTCGCAGCCGTCCAGACCGGCATGTCCAAGGTGAGTGACGCCGACCTGAAGAAACCCTTCCCCGAGGCGGTGGGAGGAGTAACCCCGACCACAGGAGCGTTCCTGGCTCATTTGGCGGTGCATCTCGGGTATCACCTCGGCCAAGTGGACTATCACCGCCGCATCATCAGTCGCGAGGGGAAAACGGTGGGCGCGATGACCATGACGGAGCTGAAACCGTGAACGTGGGTCGCCCGGACGCGGATGAGATCCCGCCGCACTTCATCGGGTACATCGGCCAGGTGACCGAGAGCGATCCGGTGGCCGTGCTCGCCGGCCAGATCGATGTGACGGCCGGGTTGCTCCGCGGACTCTCCGACACCGACGCGCTGAAGCGCTACGCACCCGGCAAGTGGAGCGTCAAGGAAGTCGTGGGCCACCTCGCCGATACCGAGCGCATCATGGCGTACCGCGCCCTGCGGATCGCGCGCGGCGATGAAACGCCGCTCCCCGGATTCGATGAAAACGCGTACGTCCCGCCCGCGAAGTTCGATGCCCGGCCCCTCGCCGAGCTGGTCGCCGATTTTCGCGCCGTCCGCACCGCCACGCTCGGCCTGTTCAAGAGCTTCGACGGCGATGCGTGGCGCCGGCGCGGCACGGCCAGCGGCAAGCCGATCAGCGTGCGCGCCCTGGGGTACGTGATTCCGGGGCACGAGCGGCATCACGTGGAGATCCTGAAGACGCGCTACGGCCTGGCGTAGGGTATATTGCTCGGACCACAAGGAGGAAGATCGCTTATGCGTTCGTTCAGTCTTGCCGCCGGACTCGCGCTCGCCGCCGCTGGGGCGGCCGCCGCGCAGCAGCCGGCTACACCTCCCGCTCCCGCACCTCCCCCGGCCCTCGAGGTCGGCGCCGTTGCCCCGGACTTCACGCTCCCAGGTGCGACGCGGTTCGGCACCCTGCGCGCGCCGATTCGGCTCAGCGACTTCAAGGGGAAGACGGTCGTCCTGGCCTTCTTCTTCAAAGCACGAACGCGTGGCTGAACGATTCAAATGAACGCGTACCGTGATCAGTACGCGCAGGTCTTCAAGAATGGCCGCAACGTGGTGCTGATCGGGATCAGCACCGATGCCGACACCGCGCAGGCGTCGTGGGCGCGGGACGCCGAGTTCCCGTTCCTGTTCGCGAGTGATTCGGGATCCGTCGTGGGCAAGATGTACGGCGCGTTCAGCGTCCGCGGCAACCTCGACAACCGTAATCTCTTCGTGGTGGGACCCGACGGCAGAATCGCGTACCGCGCGACGCCGTTCCGGGAGATCGATCCGACGGCTTACACGGAACTCGGTTCGGCGATTGGGAAACTGATACCTCCGGATTCAACGGCGCGATAAGGCGGTAAAGGCGCGGTGGGTGTGATCTTAACGATCACCTACCGCGCCTTTGTGCCGCCGTTAACCGCCGTTTCCAAAGCCGCCTCGATGTCCTGATCGGCCCCGGTGCCGGTGTAGACCACTTTCCCCCGGGCATCGAGCACCGCCACATACGATGTCGCCGGAGCCTGGAAGGCGCGCGTGGCGTTGCCATTCACGTCCCACAAGAACGTGAACGGCATCGGATGCCGCGTGAGGTGACGGCGGACGGTGTTGGGGCTCTCGTTCACCGCAACGGCGACCACGAGGAAGTCCACGCGGTCGCCGTATTTTTTATGGGCGGTGTCGATCTTCGGCAGCAGCTCCGCACAGATCGGGCACCAGGTCGCCCAAAACTCGACGAGCACGGGCCGCTTTCCTACCCAGCGCGCCAGGTCGACGGCGTTGCCGTCGAGATCCTGAATCGTGACCGCGGGAGGCCTTTGCCCCACGGGGATGCCGACCACGTCGTCTTGCCCGGCCGCGTAGCTCGGCAGAGCGAGGATCGCCGCCAGCACCCACCACGCCTTTACACGCCTCTGCCCGCCGTTTTGCCTCACAGGACTTGCCCCGCTTTCACGAAGTAGTACTCGGCCATCAGGAGTAGAACCGCGCCCGCTGCCTTTTTGATCCACGACATCCACGCCCCGGCCCGCGGCAGCGCCGCGAGGGTGCCGGAGAAGAGCCCGACGGCGATCAGGACCGCCGTCATGCCGAGCGAAAACACGAACAGATAGATGAATCCGAGCACGGCGCTCTGCGTCGTGGCGACCCACGTCAGCACGACGGCGAATGCGGGCGCGCCGCAGGGCGCCGCCACGATGCCCGAGGTCGCGCCCAACAGGAGGACCGCCGGGTAGGAACCGCCGCCGAGGCTCCCCGCCCACGCGGCCAGACGGGCGGGAACGCGAATCGGAATCACGTCGAGCATCGCCAATCCGAAGACGACGAGCACATTGCCGATCGCGAGTCGCGCCCACGGGCTCGACCCGATGGTGCCGAACAGTGAGCCGCTGAGCCCAGCGATGAGGCCCAGAATCGCGTAGAAGAGCGCTAGGCCCGTGGCATATGTCAGCGTCAGCCCGATCGTGCGGCGCCGCGATTGCGACCCCTCGTTGACACCCGCGAGCGTACCGGCGGTGATTGGGATCATTGGCCAGATGCAGGGATTGGTGCTCGTCACGAGACCGGCGGCAAAGAGGAGCGGGACCGCCACGAGGGGGCGGTGTTGCAGGGCGTCCGTTAAGCCCGACATTAATAGCAGCAGGGTAGGCACGACTGGGATAATAACCGGAGGAGTCGCCTCTTGAGAGTCCTGTACATCGCGCTGGCCGGCGTCGTCGGCACGCTCGCCCGCTATGGACTCGACGGCTGGGTTCACGGGCGGGCCGGCACGCTCACCGTGAACTTGGCGGGCTCGTTTGCCCTCGGGTTCATCGTTCGCTATGCAACCGGCTCGATCGTGATCACACCCGACCTGCGGGCGGCGCTGACGATCGGCTTCTGCGGCGCCTTCACGACCATGAGCACGTTCAGCTACGAGAGCATGACGTTGCTGTGGGACGGCGATTACGCTAAGGCGGCCCTCTACATGGGCGGCACGATCGTGGGGTGCCTGCTGGCGGTCGCCCTGGGAACGGCGCTGGCCAACAAACTACTGTGAGCGACCTATGACCGAACGATTCCGCGGCGAGCGTACGCTCATGCGGGTGTTCATCGGCGAGAGCGACAAGTACGAGGGGAAGCCGCTGTACGAAGCGCTGCTGGAGCGATTCCGTAAGAAAGGCCTCGCGGGCGCGACGGTGTTGCGCGGCATCGCGGGGTTCGGCGCCAGCAGCACCGTGCACACCGACAAGGTCCTGCGTCTCTCGCTCGATTTGCCCTTGATCATCGAGGTCGTTGAAGACGAAGCGACGATTCAGGGAATCCTGCCGGACCTCGATCAGATGATCGGCGGCGGGTTGATCACGCTGGAGCGCGCCAATGTGATTCTGTACCGGCCCGCGTAACCCTACAAGCGCCGCACCGTCATCGGCCCGTTCGTCGTCACCACGTGGATCGGCGCGCCACCCGACCCCAGGGTCGCCGAGATGTGGTCCCTGATCCGACCGTTGACCGTCACCGTGAGGGGGAAGCCGACACTCATCGGACCATTCACCGTGCCGAAGTCGAGGTTGGCGTTGTAATCCTCAGGAATCCGCAGGTCCGCCGGCCCATTCTGGGTAGCGGCGTCGAGGCCCGCGCCCTCCCAGCGCGCCCCCGCGAGCTTCACCATGAGCGGCCCATTTTGCGCGCGGGCGTGTACGTCGCCGGCGACGCCGATGAGGGCGAGCGGACCGTTTTGCGTCGACAGGTCCATCTTCCCGGTCACCTCGCGAATCGACAACGGCCCATTCTGGGTCGAGATCGACAAGTCCGTGCGCCGCGGGACGTAGACGACGAAGCTCACCGACCACCCCTGATGCCGCCCGGTAGGCTCGGGACCCCGGGCGCTGATGGCGTGCCCGGCGGCTTCGATGCGAATGTCCTTCGCGATCGCATCCGCATCGTCCGCGCTGCGCGCGTTCACCTGGATGCGGGCCGTCACGCCCACGCTGTCTCGGTCCCACGCGATGATGTCGACGCCGCCGTTCATTCCCGGATCGACGGTGAGCGCACCGCCACGGACGGGGCCCTTCAAGCTGAAGCCAGACTCGCGAATCTCACAATGCTTGACGCGCGAGTCGCGATCGTGCCATGAGTCGTGGCGGCAGTCGTCGAGCCAATCATCATCGCTGTCCTGCGCGCGAATGGCGGAAATAGGGAGGGTCAGTGCGGCGGCGGCGAGGAACGTGACGAGACGGACCATGGCAGGCTCCAGAAGGAGACGACGGGACCGGGACTCTACGGTTGGACAGACCCTACGGCCCTAGGGTTGCCTGGATTCGGACCCCCGGTAGGTTAGCCCCCATGACACCATTCAAACTCTTGGCGTTGATCGTCCTGGCAGCCTCCCCTCTCGCCGCCCAATCGGGGGGGGGCCGCCTCGACGCGGAGATCGACCGCCGCGCCGCCCAGGTCGAAGGCAAGGTTGTGGCCTGGCGGCGCGACATTCACGCGCATCCGGAGCTCTCGAATCGCGAGGTGCGGACGGGCCAGATCGTGGCCGAGCACCTGCGGGCCCTGGGCCTCGAGGTCCGGACGGGCGTGGCGCACAACGGCGTCGTGGGCGTGCTGCGCGGCGGCCGCCCCGGTCCCGTCGTGGCGCTGCGGGCCGACATGGACGCGCTGCCGGTCACGGAAGAAGTGGACCTCCCGTTCGCATCCAAGGTGCGGACCACGTACAACGGCCAGGACGTCGGCGTGATGCATGCCTGCGGGCACGATGCGCATGTCGCGATCCTGATGGGCGTGGCGGAGGTGCTGGCGGGGATGCGGCGCGACCTGCCGGGCACCGTCAAGTTCATCTTCCAACCCGCCGAAGAGGGCGTGCCGTCCGGCGAGGACGGCGGCGCCGCCATGATGATCGCCGAGGGCGCGCTCGATAATCCAAAGCCCGGCGCGATCTTCGGGCTGCACGTGTTCCCCTACGCCACCGGTGAGCTCATGTACCGGTCCGGCGGCATCATGGCGAGCTCGGACGGGTTGCGGATCGTCGTGCGCGGGCGCCAGACGCACGGGGCGCAGCCCTGGGCCGGGATCGACCCGATCGTGGTGACGGCGCAGATCGTGCTGGGGCTGCAGACGATCACCAGCCGTCAGGTCGACATCACCGCGGCGCCGGCGATCGTCACGATCGGCGCGGTGCACGGCGGCGTGCGCAACAACATCATTCCGGACAGCGTCGTGATGATCGGCACGATCCGCGCCTTCGATGCCTCGATACGGCACGACATCTGGGCGCGCGTGCACCGGACCGCGGAGAGCATCGCGCAAAGCGCCGGCGCAACCGCCATCGTCACGATCGACTCGGGCCCGCCGGTCACGTACAACGACCCGGTGCTCACCGAGCGGATGGCGCCGACGTTGCGGCGCGTGGTTGGGAACGACAAGGTCGGCATTTCGGAGGCCAAGACCACGGCGGAGGATTTCTCGCGCTACCAGGAGAAGATCCCCGGCCTTTTCTTCTTCCTCGGGGTTACCCCGCCCGGCACCGACCCGCGCACGGCGGCGCCCAATCACTCCCCACGTTTCTTTGTAGATGAAGCAGCTTTACCGGTTGGTGTGCGCGCGCTGGCGCACCTGGCCGTGGATTATCTGAGCGGCCGTTGACCCCTGACGGCCGAGTCCGTCTCGACCGCTGGCTCTGGGCCGCGCGCTTCTTCAAGACACGTGCGCTCGCGGCGGCCGCGGTCGCCGGAGGCAAGGTGCAGGTCAACGACACCAGAGCCAAACCGGCGAAGCAGCTGCAAGTGAGCGATGCCGTGCGCGTCCGAGTCGGGCCGTATGAGTGGCTCGTGACGGTGCGGGCGCTGTCGGAGCGGCGCGGTCCCCCCAAGCTCGCCCAGGCTCTATACGAAGAGTCCGCCGAGGGTCGAGCCACACGCGAGCGACTCGCGGAGCTCCACAAAATCGCGCCGGCCCCCACCTACCAAGGCAAGGGCCGGCCGACCAAAAAAGAGCGCCGCGAAATCGAGCGGCTCGAAGAAACCTAGATTTTCACGAGGCGGACGTTCCCCGAACCCGTTTCGATCGAGAGCTTCCCCCGCCCGTCACCGATCGTGCCGCTGATATGATCCTCCTGCAGCCGCCGCACCTGCATCGTCAATCCGCCGAGGTCGAAGTCGCCGCTCCCGGTGTCGAGATCGACTTCGGCGCCGATCGTGGGTGGAACACGAAGCGTGACGTCTCCTGAGCCGGTCTCAATCGCGAGCTTCTGGAACGTCGCGGTGAGGCCCACGTCCACGCTGCCGCTCCCGGTCTCGAACGCCAACTCGTCGCCCTTCGCGCCGCTCACGGTGATGTTGCCCGATCCGGTTTCGATCCCGAGGCGCGTGGCCTCCGCGCCCGTCAGCGTGATGTTCCCCGAGCCAGTCTCGAGCTTCACCACGCCGCCGTGCAGGTTCGTGGCGGTGATGTCGCCGGAGCCGCTCTCGAGCTTCACGTCCCCGCTCGCGTCGTGCAGGTCGATTTCGCCGGAGCCCGTGTCGAGCTTGAGGGTGCCGCGCGTACG
>Ga0134079_10000153_pt1 | contig 16891 bp, 12 predicted proteins | sample 15_taG_2_FD_119770 | JGI IMG/M metagenome (GOLD analysis project Ga0134079, IMG submission 119770) | Grasslands soil microbial communities from the Angelo Coastal Reserve, California, USA - 15_D_Rain_40cm_2_09182015 | ecosystem: Environmental > Terrestrial > Soil > Grasslands ...
GCGCTGACGAGCACGCCAAGAAAGAGGACCAGGCCCGCAATTCCGAGTTCAGCAGCGACCTGAACGTACGTGTTGTGCGCGGCTCCCCAGCGCACGGGAAGTCCGAGTTCCTGTCGCCGCGCTTGCGGGGAAATGGTTCCTTCCGCGACCGGGAAGTTTCGGGCTCCGACGCCGAACAGCGGGTGGCTCACCATGTAGTCGATCCCGCGCTCCCACACCTGAATGCGTCCTTCCTCGGCGGTGAGATTGTAATCCTCGTGCGGACGGACGATCGTCTGCATCTGACTCCAGTACCGGTCGCTTGCGGCGCCGAATACGACGATCAGGATCAGCGCCACACCAATCAGCCGCGATCGCGCTGGGATCGTCGTGACACGCACCAGCACGAATGCGGTGACCGCGAGAAATGCGAGGAATCCTCCGCGCGAGCCTGAGCGGATCAGCCCGACCGCGAGGATTGCAAGCCCGATGCCGGCCGCCACTCGCTCGAGCACACGACGGTGCGCGAGAAAGCAGTGCAGCCCCAGCGGCAGCGCCGTGACGATCAGCGTCGCGAGGTCATTGGCATCGTAGTAGTACAGTCGGCCCAGGCGCCAGGTCTCACCTCCCAGCTCAAAGCGCGAGAGGACGACGCCGACGTACACGACCGTCACCGCGAAATAGACGAGAATCAACCGGTCGAGATCCGACGTCCGGCGTACGCTGCCCGCCACCACGAGACACATGAGGACACCGCGGACCAGTTCCAACCATCCCTGAAACGCCATTCCCTGATTCAGGGCGGTCGGCACTGAGAGGGCGCCCCACACGAGCAGTCCGGCCAAATAGCTCGTCGTCGCCGAGCGCAGTCTCCCCGGCGCGCGCAACGATGAGCGATCGAGCAGATAGAGACCGATGGCGAGGCCGGCGGATACAAACACCGGTTTGACATGCGACAGTACTGGGAAGACTTCGTGAAGACGCCCTACCGCCGTCGCGAGATAGACTGTGATACAGACGAGCAGGAGATCCGGCCCCCACCCCGAGCGTGGCGGTGCGACCGGCAGCCCGGGAGGTGGCGCTTGCGGCCGTTGCGTCGTCCTCAGCATACGGGATCAGCGTGCAAAAGCGAAGCCAACAATGCTCGCGAGTCCGTCGTGTGGCGCAGGCGCAACACTTTCCGGTAGCCCCAGGCCCATATGTTGCTCAGATCCGAAGGTCATGCGGGTCTTGCTTACAGACGGCAACGAGCGGGTCACTCTCGCCGCAGCGAGGTCCCTGGTCCGCGCTGGACACACCGTCTCCGTGACGGCGGCGACGCGCTGGTCACTCGCCGGTGTGTCACGCGGCGTCCAGCACTGTGTGTTGGGCTGCGATCCATTGGCTGACCCGGCGGGCTACGTGGCGGAGCTCGGCCGCATCGCCCGCCAGGATCGCGTAGAAATCCTCCTGCCAACGACCGACGCCTCCATGGAAGCCGTTCTCGAGTACGGCACGGCGTTGCCGCGGGAGGTGCGCACCGCCGCTCCCGATCTAGCGACGTACCGGGCCGCCTCGGACAAGGCGATGATGCTGGAGTTGGGACGTCGGTGCGGGTTCGAGGGTCCGGTGTCACGCGTGCTCGCCACTCCCGGCGCGAAGGTCCGGCGCGAGCTGGGCGCAGAGGACCTCTTTCCCGCCGTCATCAAACCGCACCGATCGGTGGTCACCGTGCAAGGTACACGGCGCAAGTTGGCCGTGGTGCCGGTCGCTGACGCCGTTGCCTGTGACGCGGTGTTGGCTGCGCTCCCGTGTGAAGCGTACCCGGTCCTGGTGCAGCGACGCATCTCCGGAGTTGGCGAAGGGCTGTTTGCGCTGCGCTGGGGAGGGCGGGTGATCGCAGTCTTCGCCCACCGCCGCTTGCGGGAGAAGCCACCGTCCGGCGGCGTGAGCGTCTATCGTGAGAGCATCGCGCTCACGGAGGAACTCGAGCGCCCGGCAGTCCGGTTGCTGGATGCGCTCGACTGGCAGGGCGTCGCGATGATCGAGTGTAAGCGCGAGGCCGGGACCGGCAGACACGTCCTCATGGAGGTGAACGGCCGGTTCTGGGGCTCACTTCAGCTTGCGATTGACGCCGGCGTCGATTTTCCGGCGCTCCTCATGAAGTGTGTTGCCGGCGAGAACGTGCCCGAATGCCGTGACTACCGCGTCGGCGTTCGCAGCCGCTGGTTTTGGGGAGACGTCGACAATCTGTTGCTCACTCTCCGGGACGGACCAGCGGGGGCCTCGAGCCGTTCACGCGTAGGGGCTGTTCGTGACTTTCTGCTTGCTTGCATGCGCCAGGACCGCACCGAGGTGTGGCGCTGGAGCGATCCGCTCCCCTTCGCGCTCGAGACCGTGCGGTGGTTCGGTTTGCTCACTCACAGTACAGCCGGTGCCAAACCGAGAAGCAGAGCAGCGCCCAGAGAATGCGTTCCCGATTCTGCCGTCCCGTGAGATGCTCACGCAGGGCAGTCTGCACTGCGCCCGGATTGAAATAACCCAGCCGGCGCTGCCGCGCGTCCGACAATTCGTCTGTCAGCAGGCCAGACAGCTCGTGGCGTAACCACGCGGATGTAGGACCGACAAAGCCCCGTTTTGGTGCCCGCAGATGCGCCGCCGGCAAGCGGGGGCGCAGCGCCCGGCGGAGCAGTCGCTTGGGTTCCCACCACCGACCGATTTTGACGCGCTGTGGCAGCGGGAACGCCGCTTCGACCAGGACGTGGTCAACGAACGGCACGCGTACCTCGAGCGAGTGCGCCATTGCCAGCCGATCGTTGAGCGCGAGAATGTCGTCGGGCAGATACGTCGCGTAGTCGAGGTAGAGGCCCGCGGCGAGCTGCGTGAGGCGAGAGCCGCCCGCGTCGAACACGTCGTGAAAGCGGCGCCGCGCCGCGTCTCCCGAAATACGAGTCCGAAGCTCGGGCGTGTACAGCCCGAGTCGCTCGCCGTTCGCGATTGGATTCATCAAGCTCAGGAAGCGGTCCGGAACACTGCCATTTCCGGTGTGCAGGAAGCGTTTCAGCCGGTCGACACCAAGTCCGCCGGCGCGTGGCTCGGGGAGCAGCCGGCTGGCGAGGCCGGCGAGTCGACGCACCCCGGCCGGCAGCTTCGCGTACTGATCGGCGGCCAGAAGGCCAACGTGGCGCCGGTAGCCCGCAAACAGCTCATCGCCACCAATGCCCGTGAGCGCAACCTTGTAACGGCTTCCGACGGCTTGCGACAAGAGCCAGGTCGGCAGCGCTGAGTCGTCCGCGTGGGGCTCGTCGAGCGCCCGGACGATCGGTTCGACGATATCCCGAACATTGGGGTGGATATCGATGACCGTCATGTCCGCGCCGACGCGCGTCGCCAACCTTCGTGCGAGATCCGTCTCGTCGGTGACCCGCGCTCCGGTTCCCGAGTATCGCGCCGTGAAGGCATGCGGTGTCGCGCCGCCGAGCGCCATGCTCGCCACCACCGCCGACGAGTCGAGCCCGCCGCTCAGAAATGCGGCCACGGGAACGTCGCTCACCATGTGAGCCGCGACCGATTCGTCCAGCCACTCGCGCACGCGCTCTTCCAGGTTGCGATCGTCCGCACGCTCGTATGTGGGGAACTGCCAGTACCGGCGGGTGACCGGTGACTCGCCCCGACGCCAAACGAGATGATGTCCCGGCTCGAGCTTCCGCACGTCGAGGAACGGAGTTGCCGGCGCCGGGATGTAGGCGAGCTGCAGATAGGCGTCGAGTGCCTCCCAGTCGAGCTCGCGGGATGTGAGCCGGGCGGCGTGCAGCGCCTTGAGCTCGGATGCGAAGGCGATGCCCCAGTCGCCCGTCACGACATAGAGCGGCTTGATCCCGAACCGGTCGCGAGTCAGGACCAGCGTCTCACTGGCCGCATCCCAAATCGCGTACGCAAACATCCCGCGCAGACGGTCGACGCAGTCGGCCCCCAGCTCCTCATAGAGGTGCAGCACCGTTTCGGTATCGCCTGCCGAGCGGAGCGTGTGGCCGCGAGCGATGAGGCCCTGGCGGAGCTCACGGTAGTTGTAGATCTCGCCGTTGAAGACGATCACCTTCGACCCGTCTTCGTTGAAGATCGGCTGTCGCCCGCCGTCCAGGTCGATGATGCTGAGACGGCGCATGCCGAGGCCGACAGCCCCGCACACATAACGCCCCTCGTCGTCGGGGCCGCGATGCCGGATTGCGGAGCACATCTGACGCAACAGCGACTCGGTGACGGGCCGGTTCCGGTCGCGGTAGACGATCCCAGCGATGCCGCACATGGTGCGTGGCACCAGCGCAAGAGTGGCGCCACCACCACCGGCGCCATGTTGCGCCCGCGCAACGCCCAGCCGTAGGACAACACGGCGTGGGTCTTGCCTCTCACGCCGGTGTGATCGCTGCAACGGAACTGGTGGATCGCGCGCCATTGGCCGACGTGCTCGAGCGTGGCGCGCCGGTCTGGGACGACGTCGTGAGAGGCGCGGGTTGCGCGTCGCCGTTCATGAGCTGGGCGTGGCATCGCGCATGGGCGGACGCCGCGCTGCCCGCTGAAACGAGCGCGAGCGAGGTCCTGACGCTCCAGGACTCCAGCGGGTCCGTGCAGGCGCTACTGCCCGTCCGTCACAGTCGCGTGCGGTTTCGACGGATATGGGTCCAGGCGCTGACCTGGGCGATCGGAGACATGGGATGCCCCGACGAGCTCGACGTACCGTCGCTGCCCGGGGCCGACGTGGGCGCGCTCGCTGCCGCGATCGACGAGTTGCCTTGGCAGATCATCATTCTCCCCAACCTGGTCGAGGGCGCGCCGAACGCGCACCGGCTGTCCGCCGCGTTGCAGGAGCGGGGGCACTCAGTGCGCCAGCATCCGCTGTGGAGCTGTCCGCGCCTCGAGCTGCCGGCATCCTGGGATGACTACCTCGGCACGCTGAGCCCCAACCGGCGGCAGATCGTGCGGCGCAAGGAGCGCAGCCTGCGCCGCGACCATGCGATCGCGCTGGTCGACTACGACGAGGCCATGCTGAACACCGGCTGGGGTCACCTGCTGGCGCTCCACGAGCGGCGCTGGAACGGCGCGGGCGGAGGCGCGTTCCGCGACTCGCGCACCGTGCAGCTCCAACGACAGTTCGCTGGAGAGATGGCGCGTCAGCGGCGGCTGTGGCTCACCACGCTAGATATCGACGGACAGCCGGGTGCCGTCTGGTACGGCTTTGCGTCGGAGGACACGGTCTATTTCTACCAGGGGGGTCGCGACCCGCGCTGGCAGCGGGAAAGCGTGGGATTGGTCCTCATGAGTCTCATGATTCAACGAGCGATCGCGCGCGGCTACCGCTTCTTCAGCTTCCTGCGCGGGGATGATGACTACAAGAGCTCGTGGATGGCGGCGCCCCGCATGACGGGTGAACTGGTGGTCTTCCGTGCCGGGTGGACCGGACGCTGCCTGCGAGTGCTGGACCGAGTCGCGGCGTTCCGGGGCGTCGGGGGAGGACAGCCGGACAGTGACTAGCAGGAGCACGCTACTGCTCATCGTCTCCCTCGATACAGAGGAAGACAACTGGCACCGCAGCCGGACCGACGTGACGGTCGAGAATATCGGAGAGCTGCGGAAGCACGCGCGCTTCCTCGAACGCCTGGGCGTGCGGCCAACCTACTTCACGACCTATCATGTCGCCAAGAATCCGGGGGCGGCCGAGGTGATGCGCGAGGTGGGGGATCGAGCCCGGGCGGAGATCGGCGCGCACCTGCATCCGTGGAACACGCCGCCGCTCACGGAGGAGTTCGTGCCTCGCAACTCCATGACCAAGAACCTGCCGGCGGATTTGCAGCTGGCGAAGATCCAGACGCTGACGGCGGCCCTGGAGGAGGCTTTTTGTCGCAAGCCGACAGCGTTTCGCGCGGGACGATATGGCATCGGCCCCGACACGATCGCGGCGCTTGTCGCCTGCGGGTATCGCGTCGATTCGAGCGTGAATCCATTCGCCAGTCTCGAGGAGGTCGACGACGGGCCGACGTTTGTCGGCGCGCCGTTCGAACGCTACCTGCTGGCACCGCACCGGGACGTGCGGGAACCCGCTCCGCACGGCGAAGGCATAATCGTCGAGATGCCCCTGTCGAACGGGTTCAATCGCGGGCCCTTCTCCGTGTGGGATCGCGTGCGCCGGACGCTTGAAGCGCCGCCTTGGCGGTGGCTGCGATTGCCCGGAATCGCATCACGACTCGGGCTGGCCCGGCGAGTGAGTCTCAGTCCCGAGTATCAGTCGGTCGACGACATGCTGACGCTATCGGCGCGCCTGCTGGACCATGGCGTGCGCCAGCTACACATCAGCTGGCACACTCCCAGTCTCAAGCCCGGGCTGAGCCCCTTCACTCGCACGGCGGCGGATGTCGAACGACTCCATGCCTCGATCGAAGCCTACGTGGAGGGCTTGGCGCGCCTGACGTCCTTTCGGCCTGCCACGGTCGGCGAGGCGGCGGCACTGCTGGCCTGACGCACCGCGCCGCACCTGTGGCGATGGCGCAACGCTCCAGCGAGCGCGCGCCGCGATTCTCCCCTCACATGAGTGGCACACCACGTGCTCCCCCGGCTCACGTACCCGCGAGAGGGCCGTGATTCGTGTTCAAGAGCGTCAGCAGCAACTGGCTCGTGTCGGTGGTCACCATGGTCGCGGTGTACTTCCTCACGCCGTTCACGATCCACAAGCTCGGCGACGATGGATATGGCACATGGAATCTGATCAATGCGATCACCGGCTACCTGGCCCTGCTGGTCCTGGGTGTGCCGATGGCCTCGGTGCGCTATTTCGCCCAGCACATCGCCAGCGGCGACGTACGCAAGCTGAACGAGGCGGTCGGGAGCTGCACGACGCTGTATCTCGGTTTGGGGGCAGTCGCGCTGGTGGTCGGCGCTGTCCTGTACCTGTTCTTCGTTCACAGCTACCACATCCCGGCGCCGCTGCAGCGGGATGCTCACGTCGCGTACTTCATCGTTGTGCTCATCGTGTCTCTCGGATTTGTCGCCCTCCTCCCGACCGCCATTTTGTCGGCGCACGACGACTTCGTTCCGCGCAACATGGTCCGGTTGTGGGGAGTACTGCTGCGCCTCATGCTGACGCTCGGGCTCCTGATGCTGAGAGCGTCGCTCACCATGCTGGCGCTCGTGCAGCTGGCCTGCATGGTCTTCGACTTCGGGTTTTGCTGGCTGCTGATCCGGCGCCGCTACCCCGAGACGCGGATTCGCCTGAAGGATTGCAACTGGGGGATGACGCGGGCCATCTTCGCGTTCAGTCTTTACGTCCTGCTGCTGAACGCGGGCGGTCGGCTCGCATTCGAGACGGACTCCATCGTCATCGGCGCGTACATGAACGTCGGCTCGATTCCCTATTTCACCGTGGCGAACAGCTTCATCATCTACTTGATGGACTTTCTGGTGTCCATCGCGGCAGTGGTGATGCCGACCGCCACGCGCCTGCAAACCCAGGGGAAACAGGACGAGCTGCGGGAGATCTTCCTCAAGTGGTCCAAGATCGCGCTCACGTTGACTCTCGCCGCCGGGCTGTTTCTGATCGTGCTCGGCCCGCGATTCATTGCCTGGTGGGTGGATCCGAGCTTCGAGCAGCCCGCCGGTCAGGTCCTGCAGATTCTCATGCTGTCGTATCTCATCTTCCTGCCTGTTCGCGGCGTGGCACTGCCAATGCTCATGGGGCTGGGCAAGGCAGGCCTGCCGACGATCGGATTTCTCGTCACCGGTTTCTTGAACCTCGGGCTGAGCATCCTCTTCGTTCGTCCGCTTGGCCTGGCGGGCGTCGCGCTCGGCACCGCCATCCCGAATGTGCTGTTCGCCATCGTGATCTTTGTCCAAGCGTGCCGTGAGCTGGACGTGTCGCTCTGGGCGTTTTTCCGCTACGTCGTCCCGCGCGCGGTCGTGGGAGCGGTGCCGGCTCTCGCCGTCCTGCTGTGGCTCAAGCTCCAACTCGATGTGCGAGGATTGCTGCCCCTGGCCATCGCCGGCGTCTTGATGGCGCTGGTATTCGCCGCGACGTGCGTGTTCTTTGTCTATCGCAATGACCGCTACCTCGATCTGCGCGCATCGTTGCCGCCCTGGATGCGCGGCGGAGCCCGGGCGGCGGGGGGGGCTCCAGGCGCATGACCACCCTGATCATCGTCGCCGCGTTTGGCGGCATCCTCAGCGTCATACTCGAGCTGTTCGCGCGGTGGTGGATCCGCCGGCATACACGCTACTACGTGCGGTCCCCCGGCATGCGGATCGATGTGCGGCAGCACCCCGATCTCTTTCCCGAGCTCGAGTCGCGTGTCCGCTTCGAGGTCAACGCGGACGGCGAACGCGGCAGCGAGCCGCGAGCGGACGAGCCTGAGCTGTTCCGTATCCTCACGGTGGGGGGAAGCTCGGTCGAGTGCTATGCGCTCGACCAGCCGACGAGCTGGCCGGGGATGCTCGAGCAACTGCTCAACCGCGAAGACGCACTCGACAGGCTCGGCGCGCGCCGTGTTCATGTGGGCAACATCGGCCACTCCGGCGTCGGCGCCGCGGAGCTCGAGAATATCCTCGAGCGCGTCCTGCCGAACTATGATCGCCTCGACGCGATTGTCGTCATGGTCGGGGCGAGCACGGCCTACCACTGGCTCGAGGAAGGTGCGCCGCCGGCGCGTGCGCCCTCGGTCGTGCCCGAGCAGTCCTTTTTCGCGCGCAACCCACAGCAACCGTTCGGTTGGACGCCCCGCGCCTTGGCAGCCGTCGAACTCGTCAGGCGGCTCCGGCAGGCCTGGCTTCGCCCGCTGGAGGTCAAGGAAAACGTGGGCGCGTGGCTTGTGGCCGGGCGCAGGATGCGGGCCGAGGCGAAGACGCTTCGCACCGCGATGCCCGATCCGAGCGCCGTCTTGAACCACTTCGAGCACCATTTCCGCCGGGCGTTGCGCCTCGCGAGCGCGCGGGCGGCTCGCGTCCTCGTCGTGCGCCAGCCCTGGTTCGACAGGAGGGTGTACACCCCCGAGGAAGAGGGACGATTCTGGCACGGTGGAGTCGGCAGACCCTGGAAGGACAAGGTCACCGTGTATTTCAGTCTCGAGGTGATCAATCGCATCCTGAGCTTGATCGATGCGCGGGTCGTGGCGGTCGCCGAAGAGCTCGGCTTGCCAAGCGTCAATCTCCGACCGGTGATGAACCAGGGTCTGCGCCATTACTACGACCACGATCACTTCACGCCGGCTGGATCGGCGGTCGCGGCCCAGGTGATCGAGGCGGCGCTGATGGGGATGTGCTCTCGCGTCCCTGCGGAGGCCTCCGTCCGCCGAGTCACACAGCCGAGAATGCCGTTGGCTGCACGCGAAGCATGATCGTCGGTATCGGACTCGACATCGTCGCCGTCGCGCGCTGGGCGCGCCACCTGGACAGAGTCGCAGCGCAGATCTTTACCGCGCAGGAGCTGGCCGCCTGCGCGGATCGCGTGGATCGGACCGACGCGCTCGCCGCGCGCTTCGCGGCGAAAGAAGCCTGTCTCAAGGCGCTCCACGCCGGGATCCGGCAGGGCGCGCTGCGGCAGGTCGAGGTGGTATCCGATCCCGGAAGTGCCCCCACGATCCGTTTTTCAGGCGCGCTCGCCGCGCGCGCGCGGGAATCGGGAGTTCGCACTGCGCACGTCAGCGTGACTCACCACGAGGGTATCGCCGCCGCCGTCGTGATTCTGGAGGGAACAACCGCTCGCCAGGGCGGTGAAGAGCCGTGGACACTCGAGACCGTTTTCAGCGGCCCATGGTGATCTTGCACGTGGTCGCGCCTGCTGAATTCGGCGGGCTCGAGCGCGTGGTGCAGACGCTAGGGACAGGGCTGCAGGGCCTGGGTCATGACGTGCACGTCGCCGCGGTCGTCGCGGATGCGGCGGATGGAGCACCGTTCCTTGCTCCACTGATCGAGGCCGGCGTGCACACCCATCGGATCGTGGTATCGGGCCGGGCGTATCGGCGCGAGCGCGCGGCGGTCGCCGGGTTGTGTCAGCGGCTGCGCCCCGATGCCGTTCATACGCACGGCTATCGGCCCGACGTCATCGACGCGGGCGTGGCTCGCCAGTTCGGGGTTCCTGTGCTCACGACGGCCCATGGATTCACCGGCGGCCCGCTCAGAAATCGAGTCTACGAATACCTGCAGCGCCGTGCGTTCCGGCGGTTCGACGCCGTGGTGGCCGTCTCCCGCGCGCTCACTGACCAGCTGGCGCGCGCCGGCGTGCCCCGGTCGCGAATTCACACGGTGCCGAATGTGTGGCGCCGGAACGCGCCGGCACTCGGTCGCGCAACCGCGCGCCGTCTGCTGGGCCTCCCTTCGGAGGGGTTCGTGGTCGGCTGGGTCGGCCGGCTCAGCAGCGAGAAGGGCGCGGACGTGTTGCTGGACGCCCTGCCGCGACTCAACAACGTGCCCCTCACGGTGTCGGTCGTAGGAAACGGGGTGCAGCAGCTCGCGTTGCAGATGCGTGCCGCCGAGCTGGGCGTAACGGACCGCGTTCGCTGGCACGGTGTGGTGCCGGAGGCGGACCGTGTCTTCCCGGCGTTCGATGTGTGCGTCCTGAGCTCGCGTACGGAAGGCACCCCAATGGTCTTGTTCGAGGCGATGGCCGCTGGCGTTCCTGTCGTCGCGACAGACGTGGGCGGCGTCCCCGACGTCGTGTCGCACGAGGAGGCGGTCGTCGTCCGGGCTGAGGACTCGGCCGCACTGGCGGCGGGGATCACGGATGTGTACGAGCACACCGCTGCGGCCGCCCGGCGCGCCGGTGCGGCCCGCGCCCGCCTGGAGCGCGAATTTGCCGTCGGCCCCTGGCTCGATCGCTACGAGAGCATCTACCGGCTCGTCCGTCGCGGCGCGTCGACACCGGCAGCGGCCTGATGGTGCTCCCCGCGTTCGTCCTCGCGCTCGGTGTTGGCTTCTGCCTGTACACGTATCTCGGTTATCCGGCCATCCTGAAACTGCTGAGCCTGCGCAAGCGGGTCGCCCCTCACCGAGGCGAGGCCTCGCCGCTGCCACAGATCAGCATTGTGCTGCCCGTCTACAACGAAGCGGCCGTCATCACTGCAACGCTGGAGCGGATCCTCGCGATCGATTATCCCGCTGATCGCCGGCAGATCCTCGTGGTCTCGGACGCGTCCAGCGACGGCACCGATGCGATTGTGAGCCAATTTGCGAACCGTGGAATTGCGCTGCTGCGGTTGACGCAGCGGCAGGGCAAGACAGCGGCCGAGAACGCCGCCCGGCGGCTGCTGACCGGCGAGATCATCATCAACACGGATGCGTCAGTGCACATCGATGCCCGCGCGATCCGCGCGCTCGTTGCCGCGTTCACGGATGAGTCGGTCGGTGTCGCGTCGGCACGCGACGTGAGCGTCACCAACGTCGCCACCGCGTACGTGAACGGAGGCGAGGGCGCGTACGTCGGCTACGAAATGTGGGTCCGCGACGTCGAGACAGCCGTGGACGGCATCGTCGGCGCCTCCGGCTGCCTGTACGCGATTCGTGCTGCGGTGCACATGCTCCCAGTCCGTGAGGACCTGAGCCGGGACTTTGCCGCGGCGTTGACCGCCCGGGAACAGGGATTTCGGGCCGTATCGGTGCCGGAGGCGATCTGTTACGTGCCGCGCGGCCGCTCACTCCATCAGGAGTACCGGCGGAAGGTCCGCACGATCACGCGCGGGCTGGCCACGCTCGCGGAAAGACGTTCGCTCCTCAACCCAATGCGCTACGGCGCGTTTTCGTGGATGCTCTTCAGCCACAAGCTATGCCGCTGGCTCGTGCCATGGGCCCTGGTCCTGGGGCTCGTCGCAGTGGGTCAACTCTCGTTGACCTTCGCGTGGGCCCGCGCGTTGCTCGCCGCGGTTGGAGTTGGGGCGGCGCTCGCGGGAATCGGCTGGTTCCGGTCCGAGCGGACCACGCTACCCCGCGTACTTGCGCTTCCCGCCTATGTCGTGGCCGGGAACGTCGCCGTGCTGCATGCGTGGCTGCGGCTGGTCACGGGGCGGGCCGCGCCTGTGTGGGAGCCTACGCGCCGCGACACCGTGTCACCCACCCCCATTCGGTCTTCCGCCATTCCCGTTGCTCCGATGGGCCGAAACATAGCGCGCGATATCGGCCAACGTCCCTAGGTTGGTCTCGGTGATGTCCTCATCGGCGACCACCACGCCGAATTCACTCCGCAGGAAGGCGAGTAACTCCATCACGCCCATCGAGTCGATCACGCCGCGCTGCAGCAGCCGGTCCTGATCTCGCAGCTCAAAGCCGGGGCGCATGTACAAGAAGGTTTCGGTCACGTACGCGCGCGTGCGCGCCAGGATGACTGCCTCGTCCATGGGCTGGTGTGTCTCCGTAGAGTGCATGATCAGCTCAGCGCCGCGACATTCTGTCCCAGCAGCACCGCGCGGGAACGTGGCGCACTGCGCGCGCCCTCGCGGATGAATTGTCGGTACCACAGCTCCGTCGAGACGATCGCGACTAACGCCTGACTCTCCCTGAATCCCAGCGCCGCGCCGGTCCGGCAGCGGCGCACGAGCCCCGCCACCGCCGCCGGCTCGAACAGGCCGGTCCGCGCGACATTCCGTTCGTCCAGGAGGTCGCGCACGTAATCCACGGGCTCCGGCGTGAAGAACGCCGGCACATCCGGTGCGCGGTAGGGCTGCTTGGGACGTTGCAGCACCGCTGGGGGAACCACGTCCCGCGCCCAGCGCCGCAGGATGGCCTTCTCTCTGAGACCGCGGAGTTTGCTCTGTGTCGGCAGGCGCGCCGCGAATTCGAACACTCGGGTGTCCAGGAACGGGTAGCGCGCCTCCACGCCATGCGCGAGCGACATGCGATCGCCCTGCGTGCTCAGCAGGTAGGGGGACAGCAACGTCACCATCTCGAGGTACGCCGCGCGGTTGAGTGGCGACCACGACCCGAAGCGCGACGGCAAACTGTCTCGCAACTCCTGGAGTGGATCGCGACCTGTCCCCGCAAGCTCGGCGCGCAGGTCGCCCGAATAGAAGTCTTTGATCCTCCCCGTCAGCTGAAACCGCGGCAGATGCGAGAACAAGGGGTCGTCCGGCGCACCGGCGTCGAGGAACGATCGGCGCCAGAAGTCCCCACGGCGGCCGTGCGGGTCGAGGTACGGATACAGGCGATCGAACAGCCGGGGCCGTGTGCGTGACTCGGGCTGGCGGAGGCAGAACAGGCGCACGGCCGTTTCCTTGAACAGATCGTAGCCGAGGAACAGCTCGTCCGCGCCCTCACCGGTCAGCACGACTTTGATGTCGTGGGCGCGCGCGAGCTTCGCGAGCAGATACATCGGCGCCGGCGCCGTTCGCACCAGGGGCGTCTCCGCGTGCCGGACGACTTCCGGGAAAACGGTGGCCACCTCGTGACTGCCGATGGTCTGAATGTGGTGGCTGCTCTGCAGCTGCCGAGCCACCAGCTGTTGAAACTCGCGCTCGTCCAGCTGCGGGTCGTCGAAGGTGACCGAGAAGGTCCGCAGCGAGAAGGGGGACCCGCGGGCGGCGAGCGCGCAGCCGATGGACGAATCCAGACCACCGCTCAAGTAGCCGCCGACCGGAACGTCGGAGCGCAGCCGTAGGGTGACGCTGTCGTCGAGCAGCCCGCCCAGGTTCGCGAGCGCGTCGGCCGGTTCCTCACGCGCCTCCGGATAGTCGAGCTGATAGTAGCGGCCGTGGTGGAGCACGCCGTTCTGCCACACCGCGAAGCATCCAGGTTCGAGGGAGGACACGTCGCGGAACACGGTGCGCGGTGGTCGCGCCGCCCAGAACGTGAAGACCTGATCGAGCCCGATGGGATCGAGCGCGGCGTCGACTTCCCCGCTCGCGAACAACGCCTTCGCTTCCGACGCGAAGAACAGGTCACCACCCACGAGGCTGTAGAACAGCGGCCGCACGCCGAAGCGATCTCGCGCCAGGAACACCGTTCCCGCTCGGGCGTCGTACATCGCGAACGCGAACTGCCCGTTGAGCCGCGACAGCATCGCCGTGCCCCATTGCTCGTACGCGTGCACCAGCACTTCGGTATCGCAGCGCGTGCGGAAGCGGTGGCCGGCGGCCTGCAATTCCGTCTGCAGCTCCAGGTAGTTGTAGACCTCGCCGTTGTACACGATCAGAACGGAGCCGTCTTCGTTGCCGAGGGGCTGCGCGCCGCCCGCGACGTCGATAATGCTGAGGCGTACGTGCGCGAGACCCACGCGGTGATCGGCGTAGCGCCCCGAACCATCGGGGCCGCGGTGCCGCAGCGCTGCCGCCATGCGGTCGAGCATCTCAACCGCCACCCGCCCTGGCTCGCGACGGGCCAGGCCGGCGAGTCCGCACATCAGGCCGGCTCCCGCTCGAGCGCCGCGTGTTCGGCGACAGGTTCGACCAGCAAGGGGGGAAGGTGGAGGTAGCGCGTCGCCGCGCGCTTCTGGTCGATGTCGCGCAGCGCGCGGGCCGCTTCAGCGGGCGCCCGGCCGAGCTCCGCAGCGATCGATGCGGCGTCGTGGCCGACGTTGTGCGCGTACAGGATCAGATCGAGCGTCGCGGTCGGGAGGGCGAAGTAGAACTCCTCCTGCGTCTGCGGCAGCGAGTAGGTGTCGGTCGTCGGGGCGCGCGTGCGGATCTCGGCGGGCACACCCAGATACTCGGCGAGCTCGTACACTTGAGACTTGTACAGATGCGCGATGGGCTTCACGTCGGCGAGCCCGTCACCACCCTTCACGAAGAACCCCTGATCGTACTCGAGCCGGTTGGGGGTCCCCACGACGGCGTAGTGCAGCCGGTCGGCGTGGAAGTACTCCAGCATCGTGCGCACGCGCTGCTTGAAGTTTGTGGCCGCCACGATCTCCCGGTACTCGGCCGGCGGCAATCGGACATGGCGCACCTCAGTGCGCCCGTCTTGCGGAACCTCGACCGCGAGGGACGAGACGTTCAAGCGATCGGAGTCGAGCCGGCCGCCCGGCAACACAACCTTGAAGCGCCAATTATCCTGAAACTCGGGGACCACGCGGCGAATCGCGGCGTTACGGCGGCGATAGCAACCGGCGGCCGCGAGGATCGCGGTGATGTCCTCGACGGTGTATTGGATGCCAAGCGCATCCGCCCATCGCGCGGCGATCCCGAGGCTCGCGCGATCCGAATCCTGCTCGGGCATGAGCAGCCCGAAGACGTGCCCCGCTCCGACCGCGCGCACGGCAAGGGCGGCGCAAACCGAGCTGTCGATGCCGCCGCTCATGCCGACGACAAGGCCGCGCCTGCTCAACTGCGCGCCCAGCTGCTGGCGCAGCGTGAGAGCGATCCTGTCGGTTTCCTCGGCCGGATTGACGTGTAGCTCGTTCGCCAGACTCAAGTCGGCTCCTCAAGTGAATTGGAAGGCTCCGTGCGGGCGACTTATGCAAGGATGGCGCCGCAGGACTGGTGCGCCGGGCCCGCCTTGAGGGTCCTCAGGTGCTGCGTCGACGCAACACCCGTAGCGAGGAAAAGCGCGGCCATGGGATGGTACAGCTGATGCTACGGGGTGGGGCGTGGGAGGTGCCCTGACCCTGAACATCGCCGATCTGCTCTGGAAGACGGCTGGCGCTCGTGCCGCGCATCCCGCGGTCATCGAGCGGGAGCGTGTCACGGACTACGGAGCCCTGCAGCGGCTCGCCGCTGCCTTTGCGGCCGGACTGTCGGCGACGGGAGTCAAAATCGGCGACCGCGTGGGGATCTTCCTGGAAGGGGGGACTGACGCGGTCGCCGCGTTTTTCGGCGTGGCGGCCGCCGGCGGCATCGCGGTGGTCATCAACGAGTCGCTGCGACCGCGTCAGGTCGAGCATACCTTGGAGGCTTCAGGCGCGAGCGCGCTGATCACGTCCGAGGATCTGCTGGCGCGGCAACCGCGCCGGCTCGAGACGCAGAGCCGCATCCTGATGGCTGGCGAACTGGCGAGCTCTGTCCCCGCGTCGGTGAGCTTCACACCGGTATCCCGGCTCGGGATGGACCCGGCGCAGATTGTTTTCACGTCCGGCTCGACGGGCCTCCCCAAAGGCGTCACGGTCACGCACGCCAACCTCGTGGCCGCCGCCGAAACGGTGATCGCGTACCTCGGTATCTCGGCGACCGATCGTATCGCAAGCGTGCTGCCGTTCAGCTTCGTCTACGGCATGAGTCAGGTATTGTGCGCTGCCGGCAGTGGTGCCGCCCTCGTCGTGGAGCGTTCACCGCTGGCCGCGCAACTCGTGGCGAACGTGCGCGCGCTGCAGGTGACCGTGCTCGCCGCCGTGCCACCCTTATGGCAGCAGTTACTGGGTGTCCCGGCGTTTCGCGATGAGCCGATACAAAGCTTGCGTATCACGACGAACGCGGGCGGGCACCTTCCCGTCCCGGTCGTGCGCGCACTCCGGCGGGCGCAGCCGCAGGCACGACTCTTCTTGATGTACGGTTTGACCGAGGTGCTGCGGAGTACGTTCTTGCCACCGGAAGAAGTCGACCGTAGGCCGGAGTCGATGGGCCGCGCGATTCCGGGCGCCGAAGTGTTAGTGCTGCGGGAAGATCTGACGCCCTGTGAGCCGGGTGAGGTCGGTGAGTTGGTGCATCGCGGCCCGACCGTAACGCTCGGCTATTGGAACGATCCGCAGGAAACGGCACGCGTCTTTCGCCCGAACCCGCTGCGGCCCGCGGGCACACCCGACGCGGAGCGCGTCGTGTTCTCGGGCGATCTGGTGCGCCGGGATGCCGAGGGGTGGCTGTACTTCGTCGGTCGCTCGCAGCGGATGATCAAGACGTTGGGCTATCGTGTCAGCCCGGATGAGATCGCGACGGTGATATACGCGTCGGGCGAAGTGGCGGAGTGCATTATCACCTCCGAGCCGGACGAGGCCCGCGGAGAGCGCATCGTCGCCTTCGTCGTGCTTGCTGGTGGTGGTTCC
>Ga0134079_10000154_pt1 | contig 16844 bp, 14 predicted proteins | sample 15_taG_2_FD_119770 | JGI IMG/M metagenome (GOLD analysis project Ga0134079, IMG submission 119770) | Grasslands soil microbial communities from the Angelo Coastal Reserve, California, USA - 15_D_Rain_40cm_2_09182015 | ecosystem: Environmental > Terrestrial > Soil > Grasslands ...
ACGGAATCGAACGCCTGCGTGCCGGCGGACTCGCCGAGCGTCGCCTTGAGTCCATAGCCGGTCGGCGAATGACAGACGCGCGCGCAAGTATCGACGTTGTTGTTGCCGAACGCCGCACGCACGAGCTTCTGGACGAGATACGTCTCCTCGTTCGTGCAGCGCGACGACGTGATGCCGCCGATCGACCCTTTGCCGTACTTCGCCTGGATCGCCTTGAGCTTTTGCGCCGTGAACTCGAACGCTTCGTCCCACGAGACTTCGCGCCACGGCTCGTGGATCGTCTCGCGGATCATCGGCTTCTTGATCCGATCCTTGTGCGTCGCGTAGCCGAACGCGAAGCGGCCCTTCACGCACGAGTGGCCGTGGTTCGCGTGGCCGTCCTTGTTCGGCATCATCCGGACGACCTCTTGGCCCTTCATCTCGGCGCGGAACGAGCAGCCGACGCCGCAATAGGCGCAGGTCGTGATCACGGAGTGCTCGGGCTTGCCGGCGTCGATGATCGAGTTCTCGGTCAGCGTCGCGGTCGGGCACGCCTGCACGCACGCGCCGCACGAGACGCACTCGGAGTCGAGGAACGGCTGGTTCTGGCTCGGGCTCACCTTCGACTCGAAGCCGCGGCCCTGGATCGTGAGCGCGAATGTGCCCTGCACCTCTTCGCACGCGCGCACGCAGCGCGAGCAGACGATGCATTTGCTCGGGTCGAACGTGAAGTACGGGTTGCTCTTGTCCTTCTTCGCGTCGAGGTGGTTCTCGCCCGCGTAGCCGTAGCGAACCTCGCGCAGGCCGACCGCGCCGGCCATGTCCTGGAGCTCGCAGTCGCCGTTGGTCGGACACGTGAGGCAGTCGAGCGGGTGATCGGAGATATAGAGCTCCATCACGTTGCGGCGCACGTCGGCGACGCGCTTGTTCTGCGTCGTGACCTTCATGCCCTGCTTCGCCTCCGTCGTGCAGGACGCGGGCAGGCCTTTAGCGCCCTCGATCTCGACGAGGCAGAGCCGGCACGACCCGAACGGCTCGAGGTTGTCGGTCGCGCAGAGCTTCGGAATGTTGATGCCCGCGAGCGCCGCCGCGCGCAGCACGGTCGTGCCCTCGGGCACGGTGACCTCGACGCCGTCGATAGTCAGGGAAATCGGCTTCGTGCCGAGGCTCGCCGGCGTTCCGAGGTCCGGTGCCCGTCGATAGGTCTCGTAGACGGTACTCATACAGTCTGCTCCGTGGCGCGGCGTGCCATCGTCTCTCTCAGCTCAAGTCGCGGCCGAGGACCTCAAGTCCTCGGGGAAGTGCTTCAGCACGCTCAGGACCGGGAAAGGTGCCATCCCGCCGAGCGCGCAGAGCGACCCGCTGACCATTGTGTCGCACAATTCCTTCAATAATGCCAGGTTGGCGGTCTCGTCGACCCCAGCGCGAATTCTATCGATGACTTCGACGCCGCGCACAGCCCCGATCCGGCACGGCGTGCACTTGCCGCAGGACTCGATCGCGCAGAACTCCATCGCGAAGCGGGCCTGCTCGCCCATGTCCACGGTGTCGTCGAACGCCACGAGCCCCCCGTGGCCGATCATCGCCCCTAGGCCCGCGAACTGCTCGTAGTCGAGTGGGGTATCGAACTGCGAGGGGTGAACATAAGCGCCGAGCGGTCCGCCGGCCTGGACGGCCCTGATCGGCCGGCCCGTCGCGCTGCCGCCGCCGAAGTCCTCGAGAATCGCGCGCAGCGGCGCTCCGAACGGGACCTCGATGAGGCCGCCGCGCTTCACGTTGCCGGCGAGCTGGATCGTGAGCGTGCCGCGCGAGCGACCGACGCCGTAGTTCTTGTAGAACTCGGCGCCCTTGTCGAGCACGATCGGCACGGTCGCGAACGACAGCACGTTGTTGACGACCGTCGGCTTTGCGAACAACCCTTTGACCGCCGGCAGCGGCGGCCGATAGCGGACCATCCCGCGCTTGCCTTCGAGGCTCTCGAGCAGCGAGGTCTCCTCGCCGCAGATGTAGGCGCCGGCCGCCTCGCGGACCTCGAGATGGAAGCTGCCCTTGCCGCCCTGGATGTTGTCGCCGAGGAACCCGGCCGCCGTCGCGCGCTCGATCGCAGCCCGCATCGTCGCGATCGCCTGCGGGTACTCGAAGCGGATGTAGACGAAGCCGCGCGTCGCGCCGACCGCGAGCCCCGCGATCGTCATGCCTTCGATCAGCACGTACGGATCGCTCTCCATGATCATGCGGTCGGCGAACGTGCCCGAGTCGCCCTCGTCGGCGTTGCAGACGACGTACTTTTGCTCCGCCGGCGTCGCGAGCACGGTCTTCCACTTGATGCCGGTCGGGAACGCGGCGCCGCCGCGCCCGCGGAGCCCCGAGTCCGTGACCGCCGCGACGATCTTCTCGCCCGTCATCTTCAGCGCGTTCGCGAGTCCGCGGTAACCGCCGTGCGCGCGATAGTCCTCGAGCGACAGCGGGTCGATCACGCCGACGCGCGCGAACGTGAGCCGCGTCTGCTTCTTTAGATACGGGATCGCCTCCGTCGCGCCGAGCGCGAGCGCGTGCTTGCCGCCGGTCAGGAACCCCGCGGCGAACAGCGCGGGCACGTCCTCGGGCGCGACCGGTCCGTACGCGCGGCGCTCGCCGCCGACCTCGACCTCGACGAGCGGCTCGAGCCAGTAGAGCCCGCGCGAGCCGTTGCGGACGATCTCGACCGGCGCACCGCGCTTGCGCGCCTCGGCCGCGATCGCGTCGGCGACGCGATCGGCGCCGAGCGAGCGAGCGCTCGTGTCGGAAGGAACGAAGACTTTCGTTGCGGGGGCGTTGGCCATCGGTCGCTTGAAGCCGGCGTCAGCGGATCACGCGAGGATCTCGTCGAGGCGTTCGGGGGTGACCCGGCCGTACACGGTCTCGTCGACCATCACGGCCGGCGAGCACGCGCAATTGCCGAGGCAGTAGACGGGCTCGAGCGTGAACCGTCCGTCGGCCGTCGTCTCGTGGAAGTCGACGCCAAGCTTGTCGCGCGCGTAGCGCTCGAGCGCGCGCGCCCCCATCGACTGACACGCCTCGGCACGGCACAGGTAGACGACGTGCTGGCCCGGGGGATGCGTCCGGAACAAATGGTAGAAGGTCAGCACTCCGTGCACGTCGGCCCGGGAGAGGTTCAGCACCTCGGCCACGATCGGCACCGCGCTCTCGGGCACGTACCCGACTTGGTCCTGGATCGCGTGCAGTATCGGCAGCAGCGCGCCGGGCTCGGCGGCTTTCGCCTCGGCGAGTCGGCGGATTTCTTGGGCCTGTTTCTGTTCGGCGCTCGTCACTTCGGTGCGCTTCCCGCGTGCTGGGGGAACGGGGTCCGGGATTATACCCGGCGACCCGCGCGAACGGGCCCAAGATTCCTCGCGGTGACGGCTTGACAGGTCATCCACTTTACTAGACAGTTTTTCCACTATGAGAGAGCGCGCCGCCCGCCCCGCCCCGGACAACGGCCATATCAATGCGCGGATTTCGCGACGCGTCCGCGCGCTGCGATCCGAGCTCGGCATGACGCTCGACGCCCTCGCGGCGCGGAGCTCCGTGAGCCGGTCGATGTTGTCGCTCGTCGAGCGCGGTGAGAGCAGCCCGACGGCCGTCGTGCTCGAGAAGATAGCGACCGGACTCGGCGTACCGCTCGCGACGCTCTTCGAGGACGTTTCGGCGCCCGAAAGCCCGGTCTCGCGGCGCGAGGACCGGCAACCGTGGCGCGACCCGGAGTCGGGCTACGTGCGGCGCAACATCTCGCCGCCGAGCTACGCCTCGCCGATTCAGATCGTCGACGTCGTGCTCCCCGCGGGCGCGAGGGTCGCGTATGAGACCGGGGCGCGGGACGCACGGATCCACCAGCAGATCTGGATTCTCGACGGGAGCATCGAGGTCACGGTCGGCGGCGCGACGCATCGCCTCGCCGAGGACGACTGCCTCGCGATGAAGCTCGACGCGCCGATCTCGTTCCGCAACCGCACGCGCAAGCCCGCGCGCTACGCCGTGGTCCTGTCGACGGAGCGGCCGCGCTGGGTCAGGAGATAGCCGGTGCCGGACGCGATTCGGATTCGTCGTCTCGACGCGTTCGGCGAACATGAGATCGAAGGGCTCAGCGACGTGCTCGTCGACTGCGTCGAGGGCGGCGCGTCCGTGAGCTTCATGTGGCCCATGTCGCGCGAGAAAGCGCATGCGTTCTGGCGCGGCGCGGCCGCGAGCGTCGCCCGCGGCGAGCGCGTCGTGATCGCAGCGGAGGAGCCGCGCGGCGTCATCGTCGGCACGGTTCAGGTCGTCTGGGCGCAGCCCGAGAACCAACCGCACCGCGGCGATCTCGCGAAGATGCTCGTGCATCGGCGCGCGCGCCGGCGCGGCATCGGCGCGGCGTTGCTCGCCGCGGCCGAGCAGAGCGCTCGCGCGGCCGGCAAGACGCTGCTCGTGCTCGACACGGTCACCGGCGCCGACGCCGAGCGCTTGTACGCGCGCTCGGGCTGGCAGCGCTGCGGCGTGATCCCGAGCTACGCGCTCTGGCCCGACGGCAGGGCGTGCGCGACGACCGTGTTCTACAAGTCGTTGTAACTCTCGCGGGCGCCGAGGAGGCCGACGATGCGGATCGTCACGTGCACGTACGAAAGCCACGCCGGGGCTATTCTCGCGATCCTGAACGACGCGATCGTGAGCTCGACCGCGTTGTTCGACTACGCGCCGCGCTCGGCGGAGAGCATGGTCGAGTGGTTCAGGACGAAAGCCGCGCGCGAGTTCCCCGTGATCGGCGCGCAGAACGACGACGGAGCGCTGCTCGGCTTCGCGACCTATGGGACGTTTCGCGGGTGGCCGGCTTACAAGTACTCGGTCGAGCACTCGGTCTACGTGCACCGAGACCATCGGCGGCGCGGCGTGGCGCTCGCGCTGATGAAGCGCCTGATCGAGGTCGCGATTCAGCAGCGCTATCACACGCTCGTCGCGGGCATCGAAGCGGCCAACGCGCCGAGCATCACCCTGCACGAGAAGCTCGGGTTCGCCTACGTCGGCACCGTTCGCGACGCCGGCTTCAAGTTCGGCCGTTGGCTGGACCTCGCGTTCTACCAGCTGCTCCTCCCGACGCCGCTCGACCCGCGCGACGGCTGACGAGGGATTTGAGACCCCCGTCACAACCGGCCTGTCGCTCGAACGAGACTCGGGGGGGTTACGGCGACATTCTAAACAGGTGATTGCAAAGCGTTTGTCATATAATGCCGCGCCGTAAGCGGCACGGGGGCCGTGGGACCGCAGGCGTTGGGGGGAGTTTTCGGGAGTTCTATGACCCAGCAAGTTGGCATCAGCGGCTTTGCCGTCTACGTCCCACCGTATCGCGTCGACCTCGAATCATGGTGCCAATGGACCGGGAGTCCTTGGGACAAGACCCGGGCCGTCGTCGGCCGCAGCTTCAGGATGCGCGGGCCCGCGCAGAGCGTCTATACGATGGCGGCCACCGCCGTGATGCGGCTGATCGAGGCCTACGGCGTCGACCCCGAGCGCGTCGGCTTCTTGGGCCTCGGCACGGAATCGAGCACGGACAACTCCGCGGGCGCCGTCATCGTCAAAGGCATGCTCGACGAGGGGCTCCGTGAGCGCGGACTGAACCCCTTGAGCCGGTTCTGCGAGGTGCCCGAAATCAAGCACGCGTGCCTCGGCGGCGTCTACGCGCTCAAGCACGCGCTGCGTTATCTCGCGCTCGACACGGACGACCGCTGCGCGATCGTCGTGAGCGCCGACATCGCGGAATACGCGCGCGGCAGCTCCGGCGAGCCGACGCAGGGCGCGGGTGCGGTCGCGATGCTCGTCGAGCGCGACCCGACACTCTTGACCGTGCATCTCGATCAGATCGGCAGCGCGTCGTCGTACCGCGCCGTGGACTTCCGCAAGCCCGTGCTCCGCAACATCCTTCGCGGCAAGCTCAACTGTCACTTCCAAGACCTGCCTGTCTTCAACGGCAAGTATTCGACGACGTGCTACGTCGACGAGACGCTGCACGCGCTGAACGACATGACGCGACGGATGGACCGCGACGCCGCCGAGTACTACCGCGAGCTCTCGGCCACGTTCATGCACCGGCCGTACCACCGGATGCCCGAGACGTCGTTCGCGATGAGCTACCTGTTCGCGCTGTCGCAGGACGGCGCGGCGGGCCTCGAGGAGCTCGGGCGGCACTGCGCGCGAGCGCAGCTCGAGATCGACGACGTGCTCGCCGAGATGCGCTCGAAGCCCGACATCCTGAAGTTCGTCAGGGACGGCAACATCGACGCCGACGCGTATCCGCTCACGATCCAAGTCGCGAAGGAGTTCCGCAGCAGCCCCGAGTTCACGGCGCTCGTCGCCGCGAAGATGTCCCTCGGCTCGGAGGCGATGAAGGACATCGGCAACGTCTACTGCGCGGCGCTGCCCGCCTGGATCGCGGCCGGCCTCGAAGACGCCTACGAGCGCAACGTCGACCTCTCGGGCGGCAAGGTGCTCGCGATCGGCTACGGCAGCGGCGACGCGGCCGAGGCGATTCCGATGACCGTCGCGCCGAGCTGGCGCAAGGCGGCCGCGAAGATCCGCTTCCAGGCGGCGCTCGAGCCGCACCAAGACCTCACCCGAGTCCAATACGAGAACCTGCACGACACGGGCAGCGCGCGCGGCCTCATGGAGCCGGAAGACGGTTTCGTGATCCAGTCGATCGGCAGCAGCGCGAACCCGAACTTCAGCGACGAGGGCGTCGAGTACTACCGCTTCGTGCGCTAGGGACCTCTCCGGGAGCTACGGCTGCAGCAGCCGGGCGGTCTGGGCCTCGAGCTCCTCGGTCAAGTCGTCGATCGAACCGCGCGAAAGAATTCGCTGATACTCCGCGCGCTTCAGCGCGAGGTCGCTCACGCCGTCGGCGATGATGTTGATGATCCGCCACGCGCCGTCCTTCTGCTCGAGCATGTAATCGAGCGGTATATCCGGCTGCCCTTGGCGCGTGATCGCGGTCAGCACGTGCGCGCGTCCCGATTCGACGCTACCGGGCCCGCCGCTCTTGAACGTGTGCGCCGAGACGTTCTTGAAGCGGCTCGCGTAAGTCATCACGCTGAGCTTCTCGAACGCGGCGACGAAGCGCTGCCGGTCGCTCTCGCTGAGGCTCGGCCATTGCTTGCGCAGCGCGAACGCCGCGATGTACGGCAGGTCGTGCGTGCTCTCGATCAGCGGCTCGAGCGCGCGATAGCGATCGCCGACGTTCGCACCCGGATTCGCCTGCGAGACCGCGATGAGCCCGCGATGGAGCGACGCGACGGTCGCCTCGGGCGTGTCGGTCGCGACCGCGCCATCCGCCGTGCACGCGCCGCGCCCCGCGAGCGCGATGATGGATAGCGCCGCGGCGGCAAACGCCCGTCCGGCTCGTTCACGAAGAGCTCGCATAGCTCCGATTCTTCCACGTCGCGCGCGTGCCTCGCCAGTAGGCGAACGCGGAATCCCACGTCATCGCGAGGAACAGCGCGCCCGCAACCGGCAACGCGAGCGTCCACGGCGCGCTCAGGCGATAGAAGCGCACGACCGGCCAATACGCGGCGCTCATCGCGAGCCAGCCGAGCGCGGCCGCCGACGCCCCGGCCGGCCACGCGTCCGCGCTCGAGGCGAAAGCCGCCGCGACGAGCGCGACCGGCGGCGCGAGCAGCGTGACGACCATCGCGGCCGTCGCCGCGAGCAACCGGAGCGGCGAGTAGCGCAGCTGCGTGAACGCGCTCCGGCTCACCATGCGCCAGAAGTCGTGGAGAGCGTACGCGCGCAGGCTGCGGACCGACCGGCTCATGCCGAGCCAGGTCGTGCCACCCGTGCGCTTGAGCGCGGCCGCGAGCGCGCAATCGTCGATCAGCGCGCCGCGAATCGCCGCGAAGCCGCCGAGCGCGCGCAGGTCGGCGGTGCGCACGAGCATGCAGCCGCCCGCGGCCGCGGCGGTGCGCCGGCGCGGATCGTTCGCGAGCGCGAAGGGATAGAGCAGCTTGAAGAAGAATACGAAGGCGGGCGTCAGCAGCTTCTCGGCGAGGCCTTCGCAATGGAGCTCGGCCATCAGCGACACGAGCGCCGCGCCGCGCTGCGCGGCAAATCGGTGCAGCGCGGGGATCGTGCCGGCCGCAAGCTCGATGTCGGCGTCGAGCAGCAGCGTGAACGGCCTGCGCGCGAGGTCGAAACCCTGCTCGAGCGCCCAAGGCTTCCCGGCCCAACCGGTCGGCAGCGCGCCGCCCGCGAGCACGCGGACGGTGAATGCGTGCGGCGCTTCGGCCGCGGCGCGCGCGCACACGCCCCAGGTACCGTCCGTCGACTGGTCGTCGACGACGATCACCTCGAGACCCTCGCCCTGGCCGCCCAGCGCCGCGAGCGTGCGTGCGATCACGGCGGCTTCGTTGCGCGCGGGGATCAACACGCTCACGTCCTTCAGATCGCGCGCGGCGGACGGATCGGCCTCGAGCCGTTCGCGCGTCCGATGCGGCTGCCACGGCGCGAGCAGCACCGCGAGCCACGCGAGCAGCGCGGCCGAGGCGAGCAGAGTCAAGACCATCGGCCTATCAGCGCCCGATTAGGGGACATTCCGCTTTTCGCGGACGATGGCTTCGACGCGTCCACGCCCGCGGGCGCGAAAAGCGGAATGTCCCCGTTTGCGCCCGTTTGCCCCGCGAAAAGCGGAATGTCCCCATTACTCCCGGCGCGTGAGACCGCCGATTCGATCGACCGGGATCGCGACGCCGGGCGCCTGGCCGCCGTGCAGCACCGGCAGCTCGGGCGCCATCTCACCCGTAAGGCGCGGCCCGAACAGGAACACGTTGAGCGCCGTGAGCGGGCTCGCGATCGTGTGCTCGACCGCCGTGCCCTCGTAGCCGCAGTGCGCCATGCAGTTGTCGCACTTCGGGTTGCGGCCGACGCCGTACTTGTCCCAGTCCGTGCTCTCCATGAGGTCCTTGAAGCTCGTCGCGTAGCCCTCGTCGACGAGCAGATAGCACGGCCTCTGCCAACCGAACACGTTGTAGGTCGGATTCGCCCACGGCGTGCACTGATAGCTCTGGTTGCCGGCGAGGAAATCGATGAACAGGCTCGACTGATTGAAGTGCCACTTGCTGCCGCGCTTCTTGCCGACCTTGAAGATCTCGCGGAACAGCTCCTTCGACTTGCGGCGGCCGAGGAACACGTCCTGGCGCGGCGCGTGCTGGTAGCTGTAGCCCGGCGACATCATCACGCCCTCGAGGCCGAGCGTCATCGCGTAGTCGAAGAAATTCGCGACGTCCTCCGGATCCTCACCGGCATACAGCGTGCAGTTCGCCGTCACGCGGAACCCACGCGCGCGCGCGGCCTTGATCGCGGACACGGCCTTGTCGAACGTGCCCGGCCGATCGACAGCCTTGTCGTGCCGATCGCGGTTACCGTCCAAGTGGATCGAGAACGTGAGGTACGTCGACGGCGTGTATTCATCGAGCTTCTGCTCGAGCAGCAGCGCGTTCGTGCACAGATAGACGAACTTCTTGCGCGCGACGATGCCCTCCACGATCTGCGGCATCTCCTTGTGAATCAGCGGCTCGCCGCCCGGGATCGAGACGACGGGCGCGCCGCATTCGTCGACGGCCTTGAGAGCGTCCTCGACTGATATGCGCTTGCGCAGGATGTCGTCCGGGTAGTCGATCTTGCCGCAGCCCGAGCACGCGAGGTTGCACTGGAACAGCGGCTCGAGCATCAGCACGAGCGGATAACGTTTGTTCCCCTTGAGCTTCTGCTCGAGGATGTAACGCGCAATGCGGTAACTCTGAACCAGTGGGATCGTCATCGACTCTCCGATTTATGTCGCATCGCCTCAGCCGTCCGTGCCCGTGCTCGCGAGCATACCATCGAGGAAGTGGGTCTTGATGTGCACCCACTCCATTTTGAACCAGGGCGTGAAGGTCTCGGGCGCGCTGCTGAGCTCGCGCTCGAGCGCCTCGACGCCGATGAAGCGCCAGTCGGCGATCTCGTTCAGGTTGACGTCGAGCGGGCCGTCGTAGCGGCCGTAGTAGACCCAGCAGAGCTCGTGCTCCGCGCCGACCGTGCCGAACTCGGCGCGGTACTTGAACTTGTAGAGGAACTCGAGCCGGCAAGAGAAGCCGAGCTCCTGGAACAGCCGCCGCGACACGGCGTCGTCCATCGACTCGCCGCGGCGCGGATGCGAGCAGCAGGCGTTCGACCAGTAGTTCGGCCAGAGCAGCTTCGTGCCGCTGCGCTTCTGCAGCAGCAGCTCGTTGTCGCCGTTGAACACGAAGATCGAGAACGCGCGGTGCAGCACGCCGGCGCCGGCGTGGCAGTCGCCCTTCGACTTGAAGCCGAGCTCGCGGTCCTGGTCGTCGACCAGGATCAGCTGCTCGTTCACGTTCGAGACGATCTCCTCACGCGCCATTGAGCTCGGCTCCGAGCTGGACGGGCATCGCCTGGAAGCCAGCCGCGCGAATCGCGCTCACGACGGCCTCCGTGTCGCCCTCGCAGATCGCGACGATCGAACCGCCGCCGCCGCCGCCCGTGAGCTTCGCGCCGAGCGCGCCGTTCTCGCGCGCGATGTCGCAGAGCTTCTCGAGCTCGGGCGTGGATACCTGCAAAGCGTTCAGCATGCCCTGGCAAATATTCATGAGCTCGCCGAGCGTTGGCAAGTCGTTGTCCTGGATCGCCTGGATCCCGCGCAGCGTCAGCGCGTCGATCTGGTCGAAGATCCGCTCGTAGAGCTTCTTGTCCTGCTGCCACGCTTCGCGAACGCGGCCGACCGTCTTCGCCGTGAGCCCCTCGTAGCCCGTCATCCCGATCACGGCCGGGATCGGCTCACGGATGTTCAGAGGCTCGACCAGCGGCGGGTCGCCGGGACGGAACACGACCGCCTTGCCGTAGCACGCGAGCGTGTTGTCGAGCCCGCTCGGGCTGCCGTGTGCGACCTTCTCCGACTCGAACGCGAGGCTGTTCACCTGCGAGTCCGTCAGATGCAGCTTGAAGTGCTTGTCGAGCGCGCGCACGATCGCGACCGCCATCGCAGCCGAGCCGCCGAGTCCCATGCTGCGCGGCACCTCGGGGAACACCTCGATCCGCATCGCGCGGCCGCTCAAGCCGAGCTGATCCAGCATCACGCCGGCCGGACGCTCGAACGAGCGCCGGTCGCTCGGGTTGCTCGCGAGCCGGTACTCGATGCCCCAACGCGGAATGAGCAGGTGAATGCCCTCTTCACAGTCCTCGACGAGGCATTTGATCGTGAGGGGGATGGGCGCGGCGATCGCGTGGCGGCCGTACACGACCGCGTGCTCGCCGAGCAGGATCACTTTGCCGTAGCCGACGCCCATCGCCTGCTCTTGGCTGCGCTTGCGCTTGCGCTTGGGTGTAGCGCGCCGGCGCTCGTCCTGGAGCTCGCCGACGATCTCCTGCGCCTTCCACACCTTGATCACGCCGCTCTGGATCAGCCGGTCGAGCACCTCGTCGAAGATCTCCTTCGGCGCGCCGGCGGCCGTCACGACGCTGCGCGCGTGCAGCGTCATGTGGCCTTTCTGGATGCCCTCGGTCGCGAGCGCGCGGATCGCCGCGAAGTTCTGCGCGAGGCCGACGGCCGCCATGACCTGCGCGAGCTCGGTCGCGGACTCGACGCCGAGCAGGCGCAGGTTCAGCGCGACGGTCGGGTTCGACTCGAGCGGCGCGCCGACGATGCCGACCTTGATCGGAACCTCGATACTGCCGCAGAGGTTGCCCTCCTCGTCCGCCCACCAATTGGTCAGCGACGAATAGCGTCCGCCGCGCGCGGCGTACGCGTGCGCGCCGGCCTCGATCGCGCGCCAGTCGTTGCCGGTCGCGATCGCGATCGGGTCGATCCCGTTCATGATGCCCTTGTTGTGCGTCGCGGCGCGGTACGGGTCGACCGTGGCGAAATCGGCCGCGACGATGATCCCGTCGCGCGCTTGCTTGCCGCTATAGCCTTTGCCCGCGAGCTCGTCCACCGGGATCTTGCAGTGCGCACGAGCGAGCGCGCGGTCCGTCAAGTTCGAAAGAATTCTCAGGAACACCTCGCCGCCGGTGATCGTTTCGATCAGCGGCGCGACGCCCTCGCACATGCCGTTGACGAGGTTCGCGCCCATCGCGTCGCGCGTGTCGACGAGCAGGTGCACGACGAGCATCGGCTTCGCGCTTGACGGCAGCGGATGCACGAACAGCTCGATGTCGCGCGCGCCGCCGCCTCGCGCGACCATGTTCGGATGGAAGCTGTTCGCGAGGTTGACGATCTCTTGGCGCCGATCGCGGAGTCGCCGCTTCGCTCGTTCCATGTCGGGCAAGTTGACGACCTGGATCTGCCCGATCAGGATCGGGTCCGTCGCCTCGGCCCGGAATCCACCGTTTGCGCGGATCAGCTTGCAGGCGGACCCCATGGCCGCGATGACCGACGGCTCCTCGACGACCATCGGCACGACGTACTGCTTGTCGTTGACGAGAAGGTTCATGCCGAGCCCGAGCGGCAGGCCCATCACGCCGACGACGTTCTCGATCATCTTGTCGGCGGCGTCGAGCTCGAGCGTGTGCTTGCCCGTAGCGAGCGCGCGGAAGTCGGAGTTGTTGATCAGGCCGCGCTCGTGCACGATCCGCACGCGCTCTTCGACACTGAGCTTGTAGAAATCGGGTATCCGCAACCGATCCGTGCTCACTCCCACCGCCCCCCGACGCGCTCGTCGGCAAGTTCGTTGACCGTCAGACCGCGCCCGGCCAAACCGAGCTTTAGGACCCGAAACCCGTGCTCGCGCACGACCGTCTCGAACCCCGCGAGCGCGTCCCGATCGAGCGCGCACGCGAACCCGAGATCGCCGCCGCCGGCGCCGCTCACCTTGTAAGCCACACCGTGGCGCCGGGCATGCTCGCCGATCTGCCGATGTTCGGCCGTGACGATATCCGCACCGATGGCCACCCCGAGGTCCTGTAGACCGCGGCCGTAAGCCGCGATCGCTTCGACAAACGCGTCCGCCGCCTCCCCGCGCGCGGCCGCGCAACCGGCCTCGGCCGCCGCGCTCAAGCGACGGAACATCGCCGCGGCCTCGGCCGGCCGAGCCGCCTTCCACGCCCGATAGTGCGCAATGAGCTCGGGCGTCGAGGCCGGGCGGCCGGCAAAAATACCGGCGAATCCTACACTGTTCGGCAGCCGGACTGAACCAATTCGGGGCACACCTAAGGGGTCGAGTCGGAATTCGATCACCCCACCGGCCAGGCTCGCCGCGACGTCGATCCCGCTGCCGCGCCCGCCCTGGAACCCGCGATGCAGCGCGATCAGCCCGTCGAGCGCCGGCGCCGGCACGTCGACGCCGCCGGCTCGTGCGTACGCGGCCCAAGCCCCTGCCCAGGCGCAAAGCGCGGCCGCGCTCGAGCCGAGGCCGAGCTTCCCCGCGCTGCCGTAGAGCTGCGTCGAATCGAGGCTGCCCCGCCACGCGGGCAGCGCGCGCGCGTCCCCGATCGCGAGGTCGACGAGCGCGGCGCCGCTCGGCGCACCTCTCGCGAATCGCCGCTCGATCGGATCGGGTGACAGCGTCTCGAGGACGCACTCGTCGGCGCCGCTCGGCTCGAGCGTCGCGACCGCGTAGCGGTCGATCGCGAGCACGAGCGCTGGGGCGCCGTCGAGCACCGCGTACTCGCCGAGTACGACGAGCTTGCCGGGCGCGCGCGCGACGATCCGCACTCAGCGGAGCTCGGCGCCAGGCCCGAGACGGCTCGACACGACGTCGAGCACGCCGGACACGGCGCGCAATTCGGTCGCGACACGCGATCGCGCCTCGGGCAGGCAGATCGCCTTCACCTGCGGCCCCGCGTCGATCGTGAAGAACACGGGCTCGCCGGAGGCGCGCAGCCGGCGGATCGCGTGCACGCACTCGACGGTTGCGCCGTTCCAATAGAGCAGCGGCGGCGTCGCCGCGAGCGCGGCCGCGTGCATCTTGAGGCAATTGCGCTCGGCGACCTCGGCGAGCGCCGCGAAGTCGCGCGCGCGTATCGCCGCGCGCGCGGCCTTGAGATCGGCGTCTTGCGTTGCGACCCAGGCGGAATAGTAAGGAGAGGAGTCCGCGGAGCGCTCCATCCCGCTGCGCGATCCGATCTCCTTCTCGAGCGTCGCGGTGATCGCGATCGCGACCTCGAGCGGCCACGCGTCGCGCTCGAGCAATGGCTCCGCGAAGCTGTCGGCGCCGTCGGGCGCGCGCCCGGCGTGCATCTCGACGAAGCCGCCGAACACCGAGCGCGCGGCGGATCCCGAGCCCCGGCGCGCGAGCACGCTGAGCTCGCGCGGCGAGAGCGTGAGATCGAGCGCCGCGGCGGCGGCCTTGACGAGCGCGGCGAACCCCGAGGCCGACGACGCGAGACCCGCGCCGGTCGGGAAGTTGTTCGCGCTCACGACGCGCGCGCGCCAGGCCACGCCCGCGCGCTCGCGGAGCAGGTCGAGGCACGCGGAGACCTTCGCGAGCTGATCGGCGCGGCGCTGCCCGTCGAGCACGAGCTCGTCGGCGGTGAGCCGCGCGTCGAACTCGACGTCCGTGTCGGACCAGAGCGCGTCGAGCGTAATCGAGATCGAGCCGACGGCCGGCACGTTGAGCCGCGCGTCCGCCTTGCCCCAGTACTTCACGAGCGCGAAGTTCGCGCGCGCCCGCGCGCTCGCGTGCCGCGTGCCGGGCGTCTTAGAGGTAGCCATGGCCCTTGAACCAATCGATCGCGTCCGCGATCGCGAGCTCCGGCGCGCGCCAGCGAAACCCAAGCTCGCGCTCGGCCTTCGCGCTCGAGAAGTACATGTGCTTCTTCGCCATCCGCACGCCGTCGAGCGTCGCGAGCGGCTCGCGTTTCGTGACGAGCGCGACGGCCTCGCCGACCGCGGCGATCGGATAGACGGCCCAATGCGGGAGCCGCACGTTGGTCGCCGGACGGCCCGTGTGCTCGCCGACGAGCCGCAAGATATCGCGAAGGCTCAAGTCTTGGCCGCCCAGGATGTAGCGCTCGCCGCGCCGGCCGAACCTTAGCGCCAGCAGATGGCCTCGGGCAACGTCGTCGACGTGCACGACGTTGAGCCCCGTGTCGACGTACGCGGGCATCCGGCCCGCGGCGGCGTCGAGGATCACGCGGCCGGTCGGCGTCGGCCGCACGTCGCCGGGCCCGATCGGCGTCGACGGGTTCACGGTGACTACGGGTAAGTCGAGCTCGGCCGCGCGCCGCGCGACCGCCTGCTCGGCGAGGAACTTCGAGCGCTTGTACGGGCCGATCATGTCGGCGAGCGTCACGGGCGTCGTCTCGTCGGCCGGCGTCTTGTCCGCGTTGACGCCGAGCACCGCGACGCTCGAGGTGTAGACGAGCTGCGCGACGCCGGCCGCGGCGGCGGCCTCGAGCACGTTGAGCGAGCCGTCGACGTTCACCTTGTACATCGGCGCCGGGTCGACGACCCAGAGCCTATAGTCGGCAGCGACGTGGAACACCGCGGCGCAGCCGCGCACGGCCGCATCGAGCGACGCGCGGTCGTTCACGTCGCCCTCGGCGATCTCGACGTCGAGGCCCAAGAGGTTGCGCCGGTCGCTGCGGCGGCGAACGAACGCGCGAACGCGTTCCCCGGCCGCGAGCAGCGCGCGCGCTACCGCGGCGCCGAGGAAGCCGTTCGCGCCCGTGACGAGGTTCACTGCCCCAAAGCTCGCGCTTGGCTCGCCGGCTGCGCCCGCTCGGTGCGCGCCTGCAACCACGCCGGGAGCACGATCAGCGTGAACGCCATGCTGACGCCGAGGCCAACCGTGAGCAGCACACCCATGCTCGCGGTGCCGACGTGCGACGAGAACGCGAGGATGCCGAAGCTCGCGACGATCGTGAGGCCGCTCGCGAGCACCGCGCGCAGCGTGCTCGTGGCGAACAGCTGCTCGGCCGTGTCGGTGCGCATGCGATGCACGATGTGAATGCCGTTGTCGACGCCGAAGCCGACGAGTAACGGCAGCGCGATGATGTTCGCGTAGTTGAACGGCATGCCGATCGCCACGGCGACGGCCGCGGTCACGAGCTTGGAGAGCGCGATCGGCACGACCACGAGCAGCGTTTCGCGCCACCGGCGCAGCACTACGAAGATGATCGCGCTGACCATCGAGAACGCGTACAGGAGCGCGAGCTCGAACGCGTGCACGACGGTGCTCGAGGCCTCTTGGTAGACCACCGGCGGGCCCGTCGCCTTCGCGACGACGCCGCGCACCGCCGCGATGAAGCGGCGCGCCGCGGCGTTGTCGCTCACGTCCTCGGCCGGCACGATCTCGACGAGCTCGCGACCGTGCGTGCCGACGTAGCGCGACGCGAGCGCTTCGGGCAGCGCGTCGCGGCCGAAGGGCGCCGCGCCGAGACCGACGCCGAGCCGCTCGAGCTCCGGCTCGAGGCCCCCGGTCAATGCGGCGTCGAGCCCAGCAAGCCGCCGCGCCGATTCCGCGGGCGCCGCCGCCGCGAGCTCGGAGCGTAGCGCCGCAGCCGCCGCGTGCAACCGCGCGGCGCCGGCGCTCAAGGTCGACTCCTTCTCGAGAGCCGCGAGCGAGGCGTAGAGACGCGCGGTATCGGCCGGCGCGCGCTCGAGCTCCGCGAATTTCGGTCCCATCGCGAGCTTGAGGTCGTCGAGCACGGCGAGCTTGTCGTTCTGCTCGGCCGGCACGAGCGAGTCGACCGTGATCACGGCGCGCACCTCGCGGAGCCCGCGCAGCCGCGCGGCCCAATCGACGGCGGTCGCGTGATCGGGCGCGACGGCCTCGAGATTCAGCAACTGTGCGTCACCGTGCGCGGCGAGCTCGAGCAACGTCTTGACGGATTCGCTGTTCGGGTCGCGCAGGTGAATCGGATTGCTGTCGAAC
>Ga0134079_10000155_pt1 | contig 16797 bp, 13 predicted proteins | sample 15_taG_2_FD_119770 | JGI IMG/M metagenome (GOLD analysis project Ga0134079, IMG submission 119770) | Grasslands soil microbial communities from the Angelo Coastal Reserve, California, USA - 15_D_Rain_40cm_2_09182015 | ecosystem: Environmental > Terrestrial > Soil > Grasslands ...
AATGGTCTTCGCCGCCTTGTCGTACGCTTCGAACGCTTTCTTGCGGGCCGCCCGATCGATGGGGATGTGACCGGCGGCGCGCATCGCCCCGCCGAGCAGCGGAATCTTGAACAACTCCTGCTTGGCGACCATGCGGATTGAGCCGGGGAGCGTGGCGAGGAGCGTCCAAATGTCGAACATCGACGAATGGTTGGAGGCGTACATGAGCGGCTGTCCCCGCGGAATGCTCTCGAGACCCTCAGCCAGGACCGGAGTGCCGGCGGCCTTCAGGACATCGCGCGACCAGTCCACGTTCGCCCAGTCGTAGATGCCACCCACGCGGTTCGGCACGCGCAGCACTCCCCCGATGACGGCACCGAGCGCGTGGATGACGGTTGAGACGAGGAGAACTACGTAATACCAGAGGGTGCGGACACTCACGCGAAGTGATCGTATCCCGCGGGCAATGGAACCGTTTTGTTGCGCTCGAGGAGCCGCACGCCGCCGCGTCGCCCGCCCGAGCCGCGCATGCAGGTACCGATCCGGCTCAGCTGCAGGCCGGTGTGCGCGCGGAAGCTCGATACGCTCGCGTCACCGAAGGTCGGTGGCATGGTGCAAAGTAGCTCGAATTCCTCGCCGCTGGCGACCGCAGCGATCGCGTCGACCCCCTCCCAGCAGGGAACGTGCTCGAGCGCGATCTCGATCCCGACTTCGGACGCGGCGGCGAGGTGCTGCGCGTCAGCGGCAAGACCGTCGGAGATATCGATCATCGAGCTCGCGCCGTGACCGGCGAGCCAGCGGCCGGCCTCGACGCGCGGCTCTGGACACGCATACCGGTTGCGCAGCGCCGCCGGCATCTGCTTGCCCTCGCGGAATCGCTGCAGCGCGAGCGCGGCGCCACCCAGATAGCCCGTGACCCAGAGCCCATCGCCGTCACGCGCCCCCGAGCGGCGCACCGGGTGCTCGACCGTGCCGAGCACGCAGACGTCCACCATGTACTTATCGGCGCGCGTGAGATCGCCGCCGAGGACGCGCGCGCCGAGATTGTTCACCATCGTGGCGACGCCGGCCATGATCTCCGCGCCCGGATCGTGACCGGTCTTGCTGTTGGTCGCGGGCAGACCCAACGAGACGAGTACGCCAAGCGGCGTGGCGCCCTCCGCCGCCAGATCCGACAATGCGGCGCCCGCGGCCCGGAAGCCGATTTCCTTGAAATCGAGCCAGTCGGTTCGGAAGTGGACGTCTTCGAGCGAGTTGTCGATGCTGACGGCGAGCGTGGTCGATGCCAGCGGGATCAGGGCGCAGTCGTCACCCATGTCATCGACGTTGCCCCGCCCCGAGATCTCCGCGATCTGCGTGAGGATCCCGCGAATGCGGTCGAATTCCTTGCCGGGGCCGAAGTTCATGGGGGTGAAACTAATGAGGGTCGGAAACGGCCCTATCCATCGTAAGTTCCACGGTCGGTCGATGTTGCAGGACTGCCACAGTTTTCACAGTTCTGGCGCGTCGAGGGCGGCCAGCACCGGCGGCCGGGCGGGCTTCACCTCCCGCCAGGCTCGCCACACGTCAGGAAGCGCGGCGAGCACATCGGCGGGCCGCAGACTGCGGGCGGTCCACTGGCGGGCGCCCTGCTCCGCCGCACGCCCGAGTGCATGTGCGCCGAGTGCCGCGGCTTCAGCCGCGGCGGTCCCGCGCGCGAGAAACGCGCCGATGAATCCGGCGAGCAGATCCCCGCTGCCGCCCGTCGCGAGGCCGGGATTGCCGCTCGCCACGACATGCTCCGGCCCGCGCAGATCGGCGATGACGGTGGGAACGCCCTTCAGCAGCACCGTGCACTTGAGCTTCGCCGCCGCGCGGGCCGCGGCCGACCAACGGTCATTGGCTGCCTCATCGGCTAACGCGTCGCCGGCGAGCGCCCGAAACTCTCCAAGGTGCGGCGTGCAAACAAGAGCACGACTGCCCGTCGGCACGTCGGCACGATAAACGTGTAATGCGTCGGCATCGAGCACGGTCGGCACAGGACGTTGCACGAGGACCTGGCGAATGAATTGCTCGCGGCCGCCGCGCGGTTCGCGGCCGAGTCCTGGGCCGATTACGACGGCATCGGCCCACTCGAGCGCTTCGACAACGGGTGGCTCGAGACTTTCGCCGAGCGCCGTCTCGACGGTCAGGACATCGGGCAGGCTGGCCTGCGCGGCCGCGATCGTCTCGCGCGCCGCGACGAGTTTGACGAGTCCGGCTCCCGCGGCGAGTGCGGCGCGTGCGGCATGCAGGGCCGCGCCACTCATGCCGTCCGCGCCTCCGACCACGCACACGCGGCCGCGATCGCCTTTGTGCATCTGCGTCGCGAGCCGCGGCAGCCGCTCCGCCGCCCAGCGGTCAGTGATCAAGACGGGCCACGCCGTGTCCGGCGGAGGGAATCCGATGTCGACGACGACGATTCGGCCGCACCACTCGCGCGCCAGCAGGTGGCCGCGCCTGGGGGCTCCGAACGTCACCGTGAGGCGCGCGTGGATCGGGCCGTGCGCTTCGCCGCTGCTGAGGTCGAGCCCGGTGGGGCCGTCGACCGCGAGTATCGGCGCGCCATACGCCGCCAGCCGCTCCGCCAGCGCGAGCACGTCGCCCTTGGCGGGGCCGACCGCGCCGGTGCCCAGCAACGCGTCCACCGCGACGGCCGCCTGCGGCCATGGTTCGTCACGTGCCAGCTCGCGCACACCATCGAGCCGCGCGAGCGCGCGATTGTCGATCGCATCGTCGGTCTTGGGATCGACGGCCGCGACCCGCACCGCAACGCCGGCGGCATGAAGCGCGCGCGCAATCACCCAGCCGTCGCCCCCGTTGTTGCCGGCACCGGCCGCGACCAGGACACCACCGTCACCACACTCTGGCAGCTCGGCCATCAGCACCTGCACGATCGCGCGGCCCGCGGTCTCCATGAGCACCCGGCTCGGCATGCGGTACGTCGTGCGTGCCGCCGAATCCCACGCCGCCGCTTCGCTCGCCGAGAGCACCGGAATTGGATTCACGAAATCACCACCCCCGCATAGCCGACCACGCGCGCGTTGTCGCCGGAGACCCAACCGGAGTGGCGGTAGTCTACCACCTCAGCGCGCCCGGCGCCCAGGGCGCGCGCCGCGGCCAACACGGTCGCCACGGGCGCGCGGCCGCACATCGAGATGCGCTCGCGCTTGCAGCGCGCGAGCAGCTCCCCGCCATCCAGGGCGCGGATCGCGGCGAGCGCCTGGCCATCCTTCTGCTCGGTCACGCCCGCCGGCTCATAGTGATTCATGTCGCTCGACGCTAGCAGCAACATCGGCTCGGCGGCGGCTTTGACCAGCCGGGCGAGCGTCTCTCCCAGGAGTCGCGCGGCGTCCCAGGCGTCCCACGCAATCACAAGTGGGACGATGCGCACGTCGGCACGCAGCAGTTGCAGAAATGGAAGCTCGACTTCGACGGCATGCTCGGCGCGATGGGCGTCATGGTCCACTCCCACGACTCCGTGGGAGACCTCGAGGAGCGCCTCCGCCGTTTGCGCATCGACCGGGACATCGCCGAGAGGCGTACGAAACGCCCCGGCCTCCCAAAGCGACACACCACCCTCGGCTTCGGAAATCCCGGTGTGGTTGGGAGCGAGAATGACGACGAGACCGGGAATCGTGACTCGGGCAAATACGGCAGCGGCGGTTGGGCCCGAGTAGACGTACCCGGCGTGAGGCGCGATAGCTGCCAGTACGTTCCCCCTCTCCGCTGGCGGAGAGGGGGTCAGGGGGTGAGCCCGACGCGCGTCCGCGAGGAGAGTGGCCACCGTCGCCCGCAGTTCCGCGGGGTCTTTGGGGTAGAATCGACCGCTTACAGCCGGGGAACGGATCACTCCCCTGAAGTAGATACTCCCGGCCAGCGATAGCCAGCCCCGGCCTTGAAGACTTCGGCAAAATCGTACACGTGCTCGAAGTCTTCGAGCTTGTCGGTGGGCTGCTGCGCCAGTAGTCCCACGTCGATCAGCATGAAGACGAGCTGCCCGAAGTCCTCGGTGGTGCGCACGCCCCAGTGCGAGAGCACAGCCGACGCGAGCATCCCGAACTGCTCCAGCGCAAAGTCGCGGCACGCCCACGCCAGCTCGCCGCCGCTCATGTGCCGCCGCGCCGGCAGCCGCGTCTGGGCGAACTCGAGCGCCGCGAGCACGAACACGTAGGCGCGCTCGTTGTACTTGCCGTCGCGCTTGCGAATCTCGGCCAACGCCGCTTCGAGGGTGGCGACGTCGCTCATCGACGGGCTTCGCCCGGAGGGGGCGGGGCCGCAGGGGCCGCAGGAGCTGGAGGTGTTGACGGTGAAGTCACCACGCGGATGCCTCCCGAACGGCGTTGCCGCTCCTCCTGCGGCGTCTCGAGGAGCGCCAAGTCGAGCACATCGTCGATCGTTTCCACGAGCTTGATGTCGAGCAACTTCTGTACCTCTTCAGGCAAGTCAATGAGGTCGTTCTTGTTGCGCGCCGGGACCAGCACCGACGTCACCCCGGCCCGTGCCGCAGCCGTCAACTTTTCCTTCAATCCGCCAATCGGCAGCACCCTGCCCCGCAATGTCAGCTCGCCGGTCATGGCGACGTCGTGGCGAGCAGGCCGGCGACACAGCAGCGAAGCGAGTGCCGCGGCAATCGTGATGCCGGCCGACGGGCCGTCCTTGGGCACCCCGCCCGCGGGCACGTGCAGGTGCACGTCCGACTGTGTGAAGGCCTCGAGCGGGATGCCGAGGGCGGCCGCGCGCGCGCGTAGCAGACTCCACGCCGCCTGCGCCGATTCCTTCATGACGTCGCCGAGCTGGCCGGTCAGCGTGATCTGACCCTTGCCCGGCATCCGGATCGCTTCGATGAACATGATGTCGCCGCCCACCGGCGTCCACGCCAGGCCGGTGGCGACGCCGATCTCCGGCGCGCGTCCCGCGACTTCACTCTGGACTTTCGGTTGGCCGGCGTATTTCTCGAGGTTCTTGGACGACACCTTCACGATCTTCGCACCACCCTCGACGACTTCCAGCGCCGCCTTTCGCAGCACGCCCTGGATCTCGCGCTCGAGCTGGCGGACACCGGCTTCCCGCGTGTACTCGCCGATCAGCCGTTCCAGCGCGCCGTCGGCGACGTACGCGCGCGCTGCGTCGCCGCCGAGTCCCGTTTCTTTGAGCTGGCGCGGCATGAGGTAGCGCTTGGCGATCTGCAGCTTCTCCGCGGGCGTGTAGCCGACGAGCGTCAGCTGCTCCATGCGGTCGAGCAGCGGATCGGGAATCGGTTGCGTGCTGTTCGCGGTCGCGATGAACATCACCCCCGACAGATCGAACGGCACCTCGAGGTAATGATCGACGAACGTCGAGTTCTGCGCCGGATCGAGCACCTCGAGCAGCGCCGCGGTCGGATCGCCGCGCACGTCGGCGCCCATTTTGTCGACCTCGTCGAGCATCAACACCGGAGTGCGCGTTTCACAGCGCTGCAACGCGTGAATGATGCGGCCGGGGATCGCGCCGACATAGGTGCGGCGATGCCCGCGCACTTCTGCCTCGTCGCGCACGCCGCCGAGCGACACGCGGGTGAACTTGCGTCCCAGCGCCTCGGCGATGCTCTGCCCGAGCGACGTCTTGCCGACGCCCGGCGGTCCCACGAAGCAGAGGATCGAGCCCTTCGCGTTGGGATTGAGCGTCCGCACGGCGAGGTACTCGAGGATGCGCTCCTTGATCGTCTTGAGATCGTAGTGATCGCGGTCGAGGATCTCGCGCGCGGCCTTGAGATCGAGACGGTCCTGCGTGACGCGGCTCCATGGCAGCGCCGCGAACACATCGAGATAGGTGCGCGCGACCTGGTACTCGGCCGACTGCGGCGACATCTGCCGCAGCCGCTTCAGCTCCCGGTCGGCCACCTTCTTCCCTTCGGCCGACAACTGGGCTTCCTCGAGGCGGCGCGAGAGCTCTTCCAGCTCGTCATCGCCCTCCCCCTCGCCCAGCTCCTGCCGGATCACCTGCAGCTGCTCGCGCAGCACGTATTCGCGCTGATTCTGATCGAGCCGCGTCTTTACTTTTTCCTGGATCTGCGTCCCGACCTCCAGCACCTGCAGTTCCTGCATCAGGAATTCGCCCAGGCGCTCCAGCCGGTGCGTCACGTCGTCGATCGCAAGCAGCTCGGCTTTGGCGGGCAAGGCGATGTCGAGGTTCGCGGCGATGAAGTCGGCGAGCTTTCCTGCTTCGGTGATGCCGGAGAGCACCTCGTGCAGCTCCGCGCCGAGGTACGGCGCGATGTCGATGACGCGCGAAAACTGCGCGACAACCGTGCGCTTCAACGCTTCGGTGCGCGCATCCTCCAGTGTGTTTTCCTGGAGCGACTCGAAGCCGGCCATCAGCCACTTTTCGCCCTGCGACACATCCTTGAGACGCGCGCGCTCGAGTCCCTGCACCATGACGCGCACCGAGCCGTCGCCCAACTTCAGCATCCGCACGATCGTGCCGAGCGTGCCGACGTCGTACAGCTGGTGCGGCAGCGTGTTCATGACCGCACCTTCGGGCGGCTCGATCCCGCCCATCGATCGCACGACGCCGAGCAGGACGCGCTTCTCGCCCTGGATGATCTCGTCGATCAGTTGTACGGCTTTGGGGTCTGTGAGCGCCAGCGGCAGGACGACGTGTGGGTAGACGACGAGCTGGCCCAGGGGGAGGACCGGCAGGCGTTCCATCAGGTCACCCGCACCGACTGCGTGCCGGAAATCCGCGGCGGTTGCTTGGCGAGCCGGATCTCGAGGAAGCCGTGCTCATAGGTGGCGCGAATGGATGCCGGATCGACGACGACGGGCAGCCGGAACCGGCGCTCGAACGGGCCGATCTGCACTTCCATCGCGTGATAGTGCCGCTTGCCGCTGCCCTGCTGCCGCGTGGCGCGCTCGCCGGAGATCTTCAGGATGCTTTCGTCCAGCTCGACGTTGAAATCCTCGGCCCGCATCCCGGCGATGTCCATGTGGACGATCAGCTCTTCGTCTGTCTCGTAGACGTCGGTGCGCGGCTTCCATTTGGGGGACGCCACGAAGCCCACGGGACGCCCATGAGCCACTTCGTTGAAATAGACGTCCAGCTCGTCGGCGAGGTGAACCGTGAGAGATCCCGACCCGCGGGACGGACGATTGGGAGGGGGCGAATCGCCGCTATCAGCCATGCGAGAATTAAGATAACGTCCCGAGGGCCCGGCCGCGGGGTCTAAATCACCGGTTTTCATGCTATTTGAGATACTTGGTCCAGATCAGGACGACGCCACAGGCGCCCCCAAGCTGGGCGTACTGCAGCGGTGCGCTGGAAGCCCGTGGATACATCTCCACGCCCGCCAGTTGCTTGGGCGTCATGGTGTGGACCTGCTGCCAATCGGCCACGGCGCCATCGATGTACAACGTGGGGACGCACCAGCCTTGGGGAGCGACCCCGTTACCAGCGATCCCGAAGCTGGGGAGTAATGCCACGAAGTCGGAAACGCCCTGTCCCTTGGCGAGCATTATCGACGGAAAGCTCATCAACACCGAGCGCATCGAGGGCATGTTGGCGACGTCGCCTTCGGTGCGGAAGTATCCCAGCCCGGTGCCGTTGCGGGCGCGGTTCTCGAAGTCGGCCAGCAGGCGCGCGGGCTGCGTGACCACCCGCACCGGCGCGAGCGTCACCGGTAGCGGAGCGAGCGTGACGGGCAGCCACACACTGTCCCCGGGACGCACGTCGACCGCCAGCCCGCTCGGCGCGCGCCCGATCGCCTGCACGCTCACCCACTGCGTCCCGGGCGCCACACCGCGAATCAAGAAGGTGCCGTCGTCGTTGATCACGGTCGTCGCGCCTTCCCGCACGGCGACGCGGCCGCCCCAGACCGGCGTTTGTTCCTCGGTGACCGCCTGACCCCGCAAGACGGCGGGTTGACGCGAGGGGGCCAGTGCCACCGTCAGATCCTGCCGTCCGATGCCGCGCGGGCCGAGCTGCAGATCGATCAGCCCCGACGAGTCGTGCTGCGCATAGGCACGCAGACCGATCTTCATATCGGTGGCGACCCCACAGGCGAAGTACGTCCCCAGCGAATCGGTTCGCACGGTCAGCTCGCGGGGCTGAGTTTGGACCGCACGCACGTCGGTCTGCATGATGCGGAGCCACTCGAGCAGCACGCCGGCGCCCGCGAGGTGAGCCTTGGTTTTGGCATCCTCCACCACACCGAAGACCAGCCCGCTGTCGGAGCGCGCCATCAGCTCCTGACCGCAGCGCCGCTGCCACAGGGTCGCGAGTGACGGCGTCGCGACCAGCAGCGGCGCCGAGTCGCGATCTGTGATGGTGATGGGAAAGGGGAGCGTGAAGAGGCCGGCGGAATCGAGCCCGGGATGGGCGACGAGCAACGTGTACCGGCCCGGCGCGATGTCGAGCTGGAAGCCACCCTTGGCATCGGTCTGCGCGTGCTGCTCGGTCCCACGTACCCAGACGTCGGCGCCTCGCAGCGGCGCGTGCAGCAGACTGTCGTACACCGTGCCCGCGACGGGCCGTTGCGCCTGGGCTGGCGAGGGGAGCAAAAGCCCAACGATTGCAACGCGCGTCAGTCTCATTGGGGTGCGACCCATGGCGGGCTCGACGTTGGTGGTGTAAAGCCCTGCGCCGGCCGTTTGCGAATCGACAGATCCTCGAACAACAACGCAGGCACGATGTAAGTCGATGTAGCGGCGCCGAAGTACATGCCGCCGGTCATGCCGTCGCTGAATACTCGCACCATGGCGACGACGGGACCCATGTGATCGATGCCGGACAGCGTGACGGCGGACCGTGAGCGCGACGCGCCCGCGATGTCCTTGAAGGAGGCGATGGTCAGGCCCGACAACAGCGCGCCGCGGAGTGGCTCCTCGTGTCCGTCCGCGTACAGCTTGACCACCTCGCCAAGCGCGGTGGTCCGCGAACCGTCCGGGCCGCTCTCCCGCATGCTCGAGAGGAACTCACCGATGTCTCCCGCGCTGACCGCGAACCGCCGCACGACGATGACATACGCATTGCCACGCTCCCGGGCCAGCGCGAGGGCGCGGGTGCGCAACTGCGCGTCCGACAGACCGCTGTCGGTCGACACGAACACGTTCGTCGGGCCGGCGCCAAACCTGCGACGACTGCCGGTGCTGCGTGCCAGACCCTGCACCGGGACGCGCGTCGTCAGCAATGTGCGCAGCATGCCCTTGTCCACCAGTTTCGTTTCGCGCGTGCGAACCCCTTCGTCATCGACCAGCGTGCCGCCGATGTCCCGGCCCTCGTAGGTCCGCTGTGCCGGATTCTCGATGACGCTGAACGTGCGCGGCATGACCCGCGTGCCAAGTTGATCGAGCAGTCCACCGCCGCCCATTTCTCCCGCCGCCAAGTTCTCGAACATTGGGTTATCGAACGACGGAGTCCGGTCCGCGCCAAGCCGGCTTCCGAACGTAGATGCGAACAGCTCGGCGGCGGCGGAGCCCTCGAACAAGACCGGCCCCGTGTACGACTCCGCCATCGGCAGGGTGCGCAACCGGCCGAGCCTCGCGGTGAGGTCTTCGATGCGGCCGGTGAGGGCTTCCTGAGTCGGGAGCGCATCCGACGCCGGCGCGAGAATCGAAAAGCCATCCGACAACGGCATGCCGTCGGGCGCGCGGGTCGTCGCCGACACGTGCACCGACCCCCACGGCACCGTACGCGTGAACGACGTCCCCTCACTGTTCAGATACCACGTCCGGACCGCGCCTTCCGACCACGAGACGTTCGAACGGTAGATGTCGGGCGTCTTTTGGAAGACGCCGGACGCAGCGCGCACCAGTCCTTCGACCGCGGATTGATCCCACACCGGCGTGGGCCGGTCATCGGCGATGGTCACCGGATCCTCGCGCGTGAAATCGGGCAGCTCGGTGCGGCCGGCGCGGTTCGCGAGCGCGGCGCGTTTCCGTGCGAGGTTGGCGATGGCGAACTTGTAGGACTGGTCGGTCGCGAGCCACAGCTGGCGGCGCAGCGCCAAGTAATCGTCGTCAAGCGGCGTTTCCGCGACGCCTGCTTCGCGCTCGTCCATCATGAGATCCGCCATGTCGCCCGGCATGCCCAGGAAATTCGTGTTGTCGAAGGTGTAGTCCCCCACGCGCAGCTCGACCGCGAGCCGGCGATTGTGGCCCGCCACGCTGCTCACGAGGGCGCCGCGCGAGCCATCGACGTCGAGATGCCGGACGTCCTCGATCCGGTACGACAGGAAATACGGCTTGGGCATCGTATCGAGGCGCAGCTCCCCCATGGATCGCGCGAGCTCATCACGCATGGCGCGCATGACGACGCTTCCCGTGTCCGGACTGCCGCTCCTGGCAGGGGGGGGCGCATTCTCCAGCGTGGGCGGAGGCAGAATCGGCGTCCGCTGCGATGACTTTGGTTTCTTTTGCACTTCGATTTGTGAAATGAGCACGGCCGGCGACACCGCGGACACCGGGACAAATCCCGACTCCGCGCCGCACATGCCGTTGAACACAGCGACCTGATCGTCGCCGGCGGTCACCTTGCTGAAGACCGTGAGCGGCGTCCCGATGAGGTCCACCCCGCGCACCAGCTCCTCCCGGCCATCGGGATAGACCCGGTATACCATCACCGGCAGCACCTCGAAGGCATTGGGCGTGCCGCGCTCGGTCATCGTGAAGCCGCCCTCGATGTCGTCGAAGAACAGCCCGTACGGTTTGCGCTGCCGCCGCATCTCGTCCAGGAGCTGCTGCTTGAGCTGTTGCCGCGTCTTGGGCGCGGCCACCTGAACGATCAGGTTGGATTGACGCGCGACGGGCGAGAGCCCGATCTGCCGGCGCCCGTGACCATTGGAGCTGGCGAATCCTTCGATCGGCATGCGCGACATCAGGAACGTCTTGAGGATGCCGTGATCGATCACGGCGACGCGGCGCGCCCGCACCCCTTCGTCGTCGAAGCGGTAGTATCCGGCCAGCTCGGTGTTGCCGAGCCTCTGCAATGTCGGATCGAAATAAACCGAGAATCCCGCCGGCAGCACTGCCTCCGCGATCCGGCGGGTGAAGGTCTGCCCTTCATCTTCGTTCTTCTGGCGGTGGCCCTCGAGCCGGTGGCCGAGGATCTCGTGGAAGAACACCGCGCTGGCGCGGCCGGAGAGGATCGCCGGACCGGTGTACGGGTCCAGCGCGGGGGCGCGCCGCAGCGCCTGCAGGTCGCCGATCATCCGCTCCACCGCCCGCAACACGGCCTGGTCGTCGGGCAGTCCCGCTGCTGTTGACGCAAAGAACGATTCGTAGCGCGGCAGCTCCATCCCGTCGTCCGCCTTGCTGAAGGCAGAGATGATCAGCCGGTACCGCGGTTGCGACGTCTGAATCTCGGTTCCTTCGCTGTTGACATACCACTGCGTCTCTACAGTGGCGCTGAAGGTTGCGTTCGCGCCGTAGATGTCGTGTTGCGCCGCAAACGGCGCCGTGTAGCGCCGCAGCTTGTCTTCCCAGGCTGCACGATCGACCACGAGGGGCTGCGGGGCTTCGATGTAGTGTTCGGGGGTCTCGTGCGAGAAGTCGGGCGAGGAGTCTTCCGGCGCCACGCGCAGGCGCGCGTTGGTGCGGGCGCGGCTCAGCTGCTCGACGGCCGACCGGTAGCGCTGCTCGGTCTCGTACCACAGCGCGCCGCGGATGGTCATCATGTCGTCGTCGAGGGGGACCTCGACAGACGCGTCGAGCATCATGGCGAAATCGGGGAACTGCGTGCGCGTCGCGTGGGTGTTGTCGAAGGTATACGAGCCGACCCGCAGCTGGACGTCGAGCGCGCGGCGGCGATCGTCCGTCCTGCCGGTGATCGCGCCGAAGGAGCTCCTGGCGCTGAACTCCTGCACCTCGGTGATATCGTACCCGAGGAAGTACGGCGGCAGCGGCGTGGACCGCAGCGTGGTCAGCGAGCGCGCGAGCTCGAGCTTCATTGCCTCGAGTACGGGACTGGCAGCAGTCGTCTGAGCAGCGGGGGATGACGGCGCGGAGCACAGCATCAACGCAGCCGCCGCGAGAGCAGAGCGATTCGGAGTCATTCCTAACCTGTGATCTGAGTCCGCCAGTGAACTGTCACGGCTGAGCCATCCGCGATCAGCTTCGACATCGGCGTCCCGCGCTTGAGTGCACCCGCAAGATCACCGTCGCACAACGCTTCGGGATTATAATCGACGCTGCATTCGCGCGCGTGCCAGACCCGCCAGCGTGGGTGATCGACGCGATACTCCAACGTCGGCTTCCCTACCTCGCCGTTGTACCCCCAATGGCGAGTCGTGACAAACTCCTCGAGGGTGCCGCGGTCCGGCTCGGTTCCTTCTCCACCCGCCGTGCCCGCGAGCCTGGACCACCGGCCTTTCGTATCCCATTGATACTCGACATCCGGTGGCGGTCCTTCATTCACCTTGCTGCGCATGGGAACGACCAGATACGGCTCTCGATAAAGGAGGCGCGCCATCCCTCCGACGAGGGGCCGCGGCACGAGCTCGCGGATGAAGACAACGCCCTGCCGGACGCCGTCCTCCATGACCCGCCGGACGTAGAACCGCAGGTTCACTTCCTCAAAGTCCTGATGAAACGGTACCGGCGCGCCGAGCACTTTGGTGTCGCGGAACTGGAAACCGACGAGACTGACGAAGGCCTGGCCGCGCCAGGAGTCGAGCGTAGTGCCGGCGGGCACGAGATCGATGATGCGCACGGGATCGACGGCGTAACTCACGAGGATGAGATTGCGCCAGTGCGCAGTGAGAAAGGGGCGGCTAGCCTCGCTCATGCCAAAATCATACCCCGCTCCAAGCCTGGAGCCCCGCGAGCTACGCCGGGTCGTCACGGCGGCGGCGGTGGTGTTGTCGATCTATCTGATGCCGGAAACGCGGGGGATGCGGATCTGGGCGCTAGCGAACCGGTGTCAGCCGGCTCGCCTTGACCCAGAACCAGTCGTCCGGCAGCCCCACTTTCAGATCGCCGCGAATCCGCGCGGGATAATCGTAGCGGGGATCATAGGCGACTTCGACCACGTCATCACGCCGCGCGCCTTGCTCTGCCGCGTCGAACAACCCCTCGACGGTGTAGAGCGACCACGGCTCACGCGGCTTCCCCATTGTTTTGCCGAGCGTGTCGCGGAGCGCCACGGCCACCCCGTTCCGGACCTCGAGAATCGCGGGATGCGAGGGCCACGGGCAGAAGCATCCGACCGCGATCTCGATTTGATAGTCGCTGATGTGTCGAGCCCGCCACGCCGCCCGCCGCGCGGCGACCCCGCTGAGCAGCGAGTCGCGCTCGGCCCGCGTCAGCGCGCCGGTCGATTCACGTTGTGGCAATGTGACCTGCGTCTCGGGTTCAAGACGCAGCGCTAAGGGGGGGGCGGCATGGCCGCGGCATGCCGCGGCCAGCAGCAGCGCTAGGCCTGCTGCGCCTGCTTTGCCCATTCCTGGTGCCGCTGCTCCACGCTCCGCACGAACTCCTGCGGATGCTTGTGGAACGTGGCCGACAGCTGATCGCTGAAGCCGTACATCGCCCACGGCGCGCGCTGCTGCACGAACGCCAGCAGCTCGTGCACTTTCTTTTCCTTGCCGGGAATCTTCGCCGTGCCGCCCACGCACGCCACGATCGCCTCGTAGGTCTTGCCCGTGGGAATGAAGTTCACGCTGTGCTTCGTGACTTTCTTGTACGCCCACAGCACGTCGCGGAAGCGCAGCGCGTTGAACGTGAAGAAGGTCGAGCGCAGCAGGTACTTGTTGCCAAACCGCCAGCCCGCTTTCCCCTTGAGCAGCGGGTTGTTCCATTCGTGCTCGGCTTCCAGCCCGAGGCCGGCCAGGTCACCCCAGCGCGCCACCCGTTTGGCGAGCGGATGCTGCTCCGGATCGCGCCAGGCGCGCCACGCCGGCAGCGCCTGCCACATGAAGAGCCCGAGGAAGAGGATGCCGATGACGATGACGACATAGCCGGGACGCCGGAACGAATCGTTGTCCAGATAGAACGGATAGAAGCTGCTGCGGATCGAGCGCATCTCCTTCGTGTCGAACATCTGATTCTCGAGGTCCTCGGGCCACGGCACGAGCTTGCCTTCCGCGCGTGGCGACGCATCGTCAGCGGACGTCCGCACGACGAGATAGTGATCCCCAATCGCCAGCGCGTTGTAGGCGCCCGATGCCTCGCGGCTCGTTTCGACGCCGTTCTGCGTGTGGACCGTGTATTGCCGGATGCCGGTGTCGATCACGCGCTCGCCGGCGACACGGGCGTAGTAGCGCGGCGTTGCCGAGACATCGCTGATCGAATCGAGATCGGCCCGGGCGAGCGGGTACGGCCCGCCGATGAAGTTGGCGATGTAGCGGCGATCGCTCGTCGCCGCCAACGTGCCGACGATCAGCACCAGGCTCCACGCGATCAGGCGGCGGCGTGACGTCGTGCGAATCCGCTTGGCAATCCAGCCGTCCATCAGGCCCTCGGGAGAACGGGGGCCACACTATAGCGAATGGGTTTTCGCGAAGCTAGCATAGCGTCATGCGATACTCACCCTATCTCCCTGTGATGGCGGTCACCCTGCTTGTGGCGGGCGCTTGCAAGAAGGAAGCGACCCCAAAGGCGACGACCGTCGGCGTCCCCGACTTCCACAATCCCGCCGATCCCGGCTTCGCGCAGCAGGCTCCCGACAGCTTCCGCGCGCGCTTCTCGACCACGAAGGGCGACTTCGTGATCGCCGTGCATCGCGCGTGGGCGCCGCTCGGCGCCGACCGGTTTTACAACCTGGTGCGCTCGGGATACTACGACGGCCTGCGGTTCTTCCGCGTGATCCCCGGATTCATGGCGCAGTTCGGCTTGCACGCCGACACCGCCGTGACATCCGCGTGGCGGGAGCGGGTGATTGCGGACGACCAGATGCGCCGATCGAATCAGCGCGGCATGGTGACGTTTGCGACCGCGGGGCCGGGCACGCGCACGACGCAAGTGTTCATCAATTACGGCGACAACAGCCAGCTGGACGGGAGGGGCTTCGCGCCCTTTGGCCAAGTGGTTGAGGGGATGAACGTCGTGGATTCACTGTACGGCGGCTACGGCGAGGGCGCGCCCAACGGGCGCGGCCCCGACCAGATGCGGATTCACATCGAGGGCGAAAAGTATCTCGCCCGTCAGTTCCCCAAGCTCGACAAGATCAAAAAGGCTACGGTCGAGTAGCTGCCCCGCCGGTGAGGGCGCGCAGCCGTCCCTGCGCTTCGCCGTTGGTGGAGTCGCGGCGGACCGCTTCGCGGAACGACGCGATCGCGGCTGCGGTGTCGCCCTTCAACAGGTTGATGTTGCCGCGGAACGTCGAGAGGTTCGACGACGTGGGGAACTGGTCTTCATTGAGCTTCAAGATCGCGAACGCCTCGTCGTACTTCCCCGCCCGCGCGAGGCGGAACGCAGCGATGTCGAGCGTCGGCTCGCCGAAATCGTAGGCCGCTCGCCCATAGTAGCGCTCGCGCAGCGCGCGATACGCGCGCGTGGCCGAGTCTATCCCGGACGCTTGCGCCGTTTCCATGATCAGCTGCTCGAGCGGCATTGGCCGGCTCACGCCGCGGTGACACGTCTGGCACGTCACCTCGACGTGGCTCGTCATCCGCGCATGCTCGGGGAGCGTGTCGAGCCGCCGGTTGATTTCTTCGACCATGCGCATCATCTGCCGGGCCGTCAGCTTGGTGCGTTTCTCGTCCTTCGCGAAGTCGAACGTCGTGAGGGGCTGACCCTCTTGACCGACATGGCAGAACGGGCACCGCACGCCCAGGGCGCCCGTGAAGTTGCGCATCATGCCGACGACCTGCATGACGGGCGTGTTCTTGGGGATCACTTTGACGTTGATGAGCGAGTCGGGGGGGAATTTGCCGGGCGCTTGCGCGAGGACCGGGCCGGCAAGACACACGAGCCCAGCCAGGAGTAGGAGCGATCTCATAGGGTGAGTTCTATCGCAGGATTGGAAATCCCGCCATAACGGCTCGGTCCTTCCCACGGAATTCTGACGATGAATTGAGTTGTGGTTGACAACAAACGTCAGATTGGATGGCAGCAAATCTGCGAGTCAAAGGTGAATAGGGCACCCTGTGTTGTTTTGGGACAGGCTAAAGCCTGTGCTCGGCCAACACTGTCCTGAAGGACAGGGCGAACATGTCAGCACATCAGTTGTTCATTCATCTCGCATGGACGACGCTCGATCGCCGGCCCATGATCGATGCTGCCACTCGATCGTTTCTGGAAGAATTTTTGCAAGAAGACCGCATCGGCCGCAGCATCACCCTGATGAAGCGATCTAGCGCTGTCCTTTAGGACAGTGTCGGCCGAGCACACCCTTTAGGGTGTGAACAAACAACGAACGGAACCTTCCACCTCTTCCCCTGCGCAGAGCTAATGCTGCTCCTGCCCCGCCGCGTGGTGCTGCTGCCGCTGGAACGCGAGGAACTCATGAATCGCCCTCACCGCAAGCGAGTCTGTGCTCCGCATCCGCACCTCCCCACCCCGCGGCCGATCCGTGGCCTCGTAGCTGATCACCGCTCGCCGCTCCTTCATGACGTCGGTGCCCGGCACCTTCTGCACGTGCACCTGAAATGGCTTGCTGAAATCGCCGGCACGAAAGGCGGTCCCGATGTCGCGCATGTGCGCGCGAATCGCGGCGATGGCAGCGGTGTCACTCGGGACGTCGCGCTCCAACACGACCCGCCCACCGTCGGGCAGGTCCTCGAACACGTGCGCGGAGGTGTACTGATCGACGCCCATGACGTGCGCGCCGCGCGCCTGCATGGCGGCGAAGTCATTATCCGAACGGCGGCAGCCGACTGTTAGCGCA
>Ga0134079_10000158_pt1 | contig 16702 bp, 18 predicted proteins | sample 15_taG_2_FD_119770 | JGI IMG/M metagenome (GOLD analysis project Ga0134079, IMG submission 119770) | Grasslands soil microbial communities from the Angelo Coastal Reserve, California, USA - 15_D_Rain_40cm_2_09182015 | ecosystem: Environmental > Terrestrial > Soil > Grasslands ...
CGTGACCGTCACCGTCACGGGCGGCAGGGTGTCGCGGGCGGTGGGGGGCTGTTGCGCGCTTGCGCTCAGCAGGGCGAGCACGGCACCAAGCACGTTGGCGATGGCTTGGCCCTAAGACCGGGGCCTGAGATACTTCATCAGGCGCTCCACCATGTTGCTGGTGCCGCTCATCCCGCCGCGGACCTGATACGCCGGCTTGTGCGTGCGGCAATCATACAGGTCCAGTTCGTTCCACATCACGAAGAGCAAGCCATCCACGGCGGCTGCTTGTCCCAGCGGGCAGATGTCGACCAAGGCATCCCGCTCGTTGGTCCAGAGGCCGCTGCGGCGCTGCGCGCTCAGGCCTTTGTCGTTGAGCTGCTGGCGCACGCGCGCCGTCACCTGCAGCGCGCTCTGGTCATCGTCACCGGAGATCACGACGACCGTCTTGAAGCTGTCACCGGGAACACTCGGGCTCACGATCTCCGCGACCTTGCCGTAGGGGCCGCCCACGCACGCAGCCCCGGCCGCGGCGATCACGACGGCGATGATCGAGGCTCGTAACATGACCTAGAAGAGGTAGTCGACGCCGAGCGACCAGTTCCAACCGCTGGTCGGCGCGAGCGTGAGGCTCTGCCCCTGCGAGTTGGCGTAACTGAGCGACAAGATCATGTTCATCGACGGTTGGAACACGAAGTACGATTGGTATGCCACTTTGTTCTGGATGTCGTGGGGTGTCCCGGTCCGTTCCGTAAACGTGTACTTGGTCGGCTTCCACAAACCGAGGTCCAGCCCATACGTGCGGTTGTAGGTGTAGCGCACCGCGGCGCCGATGTCGTTGCGCTGGGTGGACGCGTTGTCGCCGTAGTCGTCTTTGTTGAAGTTGACCCTGCCCACCGCCTCCATGCTGTGCGGGCCGTGGTCGATGAAGCTGTAGCGCACCTCGGCCGTGAGGCGACTCGTCTTGGTCAGATCGCCCGACAGATACGGACCTGCCACAACACGCGTCGCATCAATGCCCGTCACGTTGCTGGTGTAGGTCCACGTACGGTTGGGGCCCGTGGGCAGGGTGTTCGTGATGAGCGGGATATCATCATTGCCGGCCCGGTACATCACGTTGAACCAGAGCTCTTTCTGATCCGAGTTGTACAGGGCGTAGGCGGCCTGTCCGAGATAGGACACGCGCTTCCAGTCGAGGTTGTTCTGCCCGATGCTAGGACCGCCCGACACGAGGAGCTTGTCGTTCAGCCAGGCGTAGGCGATCAAATTTCCGCGATTGGGGTGCGACCAGCCGGCAAAGCCGCCGCGGTTGTTCTCCTGCGGCAGGCTGATCGGCCAGGGGCCGAAACCGGAGATCTCCGAAATGCCCTGGTTGTTGAACGCCAGACCGAAGACGTTGTTGTTTTTCATCCGGGTGTAGCGGAGATCGTATTCATCGAACGAGAACAAGCCCAGCGTCCACTCACCGCTCGCGCTGCCGTCCGGCGTCAGGTACATCTCGGTCCACAGCCCGAAGTAGTCGCCCACCGGGCCGCCGGTGAATATCGCGAGCCGGGATGTGGGATTGGATGTAATGGGACCCGCGGTGACCGCGCCGTTCGCCTTGACCTGGGCGGCGAACACGCTCTGATAGCGGAGGGAGATGTAGGGGAAGAGCGAGATGTTGAGCCGCTTCCCGCTCAGCGCCCCTTCCTGCCCCGCCTCGATCCGCTCGGTGACGAAGGGAACGCGATACCCGTTCATCCGGAATTTCTTGCCGGTGAACGTGAAATTCGGCACAGGCGCGCCGAACATCACGTGACACTGCGCGCAGGTCATGCCGGTTTGCCGTACAAACGATGGTACGGCTGCGGCTTTCCGAGGCGCGAGTGTCAGGACCCCGAGTGCCACGAGTCCGAGTGCTGCCGTCAAGCGACGCATCGTGTGGCCTCCCTTGTGTCTATTCCGTGGATTCCCTAATGGGCACCTGCCGCTTTATCGCTCTCCTGCTGGATGTATTGCAGAAGCGCTTCGACTTCATCGTCTTTGAGTCTGAGATTGGGCATGCGGGTGTTGTTGAATTCCGCGAGGAGGGCTTTGGCGGTCGAGTCGGTGTCGAACATCGGCGTGGGATTGCTGATCCAGCGGCGCAACCACGCCAGGCTGCGGCGCTGCGTGAGCCCCGCCAGGTCGGGCCCCGCACGCTTTCCCTTCCCGATCGAATGGCACCCGACACAGCCGCGGTTCTGGAACAATGACTCCCCGCGTTTGGCCGCGGCGGCGTCCACCTGCAGGGGCGCCTGCTGCGCCGCCGTCCGCCCCGCCCCCAGCAGCACCAGCCCCGCCACGAGTGACCCTCGCAATGCGTTCATGCCCATACGGTTCTGCCTCTCCCCGAAGGGTGAAGAATGAATTGCACGCCACACCGATCTATCAAAATAGCATTTCGTCTGCGCCCCAGCCTGTCAAGATCGGGCTTCAGGAAGGGTGTCGAAATAACCGATTCCAGCGAATGCGAAACGGATCCCGGGCGACGCTCATGTAAATGAAGAGCGGCCGCCCGCGGATGTGTGCTCGCGGCAGGAACCCCCAGTAGCGACTGTCGTACGATTGGTCGCGATTATCGCCCATCATGAAGTAGTGATCCGCCGGGACGACGATCGGCCCCCAGTCGTGCGTCGTCGGATGGTAGCGGGCGGTGTCGCGGCCGACGTAGTACGGGAGCTGCTGCGCCCGAATCAGGCGCAGGCGAAACGCCTCGTCCGGCACCGGGTTGATGTCGGTGTGCAGGGCGTACGGCTCGTCGAGTCGCTGCCCGTTACGGATCACGCTGTCGTGCACCATCTGCAGCGTGTCGCCCGGGACGCCCATCAGGCGCTTGACGATGTTCAGGTTCGGCGTCGAATCTTCGACCGATCGGAACACCACGACTTCGCCGCGCTGCGGCGTCCCATAACCCGGAAGCCGGATGAAATGGATTCCGGTGAACGGGATCTCCATCTCGCCGCCGAACGCCACCTTGTTGACGAACAGGAAATCGCCGACGAGCAGCGTGTTCTCCATGCTGCCCGAGGGAATGCGGAACGCCTCGACCAGGTAGCCCCGAAGGAACAACCAGAAGACAAACGCGACACCGATGGCCTTGGCCCAGCTGATCGCTTCGTCCCTGAAGGACTTCACGGGCGCTCGACCCAATCCGCGATGAAGATGTTGGTTTCGCCCTGGACCTGTCCGTGACGGTTCGACGCCCACACCAGGCGCCGCCCGTCGGGGGAGAACATCGGGAAGGCGTCGAACTCGACGTCGGTGGTGACTTGTTCGAGGCCGGTGCCGTCGAGGTTCACCAGATACAAATCGAAGTTGCGGGAGCGCGGATTCTTGTGATTCGACGCGAAGATGATGCGCCGGCCATCGGGGTGGAAGTAGGGCGCGAAGTTGGCTCCGCCGATGTCGGTCACCTGGTGCTGATTCCGCCCGTCGGCGTCCATCACCCAGATCTCCATGCGCGTCGGCCTGACGAGTTTCTTTTGAATGAGGGCGACGTAGTCCGCCGAGTCCTGGGCGGTCGAGACATGCCACGCGCGATACACGATGTGCTTGCCGTCGGGAGAGAAGAATGGGCCGCCGTCGTAGCCCAGGGTGTGCGTCAGGCGACGCAGCCGCGTGCCATCGACCCGCATCGTGTAGATGTCCAAGTCGCCGTCCCGCAGCGACGTGAACACGATCGTCTTGCCGTCGGGAGACAACGTTCCCTCGGCGTCGTAGCCGGGGTTCGTGGTGAGCCGGCGCGCCCCACGCCCACTCGAGTCGGCGACGTAGATGTCGTAGTCGTAGAGCGCCCAGACATAGCCGAGCGAGTAGTCGGGGCGCGGCGGGCAGGCGGGGCCCAGGTGGACGGTGCTGGCGTAAAAGATCCGGCGGTCGTGGTCAAAGAAATAGCCGCAGGTGGTGCGGCCACCGGGACTCGAGACGCGATGCAGGCCCGTCCCGTCGATGTTGATCACGTACTGCTTGTCGCAGCCGGTATCACCTTCCTGGCGTTGAAAAATGAGCTGCCGGCCCGAGGCGGAGAAATACGCCTCGGCGTTCTGACCGCCGAACGTGAGCTGGCGAATGTTGGCAAGGTGTCCCTCGCCCGAATCGGCAGGCAGCGACCCGGCCGCCTGGAAGAACGCTGCGACGAGGAGTAGATGCATAGGAACTGGCAAACTAGAGGCCGATGGAGTTTCGGGCAATCGGGCCCAGGGCTTCAGTCTGGCACGGCGGTGTTAGATTATCGGCTCCGATGCCCAACCCCACGCTCGATCAGCTGTGCATCAACACCGTCCGCGTGCTCGCGATGGACGCGGTGCAGCAGGCCGACTCGGGCCACCCCGGCACCGCGATGGCGTTGGCGCCCCTCGCCTACGTGCTGTGGCAGCGGCACCTGCGTTACAACCCGGCGAATCCCTCCTGGGTCGACCGCGACCGCTTCGTGCTGTCGTGCGGACACGCGTGCATGCTGCTCTACAGCGCGTTGTACCTGAGCGGCTACGACCTGACGCTCGACGAGATCAAACAGTTCCGGCAGTGGGGCACGCGCACTCCCGGCCACTCGGAGCATGGCGTGACCCCCGGTGTCGAAGCCACCACCGGACCCCTCGGCCAGGGGACCGGCAATGCCGTCGGCATGGCGATCGCAGAAGCGCAGCTCGCGGCGCAGTTCAACCGGCCGGGCCACGAGATCGTCGACCACTACACCTACTTCCTCGCGTCCGACGGCGACCTGATGGAGGGGATCTCGCACGAGGCGTGCTCGCTGGCGGGACACCTGAAGCTCGGCAAGCTCATCGGACTGTACGACGACAATCACATCACGATCGACGGCGACACCGCGCTCTCGTTCTCGGACGACACCGCCAAGCGATTCGAGGCCTACGGCTGGCACACCCAGCACGTGACCGACGGGAACGATCTCGCTGCCTTGGGCAACGCCATCGAGACGGCCAAGCGCGTCACCGACAAGCCATCGCTCATCGTCATCCGCACGCACATCGGCTGGGGAAGCCCGCACAAGCAGGACAGCGCCGAGGCGCACGGCGCGCCCCTCGGCGTCGACGAGGTCAAGCTCACCAAGCAGAACCTCGGCTGGACCAACCTCGAGCCGTTCTACGTACCCGAGGAAGCGCTCACGCACTGGCGTCGCGCGCGGGAGCGCGGCAGCCGCCTCGAGACCGAATGGCAAGCGAAATGGGACGCCTATCGCAAAGCGCACGCCGATCTCGCGGCCGAGTTGAATCGGCGCCTGGCGGGGACGCTTCCGCAGGGGTGGGACGCGGCGCTGCCGTCGTTCGGTCCCAAGGACGCGCAGGCGACGCGCGCGGCATCGGGCAAGGTCATCAACGCGCTCGCGCCCAAGCTACCCGAGCTGATCGGCGGGTCGGCCGACCTCGCAGGATCGAACAACACCGACATCAAGGGGGGCGGGTCGGAGCGTAACTTCCATTTTGGGGTCCGAGAACATGGGATGGGTGCCGTTGTGAACGGCATCCTGCTCCATCGGGGCTTCATCCCATTCTGCGGCACGTTCCTGATCTTCTCTGACTACATGCGCCCGTCGATCCGCCTCGCGGCGCTTACGCACCTGAAGGCGATCTACATCTTCACCCACGACTCGATCGGCCTGGGCGAGGATGGCCCGACGCATCAGCCGATCGAGCAGCTGTCGACGCTGCGCGCGATCCCCAACATGACGGTCATCAGGCCCGCCGATGCGACCGAGGTGGTCGAGGCGTGGCGCGCGGCGATCCAGCAAACGGGCGGCCCCGTCGCGTTGGTGCTGACGCGGCAGAAAGTATCGGTGATCGACCGCACGAAGTACGCTCCGGCCTCAGGGCTGCAGCGCGGCGGTTATGTCCTGGCGGAGGCGCCGAGCGGGAAGCCGAACGTCGTGTTGATGGGCACGGGCTCCGAGGTGGAACTGGTGCTGGGTGCGTACGAGCAGTTGAAAGCCAACGGCCAACAGCCACGGGCCGTCTCCATGCCGTGCCTCGAGTACTTCGCCAAGCAGACGCCCGAGTATCGCGCGTCGGTGCTGCCGCCCGGCGTGCCCCGCGTGGCGATCGAGGCGGCGGCGCCACAGTCCTGGTATCGCTGGGTGGGAGAAGACGGAGCCATCATTGGGATCGAGCGCTTCGGCGCCTCGGCGCCCTACCAGCGGATCTATAAGGAGCTGGGGCTGACGGTCGAACACGTGGTCGACGCTGCGCAGCGACTCCTTGCGACGTCCCCAAAGGGTCGATAGGTTCTGAAAACAATGACGAAACTCCCGATGGCACTGTGTTGTTGTTGTTCGCCCTGCCTCATGTGTATGTGCATGAGGGAGCGGTCGACCGCATGACGTAAACGCCACCGTCTGGGACGGACGTCATATGGTCGGCCGCGACTCGAGAACCTCAGAGTCGCGGCCGATTGGCTTTTCAGGAGACAAAACGCATGACCACGTTCGAAGCGATTCCCGTCGTTGGTGTGTCGGGCACGCCCGGCGTACGATCGCGCTCGCGTGCGCTGCTCGACGCCGCGCTCGCCGCCCTGGAGCGGTACGGCGCGCGAGTGCGGCGCGTCGATCTCGCCGAGCTCCCGGCTGAGGCGCTGCTCGGCCGTCGTCCGGATGCCGCGGTGGCCGACGCGCTCGCGGCCATCCAAGGCGCCCGGATCATCGTCGTGAGTACGCCCACCTACCGTGCCACGTATAGCGGTCTGCTGAAGGTCTTCTTCGATCTCCTGCCCCAGGATGCCCTTGCCGGCAAGGTAGCCGTGGCGATCGCCACCGGCGCCGCACCGGCGCACGCCCTGGCCATCGACCACGGCCTGCGCCCGCTGCTGGCAAGCGTGGGCGCGCTGGTCGCTGCAACGGGCGTGTATGGGACAGACTCACAATTCCGGGATGGGGCTCCGGAGCCCGCGCTGCTCGAGCGCGTCGAACGCGCCGCTGCCGAGGCGGCCACGCTCGCGGGACTCGTGCCCGCATTGGAGGCATGACATGACCGCGTCCCGAACTCGCCCGATTGGGATCTATTACGAGCACCCCCATTGGTTCACGCCGTTCTTCGCGGAGCTCGATCGCCGCGGCACGCCGTACCAGCGACTGCATGCCGAGCATCATGGGTTCGATCCGAGCCGCGCCCCTGCGTACAAGCTGGTCGTGAATCGGATGAGTCCGTCTGCCTGGACGCGGGGACACGCGCAGTCGCTCTTCTACACGCAGCATTTTCTCGCGCATCTCGAGCGCCACGGCGTGCGCGTCATCAACGGTGTGCGGGCGTACCAGGCAGAGACGTCGAAAGCCCTACAGCTGTCCGTCCTCCGCGAGCTCGGTCTTCCCTACCCTGCGACGCGCGTCATCAACGATGCTGCCGACGCACCAGGAGCGGCGGCGGAGCTGGAGTTCCCCGTGGTGGTGAAACCGAACGTTGGCGGCAGCGGCGCCGGAATCGTGCGCTTCGACACGCCGGAGCAGCTTGCGGCCGCCGCGGCAACGGGCGGCCTGGAACTGGGCCCCGATCGGACCGCGCTGGTGCAGGAGTTCATTCCCTCCGAGGAAGGGCGCATCACGCGGGTGGAGGTGCTGGGCGGCCGCCACCTGTACGGGATTCGCGTCTACTCGTCCGGCGAGACGTTCAACCTCTGTCCGGCGGACGTGTGCCAAACGACCGACGGCGCCGAGCTGGTGCGCAGTGCTTGTCCGGTGGACGCCCCGCGCAACGGCTTGCGCGTCGAGGGATACGACACGCCGCCCGACATCGCCCGACAAGTCGAGCAGATTGCCGGCGCGTGCGGCATCGACGTCGGAGGCATCGAGTACGTGATCGACGACCGCAATGGGCAGCTCTACTACTACGACATCAACGCCCTCTCCAACTTCGTCGCGGACGCGCCGCGGGTCGTGGGCTTCGACCCGGTGGCGCGTCTGGTCGACTTCGTCGAACGGGAGGCCCACTAATGCGCTTCGGCTATTGGCTTCCCGTATTCGGCGGCTGGCTGCGGAACGTGGAAGACGAAGGCATGAGCGCCGAGTGGGCGTACGTGCGGCGTCTGGCGCGGGCCAGCGAGCGTCTGGGCTTCGATCTGACGCTCATCGCCGAGCTCAACCTCAACGACATCAAGGGCGAACAGGCGCCCTGCCTCGACGCCTGGTCGACGGCCGCCGCGCTCGCCGCCGTGACGGAACGGCTCGAGTTGATGGTGGCCGTCCGGCCGACGTTCCATCCGCCCGCGCTCCTGGCGAAACAGGCGGCGAACATCGACCGGATTTCGGGAGGCCGGCTGTCGCTCAACGTCGTTTCGTCGTGGTGGGAGGAGGAAGCGCGCCAGTACGGCGTCGAATTCGACACCCACGATGCGCGCTACGCGCGCACCGCCGAGTGGCTGCAGGTCGTGACCGGTTTGTGGTCAGAGCCGCGATTCTCGTTTTCGGGGAGTCACTACCATGTCGAGAACGCCGCGCTCGAGCCCAAACCGCTGCGACGCCCGCGCCCGACGTTGTACGCCGGTGGTGAGTCAGGCGCCGCAAAAGCGCTCATCTCGAGCGCCTGCGACGCCTACCTCATGCACGGCGACCCGCCCGATCGCATCGCGGCGAAGGTGGCGGACATGCGCGCGCGCCGTGAATCGCTCGGCCTGTCACCGATGTCGTACGGCGTGGCGGGATACGTCGTCTGTCGCGCCACCGAGAGTGCGGTGCAACGCGAGATCGCCCGCATCACCGACGTCCGGCAGAGCGCGGCGGGATACGCGAATTACGAACAGTGGATTGCCAACACGCAGCTCGAGCAGCGCGTGAGTCTCGAGGACTACTCGGTCTCGAACCGTGGTCTCAAGGCCGGCCTCGTCGGTACGCCGGAACAGGTCGCGGAGCAGGTGCGGGCCTTCGAGGAGGCGGGCGTCGACCTGTTGCTGTTGCAGTTCAGTCCGCAGCTCGAGGAGATGGAGCGCTTCGCCGAGGAGGTGATACCGCTCGTCAGGGCGTCAGCGTCCGAGTCGCTTCAGCACCACGCGGGCCGCGTCGCGACCCGAGCGCACGCACGCTGAGACACCGGCGCCATCATACCCAGCGCCGCAGATCGCCAGCGGCGCCAGGCGTCCCAGGCGCTCGCGCACGAGAGCTACGTGCGCCGCGTGATGATCGCGGTAGCGGGGCAACCCTCGCGTCCAGTGAAACGCGCGGGACCAGAGCGGCGCGCCGCGGATGCCGAGAATGGCCGCAAGCTCGTTGTGGGCGATCTGTTCGAGATTCCCGTCCAACGGCGCGAGGAAGGCCCGGAGCAGCACGTGCCCATCGGGCGCGCGCCCCGCGAATTTTGACGAGGCGTAGGTGCAGGCCCTGACGTGTAGGGGCGCAGCATGCTGCGCCCCTACCACAAACCCCGTTCCGTCTAATGCGCGTCCGAATTGGTCTGCCATGTACGCCAGCGAGACCGTGACACTCGGCGCGTAGACGACGTCGGCGAGCGCGCGGGCGTGCGGCACCCCGATCTGCTCGAGCCACCGGCCGGCCGCGTAGGAAGGAAGGGCCAGGACCACCGCTTCGGCTTCGTGCGCCGATCCCCCACCGACCGTCAGTCGCCAGCCGGCGCGGGATGTAGTGATCCCGGTTACACCTTGAGCCAGACTCAGTAGGGGCGCAGCATGCTGCGCCTCTACCACCCGGTCGACCAGAGTCGTCACCAGTTCGCCCATTCCGCCCGCGAAACTCCGGAATCCCGCCGCGAGATTCGCTCCCCCCTGCCGAAAGTCGATCCCCAAGAGGGCCGCGGCTCCGCCCTCCTCCAGGAGCTCGAATCCCTTCCCCGTCCAACGCGAAGACCCGCGGACGAGCTGCCCGACCATCCGATCTGCAATCCCCAGCTCCGCCGCGAGGGCGGGCAGGTCGGGTTCGGACGCCAGAAACCCGTCAGGGCCCCCCTCCACCAGGAATCCGTCGCGGCGCTCGGAGACGATCACTCCACCCGGCCGCCGCTCGCTCTCGAGGACCGTCACGTCGGCACCCGCTCGCGACAAGTCGCGGGCAGCGACGAGTCCGGCAATCCCGGCGCCCACGACGATCACCCGGCTCACGTCCAGCCCCGCGTGCGCGCGGCCGTTCGCGCCACGTCGGCGACGGCGGCGACGAGGTGCGTGTCGTCGTTCAGGGAGTCGGTGCGCTCCAGCTGGACGCCGAGCCGCCCGGCGAGCTCCTGGTACTCGACGTCGATGTCGTACAGGATCTCGACGTGATCGCACACGAACCCGATGGGCACGAGCAGGAAAGCGTTGCGGCCGGCGGCCGCGAGCTCCGTGATGACGTCGCCCGCGTCGGGACCGAGCCATGGGTCGGCGGTCGCGCCTGCGCTCTGGTAGGCGAAGCGCCAATCCCTGAGGCGCAGTCGCTGCGCGACTGCTTCCGCCGTCGCGCGCAGCTCGTCGGGATAGGGATCACCCGCGGCGAGGATACGCTGTGGAAGACTATGCGCCGTGAAGATCACCTGAACGGCCGCGGGGCTCGGGAAGCGTTGCAACGCCTGCTTGATGCGCTCCGTGACTCCCTCGAGGAACGATGGGTGGTCGCCCCAGCTGCGTACCAACGCGGTTTCGAACCGACCCCGCGCCGCCTCGAGCATCTTCTTCTCGTACGCGCCGACCGACATCGCAGAGTAGTGCGGCGCCATCACGACGCCCACGACGTGCGGATGCCCCGCGCGTACAATCTCGTCCGCCGTCTCGCGGATGAAGGGATGCCAGTGCCGCATGCCCACGTAGACCGAGAACCCCGCGCCCAATACGGCCCCGACGGCTACCGCCTGCGCGCGTGTCAGCTCGAGGATCGGCGACCGGCCGCCGATGCGGGCGTAGCGTTCGCGGATCTCGCGCAGCAGCTCCGGACTGGTGGGTCGGCCGCCGCGCACGTCGTTCAGGTACGGCTCGACGTCGTCGAGGCTTCCGGGACCGCCGTACGCCATCAGCAGGACGGCGACGCGTTCACCCGCCATGCACCAACTCCACCACCGCACGCACCGCGGCGACGTCGGTCTCGGGAAGGACGCCGTGCCCCAAGTTGAAAATGTGTCCCGGCCGGCCGGCGGCGCGCGCCACGATGTCCCGCACCTGGCGATCGCGCTCAGGGGCGGGCGCGAGCAGCGCGGCGGGGTCGAGGTTGCCCTGAATGGCTCGAGACTCGCCGATGCGGCCCCAAGCGTCGTCGATCGGGATGCGCCAGTCGACACCGATCACGTCGCCGCCGGCACTCGCGAAGTCCTCCAGAAAGGGCGCGGTGCCGGTGCCGAAATGAATGATGGGCGCGCCCGACGCGGCGGCGAGCGCGAGCGCGCGCCGGCTGTGCGGCAGCACGTACGTGCGGTAATCCGCGGGCGAAAGACAGCCGACCCAGCTATCGAACAGCTGCAGTGCTTGCGCGCCCGCCCGCGCCTGCGCCGCGAGGTAGTGGCCAACCAAGTCCGCCATCCTTCCCAACAACAGATTCCAGGTGTCGGGGGCCTGGTACATCAGGGTCTTGGTGCGCGTAAAGGTCCGCGACGACCCCCCTTCGACGGCGTAGCTCGCGAGCGTGAACGGCGCCCCGGCGAACCCGATCAGGGGGATGTCGCCGGGCAACGCGGCGCGCGCGAGCCGCACCGCCTCGAGCACGTAGCCCAGGTCCTCCTCAGGGTCCAAGACGGGCAGGCGTTCGACGTCGGCCAGCCGCTCTATGGGGTTCGCGATGTGGGGCCCTTCGCCCGCCGCGAAGCTCAGGCCCAATCCCAGCGGCTCGAAGGGAAGCAGGATGTCGGCGAAGAGAATGGCCGCGTCGACGCCGAGACGCGTCACCGGCTGCAGCGTCACCTGCGCGGCCAGCTCAGGGGTGTGGCACAAGTCGAGGATGGAATGCTGCTCGCGCAGCTTGCGGTACTCCGGCATGTAGCGGCCCGCCTGCCGCATGAACCACACCGGCGTGACGTCGGTGCGTTCCCGGCGGCAGGCCTTAAGAAAGCGCAGCTTCGCGAGCCTCGACGGGAGCGATGAAGATCGTGCCGTCTTCGAGCTTCACGCGGAACGTGGCGACGGGGAGTACCGGGGGCCCACCGAGCACGCCGCCCGTCTCGAGCGAGAACACGCCCTCGTGCCACGGGCACGTGACGGCGCAGCGCGCGGGGTCGACGGCGCCTTCCGACAGGCTGGCGCGCGCGTGCGTGCAGCGATTGGCGATCGCGTACACGGTCCCGTTGACGTTGAAGAGGGCGACGGCCTCGTTGGCCGCGTAGACACGCTTGGCGGCGCCGGGCGGCAGCTCGTCGAGCGTCGCGACGGGCGTGAAGCCGTCGCCGCGCGCGGGACGGCGCGCGACGGCTTCGGCCGACCCGGCGCCGCCCAGCGTGTCGAGCATGTCCCACAACGACATCTGCACGCAGGTGAGGGTCGGCGTGTCGCGCAACGTGTAGGACGACGCCTCGCTTTCGCGCAGCTCCATGACGAGGTCGAGGAATTCCCCGGGGTTGTCGCCCTCGAACGCCACGATAAACTCCTGGTCGTCGAGTCCGTAGGAGTACGTCGTGTTGAGGCGGATCGTCGGGTACTTCCGGCCGACGCGGACGTGCTCGTCCATCATGCGTTGGCGCTCGGGCTTGGGGAGCGAGTACCAGGCGCGCGTCTTGACGAACGGATACACGAACAGGTACTTGGCCGCGCTCGGCCGGATGACGAGCCGCTGCTCGTGCTGCGACTCGGCGGGGAACTCGTAAATCGAGCGCCGCGTCATCGCCAGATAGCTGTAAGGAATCGAGAGGTAAGCGCCGAGGTCCGTGCGATTCAGCGCCGTCTGCAGCTCGACGAGGGCATCGAGATCTTCGGCCACCTGCCAGAGCAGGAAATCGCAGTCGCCCCGCAAGCCCACCAAGCCGTAGGGTCGTAACAACAGGCGGCCGTGGTAGCGCTCGAGCGTCTCACCGAATTCGATCTTCGCCGACGCTTGCCGCTCGGAGGAGAGCCGCCGCCAGGCGGAGTCGAGCTGGTAGAACGCGTAGCGGACGACTTGACGTTTTTCGTTGGCGGCAGCGGTCATAGGGGAAAATCTAATGTGAGGCGGTTTGCTTGCGCTCCTTGCGGTATCCCTTCCACAGCTTGTAGCCGATGGTGACGAAGACCGAGATCGGGAGCAATACGATCAGGATCGCGCTCCAGAAGTAGATGAGATCCATGCGGTCGTCGCCGCCGTGCAACAGTACCAGGAGAGCCAGGTTCATTGTCGCCCGATGAAGCGTTTCAGGTTGGTCAGATAATACGCCAAACCCAGGGCCAGCACCGCAAAGGCGAGGCCGAGGGTCATCGATCCGCGCCACAGCGACCAGGCGGCGAATCCGGCGCAAAACACCACGCCGGTGCCGATCAACACCTTATGGAAAGGAATCATCAGCGGCTAGGCCGCCACCTTGTCGAGCACCATCAAGGTGAGCAGGGCGGGCAGATATACGATCGACACGAAGAACACGCGCCACGCCCGCGCCGCGGTCGCCGCGGTGAGCAGCGTCGCGCCGACGGCGGCGTACACGAGGCCGAGCCCGAGCGCCCCGTAGAAGTACGTCGAGCCCGTCACGCCGAGCAGGGTCGGCAGCAGGCTGATGGGGAGCAACGCCGTGGCGTAGAGCAGCACCATCCGCCCCGTGTCGCGCCCGCCGTCATCGCCCCCGCCCAGCATCTGCAGACCGCCCGCGCGGTAGTCGTCGCGATAGAGCCAGGCGATCGCCAGGAAGTGCGGCAGCTGCCACAGGAACAGAATACCGAAGAGCGCCGCCACGCCGGCCCCGAGGCTCCCGCCCGCGGCGGTCCATCCACCCACGATCGGGAGGGCACCGGGAACGGCGCCGATCAGCGTGTTGAGCGACGTGGTGCGCTTGAGCGGCGTGTAGAGGCACACGTAACTCACGAACGTGAGCGCGGCGAGCCCCGCCGTCAGCAGGTTCACCGTCACAGCGAGGTAGGCGACGCCTCCCACCGTAATCGCGGACGCGAACCAGGCGGCGGCGCGCGGCGTGAGGCGTCCCGACGGGAGCGGGCGGCGCTGCGTGCGGCGCATCAGGGCGTCGACATCGCGCTCGCGCACCTGGTTCCAGGCGTTCGTCCCCGCCGCCACGAGGGCCGTGCCGATCAGGGTGTGCGCCAGCAGCCACAGGTCCACGCCGCCGCGCGCGCCGAGGTAGAACCCGGCGGCGGCGGTGACCAGGACCAGCTGGGTGATGCGCGGCTTGGTGAGCTCGAGAAAGGCTACCAGATCTTCTCCGTAATCACGGCCAATACCAGGATGATGGCGAGCGGGATCGGGACCATGAAGATCGCCCGCAGCCGCCAGCGCTCGAACTTGAGGTGCATGAAGAACATCGCCACGAGCAGAGCTTTCCAAATGGCGAGCACCAGCAGCAGCAGCAGCTTCATGTTCCGGGAGATCGGCAGCTCGAAGGCGAGCGCCACCTCGGCGACCGTCAGCAGGAACAGATACAACCAGATCAGGACGTAGTTCGGGCGAACGTGGTCGGTCATGGTCGCGTGCGCCTCAGATCAGGTAGACGATCGTGAACAGGATGATCCACACCAGGTCGACGAAGTGCCAGTACAGGCCGATGACCTCGATCCCGCGATAGTCCTGGGGCGAGTACTTCTCGGGCAGCACCTTGGTGAAGTACAGGTACAGCATGCTCACGACGCCGCACGTCACGTGGAAGCCGTGGAAGCCGGTCATCGTAAAGAAGCTCGAGCCGTACAGGCCGCCCACGACGGCGCCGTACTTCACGGGATCGCCGAGCGCGTGCTCGGCGAGCAACGAGCCTTCGCGGTAGCCGGTCGGCGTGAACCCTTCGCCCACCAGCTTGATGTACTCGATGACCTGCACGCCCACGAAGGCGGCGCCGCAGATGATCGTCACCAGCATCCAGAACTTCAGCCCGCCGTCGCGCAGCAATTTCCCGGGGACGGCCCGCAGGAAGTACTTCTTGCCGTCGACGATCGCCGCGTACGCCTTGACCATCGAGACCGACGAGCAGATCAGCAGGAAGGTGTTGAACGCCGTGAGCGGCACGTTGAGCACGGCGTTGGGCTTGGCCCATTCGCCGGGGGCGCCGAACCGGAGGATGATGTAGGAACCGATCAGCGCCGTGAAGAACATCACGTCGCTGGCCAGGAAGATCCACATGCCGAGTTTGTTGCTGTATACGCCGGACCCGGGCTCGGCGGGGGCCGGAGGATGCATCAGGTTGGCGGTGGCCGTCGCGTGCGTCATCGCGGGAGACTCCCAGCTGGCTCTTTGTCAGTGGCGAGCTTGACGTGTTGAGGCAAGAAGTCGGCGTTGCCGGCTTCCGGCGCGCTGAACTCGTACGGTCCGCGGTACACGTTGGGCGGACGGTCCCAGTTCCCGTGCGGCGCGGGACTCGGCAGCGACCACTCGAGCCCGTTGTCGTCCCAGGGGTTCAACGCCGCTTTCTTCCCGCGCTTCAGGCTCCACAGGAAGTTGAAGAGGAACAGGATCTGCACGGCGAACAGCGAGAACGCCGCGATCGAGATGAACTGCCTGAGCGGCTGCAGGCCCCGCAGAAAGTCGTACTGCGTCGGGTCGTACAGCCGCCGCATTTCCCCGTTCATCCCGAGGATGTGCATGGGAAAGAACACGAGGTTGTACGTGACGAACGTCAGCCAGAAGTGCCACTTGCCGATCGTCTCGCTCATCATCCGGCCGAACATCTTCGGGTACCAGTACGGAATCGCGGCGAACAGCGCGAACAGCGATCCGCCGAACAGCACGTAGTGGAGGTGCGCGACGATGAAGTAGGTGTCGTGGATGTGCATGTCGACCGGCGTCGCCGCCATGAACACGCCCGACAGCCCGCCGATCGTGAACATCGACACGAAGCCCACGGCATTCAGCATCGGCACCGTGAACCTCAGATTGCCGCGCCACATCGTGCCCAGCCAGTTGAACACCTTGATGGCCGAGGGCACCGAGATGAGCAGCGTCGACACCATGAACGTCGACCCGAGGGTCGGGTTCATGCCGCTCATGAACATGTGGTGGCCCCACACGATCCAGCCGAGGAACGCGATCCCCACGATGGCGAACACCATCGAGTGGTACCCGAAGATCGGCTTGCGGCTGCCGTTGGCGATGATGTCCGACACCATGCCCATCGCGGGCAGGATGAGGATGTAGACCTCGGGATGCCCGAAGAACCAGAACAGGTGCTGCCACAGCAACGCCTGGCCGCCGGCGATCGGATCGAAGAAGTGCGTGTGGATCGTCTGGTCGAAGAGCAGCATGATCGCGGCGCCCTGGAGCACCGGTAGGGCCAGAACCGCGAGGATGGCGGTGATGAAGATCGCCCAGATCGAGAGCGGCATCCGGAACCAGGTCATGCCGGGCGCGCGGTGGTTGATCACCGTGGTGATGTAGTTGACGGAACCCATCACCGAGGAGAGCCCCAGCACCACGATCGAGACGCTCCACAGCATCTGCCCATAGGTCGCGCCCGACAGGTCCGGCCGCGCCGACAGCGGGGCATACATCGTCCACCCGGCGCGTGCCGCGCCGTCGGGCACGAAGAAGCCCGTCACCATGATCAATCCGGCGAGCAGCGCCAGCCAGAACGACCACATGTTGATGCGCGGGAACGCCATGTCGTGCGTCCCGATCTTCAGCGGAATCAGAAAGTTGGCGTACACCCCCATGAGCAACGGCATGATGGCGAAGAAC
>Ga0134079_10000159_pt1 | contig 16694 bp, 10 predicted proteins | sample 15_taG_2_FD_119770 | JGI IMG/M metagenome (GOLD analysis project Ga0134079, IMG submission 119770) | Grasslands soil microbial communities from the Angelo Coastal Reserve, California, USA - 15_D_Rain_40cm_2_09182015 | ecosystem: Environmental > Terrestrial > Soil > Grasslands ...
CTACCCCGTCTCGGCGCCGCGAACAATTGCGCCTACAATCGCGCGCAACGTGTTCTCACGAAGCGGTTAGAGAGCTCCGATGCTGACCGATATTTTCCAGCAGGGCACGGCCCACGCGTGGCTGTTCCTTCCGAGCGCGGTCGTGCTCGGCGCGCTGCACGGGCTCGAGCCCGGCCACTCAAAGACGATGATGGCCGCGTTCATCGTCGCGGTGCGCGGCACCGTCGCGCAGGCCGTGCTGCTCGCGCTCTGCGCGACGCTCTCGCACACGCTGATCGTCTGGGTCGTCGCGCTCGGCGGCTTGTACCTCTGGCGCGGCGTCGACGTGCAGACGTTCGAGCCGTATCTGCAAGTCGCCTCCGGCGCGTCGATCGTCGCGATCGCGCTCTGGATCCTCTGGCGCGCGCGGCGCGAGCGGCCCGAGGGCGCGCTCGAGCACGATCACGGGCACGCGAACGATCACGGGCACGCGTACGTTTACGCCGCGCACGGCCACGACCCGGGCCAGGACCACCCGCACGCTCACGACGCCCATCGCCACGCGCACGATCGCGAGGACGCCCACGCGCTCGCGCACGCGCGCGAGATCCGGCACCGCTTCGCGAGCGGGCACGCGACGACGGGACAGATCGTGATGTTCGGCCTGACCGGCGGGCTGATCCCGTGCGGCGCGGCCGTGACGGTGCTGCTGCTCTGCCTCCAGGTCGGTCAGCTATTGCTCGGCGCGGTGCTTGTGCTCTGCTTCTCGATCGGCCTCGCGCTCACGCTCGTCGCGTTCGGCGCCGCGGCCGCGCTCGGCGTCCAGCATGCGACGAAGCGCTTGCCGCGCTTCGCCGCGCTCGCGAGCGCCGCCCCGTATTTGTCGAGCGTGTTGATCCTCTCGATCGGCGTCTACGTCGGCTACGAGGGCCTCGCGGCGCTCGCGGCCGCGTCAGCGCGCGCTGAGGAATCGCCGCACGAGCGCCGCGATCTCGGCCTCGGCACCCTCGAGGTGCAGATGATGACCGCCCGGCAGGAGCACGGTCTCGATCTCCTCGAACGCCGCGATCATCTCTCGATAGAGATCGGTGCCGCCGAACGGGCTCTCCTCGGCGAGCACCATGAGCACGGGCGCCTCAACGCGCTCGACGAACGCGCGGACCTGCTCGTGCGTGAGCCGCATCTCGGGCGTGCCCTTCAAGCGCTGGTCCGCGTGCCACTGGAAACCGCCATCGACCTCGCGCAGCGAGCGGCGCGCGAGGATCTCCGCGGCCGCGGGCGTGAGCTTCGTGAAACCGCGCGCGCGCTCCGCGATCGCGGTCTCACGATCCGAGAACACGCGGCCGGTCTTGCTTCGGAGCTCGCGCCGCTCGCGAAACGAGCGCGCGAGCGTCGCGGGCGCGTCCGCGGCCATGCCGAGGATCGGCACGCCGCCCTCGATCAGCACGACGCGGTCCGTCTGCTCGGGAAACGAGGCCGCGAACAGCATCGCGATCGCGGCGCCGCGCGAATGGCCGAGCAGGTTGAAGCGCTGCCAGCCGAGCCGCTCCGCGACCTCGAGCACGTCGCCGACGTCTTCCCAGACGTTGTAAGCGGCGTCCGGGGAGCGGAAGCCGCTGCGCCCGTGGCCCGCGAGATCGAGCGCGACGAGCTCGCACTCGGGCACGAGCGGCGCGAGCAGATCGAACGTGCTCGCGTTGTCGAGCCAACCGTGCAGCGCGAGCACAGGTGTGCCGCCGCGTCGTCCCCAAACCTGCGCCGCGAGCGTGAGCCCGGGCAGTGCGAATTCCCGCTGTTGAGGCACGGGAACGGATGATAGCGGCGCGACTAAACCTCAGGGAAATCGGCCGCGGAACTGCTGGTTCTGTTGGCCTTGCTGGAACGGCGTGCTCGCGAAGCGCGCTGTGATGAACTGCTGGAGCCGCTCCTGCTGCTCGAACAGGCTCGTGCTCGGCAAGAGCAGCACGCGATCGCCGGGCTCCAGACCCCCGACGATCTCGCTGTACTCGAGATCGGTGAGGCCGGTTTTCACCGCGACCGGCACTGGTTGATCGTGGCGCAGCGCAATGACCCAATAGTCGCCGCCGAATTGGTAGTAGCGCTGGCGCGCCGGCGCCGAGCTCGGCGCGTTACCGGCTTGCGCGCCCTGGACGCCGCCGCCGGGGGGGCCGCCGCCCGGAAAACCTCCACCCTGGAAACCGCCGCCGCCCGCGCGAGCACCGCCCGCGCCGCGGTTGGCGCCTTCGCCGCCGCCTCGGAATCCACCGCCGCCCTGCTCGCCGCCGCCGTTGAATCCGGCGCTCTGGAAGACCTTGCGCATCAGCGCACGCTCATCGGTCGTGAGCTCTTCGCCGGTGCGCCGCTTCGCCATCAGCGCAGTCACTTGCGCCGCGTCGACGCCTGCGGGGAGCTGGATCTCGCGGCCGCCGTTCAGGGTGATCACGTTCTTGCCGCCGCTGCCGACGTGCTCGGCGAGCTGGCCGTCGGGCCAGATCTGTCGGCGCAGCGCGGCCTCGTCGACGCCGAGCATCTTCGCGCTCAGCGGCACGTCGGTGTCTGCGCGCAGTGCGGCCGTCGGCACCGCGGCGACCGAATCGCGGGTCGCGATCCGAATCTTCACGTCCGCGTTCATGCCGGGCTTCAACTGACCGCCGCGGTTCGCGATCTTGATCAGCACGGCGAACATCGTGACGTTCTGCTCGACGACGGCCTGCGGCTCGATCTTGAGCACGACGCCGTCGAACGGCTGGTTCGGGTACGCGGCGACGGTCACCTGCGTCGGCATGCCGGGCTCGACCTTGCCGATGTCCGTCTCGTCGACGCGTGTGCGGATCTGCACGCTCGTGAGGTCCGCCATCTCCATGAGCGTCGTGCCGCCGCTCACGGCCTGGGTCGTCGACTGGATCACGGTGCCGGGCTCGACGCTCTTCGTGATGATCGTGCCCGAGATCGGCGCGCGCACCTCGCAGTCCTCGAGCGTGATCTGCGCGTTCTCGAGCGCGACTTGCGAGGCGACGACCTGGGCGTCCGCGTTCGCGAACTCGAGCTGAGCCTTCTCGACGTCGGTCTGCGTGAGAGTCTGCGACTTGTACAAAGTGTCCGCGCGGTCGAGCTGAGTTTTCGCGATCGCGCGCCGCGCCTTCGCTGCGGTGAGCGCGGCCTCGTTCTGCGAGACGTTGTTGCGCGGCGTGCGCTTGTCGATCTCGATCAGCAGCGTGCCCTTCTGCACGACGTCGCCGATCTCGGCGTGCACCGCGAGCACCTCGCCGGACGCCTTCGACTTCACCTCGACGAGCGACTCGGGCTCGATCACGCCGGCCGCGTCGACGGTGACCTCGATGTTGCGCGTCTCGACCGGCGCCGAGTCGTAGAGCGGCGCGACGGACTCGCTCTTCGCGCCCGGCTTGCAGCCATAGAGCGCGACGAACGTGACGACAGCGGAAGCCGTGGCGGCAAGGATACGCATGGTTAGTGAATCTGATCCGGGTTGACGGAGTCGTCGGCGACCTTGCCGTCGAGGATGTGAATGATCCGGCGCGCGTGCCTTGCGATGTCGAGCTCGTGGGTCACGACGACGATCGTGTGGCCGGCCGAGTGCAGCTCGTGGAACAGCCCCATGATGTCGCGGCTCGTCGCCGAGTCGAGGTTGCCGGTCGGCTCGTCGGCGAGAAGGATGCTCGGCTCGGTCACGAGCGCGCGCGCGACCGCGACGCGCTGACGCTGGCCGCCCGACATCTCGGCCGGCCGGTGATCCATGCGCTCGGCGAGGCCGACCTGCGCGAGCGCTTTCTTCGCGCGCACGAGCCGCTCCTTGCGCCGCAAGCCGGCGTAGATCAGCGGCAGCTCGACGTTGTGCAGCGCGTTCGCGCGCGGCAGCAGGTTGAAGGTCTGGAACACGAAGCCGACTTCCTTGTTGCGCACCCGCGCGAGCTCGCGATCGCTCATGTCGGAGACGAGCTGGCCGTTGAGCCAATACTCGCCGTCATCCGGCGTATCGAGGCAGCCGATCATGTTCATCAGCGTCGACTTGCCCGAGCCCGACGGACCCATGATCGCGACGTATTCGCCGCGCTCGATCACGAGATCGACGCCGCGTAGTGCGTGAATCGTCTCGCCGCCCATCTGGTAGTGGCGCTGCAAGTTTTGCGTTTTGATCGTGGCGTCCATGTTCTCGAGCTCAAAGAACGGCGGCGATTATCGCATCGAGCCCTGTCGTTGACCTGCCGCGGACGGTGCAAATATCACCCCTAAAGCATTCTTAAGTCCGAAGATAGCTGCAGCTCGCCGCGTTTCAAAACGTGTGCTCGCGCAGAAACTCGATCGATCGGCCGAACGCGACGCGCGCGTCCGCGGCGCTGTAGCTCGCGCGCTCGTCGCAGTTGAAGCCGTGTTGCGCGCCCTTGTAGACGTGGAGCACGGCGTCCGGATACGCGTTCCGGATCTTCTCTATATCAGGGATCGGGATCGAGTGATCCGTGTCGCCGATGTGATACATGATCGGGCACTGCGGGCGCTTGTCGAGATTCTTCGCGACGCCGCCGCCGTAGTAGGAGACCGCCGCGTCGAAGTCGAGCTTGCTCGCCGCGACGTGCACGACGGTGCCGCCCCAGCAGAAGCCCACGATCGACGCGCTGCCCGCGTCGCGCACCGCCTCCGCCGCGGCCTCGACGTCCGCGAGCGTGCTCGGCCACTCGAGCTGCTGCATGTACGCGACGCCCTGCGGCACGTCGGAGTACGGCACCGTGATGCCGCGCTTGATCCGATCGAACATCGCGGGCGCGATCGCGCGATAACCCTCGGCCGCGTACTGGTCGGCGATGCGCTTGACGTGGTCGTTGACGCCGAAGATCTCCTGCACGACGACGATGCCGCCGCGCGGCTTGCCCTTCGGCTCGGCGACGTACGCGTCGAGCTCGTGGCCGTCTTTCGCTTTGAGCTTGATCATTTTCCCCATGCGTCTTCCCCAAACGGAAAAGGGGACATTCCGCTTTTGGCGGGAGAATGCACTTCGGCGACCGCGCGTCGCAGCCGCGAAAAGCGGAATGTCCCCGATTACTGCTGCGGCTGCGTGCCGCGCGAGAGCCGGCGGAAGTACTCCGCGACCGCGTCCTCGTACCCTTGCGCGATCTGCGCGGGCGCCTGCGCGCGCACTGAGGCGCGCTCGCCCTGGTCGCCGCTCGCGACGAGCTTGAGCTCGATCTGGTCGGTGAGGTTGACGAGCTTCTGCAATTCGGAGGGTATGAGCTCGGGGTTCCCGCCGAGCCCCGCGCGCAGCGCTTCGCCGAGCTCGCGAATCGCCTTGAGCTCCTCTTCGCTCACGCCTTGATCGCGGAGCCGCGAGCCGAGCGTCAGGAGATCGCGCGACGCGTCGGAGAGCTGGTCGCGCGCTTGCCGCAGCGTCTCGGGGTTCTGCCAGAGCGCGCGATTGCGCGGATCCCAGATCCCGCCGCGGCGCGGGTCGTACCAGCCGCGCGGACCGCCGGGACCGAAGGCGCCATAGTTGCTGCCGTACGCGCCGCCGAACTGGTTGCCGCCGGCCGCGTTCTGTTGGCCGTTGCCGCCACCCGCCTGCTGACCCTGCTGACTCTGTTGACCTTGACCGGGCTGCTGGCCGTTTCCGTTCTGCTGGCCGTTGTTGCCGTTCTGCCCGCCCTGGGCTTGTTGCCCGTTCGGACCGCTCGGCGCGGGGAGCTGCTGCTGTTGCGGCGGCTGCGTGAGGTCGGCGAGCTGACGGCGCAACGACTGGAGCTTCGCGACGAGCTCGGCGTTCGCATCCGCCGACTGGCCCTGACCCGCGACCGCTTCCTCGTTCGCGTGCTGCGCCGCTTGCTCCGTGTCGCGCTGCAGATCGCGCAGCGCCGAGGTCGTGACCGCCTCGGTCGCGGCGACTTGCGGGCCCGCGCCGCCCAAGATCCCCTCGGCGCCGTAGCCCAGCCGCGCGCTCGTCTGCTTGCCCTGCTCGTCCGTGAGCGCCTTGTTGAGCTCCTCGCTCGCGCCCGGCGTCTGCGCGCGGTATTGCTGCGCGACGCGCTGAATCTCCTGCTCGAGCGCCTCGAGCTGCTTCTGAAGCGCGTACTTGCGCTGCGCGAGCTCGTCCGCCTTGTCGTCGTCGAGGCCGCCGCGGCGGCGCTGGCGGTCGCCGCCGGCCTGCGACTGCGAGTCGCGAACGGCCTGCTGCAGGTCCTGCGCGACCTGTCGCTGCCCTTCGTAGAGCTGCTTCGAGCGCTCCGCGAGATTCGAGAACGCCTCGCCGACCGCGGCCTGGCGCTGGCTGGTGAGCTGCTGCAGCGCCTGCTGCAACTCGCGGCGCGCCTGCTCGATCGCGCGCTGGGTCTGCGCCGGGTCGGCGTTGCGCTGCGCGCCCTGCCCGTTCGCCTGGTTCATCGCCTGGAGCGCTTCGTTGAGCTTTTGGATCGCCTGCTCGGTCGCTTGCTGCCCCTGGCCGTTCGCGTTCTGCTGCGACGGCGTGCCACCCTGCTGACCTTGCTGGCCCTGCTGGCCGCGCTGACCCGCCTGCTGCTGCGCCTGCGCGAGCTGCTGCTGGACCTGCTCGAGCTCGCGCTTGAGCTCTTCGGTCTGACGACGCAGCTCTTCTTGCTGCCAGCGATCCTTCTCGCTGAGCCCATTGCGCCGGTTCGCCTGCTGCGCGAGCTGCTCCTGGCGGCGCGCGAGCTCCTGGAGCTTCTTGATCGCGTCGTCGACCTTGTCCTGCGCCGCGTCGAGCTGCACCGGCGACTCGGTCTCGTACTGGTTCTTCTGTAGGTCCATCTCGAGCTCGTAGAGCTCGCTCAAGTCTCGGCCCGCGCCGCCGCCGCCGCGGCCGCCGTTCTGCTGGAACGCGACCTGGATGTCGGTGAACGCCGCTTCGGCGCGTAAGAGATGCTGCAGCGCATCCTGCTCGGGCGGCACGGCGTCCTTCAGCGCGACATCGGCGAGCTTCTCCGCGGCCGGCTTCATCGCGTCCGCGGCTTGCTCGAGGTTTCGCACGAACTGCTGGATCCGCTCGTCGACGCCGGTGAGCTGGCGCGCGCGAGCGCGCGCCGCGAGGGTGCGCGCTTGCTCGGAGAGCGTGCGCTGCAGATCCGCGAGCATCTGCGCGTTGTCGTGCAGCTGCTGCTGGTCGAGATAGCTCGACGTGCCTTCTTCGCGCTCGCGGATCAGATTCCAGGTCGCGACGATGATTTCCTTCTGCCTGCGCGAGATCTCGTCCTGCTGCTGACCGCCGCCGCCCGCTCCGCCGCCGCCCTGCGTCGACTGCGTGAAGCTGCGATCGAACGGCTGCACCTCGACGAAGTAGAGGTCGGTCTGCACCTCGCGGTTGCGGTCCTTTGCGACCGCGTAATACGAGATCACGTCGCCGGGCTCGAGCTTGCGCAGCGTCGGCGCCTCGGCCGTCGCCGTCGTCGCGTTGCCCTCGGCGGTGGGTTGCGGCGCGGTCTGCTGCGGTTGCGGCGGCGGCTCGGTCGGCGGGAACCTGCGCTGCCGCGGGCGGCGCACGGTGATCTCGTCGCTGCCTGACGCCTCGCTGCGGACATTGCTGATGTCCTTCTGCGTCTGGCGGACCTGCGTCATGTCCTCGAGATACAGCGTCTGCTGGTCGAGCGCGTGAGCGCCCTCGACCTTCAGCGGCGCGGTCTTCCATTCGCCGCCGTTCACCGAGTAGTGGAGCTCGACGTCGTCGAGCCCGAAGTCGTCGCTCGCCTCGACGCGAACGGTGACCTCCTCGATGTTGCTCGCGCGCCAGTCGCGGCCGGGCTTGATCACCTTCACGACCGGCTTCAAGTCCGGCGTGACCGAGATCAGGTAGTCGTCGGTGAGCTTGACCGAGTCGCCGTTGAACAGGGTCGACACGAAGTATTGGCCGTCCTTTTTGACTTCGAGCGTCGCCTTGTTCACGTTGCCGTCGCGCTGCATCGCGACGCGCTCGCCGTTCGCGACGATCTCCGCGGCATCGACCGGCGCGTCGGTCTGAAGCTCGACTTGCACCTTCGTGCCCTCGACCGCGCGGATGTCGCTGCCGGGGTCCTCGACGGTGGAATCGAGCTTCGTCCAGTTCGGGTAGTTGTAGGTGAGCTTCAGGCCCGTGATCCGCGGCAAGTCGACGACGTCGACCGTGTACTCGGGCGTCCGAATCCCGGCGGCCTCGACGTAGTAGTGCAGCGGCTCGCGCAGCGCGAAGAACGTGAAGTCGAAGCCGCCCTTCGAGCCACGCGTCATCTGCGTGCTCTCCCAATCCCCACCCGGCATGAACTGCGCGAACACCTGCATCCGCGGCGGCTCGAAGCCTTCGGCGCTCGCGAGCACGTGCAGGTCGCCGCCGCGGCGCACGGTGCCGTCGCCGGGCTCGACCGCGATCCGCTGCGGAGGCAGCGTGTCGGAGAGCAGCCAGCCGGCCCAGAGGTTGCGCACGCCGTAGCGCCAGTTCGCGGGGCCCAGAGCCGCGAACCAGACGAGCGTGCCCACGGCGAGCACCGCGAGCGCCGCCGGCGCGCGCACGTGCAGCGCGGGCACCTTGACCACGACCGGGATCTTGCGCGCGAGCTTCAGCGCGTCCTCGGCGAGCAGCCCCAAGAACGGATTCGCGCGCTTCTCGCGCGTGAGGCCGTCGTAGGTCTCCAGCCGGCCGTTGAAGTCGGGCGCGCGCCGCTCGATGTCGGATATCGCGCGCGTGCGCTTAAGCTTGCGCAGCGGCAACACGAGCAGGCCGATCGCGATCGCGGCGAGCGACACGAGGAGCACGGTGCGCGCCCCATAGACGAACGGGTGATCGAACGCGCGACGGATTCCGAAGTAGACCGCGACGAGCGTGACCGCGAGCGCGACCACGCCGAGCAGCGCGGCGCCGCGCGCGACCACCAGCGCTTGCAGGCGGCGGCGAAACTCGGCGAGGTAGGCTTCGAGCTGCGACTGTGCTGTCATGCGGCCAACCCTCTTCGAATCCTAAGATGCCAGTTTCCCACCCAGGATTCCACGATCGCGGCGGCGAGCAGCGCGAGCACTAGCGCGGGGCCGAGCGGCCGCGGCACGGGCTCCTTCGCCGGTCCGCTCGCGGCGGCGCCCTGCGCTTGATCGGCCGCGCGCACGCCGAGCCCTCGCCAGCGCTCGAGCGTCGCGTCGTCCACACGAGTCAAGTCCGCCTCGCGCGCGTCGAAGTTCACTGCGACGAGCTCGCTGTTGCCGCCGCCGACGACCTCGTAGAAACCGATCTGATCGAGCAGCACGTCCTCGCCGCCCCCGCTCAACGCGAGCGCCTTTTGGCCGCGCGGGTCGAAGATCTGCCCGCCCGCCATGCCGAGCGCGCGGACCGCGAGCGTGGTCCCGAGCTCGGCCTCGCTCGTGAAGCCCGCGCCGCCGAGCAGGTGGTTCGCGAGCCCCGCCACGAATGGCACGTAGACCGGCTGCACGGGCAGATCATTCCACTCGCGATCGAGCGAGGATGTGAACAGCAGCACGCGCCCGTCGCCGAGCGGCCGCTCGAGCAAGAGCGGCGCGCCGTCGTCGAGCCGAATCAGCACGCGATCGTCGGCGCCGGGCTCGACCGCGAGGTAGCGCGTGAACTTCGCCGAGCGCAGGTCGTCGAGCCCGCGCAGCGCGGGGTGAGAGGTGTCGATCTCGCCGATCGACACGGTCGCGGCCGCGCCGAGCTGCTGCCCGCCGCGCAGCGGCTCGCCCGAGAGCGGCACCGTCGTGAGCCCGGCCGAGCGCGGCCCGAGCGCGAGCAACGCGCGGCCGCCGTTTTGAACATAATCCGTCAGCGCAGCGATCTCGCCCGCGCCGAGCAGGCCCGCATCGGTCACGACGACGAAGCTCGCCTCCGCGAGCGGCCGCGCGGCGAGCTTCGCCGGGGTGCGCGTCTCGGGTTGCAGAGAGAGCGTCGCGAGCGTGCCGAGCGCGGACGAGAGGAACAGCGCGCCGCGGCCGCGCTGATCCGCCGACACGAGCAGCACGCTGCGCGGCTGCGGCCGCTTGAGCACGAGGAAGCGGCGATCGTCGGCGGCGAGATCGTCGCCGGGCTCGAGCGACACCGTCACGCGATTCGGCCCGGGCGCGAGCTCGAGCGCGGCGAAGCGCGCTTGCGCGCGGCCGCCCGCGGCGACCTCGACCGGCTGCTCGGCGATTGTTTTGCCGTTGAGTGTCAAGCGCACGGACTTGCGCGCGTCCTCGGCCGCGAAGCTGCGCACCGACGCCTCGAGCTCGCCCGTGAGCGGGGAGCCCGCGAAGCTCTCGATCGTCCAGTTGTCGGCCTTGCCTCCCGAGACATCGTGGATCACGAGCTCGGCGGGCCGGCGCGGCGCGAGCTCGCCGAAGCGCGTCGGCAAGCTGCTCTGCTGCGCGTCGGTCACGAGGTCGATCACGACTGGGAGCTCGGCGCCGCGCAGCAGCGCGTCGATCGAGCGCATCAGCGCTCCGTAATCGAGCCGAAACACGCCGGGCGAGATCGTGTTCAGCGCGTCGCGCAGCACCGACGCGTCGCCGGTCGCCGGGCCGAGCACCTCGAACTGCCGGCCCGCGACGACGATCTGGCCGCGGTCGTCGGCGTGGAGCGCGTCGATCACGTCGCGCGCCGCCGCGCGGGCGCGGTCCCAGCGGCCCGCATAGCCCATCGACCCGGAGCCGTCGAGCACGATCAGGTGCGCTCGCGCGCCGCCGCTCAAGGCGGACTCGGGCGTGCGCCGGAGCGAGGGCTGCGTGAACGCGAGCGCGAGCAGCACGAGCACCGCGAGCCGAAGCGCGAGCAGCAGCAGGTACTGGAGCCTCTTCGCGAGCACGCGGCGCGGCTCGCCGGGCTCGAGGAACATCGAGGAGCTGAATTTCTGCTTGTTCGGGTTGTCGGACGAGAGCCGGTGCAGCCAGAGCGGCAAGCCGATCGCGAGCAGGCCGAACAGGAACGCGGGCGCGATCAGCGACATGGCGGCGCCTCGCGCTAGCCCCGGCGGTGGCGAAACAGGAGGTAGCTGCGCAGCACCGAGTCGAGCGGCTCCGTGATCGTCACGAGTCGGTGGTCGGCGCCCGCGCCGAGCGCCGCCTTGTTCAACGCGTCGACGTGCGCCGCGATCCGCTCGCGGTACAGCGAGCTCATGTAGATCGGCGACACCTCCATCGATTTGCCGCTCTCCATGTCCTCGAGCAGCGCCGACTCCTTGAGCACGGGTTTGAGCTCCTGGGGGTCGAGCAGCTGGAACAGGATCACGTCCTGGCCCTGATACGCGAGCGGCTGCACGCTTTTCAAGAGCGCTTCCGGGTCGCAGTAGAAATCGGAGATCACGGCGACGAGCCCGCGGCCCTTCTCGACCTCGCGGAAGCGCTCGAATGGGATCGTGAGGTCGGTGCCGGTGCCGGGCGTCGCGCGGTCGATCGCGTGCAACACGCCGTGCAGGCGTCCCGCGCGCGACGACGCCGTCCGGTGCTCGCGGATCTTGTCGTCGAACACGATGAGCCCGACCGCATCGTGCTGGCGCGCGGCGAGATAGGCGAGCGTCGCGGCGAGGAACTTGCCGTACAGGAGCTTCGAGACTTTGCCCGACGCGAAACCCATCGACGCGCTCGCATCGAGCAGGATCACGAGCCGCGTGTTCGTCTCGCCGATGTAGCGCTTGATATAGGTACGCTCGGTGCGCGCGTAGACGTTCCAGTCGATGAAGCGCAGGTCGTCGCCTTCGGCGTACGCGCGGTACTCCGCGAACTCCTGGCTGAAGCCGAAGAACGGCGAGCGGTGCAAGCCCGTGAGGAAGCCGGTGACGACCGCGCGCGCGACGAGCTCGAGATTCGCGAGGCTCGCGAGCGTCTCGGGGCTCAGCAGGTGTTGCGGAATCGCGGTCCCTGCGCGCATCGCCGTCAGCCGACGCGGGCCCGCTTCTCGACGGCACCGAGGGTCTCGAGCAGACCCGTCAGCACCTTGTCCGTATCGACGCCATCGGACTCGGCGAAGTAGTTCGTGAGCACGCGGTGCCGCATCACGGGTAGCGTGAGCGCCGCGATGTCCTCGCGCGTCACGTGATAGCGCCCCTTCATCAGCGCGCGCGCCTTCGCGGCGAGCGTGAGGAACATCGTCGCGCGCACGCTCGCGCCGTATTGCACGTACTTGCGCACGATGTCGGGCGCGAGCGGGTCCGTCGGCCGCGTCGCGCGCACGAGATCGACGGCGAACCGCCCCACACTCTCGGCGACCGGCACCTGGCGCACGAGCCACTGGAACTTCAAGATCTGCTCGGGCGTCGCGCACGCCTTCACTTCCGGCATGTCCACGCGCACGGTGAAGCGGTTCACGACCGTGAGCTCGTCGTCGCCCGTGAGGTAGTCGAGCAGCACGTTGAACAGGAATCGGTCGAGCTGGGCCTCCGGCAGCGGATACGTGCCCTCGAGCTCGATCGGATTCTGCGTCGCGAGCACGAAGAACGGTGGCGCGATCTTGTGATGATGGCCGCGCACCGTGACCGAGAACTCCTGCATCGCCTCGAGCAGCGCCGACTGCGTCTTCGGCGGCGTGCGGTTGATCTCGTCGGCGAGCAGCACGTTCGCGAACAGCGGGCCCGGCACGAACGTCCACGTGCGTCGGCCCGTCGCCATGTCCTCCTCGATGATATCCGTGCCCGTGACGTCGGTCGGCATCAAATCGGGCGTGAACTGGATCCGCTTGAAACTGAGCCCGAGCGCGACCGCGAGCGTGCGCACGAGCAGCGTCTTCGCGGTGCCCGGCATGCCGGTGATCAAGCAGTGGCCGCCGACGAGCAGCGTGACGAGCAGATGCTCGATGACTTCGTCCTGGCCGACGATGACCTTGCGGACTTCAGCGCGGATCTGCTCGAGCGCGCCGTGGAACGTCCCTATCAGCGCTCGAGCCTCTTCGGTCTCGAGCTGGTTCTTCGCGTCGCTCAACGTACGATCTCCAAAAGTAGTTGCTGGGCTTCCCGGAATCCGGGGGCGATTTCCAAAGCATACAACAGTTGCTCGCGGCCTTTGGCCCGGTCCTCGGCCGCGAGATACGCCTTCGCGAGACGAAAGTGCGCGGTCGCGAGATCGTGCGGATTCATCGCGAGCAGCGCCTCGAATTCCTTGACCGCGCGTTTCGCGTCGCCGGCAGCGAGCAGGCGGTCGCCGAGCTCGGCGTGCACCTCCTCGCGCAGCGGCGCGACCATCAGCACGTCGTCGAGCACGCCGATCGCGGCGTCGTTGCGGCCCTTGGCCGCGAGCGTCTTCGCGAGCGAGAGCAGCGCCGAGGGGTCGTGGCCGCCGAGCCGCCGATAGTCGAGCAGCGTCGCGGTCGCGAGCTCCTCGTCGCCGAGCTCGCGGCTCGCGCGCGCCTTGATCAGGTAGGGGCTGTTCTCGTCGACGTACTCCGGGATCAGGTCGATCGCGCGCGTCGCGGACGCGGCCGCGCTCTTCCAGTTCTTGTCGAGGAACGCCTGCTGCGCCTCCTTCGCGGCTTTCGTCCACGGCTCGAGGTTCGCGGCGGCCTTGCCGACTTGCTCTTGCACGTAGCCCGCGAAGTCCTTGTCGAACTGCTGCGGCGAAATCTTGAGCGCCGCCTCGATCGCGGCCGGCGTGTCCTTGCTCGCGGCGTACTGGTCGAGCATCGCGCGCAGCGCCTGCTGGCCCCAGCGACCCGCGATGTACTCGCACGTGAGCCCCGCCTGCATGTACGAGACGATGACCTGCGACTCGTACATCGGCCGGATGAAGCCGCGGTCGAGCTCGGCAACGCCTAAGAACTTGTCGTCCTTGATCGCCTTGAACACCGCGAGCGGGATGTGCCGGCCCGGCAGCGGCCCCGTCGTCCACTCCTCGTAGACCGACACGCCCTCGCTGAACCAGCGCGGTACGAGGTGCTTCGTCTTCTCGAGCGTGAACACGTGCGCCATCTCGTGCCAGAGCGTCGTGCCCCAGTGGAAGTCGGAGTCGGCGCGGCCCGTCGGGCTGTCCATCGCGACGAGGTAGCCGAACGTGACGCCGAGCAGCCCGATGCCGGGCAGGCCCGAGGTCCGGACCGCGAAGTCATCGTGCTCGGGGTAGAGCTCGACGACGACGGGCTCCTTGAGCTCGAACGCGTAGCGCTTCGAGTACTCCGCGATCGTGCGGTTCACGAGGTCGAGCACGTACGGGTCGAGCACGCCGGCCTCGTTCTTGTGCAGCCGCAGCAGCGCGCCGGGACTCTTCGCCGGCGGCTCGGCGCCGGACGCGGCCGCGGGCGGCGGCGCGCTCGGCTCCGGCAGGTGCTTTTCGACGACGAAGTTCTTGAAGCTGTCGATCAGACGCAGCGTGTTCACGACCGGCGCGCTGAACGGATCGCCGCGGTATGCGATCTGCAGATGCTGGTATGCCTCGTCGATTTGGTTCTCGCGCAGCAGGTTCACGCCGAGCTCGGCGTGCGCCGAGTACAGCCCGGGCTCGATGTCGACCGCGCGCCGATACAGCGCGATCGCCTCGCGGTAGCGGCGCGTGATCACGTAGAAATAGGCCGGGATCGCGTACGCGTCGCCGTAGCCCGGGTTCGCCTTGAGCGCGCGCGCGGTCCATTCGCTGTCGGGTTTGCCGCGCAGCAGGTCGGCCGACGCCCGGAGCGCGTCGATCTCGAGCGTCGGCAGCTTCTGCCCCTCGGCGACCTTCGTCGCCTTGTCTAGGCTCGCATCGGCGTCGGCGAGCGCGCCGTCCTCCAACGCGGCGCGCGCGAGCAGCAGGTACGCCTCGAGGCTCGAGTCCGGCGACTTCTCGATGACCTCGTTCGCGAGGTCGCGCGCCTTCTCCTCGAAACGCCCCGCCGCGACCTTCGCGAGACCGAGCAGCGCGGGCGCGTAGTGCTCGTCGAGCATGAGGCTCTCCTGGAAGAGCTTCGCGGCCTCGTTGTTCTGATGCGTCGCGAGGAACAGGTCGCCCCAGCGCGCGCGCAGCCGCGCGTCCTCCGGGTACTGCTTGATCGCCTCCTGGAACAGGGTGTTCGCCATGCGCACGTCGCCGGTCGCGCGCGCCGCGTCGGCCTTGAGGCGCAGATCGTCGCTCTTCGCGAGCAACGCGATGAAGCATTGCTGCGCCTCGGCGCGCGCGCCACGATACGCCGCGCGGTCGCACGCGACGAGATCCGGTTGGCGGTCGAGCGCGTATTCGATCGTGACCCCGAGCGCGCTCTGCGCGGCGCCGAGCGCGCAAACCGAGCTCAGAACGAGCGGCAGGCTCTTCGGCACGCGCTACTCCTTTTGCGCCTTTTGCGCTTTCTGCGCGTCGTCGATCTTGCCCTGCACGTCGGCGAGCTGGACGAGTAGCGCCTGGAGCTCGTTGAGATACGCGTCGGGCGCCATCGTCTCGCGCCGCTGGCGCAGGTCTTCGATCTTCTCCTCGAGCCCCGTCTTCTGCCGGTCGAGCGCCGCGAGCTCCGGCGTCGCGGGCAGCGGCGCCGATTGCAGGCGCGCGACGACGAAGCGCGCCGCGCCGTCGCCCTTCAGCTGCGGATGCTCCGTCGCGAGCGTGCCCGCCTTCGAGAACCCGTCCGTGACCTCGCGCGACGCATAGTCGAACGCCTCCTGCGCGGTGATCACGCCGTTCTTGTTGACGTCGGCCGAGCCGTCCGCGAGCGCCTTCGCCCAGTGCTCGGCGAAGTGCGTCGCGTTGCGCTCGAAGCCGCTGCGCGTCGCGGTGATCAGCGTGCGGCCGCTGCGCGCCCACTTCTCGAGCGTCGCGCCGCTCGCGCTCGTCGTGTTCACGATCAGCTGCGTGCGCGCGGGGATCGCGCCGAGCAGCTTCAGGAGCTCGTCGCCGTCGATGTCCGGGCCCGGCAGGTTCAGCTTGTATTGCTCGCCGTCGAAGCTGCCGTGGCCGACGAGGACCAGCGCGAGGCTGTCGGTCGGCTTCACCTTTTTCTGCAGCGAGCCGAGCAGCTTCTCGAGCGCGGCGCGCGTCGCGCCCTCGCCGCTCAGCACCGCGACACGCGAGTCGCCGGCCGTGCGTCGGGCGACGACGGCGAGCTGCTGGACTTGCTTGTCGAACTGCTCTTGGTACTTCGCCTCGCCGCCGAGGCCGCCGACGATCACGTAGTACAGCTCCGCGTGCGCCGCCTGCGCACTTACGAGCGCGCCGAGCGCGAGTGCCAGCGCGAGCATCTTGCGTAGGACATCGGCGATCCCGGCGGAGCGCCCGATGGGTGCCTCCCGGGGGACGCCAAGACGCCATCCGTGGGGCTCGGCGGCGCACATCCCTGTGCGCCGACGCCCCCGGGAGGCACCCATCGTGCGCTCCACCGGGATCGCGTTCGGCGTCAGCGAGATGCTCGCGCGCGAGCGGCTCAGGCGCGCGCGGAGGCTGCGCAGGTCGCGTGCGCGCGCGAGCGGAGCGCACGCACTCCGCGCGCTCACAGGCGGCCCCAGTAGAGGCGCAAGAGCCACTCGGCGGACTTCAGCAGCAAGAGCACGAGGAAGACGATCGGCATGCTCCAGAGGTCGAGCACCTGGCGCTCGACCGTGCCCGCGTCCGAGAACTTGACGGCCTCGGGCAGCTTGCCGACCTCGGCGAGCGCGAAATAGCTGCCGCCGGTCGCGGCCGCGATCCGCTCGAGCAGCGCGCGGTTCTGCTGCGTGTGGTAGTGCTCCGCGACGCCGTCCTCGCGGCGCACCGCCAGCCGCGCGGAGCCGAGCGACTCGTCGCCCGCGCGCGCCGTCGCCTCGAAGCGGAACATGCCGGGATGCGGCGTCTCGTAGGTGGCCTCGTAGACGCCGCGCGCGCCCGCGACC
>Ga0134079_10000160_pt1 | contig 16667 bp, 8 predicted proteins | sample 15_taG_2_FD_119770 | JGI IMG/M metagenome (GOLD analysis project Ga0134079, IMG submission 119770) | Grasslands soil microbial communities from the Angelo Coastal Reserve, California, USA - 15_D_Rain_40cm_2_09182015 | ecosystem: Environmental > Terrestrial > Soil > Grasslands ...
GCGCCCTTTGTCGCTCGGCCATAATCCTTCTGCGCGGCGGGGAGGGTCGCTTCGGCGTACTGGAGGTCGGCGATGATGGCGTCGTACACCGAATCGACGGGGGCGCGGGTCGCCTCGGTGGTCGGCGTGCGCGTTTCGTGCAGCGTGAGCGTCAGGGGCCCGAACATCTGCACGAGGTCGAAATAGTACAGCGCGCGGAGGAAGCGCGCCTCCGCCAGGCGCCGGGCCTTGAGCGTCGAGTCCATCACGACGCTGGGTGCCTGGTCGATCGCCGCGTTGGCCGTGTTGATCGCCCGATAGAAGTCGACCCACTGGTCGCGGAAGTACTGCGCGTCGGGGTTCAGCTGCGTGCTGTAGTCGTTGATGTATTTGAAGCTGCCGTCGGCGCCTTTGGTGAAGACGTCCGTGCCGAACTCGGTGACGGTGAAGCCGCGCTCCTGCGCGTAATAGCTGCGCAGCGGCTCGTACGTCGCGTTGACGAGAGACTCGAAGACCGCCTGCGTGCCGTACGAGCCGGGCGTCAAGCCCGTGACGACGTCTTCGTCCAGGTTGACGCAGGCGGGGACCCCGGCGAGCAGGGTCGCGCCGAGCAGGGCGATGGTGTGTTTGCGCATGGCTCCCCCTATATCCCCAGGGTGACGCCCATCATGAGCGTGCGGTAGCTCGGCACCCCCGCGTCGGGACGCGACTCGGGGTCGAGGCCGCGGAATTGCGTGAACAGGAATGGATCCAGAGCGGTCGCGTAGACGCGCAGCGACCGGCCGTGAATCCACGTCAGGTGCTCGCGGGGGATGGTGTAGCCCACCGTGATGGTGCGGACGCGGACGAAGGATCCCTCTTCATAGCCGCGCGCGTCGCCGTAGTCGGGATTCTCCTGGGCGGCGTTGGGGCGTGGGTCGGTATTCGACGGGTTGGTGGGCGTCCAATAGTCCACGTACACGTTGTTGTAGCGACCGGCCAGGGTGCTCTGGCTCGTGTACAGGCCGTCGTGCACCATGAAGTCCACCCGCGCCACGGCCATGACGGTAAAGTCGAGGCCGCGCCAATCGAAGCGACTTGTGAAACTCCCCGTCCAGCGGGGAAAGCTGCTGCCGAGGATGACCCGGTCCTTGTCGTTGATCTTCCCGTCGCCGTTCGTGTCGACGATGCGGATCCTGCCCACCGCGGACCCGTACCGTTTCGCTTCGACGGAGTCCTGGAGCTGCCAGATCCCGCCGAACTTGTAGTCGTAGTAGACGCTGATCGGCTGGCCGATGAACCAGCCGTTGCCGATATCGTCCCTCTTGCCGCCGAACAGACTCACGATGCGATTGCGATTCGCCGCGAAGTTCGCGTCCGCGCTCCAGCGGATCCCGTGCCAGTCCTGGGCGAGGAGCGCGGAGAGCGCCACCTCGATCCCCGTGTTCCGGGTCGCGCCCACATTCTGCAGGATGCTGCTGTACCCGCTCGTGGGTGGCAGCTGGCGCTCCATGATCAGGTCGCTGGTGTTGGCCCGGTAGTAGTCCACGGAGCCCGACAGGCGGTTGTTCAACGTCGCGAACTCGATCCCCACGTCCATCTGGCCGGTCGTCTCCCAGCGCAGGTCGGGATTGGGGAGCCGGCCGGGACGGAACCCCACCGCGGGCTGGTCGAGGAACGAGTACATCGTCCGGCTGAGCGACCCTTCCGTCTGATAGGGGTCGATCGCCGTGTTGCCGGTGCGCCCATAACTCGCCCGCACCTTCAAGTCGGAGAAGAGGCCCATGCGGCGCACGAAGCCTTCTTCGGAGAGGCGCCAGGCGAGCGCGACGGACGGGAACACGCCGTACTTCTGTCCCGGCGCGAGCCGTGACGATCCGTCGACGCGACCGGTGACGGTGAACAGGTAGCGGTCCCTGAAGGTGTAGTTGAGGCGGCCCATGAAGGACTGCAGGGCCCACGCCGTCAACCCGCTCCCCAGCCAGTCGGGCTTCAGTCCGGACCCGAGGTCGAAGAACTTCTGGTGCTCGTATGGCAGGCCCGTCACCTGCATGCTGTCGCGCTCGGTTCGCTCCTGTTGGATGCTGTAGAGGGCGGTGGCATCGACGCGGTGGTCGTGCCCGAGACTACGGCGGAAGGTGACGATGTTGTCGAGCGTGTACGCGAACGTCTTCGTGTCCCACATGGCGGCGTCGGAGCTGCTGCCCTGCCACTGCTGGGTCTGCGCGCCGCGGAACTGCCCCCGCCGGAAGAACGTGAGGTCAGCCCCGAAGTTCACGCGCCAACTCAGGGTGGGCGTCAGATCGTAGGCGGCGAACATGGTCCCGAATAGCCGCGTCCGCGTCCGGTCGTCGGTCCAATTCGCAATATCGGAGAGGGGATTCACGCGCTGGCCGTCGGGGGTGGGCTTGAAGAGCACCGCGCCCGTCGAGTCGAACGCCATCCCCAACGGATTGTTCGTCATGGCCTCGCTGTAGACGGCGTCCCCGCGGCCCACATTCTGCTCAGTGCGGATGAGCGAGGTCGAGCTCCCGACGCGCAGCCGCGAGGTCAGCTCGTGGTCGAAGTTGAGCCGCATCGACCGCCGCAGGAAATCCTGGGCCTTGATGATGCCCCCCTGCTGCAGCTGTCCCGCCGTGAGCGCGAAGTGGGTCTGGTCGTTGCCCCCCGTCACCGCGATCTCATTACTGACCTGCGACCCCTCCTGCAGGATGAGATCCTGCCAATCGGTCCACAGGCCGGCCCGTAGTGCCGGAAGGGTCCCATCGGGTCCGAACAGCTTCGCATCGGCGGAGTCGCATACGGCGACGCCCGGCGCACAGCGGTAGTTGTTTCGGGTCCGCTCCGACTCGCGCCGGTATTCCGCGAACTCAGGGCCGTTGAAGAGCCGGACGCGGCGCAGCGGCGTCTGCACGCCGCCGTACGAATCATAGGTGAGGCTGGTGGCCCCGCTGCGGCCGTTGCGCGTCGTGATGAGAACGACGCCGTTAGCGCCGCGCGATCCGTAGATCGCCGTCGCCGACGCGTCCTTCAGGACCTCGATCGATTCGATGTCCGTGGGATTCAGGTCGCCGATCCCCCCCGCCATCGGAATCCCGTCCAGCACGTACAGCGGATCGTTCGACGCTTTGAGCGAGCGCTCCCCCCGCAGCCGCACGCGGATGCCGTCGCCCGGCTTGTTTCCGGTCGTCACGATGTCCACGCCGGGCACGCGTCCCTTGATCGCCTCGACGGCGTTCACTTTGGGCACCTCGTGCACCTCCTCCCCTCCCACGGAGGCCACCGATCCCGTGATGTCGCGCCGGACCTGCGTGCCGTAGCCGACGACGACGACCTCCTGCAGCGCGACCGCGACCTGCTGCAGACGGAAGTCCGCGGTGGCGATCTCCCCGGCCGCCACGGCCACCGACGTTTCCGAGATCGCGTACCCGATGCGCTGTATCTGAAGCCGGTATGTCCCGGGCGCCACACCAGTGATCGTGTACCGCCCGTCGGAGCCTGCCTCGACTCCGACCTTGGCGCCAACCACGGTCACCTGAGCACCGCCCAGCGGCGCTCCGGTCGATTGGTCCAGGACCGTCCCGCTGATCGTGCCTGTGGCCACGCTGGCGTTGTTCTGGGCGCGACCGACCTGCAGGGGGACCAAGGCGAGCAACGGCAAGAGAAGGAAGGGATATGCGGAGGTGGCGTCGGACGTGCGGCGACACCCCCGAATGGCGTGACGGCGGCAATGCCACATGGACTCCTCCGAGTGGGCGCAGATATCGGCGTCATGTGGCGGGCGCAAAGCTCGTGCCCCTCGCGCAACGGTCGCGCGCGGCGGCGTGGCGTTGCCAAGTGATTGGTGGCGCGAACTTCTCGCCGAAGCCATTGACGACGTCAACCCAACCCGGTGTTGCACGCTCTCTACGGGGCGACGCTCGGACGCTACGCGTAGGCGACGCCAGGCCCTTGCTGTCCCAGCGATGCGTCTAATCTTCTATGGCGTGTGCTCGCCGTAGGCTCACTTTTTGCGCGACGCTCTTCGCCCACGCCCATGACACCTCACCCTCCGGAAGCGCGAGACATGATCGACCGGCGCGAGGCGCTGCGGCGCACCGCCCTCGCCCTGGCCGGCATCCTCGCCGGTTGCAAGGCACGCCGGACGCCGGCTGCGGCATGGCGGCCCCGCGCGCTCGACAGCGACCAGGCGGAGCTGCTCGCGACGATCGCCGAGCACATCCTGCCTGAGACAGACACGCCCGGGGCGCGCGCCGTGGGTGTGCACCAGTTCATCGACGCGCTGGTCGCGGAGTCCTACGGGGCCGAGGAGCGCCAGCGGTTCCTGGCCGGGCTGGCGGCTTTGGACGGTCGCGCGTTCCTCGCGCGCCCCGCCGGCGAGCAGCTTGCGTTGCTGCGCGAGCTGGATCGCGCGGGTGATCCCTTCTTCCGCTCGCTCAAGGAGCTGACGCTCGTCGGCTACTACACCTCCGAAATCGGCGCCACCCGCGAGCTGCACCATGCGCCGGTGCCGGGGCGGTATGACGGGTGCGTGCCGCTGGCGCAGATCGGTCGCACGTGGGCCGTGTGATCCTGAAGGACGAGCCGTACGACGCCATCGTCGTGGGGTCCGGCATCACGGGCGGCTGGGCCGCCAAGGAGTTGTGCGAGCGAGGCCTGCGGACGCTCGTCATCGAGCGCGGGCGGCACGTCGAGCATGGCAAAGACTACGTCACGGAGTTTCTGCAGCCGTGGCAACTCGCCCACCGCGGCCGCGGCGAGCAGGAGTTGTATCAGCGCGACTATCCCATCCAGAGTCACAACTACGCATTCGGCGAGACGACCCGCCATTTCTTCGTGAGCGACCGGGAGCATCCCTACGTCACCCCGGACGACAAGCCGTTTCGCTGGATCCGCGGCTACCAGCTCGGGGGCCGCAGCCTCATCTGGGGCCGCGCCTGCTGGCGCTGGAGCGACCTCGATTTCACGGCCAACGCGCGCGACGGCCACGGCGTCGACTGGCCGATCCGCTACGCCGACCTGGCGCCCTTTTACGATCACGTCGAGCGCTTCGTCGGAGTGAGCGGCGAGCGACTCGGCCTGCCGCACCTGCCCGACGGCGAATTCCTCCCGCCATGGCAGATGAACTGCGCCGAGAGCGTGGTGAAACGGGGCCTCGAGCGCGCGTTTCCGGGACGGCACATGACGCTGACGCGCGTCGCGAACCTGACGCAGGCGCACCTCGGCCGTGGTCCCTGCCAGGCGCGGAACCAGTGTGCACGCGGCTGCAGCTTCAGCGGATACTTCTCGAGCCTCAGTGCCACGCTCCCCGCCGCCCAGAAAACCGGGCGACTGACGGTGATCACCGACGCGATCGTGCACAGCGTGATCTACGACGAGCGGCGTGACCGGGCCACCGGGGTGCGCGTGATCGACGCCAAGACACAGGCGACCCGCGAGTACTTCGGCCGGATCGTCTTTCTCTGCGCCTCGACGCTCGGCACCGCTCAGATCCTCCTGAATTCGAAGAGCCCGCGCTTTACGACGGGCCTCGCCAACTCGAGCGGCGAAGTCGGGCACAACCTGATGGACCATATCTCCAAGGCGGGCGCGCGCGGCGTCGTCCCGGGACTCGAGGACAAGTACGTCTACGGGCGGCGGCCCACGGGGACGTACATCCCGCGCTTCCGCAATCTCGGCGTGCGGGGCGAAGCGAAGGTGGGCTTTCTGCGCGGGTACGGGGTTCAGGCCGGCGCGGGCCGCGAAGGCTGGTCGCGCGGCGCCGACGAGCCCGGGCTCGGCGTCGAGCTGAAGCAACGGCTGCGCGAGCCGGGGTCGTGGCAGTTCTCGCTGCAGGGATATGGCGAGTGCCTGCCGCGCCATGAGAACTTCGCCGACCTCGACCCGGCGCGGACCGACCCAGCGGGGATGCCGTTGCTGCGCGTGCATTGCGCCTGGAGTGACAACGAACGAGCCATCCGGGAGGACGTGAAGACGCAGGGCGCGCAAATGCTCGAGGCGGCGGGATGCCGGAACGTCGTGACGTACGACGACGACGGCCCCCCGGGCTTCAGCGTCCACGAGATGGGGACGGCGCGTATGGGCAAGGACCCGAAGACCTCCGTCTTGAACGCCTACAACCAGGCCCACGACGTGCCGAACCTCTTCGTGACGGACGGTGCCTGCATGGCCAGCTCGTCGTGCGTGAATCCTTCGCTCACGTACATGGCCATCACCGTGCGCGCCGTGGACCACGCCGTGAGCGAGCTGCAGCGCCGCAACCTGTGAACCTCGGGCGCGCGCAGGCGCAGGTCGCCGCCACGTCGTTCCTCGCGCTCTTCGCCATCGTCGGGCTCGCGCTCTACGGTCTCCCGTTCTTCTACGATTTCATGGTGCGCGACTTCGGATGGTCGCGCGCCCAGGTCACCTCCGGGAACGCGCTCAGCAAGCTCCTGGTGGGACCGTTGTTCGGTTTTCTGGCCGGGTGGATGGTGGACCGGTTCGGCCCGCGCCGTCTCATGGTGGCCGGGATTCTCATGGCGGGCATCGCGCTCATCGGGCTCGGCATGATCCGCACGCTCGCCGGTTTCTACCTGTTCTATCTCTTCAACGCGCTCGGCAACGTCTGCGGCGGCCCGCTCCCGAACCAGGTCTTGCTATCGCGCTGGTTCACCGCGGCCCGCGGCCGTGCCATGGGCTTCGCATACCTCGGCATTGGACTGGGCGGTGCGCTCGTGCCGTTTCTCGCCGTGTGGTTGACGCGCGCGGTCGGGTGGCAGGGCGCCCTGCAGGTGCTGGGCGGGCTGATCATCGTGGTGGCGCTGCCGCTGGCGCTCGTCGTGCAGGAGGCTCCGGCGGAAAGCCTCGACCGTCCTCCCATCGGTCCCGTCCTCCGTACACCCACGTTTTATCTGCTCCTCGTCGGCAGCATGTGCTCGATCGCCGCGGTGGGAGGCACGAACCAACATCTGAAACTGTTCCTGAGCCTCGACCATGGGTACGCACAGGCCGGGGCGGCGCAGATCGCCTCGCTCGTCCTGGCCTCGAGCCTCGTTGGCCGCCTCGGAGCCGGCTGGCTCGCGGATCGCTTCGCGAAGAAGTACGTGATGCTGCTCGTGTACTTACTCGTCGTCTCGGCGATTCCGCTGCTCCTCCTGACGCGTGGCCGCGGCACGATCTATCTGTTTGCGGTCGTCTTCGGCCTCGGTCTGGGCGGTGAATACATGGTCATCCCGCTCATGGCCGGCGAGCTGTTCGGCGTGCGCGTCCTGGGACGCACGATGGGCGTGGTGCTCACGGGCGATGGAATCGCCGAAGCCGTCGCGCCTTGGGTCGTCGGCCGGATGCATGACGCGTCCGGCAGCTACAGGACTGGCTTCCTGGCGCTCATCGGCTGCGCGCTGATCGGCGCGGTCGCGGTGGCTCTCTTGCCGCGTCAGGCGGTGAGGACGTGAGGATCGGCATCATCATGAACGGCGTCACCGGCCGCATGGGCCTGAACCAACACCTCATTCGCTCCATCGTCGCCATCAGGAAAGAGGGCGGGGTGGCGTTGCCGAACGGCGACCGCCTCGTTCCGGACCCGATACTCCTCGGGAGAAACGAGGCCAACCTTCGGGCCATCGGAGCGGCGCACGGGATCCAACGCGTGTCGACCGATCTGAACGCCTGCCTCGCGAATCCGGCCGACGCCGTGTACTTCGACGCGACGCTCACCAGCCAGCGTGTCGATCACGTGCGGCGAGCGATCGCCGCCGGGAAGCACGTGTACTGCGAGAAGCCCCTCGCCCCGACCACCGCCGAGGCGCGCGATCTCGAGCGCGCCGCGCAGCGCGCGAAGGTGAAACACGGAGTGGTGCAGGACAAGCTCTTCCTCCCCGGGGTCCGCAAGCTGAAGCGTCTCGTCGATGACGGTTTCTTCGGCCGCATCTTGAGCGTGCGCGGCGAGTTCGGGTACTGGGTGTTCGAAGGCGACGACCAGCCGGCGCAGCGACCCTCCTGGAACTACCGCAAAGAAGACGGCGGCGGGATCATCCTCGACATGTTCGCGCACTGGCGCTACCTGCTCGATCACACGTTCGGCGCCGTGAGGGCCGTGCAGTGCAGCGGCGCGACGCACATCCCCGAGCGCGTAGACGAAGCAGGCCGGCGCTACCGCGTGACCGCGGACGACGCGGCCTACGCGACGTTCGTGCTCGCCGGCACCGGTGGCGATATCATCGCGCAGTTCAACTCGTCGTGGACGGTGCGCGTCTACCGCGACGATCTGCTGCAGCTACAGGTCGACGGGACACTGGGGAGCGCCGTGGCGGGCTTGCGCGGATGCAAGACGCAGTCGCGCGCCGATACGCCCCGCCCGGTGTGGAACCCCGATGAGCCGAACCCCTTCGACTTCTACGACCAATGGCGCGACGTGCCCGATGACGGCGTGACCGCCAACGCCTTCCGAGCGCAATGGGAGATGTTTCTGCGGCACGTCGCCGTCGATGAGCCGTTTCCCCACGGGTTCGGCGAGGGCGCGAAGGGCGTGCAGCTGGCGGAGTCGGGGCTCAAGTCGTGGGCCGAGCGGCGCTGGGTGGACATCCCGTGATCAAGAGCCGCGTGGCCTACGCCGCGGCGCACGTCGTGTGCGACCCGCAGGCGCCCGCCGTCATCGACTGGGACGCGACCCTCGCCTACCGGCGATACCTGTGGTCTCTCGGCCTGGGCGTCGCCGAGGCGATGGACACCGCGCAACGGGGCATGGGCCTCGAGTGGCCTCAAGCGCGCGAGCTCATCGGTCGCTCACTCGTCGAGGCGCGCGCCGCCGGCGGACTGATTGCCTGCGGCGCCGGCACCGACCAGCTGTCGCCCGAAGCGCCGGTCACCCTCGCTGCCGTGGAGCGGGCGTACGAGGAGCAGGTGGGCTACGTCGAGGCACACGCGAGCGGCCATGGACGCGTGATTCTGATGGCGAGCCGGGCGCTCGCGCGCGCCGCCCGCTCCCCCGACGATTACGCGCGAGTCTACGGCACCATCCTGCGCCAGGTGCGCCAGCCCGTCATTCTCCACTGGCTCGGCGACATGTTCGACCCGCAGCTCGCAGGCTACTGGGGGGGGGGCACCCGGGATCTGGACCGGGCCATGGAGGTGTGCCTCGCGATCATCCACGAGCACCGCGCCAAGGTCGATGGCATCAAGATCTCCCTGCTCGATCCGCAGCGTGAGGTGGCGATGCGGAAGCGCCTACCGGCGGGCGTGCGCATGTATACCGGCGACGACTTTCACTACGACCGCCTGATTCTGGGCGAGGATGGCGTCCACAGCGACGCGTTGCTGGGAATCTTCGACGCGATCGCCCCAGTTGCCGCCGCGGCCTTGCATGCGCTCGACGGCGGGGACGTCGCGGGGTACCGCGCGGCGCTCGAGCCCACCGTCCCGCTCTCGCGCCACATGTTCGAGCCTCCCACGCACGACTACAAGACCGGCGTCGTGTTCCTCGCGTTCCTGAACGGCCATCAGTCGCATTTCCGCATGTTGGCAGGGGCGGAGAGCCGGCGCTCGCGGGCACATCTCGAAGAGCTGTTCCGGCTCGCCCGCGCCGCGGGCGTGCTGCTGGACGCGGAACGCGCCGCCGAGCGGCTGGCGCTGGTGCTCTCGTGATGGAGTCCATCGCGCGCCTCAGCTTGAATCAGATCACGACCGAGCGCGCGAGCCTCGAGGCGACCGTCGAGGCGTGCGCGCGCCACGGGATCCCGTACGTCGCGGTGTGGCGTCACAAGATCGCGGAGGTCGGGCTGGAGCGGGCGGTCCGGCTCGTCCGCGATGCGGGGGTCCGGGTCTCGAGTGTGTGCCGCGGGGGCATGTTTCCGGCGCCCACGGCGGCAGGGCGCGCCGCGCGGATCGACGACAACCGGCGGGCCGTGGACGAGGCGGCGGCGCTGGGGGCGGAGGTGCTCATCCTGGTCTGCGGACCGGCGCCTGATCGGGACATCGGCGCGGCGCGCGGTATGGTCGCCGACGGGATCGCCGAGGTCGTGCCCTACGCCCGGGAGCGCGGCGTGCGACTCGGCATCGAGCCGTTGCATCCGGCGTTCGCCGCCGAGCGATCGTGCATCACGACGCTGCGCGAGGCGCGCTGTCTGGCGCAAACGTTCGACCCGGCCACCGTCGGCATCGTGGCGGACGTCTATCACATCTGGTGGGACCCCGAGCTATACGACGAAATCGCCCGTGCCAGGGGCCACGTGGTGGGATTCCACGTGTCGGATTGGCTGGTGCCGGTACGCGACGTGCTGATGAATCGCGGCATGATGGGCGACGGCGTAATCGAGCTGCCGCGCATCCAGGCGGCCGTCCAGGGCGCCGGCTACGCCGGGCCGATCGAAGTCGAGATCATGAACGAGGCGATTTGGAATACTCCGCTCGATACGCTGTTGCCCTTGATCAAGGAGCGTTACGTCGCATGCGTGTAGCTAGCGTCCTGTGTGGCGCGGCCCTGCTCGGTGCTGCGGCTGCGATCCTCCCGGCGCAAGGTGCGCCGGCTGCCGTCGACTCCGTACTGCTCGCCGCCTATCGGTGGCGCAACATCGGCCCCGACCGCGGCGGCCGGTCGATCGCCGTGAGCGGCGTCAAGGGACGCCCACGCGAGGCGTATTTCGGCGCCGCCGGTGGCGGCCTCTGGAAGACGACAGATGGCGGCACCACCTGGTTCCCCGTCACCGACGGGCAGGTCCGGACCGCCTCGGTCGGCGCCGTGGCCGTGAGTGAGAGCAACCCCGACATCGTCTTCATTGGCATGGGGGAGGCCTGCATCCGCGGCAACATCATCCCGGGAGATGGCGTGTACCGCAGCACCGATGGTGGAAAGTCCTGGACCCACGTGGGGTTCGCCGAGTCGCACGCCATCGCGAAGATCCGCATTCACCCCACCAATCCGCAGATCGTGTTCGTGGCCTCGTTCGGGAAGTACAGCGTGCCGAGCGCGGAGCGCGGCGTGTTCAAGAGCACGGACGGCGGGCGGACCTGGCGGCGCGTGCTGTTTCGCGACGACAAGACGGGGGCGGTGGACATCGCCATCGACCGCACCAATCCCAACGTGATCTACGCGGCGCTGTGGGAGGCGTACCGCACCGAGTATCAGATGTCCTCGGGTGGACCGGGGAGCGGCCTGTTCAAGAGCACCGACGGCGGGGAGACCTGGACCGAGATCACGCGCAATCCCGGCCTGCCGCGCGGCGTGGTGGGCAGGATCGGTGTCGCCGTCTCCGCTGCGAACGCGAAGCGCGTGTACGCGCTGGTGGAGAACGAGAACGGCGGCCTGTACCGCAGCGAAGACGCCGGCGCCACCTGGGCGCTGGTCAACGATCGGCGCGCCATCCGGCAGCGCGCGTTCTACTATACGCACGTCTTTGCCGATCCCAAGAACGCCGACGTCGTCTACATGCAGAATACGTCGATGTTCCGGTCCGCCGACGGCGGCAAGACGATGAAGTCGGTGACCAACGGTACTCACGGCGACTTCCACGACCTCTGGATCGATCCCGACGATGCGGCGCATCTGGTAGTAGGGAACGACGGGGGCGGCGCCGTGTCCAGCGACACGGCACAGAGCTGGACGGAGGAAGACTATCCCACCGAGCAGTTCTACCACGTCAGCACGACGACGCATATCCCGTATCACGTGTGCGGCGCCCAGCAGGACAACAGCACGCTGTGCACGCCCTTCAACTGGAACGCGGCGGCCTTCGCGGCTCCGCCCGACACGGGCGCCGCCGCCCGGCCGCGCGATATCACGCGCGATGGCATGCGCGTGTCGTACCAGGCGGGGGGGGGCGAGCCGGGGTACGTCGCACCCGATCCGCTGAACCCCGATGTCTTCTATTCGGGGACGAACAACGGCAATTACGTGGACCGCTACGACCGGCGGCTCGGGACGTCGCGGGAAGTGAATCCCTATCCCTGGTTCTATTCGGGCGAGGCCGCCAAGGACATCCGGGAGCGGTGGCAGTGGACTTTCCCGATCATCTTCTCGAAGGCCGATCCGCACACGCTGTACGTCTCGTCGCAGCGTCTCTGGCGCAGCCGCGACGGCGGCAAGACCTGGTCCGCGTTGAGCGGCGACCTCACACGGCACGATCCTAAGACGCTCGAGCGGTCCGGCGGGCCGATCACGGGCGACATGAATGGTCCCGAGGTGTACGCCACGATCTTCGCGGTCGGTCCGGGGAAGCGCGACGTGAAGGTCATCTGGACCGGCTCGGACGACGGCCTGGTGCACGTCACGCGCGACGGCGGCGCCACCTGGACCAATGTGACACCGCGCGCGATGCCGGATCTGGGCCGCGTCAGTCAGATCGATGCGTCCGCCTTCGACGACGGGACGGCCTACGTCTCCGTGCGCCGCCCGCTCTTGAACGACTTCGCGCCGTACATCTTCAAGACGGCGGACTTCGGCCGCACCTGGACGAAGATCGTCACCGGCATTCGGCCCGACGCCTACGTGCATGCCGTGCGGGAGGATCCCACGCGACGCGGACTGCTCTACGCCGCTACGCAGCACGGGGTCTATGTGTCGTTCGACGACGGCGCGACGTGGCAGCCCCTCAACCCGGGCCTCCCCGACGTCCCTGTGGCGGACCTCGCGGTGCAGGAGAACGAGTTGGTGATCGCGACGCACGGACGTGGGTTCTGGGTGCTCGACAACATCGCGCCGCTGCGCCAGGCGACGCCTGAGCACCTCGGTGCCGACGTCTGGCTCTTCACGCCGCCGCGGGCGGTGCGGTCGGGTCCGGACGTCACGATCAGTTGGTGGCTCAAGACCAAGCCCCGCACGGCGCGGCTCGAGATCCTCGACTCGGCGGGTGCGGTGTTGCGGACCTGGGAGCCGGACACGACCCCGCCGGCACGGCGCGACACGGCGGGGAGAGGCGCGGGGGGTGAAGCGGAAGGTCCTGGCATGCGCACGCAGTGGCTACCGCTCGCCGCCGGTGTGAGCCAGCTGCCGTGGAACCTGCGCACACAACCGTTCGTCACGTTCCCCGGCATGATCATGTGGGGCGTGCGCAGCAACGCACCGGCCGCGCCGCCCGGTCGTTACACGGTGCGGCTCACCGCCGAGGGGCGCACGTTGACGGCGCCGATCGTCGTCGAGCGGAATCCCTGGATCGCCGACGTCACGGACGCGGACTTGCGGGCCCAGTACGCGTTCTCTCGGCAGGTGCGGGACCGGGTCAACGACGCGAACGCGGCGGTCATCGAGATCCGGCGCGTGCGGAGTCAACTGGAGGACCGGCTCAAGCAGTCGACCGATGCGCGGCTCCACGCCGCCGCCGACACGCTCCTGGCGAACGCCCGCGCGGTGGAGGAACGCATCTATCAGGTGCGGAACCAGAGCAATCAGGATCCGCTGAACTTCCCCATCAAGGTCAACAACCGGCTCGCCAACCTGATGTCCATGGCGGAGCGCGGCGACGGACCGCCCACGAGCAACATGCCCGAGCTGTTTCGGATTCTCTCCGAGGAGCTGCAGGGCGATTTGGATCGGTTGACGCAGGTGTGGGCACGGGACCTCGCCGCGGTCAACGCCGAATTGGCGCGGCTGGCGTTGCCGAAGGTCGACCTGACGGTGCGCGCCGGCCCGTCGCCGAGCGCCGACCTCGGCGTCAATTACGTCGCGGCGCCCGTGATTCCGCTGAACGACAACGGCGCCTGGTCGTGGTTCATGGACGAGCGGGCGATCGTGCACGAGGGCAAACTCATCGTGGGGTCGGTCCGATCCGTCGGGGCCTACCGCGATGACAGCGCCGCCGACTGGGGCAATGTGGAGATCGCCGTCTACGACCTCGCCACCGGCGCCACGCAGCGCACCGTGCTGCATCGCCACCTGCAGCAGGACGACCACGACAACCCGGCGTTGCTGGCGCTCCCCGATGGGCGCTATCTGGCGATGTACACGCAGCACGGCGTCGAGCGCCGCATCTACTATCGTTTCTCCGAGCCGCACAATCCCCTGGTGTGGGGCCCCGCGCGGGTGTTCGACACGCCGGGAGACTCCGCGAGCCCGCTGCACGGCAACAACGTCACCTACTCGAACCTGTTTCCGCTCGCGTCGGGCCGCATCATGAATTTTTTCCGCGGCGTCGATCTCGACCCCAACTACATGTTCTCCGACGACACCGGCCGCACCTGGCGGTATGGGGGCCGGCTGGCGCACGGTCGCGACGGCTACAGCCCGTACCTCAAGTACGCCTTCGATGGTGTGGGCACGATCCACTTCGTGATGACCGAAGATCACCCCCGCAATTACGACAACAGTCTGTACCACGGCTTCGTGCGGGACGGGAACGTCTATCTGTCCGACGGCACGCGGCGCGGCAAGCTGAGCACAACGGTCGACGTGAGCATCAACGCGTGGGACTTGACCAAGGTGTTTCAAGGCGACCCCGACAACGTCGCCTGGATGATCGACCTGGAGCTGGATGCCCAGCAGCGGCCCTACGTCGTGTTCTCGGTCCAGAAGGACGGCCGCGGGCTGCCGCGAGGACAGGGCGGCCTGGACCATCGCTTCGATTATGGACGCTGGGATGGCTCCGCCTGGCGCGTGCACGAAATCGCGTACGCCGGCACGCGACTCTATCCGGGAGAGGACGACTACACGGGCCTCGCGGCGCTCGATCCCAAGGATCCGAATGTCGTCTACATCTCGACCGACGCGGACCCCGTCACCGGCGCGCCGCTCGTCAGTCGCGCCGATGGCCGGCGGCATCGCGAGCTGTTCCGCGGCACGACGGCTGACTTCGGCGCGACGTGGACGTGGGCCCCGGTGACCGCGAACTCCGACGCCGACAACCTGCGGCCCATCGTGCCCAAATGGAGCGACCCGCGCACCGCGCTGGTATGGATGCGCGGGACGTACAAGGCCAACCACGGTGAGTGGACGACCGCGGTGGTCGCGACGATCCTGCCATGATCCTCCCATTCTCGCTCGCGGCGCTGCTGACGCTGCAGGGCCCCGGCCCGGTGGACTGGGCGGCCTTTCTCGGCCGCCAGGACCTGGTGTGGGAACGCCTGCCGTCGCGCTGGGGGGAGAGCGCGTTCATCGGCAACGGCCGCCTCGGCGCCACGATCGACGCCCGGGATAGCACACTGGGATGGACGATCAATCGGACCGACGTCGTGCACGACCAGTCGCGTTTCCCAGTCGGGCGCGTCGTGGTGCAGACCGCCGGCACAGTGACCGGGGGAACGGCGCGCCTGACGCTGTGGGACGCGGAGGCGAGCGGCACCGTGACCACCGATCGGGGCGAGGTCCGCTGGCGCAGCTTCACCGCCGCCGATCCCTCGGTGATCGTGATCGTGCTCGAGAGCCGCGGTGGAGAGCGCGGCGTCGATCTCGCCTGGAAACCCGCCGAAGCCCGGCCGCCGCGCAAGGTCGCCCGGCGCGAGGCGTTCGCGCCCGAGGATCTACATCCGCCGCCGACCGTCACACGCACGCGTGGCGAGCTCATGAGCGTGCAGCCGTTCATCGGGGGCGGCGCGCACGCGGAGTCGATCAGGCGTGGGAAGGGCAACGTGTTCTACGTCAGCATCGGGTACGGGACCACGGACGACGAGGCGAAGGGCGACGCGCAGCGTGCCACCGCGGCGGCCGCGCGGCTCGGCCTGGCGAAGCTGGTCGCGGCGCATCGGGCATGGTGGCATGCGTACTATCCCGCCAGCTTCCTCTCCTTCCCGGATGCGCGCCTCGAAGCGTACTACTGGATCCAGATCTACAAACTCGGCTCCGCCATGCGCGGCGACGGACCAATCCTCGACCTGAACGGCCCCTGGTTCAACGCGACGCCCTGGCCGGCGATCTGGTGGAACCTGAATACCCAGCTCACCTACTCGCCGCTATTCCGCGCCAACCGGCTCGATCTGGCCGAATCGCTGTTCAAGAACCTCGACCGCAACCGCCAGGCCTTGATCGACAACGTGCCGGAGCGGCTGCGCGGCGAGGCGGCGGCGATCGGCCGCAGCTCCGGGCCCGACTTGAGACGCTCCGTCGACCTGGCGACGGCGCAGAGCGACGCCGCGCACGAGATGGGCGACCTGCCGTGGACGATGTACTACTACTGGCTGCACTACCGCTATCAGATGGACGACGCCATCCTGCGCGAACGGGTCTATCCACTGCTGCGCCGCGCTATCGGGAACTATCTCGCCTATGTCGAGCGGGGGGACGACGGGCGCTGGCACCTGCCCGCCACGCACTCGCCCGAGCTGGCCACGATGCCCGACGCCAACTTCGATCTGGCGTTGTTGCGCTGGGGGCTCGAGACGCTGATCGCGAGCGCCGAGCACCTGAAGATCGACGATCCCCTCCTTCCGCGGTGGAGAGAGACACTCGCGAACCTCACGCCGTTTCCGCGCGACTCGTTGGGCCTGATGGTCGGCCGGGATCGGCCCTGGAAAGAATCGCACCGCCATTACTCGCACCTGCTGGCGGTCTATCCGCTGGGGCTGATCTCTCCCGAGCGGGCCGATGACCGTGCGTTGATCGAGCGGTCGCTCGCCACCTGGGAGCGCGAGCCGTCGTTGTTCCGCGGCTACTCGTTCACGGGCGGCGCGGCGATGCACGCATTGCTCGGCCACGGCGACGTCGCGTTGGCCCGTCTGAACCAGTACCTCGACGCGCCGCGCTACATGGAGCCGAACACCTTCTACGCCGAGGCCGGTCCCGTCATCGAGACGCCGCTTTCGGCGGCCGC
>Ga0134079_10000161_pt1 | contig 16585 bp, 10 predicted proteins | sample 15_taG_2_FD_119770 | JGI IMG/M metagenome (GOLD analysis project Ga0134079, IMG submission 119770) | Grasslands soil microbial communities from the Angelo Coastal Reserve, California, USA - 15_D_Rain_40cm_2_09182015 | ecosystem: Environmental > Terrestrial > Soil > Grasslands ...
CACCGCCCGGTCGGTATCCATGCCACAGAAGAGCGCCGTGAGCGGTGGCTGCCCGGCGGCCGGCTGACGATCGGCATCACGGCCGGAGCCTCGACGCCCAACAACAAGATCGGTGAAACGATCGAGCGTATCGCGGCGCTGCGGGGCACCAGCCTCAACGACTTGTTGCGCTGACGGCGCACCCGCCGTTGGCCGTGAGTCGCACCAGGCTGATCGTGCCTGGCTGCCGCCGCGACGCTTCGCTGGTCAGCACCACCGTAGAATCGTTCACGAAATCGACTCCTTCTCCGCCGGGTCCAAGCCCCGAGATGTCGCAGGGGCGTCCGGGCGCGCGAATGAGCCGGCCCGTCGAGTCCGCGGCGTACAGATAGATCTCGGAGTAGGTCCGGATCGCGACCATCCGCGCGTCCGGGCGAATCGACGCGCTTGTGACGAGCCGACCGGTTTCGGCGTCGGGCCGGAGATCGAGCTTCTGAACGTGGCGCGCCCTGCCGCTGCCCTTGGCCCACTGAGCGTGATCTACGCGGTACGCGTGGATGCTCTTGCCGTTTCTCCCTTTGGTAATCAGGAATACTGCCGTGTCACGGGGGAGCACGTACAGCGCCTCGACGTCGTGCGGTCCATCGGGGTAGTGCAGCCGCAGCACCGCTGGACGCGCGGTGGTGCGCAGGGTGTCGCGCGCGTTCTGAGGGGGTCGCGGCTCCGGCACGGCATAGATCCTCACCGCCGCCCGCGTCTCCCGCTTATCCCCCGTATCGGCGATGTACAAGCAAGTGCCTGACACGACCGGCGTCGTGCGCGCGGGGCAGGGGCCGAGCGCGATGTCTTCCCAATCGACGGCGCGGGCATCGGCCACGCGGAGACGACCCCAATCGCGGCCTCTCACATCGGTGGCGTAGAGGTACGGCTGGTCGCCGGAGTCGTTATGGGTCCACAGCACGCCAGGATATGCGCGGCTGACCGCGGCGCCGGAGCTTTCCGTGAGCCGTGGGTTTTGGAAATACGTCGACGCACCCTGCCAGGTGACGAGGAGCGAGAGAAGCAGGCTCAACGGGGAGAGGCCGCAGCCTGGCGGCGTTCGTAGGTCCCATCAGACAACAGCTCCCAGGCATCGGCGTCAGCAAGCTGCGTCTGCAGAATCGCGTCGAGCTGGCGCCGGCAGGACGGATCGCGCACCGGTGCGACGACTTCGACACGGCGCCGCAGGTTTCGGGGCCGCCAATCCGCCGAGCCGATGTAGTAGTCCGGGTCTCCGCCGTTCTCAAACCGCAGAATCCGGCTGTGCTCAAGAAAACGCCCGAGCACGCTGACGACGCGAATCGATTCCGAGAGTCCCGGGACTCCGGGACGCAGCGTGCAGATGCCGCGGACGATCAGTTCGATGTTGACGCCGGCTTGGGAGGCTCGGTACAGCGCGGTCACCACGTCGGGGTCGGCCAGTCCATTCAGCTTTGCCTGAATGCTGCCACTGCGCCCGGCGCGCGCGTGCTCCGCCTCGCGCGCGATCAGCTCGAGGAGCCGCGGCAGGAGGAATACCGGCGCAACCAGAATCGCGCGGAACGGGGTCTCCGGCGGCTGCGAAGACCCGGATAGCCCGTTGAACAGATCATTGATATCGGCGCCGAGCGTGGGATCGGCGGACAGCAGTCCAAGGTCGGTGTAGAGTGCAGCAGTGGCCGCGTTGTAATTCCCCGTGCCGATGTGCACGTAGCGCTTGATGCCCTCCGGCTCGCGCCGCACGACCAGCGCGGTCTTCGCGTGCGTTTTCAAGTCGACAAGACCGTACACGACGCGAATTCTCTGGCGCTCGAGCGTGCGCGCCCATTCGATGTTGCGCTCCTCGTCGAATCGGGCCTTGAGCTCGACGAACACGAAGACTTCCTTCTCCCGTTCGGCAGCGCGGAGCAGGGCATCCACGATCCCCGACCGCCCGCCCGCGCGATATAACGTGAGCTTGATCGCGAGAACGTCGGGGTCGTCGGCCGCTTCGTCGAATAGCCGCCCGACCGTCGCCTCGAATGAGTCATAGGGGTGGTGTACCAGGACATCGCGGTCGGCGATGATGGAGAAGATCGATCGGTCTTTGGGGATGGGCGTCGCGCCCTGATGTAGCGGATAGTCCAGACCTTCCAACGGGAGCCGCGCCAGCTCGCGCACGCCGCCAAGATCCACGATGTCATCGTCGTAGACGTCGCCGGAGTCCAGAAGCGTCCCGGGCGCTGCATGCTCAAATTGGAGCTCTCGCAGGACGAGATCGCGCACCACGGCGGGCATGGCGCGCTCGACCTCCAGCCGCACCGCAACCCCATACGGTCGCCGGCTCGCCTCTTCCTGAATCGCCTGGAGCAGGCTGACCGCCTGTCGCTCGTGGAGCTCGAGGTCCGCGGCCCGCGTGAGTCTGAACGCGTAGGCCCCTTGCACCGTCATACCCGGATAGAGCGCGCCCAGGTTCGCGCGGATCACGTCCTCGACCGGAACGAAATGCCGGGAATCGGGCAGCTGCAGAAACCGCGGTACTCCCTCAGGCACTTTGGAGTATGTAAACTGCAGCGCTCCCGTCAGCGGATTGTTGACCATGACGGCCAGCGACAGACGGAGATTCGCGACCAGGGGGAACGGATGGCCAGGTGCACGCGTGATGGCTTGGGGGGAGAGGATGGGGAATATCTGCTCCTCGAACTGGCGCCGGAGATGTTCACGCTGCGGCTCCGTCAGGTCAGTCCACCGCAAAAGCCGAATGTCGAGCGCCGCGAGGGCCGGGAGGCAGGATTCGGCAAAGCAGCGAGCTTGCCGCTCGAGCAGGAGGCGGACGCGAAGCTTGACCGCGTCCAACTGTTCGGCCGACGTCAGTCCGTCTTCACCGGGCTCGGTGACGCCCGCGCCAAGCGCTTGCTTTAGCGTGCCGACCCGAACCATGAAGAACTCATCTAGGTTGCTGCTAAAAATCGAAAGGAAGCGGAGGCGCGCGAGCACGGGGACTCGAGTGTCTTCCGCCAGGCCGAGCACGCGAGCGTTGAACGCCAGCTGACTCAAATCGGCATTCAGGAAGCCCTCGGCGGGCCCTGCGGCTTCACTCACAGCGGCCACCCGCAGCCGTCGCCCGCCGGTGCGCGGATGGCGCATGGGATCGAGCACGGCCTCGGCGCGACTCACGATCGTCAGGGCAGCCAGGGTCCGCGGATCGCGCAGCCCGGGACCACCGGCGCTCGCGAGCACCTCCGCAAAACGGAGCCACTGCACCCGGCCGCTGCTGGGCACGTCCGCGGACGGAGAGCGGCGCGCCAGCCACACCTCCAACATCGGTCGGGATTCAGTTCCTGGGGCGGTTCCGAGGAAGCGCAGCTGCCCGTCGGCGCTGCCGAAATGCGCGCGCAACAAGCCGCGACACGTCTCTTCTCCCCGACCGGCCGCGACCGGGAGCGTCAATCCCGTCGCATCGTTGAACAGCGCGACGTCGCCATCCTGCAGCACGATCAGCGCAACCTCGTGTCCCTCCGACGCGCCGGGAGCGAGGCGAGCCAGTGCCGAGCCCTCTATCTCGCGCAGCGCTTTCTCGGCGCGCTCCAACTTGCCTACGAGCAGGGGCCGCAGGTTGTAGCGCTCAACGAAGGCTTGCCCCAACGCAGCGAGATTTGGTCGTCCCCGGCGAATCTGAACGATCTTCAATTCCTGAAACGTCTGCGTGAGCGGGCCGCTGCGTACGGTCACGACATCGTACGCGATGTCGTATCGGCCGCGGGCCAGCAGGCGCGGTTGCGTTCGGCGCACCCGACGCTCGGTCTCGAACTGGACGCGGGACCGGAGCCGCGGAGGTTCTATCAATGCCCGCAGCCGGCGCGCGGGCTCCGACGTTCCGGCTAATGCCTTCTCACCATCGATGTCGGGAACCACCGCTTCGAATGTTTCCGCGGTACCGGCTGTCGTCGTCACTCCGACGACCCGCACGGTGAGCAGGCGGGTGTCGTCCAGGCGAACGCGGAAGCGGCAGGTGACCCCGCGCCGGTGCAGGGCGCGATCAGCCGAGTCGAAGTACACATCCCGCTGAAAGAACGGCGCCACAGGGCCGGACCGCAGTCCAAGGGGCAGCGCTTCCAGCACCAGCTGATTGAGGAGCGTCAATGTCGGAACGTCGCCCCGCCACATGACGGCCATCGCTAGAACGCGAAACCGGCGCGGGCGTACATGCGGAGTCCTTCACCGCCGTCGGCGGCCGCAACCGAAACCGTGTTGGTGGGACTCAAGAACGCCAGCGACAAACCACCACCGATCGCGGCATGCCACCGCTCCGACTGCTCGCCGCGCACAAAGACCCGTCCCGCGTCACTGAGCGCGAAGATGCCGAGCTCCCCGGGCAGCACAACGAAAAATGGCGTTACCGAGAGCCGCAGCTCCAGGTTGCCGTAGAGCGAGGCATCGCCGGCAAACCGCTGCTCTGGAAAACCGCGCACGGTGTTCCAGCCACCGAGGAAGGCTGCCTCATGAAACGGGTATGGGCCCCACACTTTCTCTCCGCCGACACGCAGTGCCACGGTCGGCTTCAAAGGGAGCCGGGCGCTGAGATACGTCGCGGCTTCCGCACGGGCGGCGCCGAATGGCTTGGTGACATCGAGCGCGGTGGGATACAATGTGCCGGCGAGCCGCAACGCGACGCCGCGGGTCGCCGTTTGCGGGCGGTCACGCGTGTCGAACCTCAGGTCCGCCACGACGCCGAGCTGAGCAAAATCGGGAACGCCGTAGGGTGGTGTCGCCTGCACGAGCGACGGCTGCTCCAGGTCGGTGTGCGCGTACTTGAAAACCGGGCCTACGAACAAGGAGGCGGGTCCCCCGCCCTGGAGTCCTACCAGCGGTGCGACGATGTATTGCTGTTGCCGCACCTTGTAGAAGTCCTTCGCCCCGGTTTCGGCGGTCTCGTTTCCGAAGCCATAGAAGTGAATGATGTCGATTCCCGAGGCGCGTGCGCGCAACGACAGGTCGGCACCACCCAGGGCGCCCCGCGAGTCGCTTTCAAACTCGACCCGGAATGCCTGAGCGACGGTCGCGTACCCGCCGCGGAGCCGGAGCCACGAGCTGTAGGGCAGCTTCCGAAAACCATAGCCGGTGCGTGTCAAGCCGCCGCCGATGAAGAGACCGAGATCGGGCGCATACCCGGACCACAGGACTGGCATCGTGTGGGATCCCCAATCGCGCGGCCGCCGCAGCGTCACCGTGTCGAGTGGCGGCGGTTCGTACGGGCGCTGGTCCACCACGGTTCCTGGTGCGCGGACGAACCGATTGGTGCCGCGGTCGTCGTAAAAGCGCGTGCGTCCCTGCCGTGAAGAGTCGGCCAGCTCGTCGTCATTCGCTCCGCCGACGACGCGAAGTAGCGGTCCGGTCCCTCTGGCCGCCGAGTCGCGCACGATGAGCTTGTCGTCGCCGCCGTGCAGGTAGAGGCGAACCTCCTTGGTTTCCGCGCGTTGGAACGTGCGCCGGTAGTAGGGCTTGCGTGCCCCGGCGGTCGCACGCGCGCCCGTCAGGCGCACGGTCATCCGCCCGTCGCCGTGACGGGTTACCTCCGCGAAATCGTTCTGGTCGGTTCCGTGCACCTCCACGACTTCGGCGAGCAGCTCGTAGTAGCGCGACGTCATTTCGGGCAGGCGGTCGCGCCGAAGCTGCAGCGCGTGTCGGAGGGTTGCTCCGCTGCGATCGTAGTAGGCAACAGGCAAATTGTGAACCGCGGCGTCGATCACGGAGTCGGTCAGTCGTGTCCGCAAGACTGCGGCGACGGAATCCCACGTCGCCCGCTCCAGACCAGCGAGCAGGCGGCGGTCCAGCCCCTGCCCGGTGAATGTCAGCCGCCACAGGTTGGGGTACTCGTCGTCGAATCCGATCAGCTGCGGCTGATAAAAGCCCGCAAGCCAGATGAGAAACCCATCCAGCCGCGCGAATGCCTGGTCGCGGTCGCGTGGGATGGGTCGCCACCAATGGATTGAACCCGAGTCGAAACGCGCCCAGCGCCACTGATCCTGGTGGCGATCCCAGTCGCCGATAAACACATCCATCAGACGCGCCGCGAGGAAGACGCGGGCGTCGATCCGGTCGTCCGCATCGTCCTCGAGCTTCGCAAACAGCTCCCTGGTGTCGGCAAGCTCTTTGGCGCCCGCAAAACCGACATCGTTGTCCGGGGGCTCGGTCGGCCGCTCTTCGATCATGCCGAGCATTCCCGGCCGCACGCACTCGTAGGGGCGCAGGCGTGGATCGTCGGGCAGGACCGCGATTTGTGGCGAGGCCTGTAACACCCCCGCGGCATCGAGCAGCGGTGCGACGACGAGGGGCGAGCCGGGATGAGCCGAGCTGATCTGATCCTGAATGAGCTGGCGCGCGAACGTGCGGCGGAGTTCTGGCGGCAGCGCCAGCGTCGGGTCCTTGTCCACCGAGCGGAACACATACTGACGCCCGTCCGCACCGAGCAGGCGCAGGGACTTTGTCTGGCGTCGGCCGCCGCAGCGGTTCGGCGTCAGTCCGCCGGCGAAGCGCGACAGATCGATGACCGGGACCTCGATCGGCGTAGCCCAGAGATCCCGATAGTGCGCGCCGAGCAGCAGCCGATGAAACCAGCCGGCGCGATAGTGGGCCCCCGCGGTAACGGTGTCCATCCTGGTTGCAGGCAGCGCTTGTTGCGCCGGAGCGGCCGAGGAGAGTGTCACGAATGCGAGCACCCCCAGGCTTGCGATTTGCGCGACGATCATTGCAGCCACAAGCTGAACTCCTCGGTACCGCGACCCGCTTCATCGACCACCGTCACGCCAAGGCGTACGCGCCGATCTCGTAGTACGTCGAGTCGCATGAATCCGCTCGCCCGGCGCGCATAGCGTGTGCTGTCGAGCGCGACCACCCGAGCCCCGTGACCATAAATGCCGGCGCCGCTCACGAGGAGGAAGCGCGCATTCGTTCCACCGATCACCTGCAACGCGTGGTCGTGCCCGGCAGCGTAAACCAGGGCGCGAATCTGGAGCAACGCGGTGTCGAGGGCGGCCACCATCCGGTGGTACGCCCCACTCGAGGCATCCTGACTGGAGACTCCATTCATACGCGCGACGGGGTAGATCGATCCGATCACCGGCAACGGGAGCCACGCCCACGATTTCCACGCGCGCAGCGGAAACAGGTGTGCTTGCCACCCGAAATGGCCGCCGTGTGGCCCGCCCGAGCGAAGTGGATGATGAGCCACCACGATGACCACGCGTCCGGAAGCATTCTGGCCGGCCTTCTGGAGCGCTGCCACGACGTCATCGGGAGACTCGGCGGGACATGCCGCGCTGGGATCGTTCCGCTGCAGCCACCACTGGCTGTCGATCGCGATCAGCCGCACGCTCGTGCCGATGTCCACGATCGCGGGGCCGGGGCAACCGCCGCCCGGCAGCAGCGCGGCTTGCGCGTTCGCGGCCGTGATAAACGCTTCCGCGCGCAGGACCGCGGCACGCCCGCCGCTGCTGCCCCCGGACCAATCGTGGTTGCCGGCAACGAAGAAGCCTCGAGCGCCAGTCAGCTGGATCACGCGCAGCTGCTCAGTCAAGCGGCGCTCTGCCTCGCGACGATCGCCCGAGCTCGACTCCGGCATTCCGTCCGGATAGATGTTGTCGCCCAAAAAAACGACGGCAGGCGACGGCGCGAGGGCGACTTGCGATCGCAGAGCGGTCAGGACTGGCTCGCCCGAAGGTGCGGCCGCAGGTGCGCCTGCGTCTCCGATCAGAAACAGCGTGACATCGACTGCGCCAGCGGGAGCGGATGCGGCGGGGGCGGGAATCGCCGGCCGGTAGGTGGATGCGCAAGCCTGCAGCGCGAGGCCGAGGCACATCCCCCATCGCGTGATGAGGCTCATTCGATCTCTCGCTGCTCCAGCCCTCGCAGTGAGCGGAACTCGGCGTTTACGACGGCCGGCAGGCCGCGACTCCGGATCTCATCCACCAGCGCCGCCACGCGGGCGTCATCCTTCACGCGAACGAGATACTCGAGCGTTTGCATGCCGCTGGCGGTGGGAACGACGCTCGCGAGTTTCCACCGCTCGGTGCGCTCGTCCAGGACCGTTTCGGTGACGCGCTGGGCGGGGTTCAGCTGGCTGGCCTGCACCAGCAACGCGCCGTTGAACCGTTTCCTGCGCTTTTCTTCCGCGGCCGCCTCGACGTACGGACTCAGCCGCGCCGCGCGCTCGTCGCCGAGACGGTCGGCGTACACGTTCCCGACGTTGAATCGCCACAACAGCAGCACGCCGATGTTGAACATGGCCGACATCACCGCCGCCACCGTCAGTGCGTTCACCCCGGCTGCGACGCCGACGGCGAGGGCGAGAAAGACGTAGACGGTGTCCTTCGTGTCCTTTAGGGTGTTGCGAAACCGAACGGCGGCGACAATCGCGGCGAGCGCGAACGCGAGCGCCAGGCTATTGCGCACCAGGATGACCGTTCCCGCGACGGTCATCGGCAACATGATCACGGTATGGACGACGGACTGGTCGTAGCCGCCGCGCCGCTTGGTGAACATGTAGACCCAGGCGACCGGGACGGCCAGCGAGATCGCCATGACGATGACGATGGCCGTCACCACCCCCCACTCGGCCTGGGTGAGTGACGGCCCCACGCCTGTGTCGTTGAGGGATCGTCCAGTGGGAAGCCCGCGGAACCGATCGAGCAGCTCGGGAACGGCAGGAACCAGCCAGACGATCAGCCACACGGCGAGTACGAGCAGCCCGTAGTAGATCGTCAGGCGCACGAACGGATGAAGAATTGATCTCGGCCCGTTCACCGGGGAATTGTAGCTCGCGTTTGCGTCGGGCGCTAACTTGATCCGCGTGCTCGAGCCATTAGAGGTGCTGCGGGAAAGTCTCGCGCCCCGTTACGACGTCGAGCGAGAGATCGGCGTCGGCGGGATGGCGCGCGTGTATCTCGCTGTCGAACAGCACCCCAATCGGCGCGTCGCGGTCAAGGTGCTCGACCCGGAGCTCTCGACGCGCCTGTTGCGCGAGCGATTCATTCGCGAGGTGGAGGTCGCATCGAAGCTGACCCATCCGCACATCGTGCCGATCTTCGCGGCCGGTGAAGCGGGCGGTCTCTTCTACTATATCATGCCGTACATCGAGGGCGAGTCACTCCGCCATCGGCTGCGGCGCGAGCGACGACTCGCCGTCGAATCGGCGCTGCATATCGCGCTGGACGTTGGAGACGCACTCGCGTACGCGCATTCCCAGGGCATCATCCACCGCGACATCAAGCCGGAGAACATCCTGCTCTCGTCCGATCACGCCGTCGTTGCCGACTTCGGCATCGCGCGCGCGATCAGTGCCGCCGGGAATGTCTCGCTCACGCAGACGGGGCAGTCGATCGGGTCGCCGGGATACATGAGTCCGGAGCAGGCCCTCGGCCTGCCGGCCGACGCTCGGAGCGACGTGTACAGCCTCGGCTGTGTGTTGTTCGAAACGCTCGCTGGTGAGACAGCCATCAGCGCGATCAGCGAGCGGCGGGTTCACAACTGGGCGGCGCTGGAATCGAACCCGACGCTGCGTGCCGCGCCGGCGGGTGTGGTGCGCGCGATCAAGCACGCTGTGTCCACCGCGCTCGCGCCGCTGCCCGAGCAGCGGTTCCCGAGCGTGGCCGAATTCGTGTCCGCGCTGGGCGGCAGCGCGCATCGCGTGAGCACGCCGACACGCGGCGTATTCGCGGGGACTCGGAGCCGCCGCCGCATTGCGGTCGGCGCCGGCCTGGCGCTGCTCGCTATCACGAGCGCCGGGGTGTTGCTGCGCAGCCCGGCACACGCGCTCAACGAGCGTCGGGTCGCGGTTGCCGTGATCGAGAATCGCACGGGCGACCCGTCGCTCGAAAACCTCGGCTACATGGCCGCGGATTGGGTGACCCAGGGACTCTCGCAAACGGGACTCGTCGAAGTGGTGCCCTCGGTCTCGGTCATGAGCAACATGCCCGGCCACGATCAGGCCGATCGACGCGGGATCGACGTGATCCGCGCCCTCGGGCGGAGCACGGGGGCAGGCACGATCGTTTCCGGTGGCTACTACCGGTCGGGCGACAGCGTGCAGTTCCAGGTGCAGATCAGCGCGGCGGGAGATGGGAAGGTTCTGCGAGCCCTTCCGCCGATCACCGCTCCGCTCTCGCAGCCGCTGATCGCGGTGGAAACGCTGCGGCAGCGCGTGATGACGGCGCTCGCGACGCTGTTCGATTCGCGGCTCAATCGCTGGGCCGCGACAGCGACTCAACCTCCGAACTTCCAGGCCTACCAGGAGTTCATCGCGGGCCTTGACCGATTCGCGGAGTTCGACCCGCACGGGGCGATCGCGCATTTCGAGCGCTCGGCCGCGGTGGATACGGCGTTCAAGCTGCCGCTCGTCTTTGCCGCGAATTTGTACATGAACATCGGCGAGTTCGCGGTGGCAGAGTCACTCGGAAAGCTGGTGGAGCGCCGCTCGGACCGTCTCGCCCCGCTCGACCGCGCGTACCTCGGTTGGGTGCTTGCGACCTGTCGCGGCGATCCCGTCGTGGCGTATCAGTCGTCGCGCCAGATGATAGAACTCGCGCCGGGGTCGGATGCCGTGTATTTGTTCGTCGAGCGCGCGATGGCGATGAACCGGCCCCGCGAGGCGGTGAACGCCCTGCTCACGATCGACGCAGATCGGGGTTTTCTTCACGGCTGGTGGATCTACTGGGAGAATCTCGCGCAGGCTCTGCATATGCTGGGGGATTACCGCGAGGAGCTGAAGCAGGGGCGCGAGGCGATGCGGCGCTTCCCCGATAATCCGCAGGTGCTGACGTTCAACGTTCGCGCGCTCGCCGCGCTGGGACGCACCGCGGAAATTCGCAGCCTCCTCACGAAAAGTGCAAACCTTGAAATGCAGATGGACTGGACGTCGGGAGATGCGATGCTCGTCGCCGCCGATGAGCTCCGCGCGCACGGCTGGCGCGCGGCGGCCGACTCCGTGTTGGCGTTGAGCGAAGCATGGGTCGCCGCTCACCCGGCGGATTCGAGCACTGCCTCGCGGCGTTACCTGCGTGCCGTCATCGCCTTTTCTGCCGGCAGGCTCGACGAGGCCCGGCACGCGTTCGAGCAGCTGGCACGCGGTTCGTCGCCCCGTATCGAGCAGCACGGCTGGCTGAACGGGCCGCCGGAGCGGTTGGATTACATCGGTTATCTAGGTGCCGTTGCGGGGCTACAGCAGCGGCGGGATGACGCCCTCAAGGAGGACCGTGCGCTGGCCGCGATGACGCAGCGCTATCTCTACGGCCGGCACACCATGTGGCGGGCGCGCATTCACGCCGTGCTCGGCGAGCGCGAGAACGCGATCAATCTCATTCGGGAAGCGCTGCGTCAGGGATATCCGCACATGCACAGCCTGCACGAAGACGTCACGCTCGAATCGCTGCGCGACTATCCTCCGTTTCAAGAGCTGCTCAAGCCGAAGGGCTAGCTTCGATCTGCATGATCTCCATTGCCCTCGTCACTCAATTCCGGAATACGGTGAAGCCGCTGCGGGTGTCTGCGGCGATCCCCGAGAGGTGATCGAGCATTGAGCGGCATTCGCCACATTCCATCGGCGCGCCCGATCGATCGTACCAGAGCCGACGAACGGCCGTCGGGGATCTGGCGCTACTCGTCCCACCTCGCGCTCGTGCTGGGGGGCGGCGGCGCGCGGGGTGCGTACCAGGTCGGCGTTCTGGCGGGACTCGCGGAGCGCCTCCCGGGGCTCGCCTTCCCGATCATCTCAGGAACGTCGGTGGGCGCGATCAACGCGATCTATCTCGCGGCGCACCTGGGTGCGCTCGACGAGAATGTCGCCGGCCTGCGCCAAGCGTGGGCAACGCTCACAAGTGAGGGCGTTTATCAAGTACGGCTCTTCAGCCTAATCACCTCTCTCGCCCGCATGGGAGTAAAAGGGGCGATGGGCATGAGAGGGGGACCCGGGGGTGTGCGTGGGTTGGCGGACACCAAGCCCCTCCGCGAGTTCCTGAGTAGCAGCGCCGATCTGCGCGGCATCACGGCCAACATCACGAATCAACGCTTGCGGGCGGTGGCGATCAACGCGACGTCGTACACGACAGGTCGCGCGGTCTCGTTCGTACAGGCGGCCGCCGAGATTCCGATGTGGGAGCGCGTGCAGCGCCTGGCAGTGCGAACCCAGCTCACATTCGACCACGTGATGGCGTCCGCGGCCCTGCCGTTGGTGTTTCCCGCCGTGCGCATCGGGGACGAGTTCTACGGCGACGGAAGCGTGCGGCAAATGGCGCCGCTCGCGCCCGCGCTCCATCTCGGCGCGCGGGCAGTCTTCGCCATCGGATTGCGCAATGCCCGGACTCCGCGCGCGATCGCGCGCGAAACGGAATACCCTACCGCAGCGGAAGCAGTCGGTTTGCTGTTCGATGCCATCTTCCTCGACGCCCTCGAGGCCGACGCGGAGCGGTTGGACCGGATCAATAACATCCTCGCTGCGTTTCCCGAAGGCCACCCCGTCCCCGACGGCCTGCGACCGGTCGAGCTCCTGCTGGTTCATCCCACGCGCGACCTGAGCACGCTGGCTGCGGGACAGACACACCTGTTGCCTGCGAATGTGCGGCGTGCGATTCGCGCGATTGGCGGCCAGCGAGCGGCGGCAGCGGAAATGCTCGGCTTCGTGCTGTTCCATCCCGCGCACACGTCGCGGCTGATTGAGGCAGGATACGAGGACGTCGGCGCGCAATGGCCCGTCATCGAAAAATTCTTTGCAAAGCTGGAGCGCGGCACGGACAAGACGGTCGTCTAGCTGGAGCCGAAAGGGTCGCTAGCGCGCCAGATCAGCGACGCGCCGGCGCCAGAGCCTATCGAGTTGAGTCTCAGAAACGTTGAGAATGCGCGCGGCGGCGCCGAGCACCTGCCGCGGTTCACGGTCAGCCCCCGCTAGTTCCCGAATGGCCGCAAGCCCGCCAGCGTCGTAGACCATCTTGCAGAGGACAGCGAGACCATCGTACCCAACGTCGAGCGTACCCGTTCGGGAAGGCGGGTCAGTGAGTATGCTCGCGAGCGTCAAATCAGCGTGGGTAGTGAGATATCCGTTGAGCGCTGGCATGAGCTGCATGAAGGTCAGACCCGCTGAGCCACCAGTCCACGTCATCAATCCTTCCTGAACCAGGCCGGCTGGCCTGAATGGAGCGAGCAAAGGCCCAATCACGACGTGCGCGAGCTCGTGCCGATATTCCTCGCCGTTACTTGATGATCCGACGAAGACCAGGCGATTGATCGTGTCGCTCCTACCTCCGACCGTATCTGCTCCGAGAGGAAAAAACTCGAGCCCGGCGGCGCTCAAGGTCTGGATGAGATCATCGGTGAAGTAGTACCCGATGCTCGCCGGCGGCGATACCTCGAAGGCAGCAGCAAGAGAGTCAACAAACGCGGACGTTGCCATGGCGCGATCACGTGCAAAGCGGTGAGTCGCGGGAAATACGAATTGCACACGCCCGATCTTTTCGTGGTTCCAGTCCCTGGTGAGACGAGGGAGAGCGTTGGCAAGCACCCAGCGTCCCTGTTCCCGTGTTGCGTAGACGCGATACAGCGCCAGCGGGTAAACGTCCTTCACAGAATCCGACACGGTGGCGACAAGCGTGCGGATCATGTAGGTGCTGTCGAGGCCGACCGCAGGAGCAAGGTGAACGACGGTGAATCGTGAGAATCCTTGATAGACAAATCCGCACAGGAGATCCACCGCGGGCCACTGTGCCCGCTCACTCGCCGCCCACAGGGGACTCTGTTGCGCACATCCCGGCCCACTCGAGAGGTAGTTGCGCCACAGCGCGAAGATCTCGCGACTTGTGCCGAGCGTATCGACTCCGAATCCGACAGTCACGCGGACAGACTGGTTGGGGAGTTGAGACAGCAGTGCGGCGAAAGGAGTGAACGCGGCGACAACGACGGACAAGACAAGCGACGGACGCATCATGCCCTATAAGCGCTGCTTCTTAAGGTGGCCGAATCCGGAGTCGTCTCCGAGAATCTGCTCATCCAGCCACGCGTCGATGATGCTCCTGCGAAAACGCCACTCCTTGCCGAGTTTGACGGCAGGGATCCGCTTCTCCTGTGCCCAGCGATAGATCGTCTGAGGAGTGAGCCGCAGGTAGGCCGCCACGTCCTCGATGGTGAGGATCTCGTTGTCGGGGCGCCCGTCGCGCGTCATGGGCGACGGGAGCGGGTGGTGTCGGCCGCCGTGTCGAAGGGGAGTCGCTGATACTGCGGCGGCGGCGCGGCCGGCGTCCCAGGGGCGGCCTGGCGCTGGTCGCCCGCAAGCAGCTGCTTCGTGGCGTAGAGGATCGCCGTGTAAAAGTTGCCCTGGTAGCTCCCGATGATGCGAAATGGCTCGCTGCGGTCGCCGAGGAAGGGACGAAGGTTCCACGCCAGCTGAATCCCAACGAAGGCGAACAACACACCCCACACCCGCATGATCGTGAGCGCTTTTCTCGGGTACACGCCACGCTTCTCGCAGACCAGGCTCAAGCCTTCATGAAGTGCGTAAAGTCCGAACAGCCCTGCGACGCCCGCGATCGCGATGTTCAGCAAGTGCTGGAAGTAGTAGTTCGACCCGGTGACCAGAAAGAAGAGCGTGATCGGCACGAGCGCGGCGAGCAGCACGGACGTGAGCGCGAGGGAACCGAACACCAGTACGGTGACCTGTAGCAGGCGCAAGCGAGAGCCGACGAGCACCTGCACGACGAAGAACGCCGGGAAGCAAATGAGGAATGTTGCGAAGAAGAGGAATGGCAGTTTGATTGCCGAGGACAGTGCTTGCGCCGGCCCGGAATAGGCGCCCGCGACGAGGCCGAAGAAGGCAGAGAGCCCGACGATGGTGACGACGGCGTATCGCAGCTTGGCGGGGAGGGCGACGCTGTCGACGACCTCCTCGAAGAAGCGCTCGCGATCGCTCAGGAGCGCCGTGAGAAACTCCCGGTAGGTGGCGATCGGCTGGGGATGCTCGGCCATTGTGGGAGCCCCTTGGTCTGCTGTTTTGTATACTTTGACACTGTTTGAACATGTTTGCAACGGTGTAGTGCGGACTCGCTTTCGGTAAATCTTCGCCATAGGTTGCGTCAATATGTCCCTCGCCGGTTTCCATCCTGTCGTCCAGCGCTGGTTTGGTGGTCGCTTTCCCGAGGCCACCGAGCCGCAGCAGCGGGCGTGGCCCGTCATCCAGAACGGCGGCGACGTCCTGATCGCTGCCCCGACGGGCTCCGGTAAGACATTCGCGGCATTTCTCTCTGCTATCGATGGGCTGGTGCGCCAAGGGCTCGAAGGGACGCTCAAGGACGAAATCCAGGTCGTGTACGTCTCGCCTCTCAAAGCGCTTTCAAATGACGTTCAGAAGAACCTGTCTGAGCCACTGGCCGAGATCCGTGACCGGATGCGAGCGGAGGGGCTGCCCGATGTCGAGGTACGGACTCTCCTTCGTACGGGCGACACGCCGCAATCCGAGCGGCAGGCGATGCTCAAACAGCCGCCGCACATCCTCGTCACCACGCCGGAATCGCTCTACCTGATTCTCACATCCGAGCGCGCCCGCGAGATGTTGCGCACCGTCCGGACGGTGATCGTCGATGAGATCCATGCGGTCGCGCGAGACAAACGGGGCAGCCATCTGTCGCTGTCGCTCGCGCGGCTCGATGCGCTCATCGGCAAACGGCCCCAACGAATCGGGCTCTCTGCCACGCAGCGGCCGATCGAGGAAATCGCGCAATTCCTTGTCGGGACGGGCCAGCCGCTGCCGACGATTGTGGACGCGGGTCACATCCGCGCAATGGACCTCGCCCTGGAGATCCCTTCGTCGCCGCTCGAGGCGGTGATGTCGGCGGAGGTCTGGGAAGAGCTCAACACCCGTATCGCCGAGCTGATCACGCACCATCGCACCACGCTCGTCTTTGTCAACACGCGGCGCCTGACCGAGCGGCTCGCGGCGCAGCTCTCGGAGCGGGTTGGCGCCGAATACGTCACCAGCCACCACGGCAGCCTGTCGCGGGAAAAGCGCTTCGAGGCTGAAGAGCGTCTCAAGAAGGGTGAGCTGAAGGCCCTCGTGGCCACGGCGTCGCTCGAGCTCGGAATCGACATCGGGAGCGTCGATCTCGTCATTCAGGTCGGCTCGACACGATCGATCGCCACGTTGTTGCAGCGCGTTGGCCGAGCCGGGCATCGCCTGGGCGCGATTCCCAAAGGCCGCCTGTTCCCGCTGTCGCGCGATGAACTGATCGAGTGCGCCGCCATGTTCCGGGCGACCCGTGAAGGTCGACTGGATCGGCTGATCATTCCCAACAAGCCGCTCGACATCCTGGCGCAGCAGATCGTCGCGGCCACGGCGGGTGAGGAGTGGGATGAAGCGGCCCTCTACGATTGCATGCGGTCCGCGTACCCCTATCGCGATCTCACGCGCAAAGAGTTCGATGACGTCATTCAGATGCTGGCTGATGGGTTCACGACGCGACGCGGCCGGCGCAGCGCGCACGTTCATTACGACGGCATCAACAAGCGGGTCAAGGGACGTCGCGGCGCGCGGATTGCCGCCATTACCTCGGGCGGAGCGATCCCCGATCTCGGCGAC
>Ga0134079_10000164_pt1 | contig 16463 bp, 16 predicted proteins | sample 15_taG_2_FD_119770 | JGI IMG/M metagenome (GOLD analysis project Ga0134079, IMG submission 119770) | Grasslands soil microbial communities from the Angelo Coastal Reserve, California, USA - 15_D_Rain_40cm_2_09182015 | ecosystem: Environmental > Terrestrial > Soil > Grasslands ...
GCGATCAACACGAGCCACAGCGCGATCTCGCGCTGGCGCGCGAGTCCTCCCAGGCGCTGGCCCGCGGCCGCCGCCTTCTCCGATTGCCGCGCGGACAGCTCGCGGGCCAGCCGATTCAGCTCGCTCACGGGAGCGCGGACCGCGCCCGAGAGCGCTTGCGCCTCGCTTGTCCGGCCGAGATCGAGCAGCGCATGGGCCAGTGCGTAATCGACATGGATGGTCGACTGCACTTGTTTGATGCGGCTGACCGTGATCCGATCGGCCTCGGACAGGCCCGGCAAGGCGTCCAGCTGTTTCTGGTACTTGAACGCTTGATCGACCGCGGTTTGGAACTCCTCGCGCGCGCCGCGCCCACCGCGCTGCGTCACATACTGCTCGCCCAGGCGGATTTCATCGAACACCGCCGTAACGAGACCGCTCCCGACTTCGCTCGACGAGCGCAGGCTCTCGATCTCCGTTTCCAGCGAGCGCCGCAGTGTGCCGAGCGAGGTCACCCCGACCACCGCCGCGACCACGAGGCCGGCGAGCAGCCCGGACAGACCGAGGATGATGCGCCAACGGATGGTCATCACTGAGGCTCTGGCGCCAGCTTTCCCGCGTGCACCACGCCGATGACGACCGGTTTCGCCGGCACGTCACCGCGAGCGTCAAACGCGATCGAGCCGGTCACGCCTTCAAACGCCGGGAGGCTTCCCCCAATACGCGCCAGTCGGTCGCGAATGGCACGCCGATCGGCTCCGGTTTCGGTCAGCACGCCCGCGAGTAATTGAACGATGTCGTAAGCGGCGGCCCCGCGATGATCGGGGCGCTCGCCGGGATAAGCATGCGCGTAGGCGGCAACAAACTGGGCATTGCGGTCGCCCGATTGATCGACGAGATACGCGACCGACATCCTGAGCCCCTCAGCGAGCGGGCCCGCGGTCTCGATGCCGCTCAGGGCGTCGCCACCCAGCGGAGCCCAATGCACGCCGATTCGCGCCATCTCGCTCAGCGCCAGCTCCGCCCCGCCTCGGTCGGTGGCGAGCATGATCGCGTCCACGCCACCCTGCTGCCTCATGCGGGACAGGTAAGGCTCGACGCTCGGCGTGGTAGCAAGCATCGGATCTTCTTCCACGATTTCCCCGGCCCCCCCGGCCCCCCCGGCCCCCGCCAGTCTCTTGAATTCGGCGGCGAAACTGGCCCGCAGACCGCGCCCATAGTCGTCGTCCAGATAGATGACGCCCACTCTGCGGGCTCTCAGCACCTGCCGGGCGTAGCGGGCGAGCTGGATCCCGTGATTCAGGTCGCTCGGGCAGACGCGGAACATGTATGGGTTGACTCCCGAGAGATCGGGACTCGAAGCGGAGGGCGATATCATGGTCACCGGGCGCCGAGCCTCTCCATACACACGGCCGGCGGCCAGGGATGCGCTGGAAGTGAGATGACCAATCACTCCGACGACTGCCGGGTCCTGTGCAAGCTGTTGCGCGATGCGAATGGCCACCTCGGGTCGCCCGCTGTCATCCAACACACGGAGCGCGAGTTCCCGGCCTCGAATCCCGCCCCGGGCGTTGACTTCCTTCACCGCCAGCTCGGCGGCATGACGCATCGAAACCCCACGGGGCTGTGAAAAGGGGCCGGCCAACCCGAGAACAATGGGGCTCTTGTCAGCGCGTCCACAGGCCGTGAGTACCAACGCCGCGGCGACGAGCCTGCGCAAAACTGTCCTCCTGGTGTGGAGAGGAAGAGTGCGGGCAAGGTTAAGGTTGCCCATGGGATAGCGCAATATCCACGCGCTTTCCACATTTCAGCATGAGTGTGATTCAGCGTTTGTGTGGATTCACCGCGGCACTCGAGCGTCTGCTCTCCGCGCGGGACGCCACCGAGCTGGACACTCTGTGGGAAGAGTTGAATCTCGGGCAATTGGGCTGGGAGGCGCTCGCGTTGGCGCGGCGCGCCAACACCGAGAAGCTCGAACCCGCGCTCGCGGAGCTGGACCGGCGGCTGCTCGCCGTCCTGGAACGATGCCGCGCGTTCCTCGATCCGCACATCGTCACCTTCCGTGTTCCCGAGCTGGAACGCTGGCAGCATGCCGCCGCCGCTGCGCTCGTCGGCGCGCGTTGGGGGGTTGCGGGACTGCGAACCGTCATCGCTGACATCCAGGCCCCAGTGGGCCGGCGCTACTTCGCGTTCCTGGCACTTGCCGAGCGACATCCCAAGGAAGCGTGGCCGTTGTTCGCCCGCTATCTGCAGACGCCGGGCGCCCACCACGCGTTCGTCGCGGCGGCGGTTGAAGCCGCTCGCTACTACCCGGGGCAGGCGCCGTACGTGATTGCGCTGTTCCAGCGGATTCGCGGGGACGAGATGCTACGCCGCTTTCTCGCCCCGAAGATCCTCGAGTCGCTGTACGTCTTGGGCGATCCGGCCGCTCTTCCTCTATATGAGGAGCTGCTCGTCGCCGGCCACACCGATCGAGATCTGGGAAGGTGCGAGGTCACGCGCGCGCTGGTGGGAGTTCGTAAACTCACCGGCCGGGTAGCCGCGAGCAGCAAATTCCCCGATCCAGAAGAGCCTGGGGTGATTCGGGCACTCGATGAGGCCCAGCGGATCTTCGAGGAGGAGAAAGACCAGCTTCAGCCGGTCGTGGTTATCTGACGAAGGCGGCCATCTTCTCGCGGTAGGCTTTTGCCCCCATGTCGTACGTGTCGTTATGTCCTGCTCCCTCGATCATCACGAATTCCACCGGGCCACCGGCCGCCGCGGCCAGCTCCTTTCCCATTCCCATGGGCACGAGCTTGTCCGCGGTGCCGTGGAAGATGAGCGTGCGGCAGCGGATGTTCTCGATCCTGCCCAGGTTATCCAACCGCAATCGCACCAGCGCTTTGGGAAAGATGGCGTAGTGCCGCGCTGCCATCGCGCGCGCGCTGGTGAAGGGTGATTCGAGGATCATGCCCGCCACTTCGTGCGTCGCCGCGACATGCGTTGCGGCGGCGCTGCCCAGGGAGCGCCCGTACACGTAGATGCGATGGGGGTCGACCTCCGCTCGCCGTGTGAGCTCCCGATAGCCGACGTCTGCCGCTTCATAGAGTCCGGCTTCTGTCGTGCGGCCGCCGCTCCCACCGTAGCCGGGATAATCGAGCACCAGCAGCGCCGCGGTGGGCGGACGGAAGTCGCGGATGATCGGCCAAATAGCTGCGATTGTTTCGCCGTTGCCGTAAAACCAGAGCAGTGCGGGAAAAGGCGGGGCACGGCGGGAGGCGGCGGATTGAGGCGCGGGCGCCGGCGACACGTACCAGCCAACCAGGTTCGTCCCATCCTGCATCTTCAACTCGATGCGTTCACCGTAACCGAGTGTCTGTACCGGATCCGGTACCGGTGCTTTCGGGGCGGGGAACGTGATCCGCTCCTGCATCGTCCACAGCACGAGCAGGATGACGAGATAGGTGCCGGCCACGGCCAGAACGATTCCCATTAATTTGTGAGCCAATGGACCCACAGCTCGTCTCCCGCGCTCGAGGCGCGTTGCTGGGCCTGGTTGCCGGCAATCAGCTGGGTGTCCCGACGGAGGGCATGGGATCGGAGGCGATCCGGAAGGCCTTCCCGAATGGCCTGCACGACCTCGCACCCCCACCCAAGAACTCTCTCTACGATGATGACGCGGCAATGGCGCTGCTGCTCGGCGAGTCGCTGCTCGCGGCGAAGGGGTTTGACGCGACCGACGTGGCGCACCGCTGGGTGAAATGGATGAAGGTCGACGGTCGGGGCATCGGCTGGACGACCAAACGCGCGCTCACCCTGATCGATCGCGGGAAAGAGCCGTTCGAGGCCGGTCGCCTGGCGCATCAGGAGAGTCCGGGCCGTTCGGCGGGGAACGGGAGCGTCATGCGGTGCGTCCCGGTTGCACTGCGCTACCACGACGATGTCGATCGGCTGATTCGGGTCTCGACGCAGCAGGCGGCGATCACCCATGCCGACGAGCGGTGCACGTGGGCGGCGGCGGCGGTAAACCTCGCCGCGCGGGAGCTGCTGCACGGCAACATCTATTTCATCGAGGAAGTCCTGCACCGGATCGGCGATCGTGCGCCCCGCGTGCTGCGCGACGCCATCCATCGCGTGCCGCGGGAGGGGGAAAGCGACCTTCCGATCACGCGGGCGGGCGAGACGGGATACGTCGTTCACTGTGTTGAAATCGCGTTCTGGTTCGTCGCGCACGATCGCACGCTCGAAGAATCGCTCATCCACCTGGCACAGGCGGGTGGGGACACCGACACCAATGCGGCCGTCGCAGGTGCGCTGCTCGGCGCGCGTCATGGAGAGACGGCGCTGCCGCCTCGCTGGATGGATCAGCTTGTCGGAGCTCAGGGAATCGGGAAGCTTGCGGAAGAACTCGTGAATGCTACAATGTGAAACGTGCGCCGGGGTCTGAGTCGTCCGGCGCACCGCTCACGGCTTACGCGGTTTCGATTTCGGCGGCGGAACGTAGCTCGCGATCCGGTTCATCACATCGAGGTCGTTGAGTGTGATCGACACCACCCGCCAATCCTGCCCCCCTCGCCAGTTGAGGCGAATAAAGCGGTGGCCATTGGTCCACTCCCACATGCTGCGCTCGCGCCGCGTGGGATTCCCCAGCTGCTTGCGCATGGCGTTCTGCCGTTGCTTGACCAGCGACACCTTGCCCGAATCGATGAACGAGATCACCGACGTCCGACCCTCGATCACATTGGCGCTGAGATAGAACGCGGCGCTGTCGGAGGGATCGCGAACGCGTACGCCGCAGTCCATCACCTGAGCGGTGCTCTTCATCGTTTGGCAGCCGAGAATCTCCTTGGGTCTTGCCATCGCTCGCGCCTTGGTGGCGAAATCGCGGTACGGCATCCCAGGCGCAAAGCCGCGATAGCTAAACGCCTCAACGGCAGGCTTCGCGGTGGCGGAAGGCGCCGCACCCGGTGCGGGGGCCGGCGGTGGGGGCGGAGGCGCACCGGGGGCTGCCTGGACCACTAGCAGAAGAAGGAGTAGTGGGGTCATTCGCCAATATATGAAAAGCAAACGGGCCCGGTGTGACCCGGGCCCGTTTCCCTGAGGGGAGCGCTCAGACCTTCCGAACGTTCTGCGCCTGCAGACCTTTTGGACCCTGAGCGACGTCGAACTCCACGTTGTCGCCCTCGGCGAGGCTGCGGAAGCCCTCAGCCTGGATCGCTGTGAAGTGGACGAACACGTCCGGACCCGACTCCTGCGCGATAAAGCCAAAGCCCTTCGCGTCGTTAAACCACTTCACCTTACCCTTAGCCATACTGTTCTAACCTCTGCACAATGGGGCACTGCCCCGGACTGGAACGACCCACGCCACCGCGGCATTGGGCGGGCTCAAAGCAAAAATCCGCGAGACATATGGTCCTCGCGGAAGCGCAGACAGCCAGTGACGGTGCCACGTATGCTTGAACCGCGGGCAAAAGTATGGAACCCGCAGGGGCCTGTCAATCAGGCCTGCCGATAAGTCTTACAGGCAGCATAGCGACAGTATCACAGCACCAGTCAACCATGCAGCCCGCAGATAGATTCCGGGCCCACCTCGATATGAGGAAAACGATGCGCCTTATCCACGCGCTGCTGGCGGCCTGCTGGGCAGGCGCTCCGCTCACCGCGCAGACCAACACCGAACGAATCGCCAATGACCACTACACCCGGTCGCATGACTACGACCTGATCCACCAGCGGATCGAGGTTTCGAACTTCGATTGGGATTCGACCTCGTTAGACGGGCGAGTGACGACTACGCTCGTCGCGCGCCGGCCAGGCCTCGATTCCGTGATTCTGGACGCGGGTGCCAAACTCCAGATTCGCACGGTCACGGCGGGGGGCGGGGGGGGCGGGGGGGGCGGGGGGGGCGGGGGCAACCTTCGTACGGCTCGTCACGGTGACACATTGGTCGTGTTCTTGCCGAAGGCGATCGGCTTCGGCGATACGGCACGATTCAGGGTCACCTACCATGGCGTTGTCACGAACGGCGGCGGCCTAACGTTCATCAATCCGGAGGGCCGTGCCCACCGTCCTCGCCAAGTCTGGAGCCAGGGAGAGGACGACAACAATCATCTGTGGTTTCCCACCTATGACTTTCCCAACGACAAGATGACATGGGAAGTCGTGGCGACTGTCCCCAAGGGGATGACCTGTGTCTCCAACGGCCGGCTGGTCTCCGACGTCACTGCCAAGGATGGGTCACGCACTCTCGACTGGCTGCAGGACAAGCCGAGCGCAACCTATCTCGTCTCGATCATCGTCGCGCCGCTCGCCAGGATTCACGACACGTGGCGCACCACACCCGTCGACTACTACGTCTACCATGAGGACTCGGCCCTAGCGCGCCCATTGTTCAAGCCGACGCCGGACATGATCGACACGTATTCACGCCTCACGGGTGTCAACTATCCCTGGGCCAAGTACGCGCAGACGACGGTCGCCGACTTCTTTGGCGGAATGGAAAACGTCAGCGCCACAACCCTCGTCGATTGGCTCCCGCGAGCGCGCGACTACCAGGACAGGCCGTGGTACCAGTGGATCCTCATTCCCCACGAGCTCGCACACCAGTGGTTCGGCGACTACGTCACGACCGAGAACTGGGCCAACATGTGGCTCAATGAGGGGTTCGCTGAGTTCATGCCCGGGCAATACTGGGCCCGCAGACTGGGCGGCCGGGCGGAAGAAGACTATTACCTCGACGAGTACAACCAATTCACGCAGATCGACCACGATCGACGTATGCCGCTGGCGGCACTCGCCACCAACAACATCTATCCCAAGGGCGCGCTCGTCCTCCAGATGCTGAAGCAGTACCTCGGCGAGCAACGCTTCTGGGCGTCGGTCAACCGTTATCTGGTTGATCATGCCCTCGACAACGCGACCACCGACGACCTCCGCCAGGCGGTGCTCGACGCGACGGGCGAGAACCTCGATTGGTTTTGGGATCAGTGGATCTATCAGGCGGGCTATCCGGAGTTCTCGGTTGCGGCGCGATACGACTCGAGCACGTCCACTGTAACGCTCGTCGCCCAGCAGGTGCAGCAGGATTCCTCCAAGGCAGACAGCAGCGGCGTACGCTACACGACGCCTGCAGTGTTTCGCATGCCGGTGACGATACGCGTTGGCACGGCGGCTGGGGACGTGACTGCACGCGCCCAGTTAACGCGACGACAGGACACGATCGTGGTTCGGGATGTGAAAACCGCCCCCACCATGGTGGTTTTCGATGACGGGAACGCGATCCTCAAGCAGCTGAGCTTCGAGCAACCCACAACCTGGCTCGCAACGCAGCTCCAGCGTGATCCGAACCTGTGGAATCGACACTGGGTCATCGCACAGCTGAGCCAGCGTCCCGGGGACGCGGCGGCGGGTGCGGCACTCGCCCAGGCGGCGACCAGCGCCGACTACTTCCTCGTGCGCGCCGCGGCAATCGGAGCACTCGCGACCTTCCCACAGGCAGTGGCGCTGGCGCCGCTCGAGGCGGCGACCACGGATACCTCGGCGCAAGTCCGCGCCGCCGCGATCGAGGCACTCGGCGGCCTGGGCGGTTCACAGGCCGCCGCACTCGCCCGCCGAGCCTGGACCAGCGATTCGAGCGACGTCGTCCGGGCGGCGGCGGTGACGGCCATGGCCCTCACCGATACCGCCAATCGACGGGCCATCGTGCTGCAGGCGCTAGCGAGGCCCGCGTACCGCGACGCGATCCAGATCGCCGCCTACCGCATGATCGCGGCGAGTGGGGACACGGCATTGATCGACTCGGTTGAGGCACGCGCCGGACAGGATCGTTTCGCGTTGCATGTCCTCGCGGCACTTGGCGCCCGTGGCAGTAGTCGCGCCCTTGATCTGCTGGTGAAGCATCTGGACGACGACCGGAGCTACGTGCGGCGATGGGCGCTGGAGGCGTTCCGCTTCTCGCTGCCGCGGGCCATGGGTCAGCCACGACTTCAGTCTGTCGGTTCGGGACTCAAATTCCCCGATACGCGCCAAGCCGTCGCGGACCTGCTGCGGCAATGGCAGGCGGGCAGCAACTAAACTATTGTAGCCGCGCCTTACTGGTCTACTGTTGGCTGACTGTCTTGGTGCTGTCGGGCTTATTCAACGCGGCTTGTGCGTTCTTGAAGGCGAGCAAGGCGTCATCGTAGGCGGCCAGTTTCTTGGTCAAGCCGGTCGTCACCGTGGGATCCCGACCCGCGCCCTTCTCACATGCCGGCAGCGCCGCGTTCAGCGAATCGAGCCGAGTCGTCAACTGCTTGGCGAGGATGCGCAACGAATCGGTATAGGCCGCCGGCGCCATCTTGGGCCGGCCGCTCAAAATGAACGAGCGGGCGCTGGTGCACAGACCCCCGAGGCGGCGGGCGGCGTGGAGGCGGGTCACCGAATCGGACTGCTGGGTGCGCGTCACGCGGTTCAATCCGTCCCGCAGTTGGGCGATGCCACGGGTTGCGGTCTTCAGCCCCTCCATATAGCGCGTCTGCTCGAGTGTCGGCGCGGTGGCTGCGGGCGGCACCGGCGACTGGGGCGGAACGGGCGGGGGAGGAGCAGGCACGGCAACAGGGATCACGGGCACGCTGTCCTTGTGCGTCGTGTCCTGCGCCCAGAGCGGGTACGCTACGGCGGTGATCACCATCACGATTCCAGCGAGCATCTCCAAACGACTCCTCTAACAGTTGAATTCCTGCTCCGTTATTATCCTCAAATGGCCGCGCCCGCAACCTCCCGCGTTATGCGGACGTTTGAAGATCGCGCCGACGCGCTCGCGCATTTCTTCTTGCGCGCCGGTGAAGCGCCGCGTCTCATCGCCTACGACGACGCGGTGGGACTGCCACTCGACCAAGCACTCGCCGCGCTCGAGTGGACCGCGCAGGTCGGCATACTCGCCGCGGAAGATCTCGTTCATGCTGCGCGTCTCGGCCCTGATTCCGCGGCGATCGTCGTCGAGCGTCGAGACGGTGATGCGCGAGTCTTCGTCTACTTCGGCCCCCGCATGGATGCACCGCCCGCCGATCCATACGAAGGTACTTTGCTGTACGATGAGCCGGGAGTCCGCTCCTACATTTTTGCACAACGCGGCCACGCAATTGCGCATTTTCTAAGAGCTACACACGGCTTGGGCGCGGCGCTGAGTCTGTTGTCACGTCGCGCACCCGAGCTGCGTCACATTCGTCGCTGGACCCAAGCACTATTTACGGAACCTGCCGTCGGACGCTCCACGCAATTGCTCGCGGGCTGGTTTGCGACGAGCGGCGCCGGCTTCCTGTTCATTCCGGCCGACACAGACGAGCCGTTTGCCTACTTTGAGGTGGCCATAGAGGGCTAAATACCCCGATGTGGGAACGTGGGGACTGTGGATTCACAACTCCACATGATGTGGACGAAGGCTGGAACGAATTGAGCGAGCGCTATTTACTCTCCACAGACGATGCACACCAGAGTGAGCTAACCCGAAGAAACATCGGCACTTGCGCGGTTTTAGGAGGGCCCTATATTGTTCCCACGCGGCTTGGAGGGAAGGGTTGGGACCTGGCGTTCCAACAACGCCTTCAGACCGAGTCCGAACGGAAATTCCGGGGAGGGCGCCGATGCAACCAAGGGCTCAGGCGCTCGTTGATCCGGGAGTCAACTCACCGGGTCGGACAGCTGGGGCCAGTCGCGTTGCCCTAGCCACGTCGAAATGGTGCCTCGACGTGCAGTGCGGAGGATCGGTCCGCGACCTGATCTGACCCGTAGCACCCACATTGGTGAACCGAGCGACCCGACGGGGTTGCTTGGGGATGGAAGCCGGAGCCTCTGAGTGCCCAACCTGGATGAACAGTCCATGGGTGGCGACAGAGAGAAGAACGATGGGCGCAAGCCCTCGACTCCGGGTAGCCAATGTGTCGGAGCCCCCGGGCGAGCTTATTGAGCCGTCCCGGGGGCTTCGTGTTTTCACGCCTCTTGTAACTCATGGAGGAGCCCCACCGCGGCTCGCCTCACTGATCCCAGCAACGGCAGCGAAGCGAGCTGCACCAGCTTGACGATCAAATCCACCGACCGCTCCATCAGCCGCCCAGTCCGGCGCTGCCCCTTCGACTTGTCGTGGATCCAAAACAGCACGCTCCTGCAGCTTGTAGCGCGTCAGACGGGCGCGAAACTCGTGAATGGCGCGTAGCGCGGGCCGGCTGACCCGTCCGCTCACACCACCAGCCCTCCCTCCCCCTTAACCTGCGCGTAACCCATCCCCTTCAGGCGCGCAATCCGCATGCTGATCGGCGGGTGCGTCGCCAACCGGTTGGCGAGCCAGCCTTCGCGTCTGCCGAGTCTCCGACCCAAAGGGTCCACGATGCACAAGTGGGCTGTACCGCGCTTAATCGCCTGGGTGCGCGCGCCGGCACCTTCGATCTTCTCGAGCGCACTGGCCAGGGCGAGCGGATTACGAGTGAATTGCGCGCTCATGGCGTCTGCGAGATACTCGCGGCCCCGGTTCACAGCTATCGCTAAAACTTGGGTGATGGTCGGTGCGAGCATCCAGGAGATGAGCCACACTACCAAGAGCACCAGGATGATCGCTCCGGCACCGCCTTTTCGTCCGCCCCCCCCCCCCCCCCCCCCGCCCCCTCCGCCCAAAACACCCCGACCCCCTCCCCCGCCCCTGCCCTCCCCTATCAGCGCGACCGCACCGACCAGTGCCGCCAGAGTGGTCATGAGCCGAACATCGAGGTTCTTGATGTGTCCCAACTCATGCCCAATCACGCCCTGCAGCTCATCCCGGTTACAAACCGCTAACAGACCCTGCGTGACAGCGACGTGCGAATCCCTGGGGTCATGACCTGTTGCGAGCGCATTCGGATCGTCATCCGGGATGATCCAGATTCGCGGTCGAGGAATCCCTGCCGCGATCGCCATTTCTTCCACGACGTTGACCAGTTGGCGTTCCCCATCGTTCGACGGATCGGAAACCTCTCGCGCCCCCGTCGCCCACAGCACCTTCTGCGGCCCGGTTCGATACGCGTACCAGGCGACGATCATTCCGATGAGCGTCAGGGCGATGCCAAACCAGGGGACTACGTGGCGATAATGCGCGTTCTCCCACCATGGTGTCTCGCTGGCTGTCGAGAGATAGAGGATCAAATCCCCGCCGAACCCCAGCCACGCGAAGAACAACACGAAGCCAATCACCAGCCACGTCGTGCGCCGGCGATTGGCTTTCTGTTGTTGGAAGAGATTACCGTCCGGAGAGGTCAACCTGCGGTACCGCGCGTTCAGCCTGTTCTTCGATCTCCCACAGCTCGGCCGGTGCCGCATTGGCGATGCCGGCCACCAGCGTCGTGGGGAACTGCTGCTGCTTCGTGTTGTACTGCGTTGCCGTATCGTTGTAGAGCTGCCGCGCGAAGGCGATGCGGTTCTCGGTGGACGTCAACTCTTCCTGCAGCTGACCAATGTTTCCCGTCGCTTTGAGGTCGGGATAGCGTTCCACGACCGCCAGCAGCCGCGTCAGCGCGCCGGACAGCGCGTTTTCCGCCTGGCTGATCTGCTTCATCGCCTCTGGTCCGGAGGCGTTCACCTTCACCGCCTGGTTGCGCGCCTGCACCACCGCTTCCAGCGTCGCCCGCTCGAAGTTCATCGCGCCCTTCACGGCATTGACGAGATTGGGAATCAGATCGTGGCGGCGCTTCAACTGCACGTCGATCTGTTTGAACGCGTTGACCGTCTGATTCTTGAGCGAAATCAGGCCGTTGTATGCGCCGACCATCCAGAGACCGGCGATCACGACCACCACCAGCAGCAGCCACATCATCAGGACTCCGTGTTGGAGACGATACTGTGTATTACGTGCTGTGCGGCAGGAGTTTCGTGATGGCCTGGCGCACCGACTCGGCGAGACCCTGGTCGTCGGCGCCGAGGCGGGCGAGGGGGTGATCGGCGTCCACGTGCAGCTCCACGCCACGCGTCACCGGGATGCGGCGCCAGGTCGTCGGACCGCCCGTCTCCTTCACGGCATCGCGCGTCAGCCACGCGGTCAGCGCCCGTCCGGAGCGGCCGCGCGGCATTTCATCGGCGCCCTTGAGCGGTAACCGGTCCGGCGCGGGCAGTGATGTCCCCAGCACCTGCGCGCAGCGCCGCTCCAGCACGTCGCCTGTCTGGTCGTGCATGTCCTTGGTTATTGCGGCGAGGGTGGCGCCTTCCATCTGACGCAGCTTGATGGCCAGCAGCTGCAGAAAGTGGCGATAGGAGTAGGTCGCGGCGGTGCCCCGCCCTTCGGGTGGACTGACGAGCCCCCGCGTCACGTAAAACCGAATCGTGCGCTCGCTCGGCGCGGCGCGGGCCGCGGCATTGATGGGAGTGACGGCGGAGGCGTCGAGAACCGCGCCGACCACGACCGAGAGGTCTCGGAGGTTCCAGGGCGCGAGATTGCGGTATTCACGAAGCACATGCAGAGGATCTGCGTGTGCTACTGTCGTCATGCGTCCATCGCTCCTGTGGAACGGTCTCGTTCCAACACGGACGATACCCATTCTGCGACTTGCTGCAAGTTGAACGGCTTCCGGATCACCATGCAGTGATGGTGTTCCAGCCAGGTGCGCACCTCCTCGGCTTCGGCATCCCCCGTCATGATCGCAATATGGCCGTCCAGCCCCGGCCAGCGGTGGATAATGGCCAGGTAGAGCGCCAATCCCGACATGGTCGGCAGATGGATGTCGAGCAGGAGGGCGTCCGCCATCTCCGAGGCCAAGAGGTCGTAAGCGGCTTCAGCGGTCCCGGCGGACAGCACGCGGTAGCCGTGACGCTCCAGGAATCGCTCCAGCACCCGTCGTAGTCCGGCCTCGTCGTCGACGAGCAGCACGGTCGCCGGTCTGCGTGGCGGCGAGGTCATCATCACGCGGTCGCCGCCGCCGCCCGCCGCACGGGGGTGAGGAAGCCCTGCACGATGCGGGCGGTCGCCTCGTCGGCTGTCAACGAGAGGCGCATCTCGCCGGCCGTGAGTCCGAGGTAGGTGCGGGCATGCTGTTGCAGGGTCTTTGCCTGCGCGTAGCCGAGCCGTTTCGCAACGTCTTCGATTGTAAAGCCGGGATCCTGCAGCAATCGGTGCGCGTACAGCACGCGCGCCGCCGCGAGGATGTGCCGCGGGCTCGCCAGGCCGGCGCGCGCGAACCAGCGGGCGCACGTACCGCGGTCCACGCGCGCCCGTGCCGCGACCTGCTGGATCGTTTGTACGACGCCGGGAGTGCGGAGCCCGTCCTCCAGGACCCACCGGAGCTCGCACGGCAGCGGGGCGAGCGCGACGGTCAACTGATCGAGGAGCCGATGCGAGGCGGCGTGCATGGCCTCGGCCGAGACGAGGTTGAACAGCCCTTCCGGATGGTCGTCGACGCCGCGCAACACGACTTGGCGGATGCCGCACTGGCCCAACGCGAGGAGGACCGGAGCGAGCTGCGGCGTCATCGACGTGTAGAGAATCAGCCGCAATGACGGGAATAACAGATGGAGCCGCTCGATCTCCTGACGGCTCGCAATCCCGCTCAGCCCCGGGTCTACGAAGGCGATCTCGACTGGGCGGCTGCGGATTGTTTCGAGCGCATCATCCCATGTGGAAGCACGCGCCACGAAAAACTTCGGCGCGACCGCCACCCGGAGTTTCTGGAACTGCAGATCGGGAACCGCTGCCAATACCAGCATTTCCCTAGGTGTCCTCCGAAAGAATTCCCAAATTGCCGCAAAAACGCCCTACGATGCCGCAAAAACGCCCTAAACGCGACCGCCCACGACGCCCATGTTGGCTCTGACGCTCACCATCTCCCTCGGACCGTGGAGGTCTTTTATGACCCGCCGCCTGCGCTGTGCAGTAGCCCTGCTGCTCGTGTCGTTCGCCCTTACCGCGGCGGCTTGCGCCGATGCGTCGGGGCCGAGCGGCGTAACGTGCGACAACAACAATCCGGTGACGTGCCGGTAGACCTGCTCTCATCGCCCCTAACTCCGGAGCGCCGCGAGCGAGGCTGAGAGTTCTCGCAATGATTCAGTCCGGTATGGGCCTTCAAGGGCGGCGCTCTCGACTCGGTCGGGGGCGCCGCAGTCGTTCACGCCGGCGAGCATGCGTTCTATGCGGAACACAAACTCGTGCAAGCCGTGCGCGCTGGCGATTTCCAACGCCTCACGCAGCGACGTGCCCGCCCTGCGATAATTCCCAAACCGCGCGTATCCAATCCCCGCCTTGAGGGCGAAGTCGGTGCGGAGGTTTGGAGCCGACTGCCCAATGTGCTCGAGGCACCGCTCGCGCCACCGCTCGAACCCAACGCGATCGTTCCGGGTCGACGCGCAGTGCATCAAATCGATCATTGCGTTGGTGAGGTTCTCGCCGTCCACGGCGTGACGAACCACTTCCGCGAGCGCGTTTTCCGCCGCGTCCACATGGCCAAGCCGCAGCAACAGACTGCCCAGGTCCTTGAGTGTCCGCAGCTGCAGCATCGTGTCTTCATACAGCTCGTAGGCGCGCCACAAATGCGGAGCACCATCCGCGGTTTGGCCGCGTCGCTCGAGAGCATTGCCGAGACCGTGCTCCGCTTCGGCCATTCCCCGTCGGAATCCCATCGAGGTCGCGTCGGCAAGCACGGCCTGCCAGCCACGTTCCGCTTCCGCAAGATTTCCGCGGAAGTGGAGGACGTTGCACTGTCCGATGCGACTGCTCAGTACCAACTCCTGGTCGCCTTCACGCGCAGCGATCCTCCCAGCCTGGGCGTATGCTGCCTCGGCGCCGTCGAAGTCCGCCTGCAGACGACGCACGCGCCCGAGCCGCATCCACGCGCTGATATTGTCCGAGGTCGCCAGCCGATCGCCGCCGACGTCGATCAAGGTGTGGAGCGCGTCCTCGGCTTCCTCGAGACGCGATTCCTGCTCGAGATACAGCGCGTACGCGAACAGAGACGGTCCGATGAGGTGGAGTTCGCCGGTGCTATGGGCGTCACCCGTCGCACGAACGATGCAGCTGAGATGCGACGCTTCGGTGCCTTCGCCGGCGAGCTCCGCGCAATAGCGCTCGGTCGCGGCCCACTGATAGCGGAACACGTCCGGGGTCGGCGCTTCGCGATCAGGAGCCAGCAGATCGACGAACCGCAAAGCGAGGAAGGCGCCCTGGCCCAGACGCACCTGGGCGGAGGTGGCCGGTTCGTCGGTCACCCGTTGGAGAAACACCGCATGAGGAAGTCCGGCGCGGTGCGCTTTGGATTCAGTGGTCATCGCGTACCTTATTTGCAGCCGGTATGCCGAAGGGCAAGACCATCACGCGCATCAACATAGCCTTTGGGCCGCCGAGGCGTTAGCCCGCAAATGTCGCGTTTTCGGGCTTTTCGCCGGGTTTTTCGGGTGCTGGAAGGGTTTCGCTGACAGTTATAACCGATGGATGTCCAAGGGCTTCACACTGCTCGAGCTCATCGTCGTCACGTGCATCGCCGCCATTCTCATGGCTTTCTGGGTGCCACGCGCGGCGAGACTCATCGACTGGCTCGCCACGGAGCGCGCCGTCCGCGATGTCACGACAGCACTGGCAGTCGGAAGACATGGTGCCGTGATGCGAGCAATTCGCGCGCGAGTTGCATTCGACAGCGACACGATTCGCATCGACCGTCTTGAGCCGCAGGGCTGGGTTCCCTGGTGGCGGACGCCCGGTCCGGCGAGCCACGGTGTGCAGATGGAGGTCTCGAACCCCGTCGTGTTTTTTGGTCCCAACGGAATGGCATGGGGCGTGTCTAATACTAAGATCGTATTGCGTCGCGGGTCGCAGGCAGAAACAATTACGATGTCGCGCGTTGGAAGGGTGAAGCACTGGTAGTAGTGCAACCCTTCAGCAGGACCGAGCATCTAATCGTATGAAACCTGAATGCGGTGCTGCACGTTGTTCAAGGGTCGCGGCTGAAGTGTGACGGCCACTTCACCCGACCGCCAACCCCGGGGAGCTTCTCGCCCCGGGGTTTGGTCTTTTTAAATGGTCGGCCCGTCTTCGTCGAGGAACACCAGCGTCTGCCGCCGCCCCACGATCCGGACGAGCGCATCGTAGACGGTGGGGTCGACGACCGTTCCCGACAACTCCGCCAGCCGCGCGACCGCCTGTTCAGGCGTCATTTTGTCCTGATAGGGTCGGGCCGTCGTCAGGGCATCGAAAACTTCCGCGGCGCCGATGACTCGTCCACCGAGCGGGATCTCTTCGCCCCGTAATCCGTCGGGATAGCCGGTCCCGTCCCAGCGCTCGTGGTGGCTTTTCACCATCGAAACGACGTCGCCCAGGTGCACGAGCGGCGCGAGAATTTGCGCGCCGATGATGACGTGCTGCTTCACATGTTCGAACTCGTCCGCCGTGAGCGGCCCTTCCTTATTCACGACCACGTCCCGCGTGCCAATCTTGCCCAGATCGTGCAGCCGGCCCGCCATCCGCACGCGGTCCACATCCTCTTCGGAGAGTCCCAGCTCTGTCGCGATGTTCGCGGAGAGATCCGCGA
>Ga0134079_10000165_pt1 | contig 16236 bp, 13 predicted proteins | sample 15_taG_2_FD_119770 | JGI IMG/M metagenome (GOLD analysis project Ga0134079, IMG submission 119770) | Grasslands soil microbial communities from the Angelo Coastal Reserve, California, USA - 15_D_Rain_40cm_2_09182015 | ecosystem: Environmental > Terrestrial > Soil > Grasslands ...
CAGGGCCGTACGTCTTCGTTCATATGCGCGAGTACCGCCGTGGCCGGATGCAATGCGAGGTTTCGCCCTAGCGCGTGCAGATGCACTCCCGATCGCAGCAGCAGTGCCGGCGAATGGATGGAGCCTGCCGCCACCACGACCGACTTTGCGCGCACGCTGACTGTGTGATTCTCGACTCGCGCGGTCACGCCCGTCACTCTGCCGGCCTCGATCATCACACGCTGCACGTCGCAGTTCACCACGATGCGCGTGCCACGCGCGGCCGCATCCTGTAGATACGTGATCAGCGTGGACTGCTTCGCTCCCCTTCGGCAGCCCATGCCGCAGTACCCACAGCCGTCATCCTGCGCACAGCCTTGCACATCGCGCGGCAACAGACCGTGGTGCCAGCCGAGCCGCTCGAGGCCGCGAATCAGGATCTGGTCCCGGCCCGATGGTTTTGCCTGATCCGTGTTGACGCCCAGTCGTCTCGCGACCGCCTCGATTGAGCGCGTGTACTCGGCGGTTTCGAAATGTGGCAGGTCATGTTCGCTGGCCCACTCATGGCGCACCGCATCCGGCGTCGCAAAACTCGTGGTGTAATTGATCACGGTCCCACCGCCCAGCGTCGAGCCCTGCAGCACGACCAGCCCGAGATCGCTCGTCGCGAGCAGGCCGCCGGCGTCATACATCGTCCGAAGCGCGTCGGCCTCTCGATGGGTGAAATCGCCCTCGTTCTGGTAGCCGCCCTTTTCCAGAACGATGACGTCCTTACCCGCGGCGTTGAGCTCCGCGGCGACGACGCCGCCGCCCGCGCCCGAGCCGATGACCACGACGTCGCAGCTGAGCGTCGTATCCGTTGCGACAACGAGCGGCTTGATGGGTTTAGGGACGCTCGGCGGAGGGCCGAGTGGCCCGGGATAGCCGATGCTGTGTGCGCCGGCCGCAGTGGTGTAGTGTCTGACCGTAGTCAGACGCTTGAGTGCCTGAAATGCTTTTCGCCGCTGTGGTAATCGGCTCGTCGCCCAGCCGCGCAGACACCGCTCGCGTTCGATGCCGGACATGGCTGTGAACGCTTTTGGGATTCCGCTGAGGACCAGATTGACGACGCTGAAGTCGAGCAGCCGCAGCAGCAGATCGAGCTCGGCGCGGTCCCGAGGGCGGGGAAGTCCCGAGATACTCTCGGCAACCTGGTCGCCGAGATCTGCGGCGCCGTCTGGGACCAGCGTCGTCGCGACCGCCCGCAGCACGGTTCGCGCGGCGGGCGAAAGACTCAACGCGCTTGCACGAACGTGAACTTGAAGCCGTCGGGATCGGTGATCATGAACACGCGATCTCCCCACGGCATGTCCTGCGGTTCCTGATCGAGGGCGCCGCCGCGCGCTTTGATTTCCGCCGCGACCTTGTCGAGGTCCTGCGCCGTGTGACACCAGATCCGAGACCCCACACCCTTTTGGCGGTCCCGACCCTTGGCGAAGTCGTCCTGGTTGAGCATGAGCGTGATCGCGCCGGCGTGGATCTCGCATCCCGTGAGCGTTCCGTTCTCGCGCCATTCGTCGCCGATGACAAAGCCGAGCACGTCCCGATAGAACGTGATGCTGCGCTGCAGATCGGTTGATGTGAATCCCGGCGTCAGCTTCCGGAGGCGGAGCGTTTCCGGCTGGCGGCGCGCGCCGAGCCGGGGCTTTGCGGCGCGAGGCTTCTTCGCGCGGGACGTCTTGGAACGCGGTTTCCTGGCAGCCATCGGATTAGCTCCAAAAGCTCGAGGTGTCAAAAGCGTAGCGAACCAACCAGCCTCTCGCCAGATTCCCCTTTCCCTCACTCCTCCAGGACCGAGCCGATGGCGACCAGCAATGCCGTAGCGATATGGGAAGGCAAGCTCAAAGAAGGAAAAGGCACGTTCAAGGCCCAGAGCGGCGTCTTCAGCGGCGCCTTCAGCTTTGGCACGCGCTTCGAAGGCAAGAAAGGCTCGAACCCCGAGGAGTTGATGGCCGCGGCCCATGCCGGCTGTTTCAGCATGGCGTTGTCGGCGGCGCTCGAGAAGGCCGGCCATCCCGTGACCCGCATCGAAACCCGCGCCGCGGTCACCATCGAAACTGTGGACGGCGCGCCCAAAGTCACGCGCAGCGCGCTCGACGTGCGCGGCAAAGTCGAAGGCATCGATCAGGCGGCATTCGAGAAGGCGGCCGAGGGCGCCAAGAAGAACTGCCCGGTCTCCAAGGCGCTGCAGGGGAACGTGGAAATTACGATGGTGGCAAAGCTGGTCTGACGCGCTGCAACAGCAGCAGCCCCGCCACAAAGAACACGCCCACCGCGGCGACCGCCGCGCGCTGGTTTCCGGCGAGATACGACACGGCGCCGAAGACCAGCGGCCCCAGGATCGAGGACGACTTTCCGCACAGCGCGTAGAATCCAAAGAGCTCGGATTCTTTGCCTGCCGGAATCAGCGATGCCATCAACGCTCGACTCGCCGCCTGGATCGAGCCCAGTCCAAGTCCCGCCGTGACCGCCACCGCAAAGAACGTGGACTTCGCCTCGGCAAAGTAGGCGCTCAGCGAGACGCCGATCCAGAGCAGCAGCGTCACCGTGATCACCTTTTTGGCGCCCCACCGATCGGTCGGCTTCGCCAACGCGAGCGCGCCCAGCAGGGCGGAGAACTGTACCGCGAGGAAGAGCTTGATCACCTCCGGCGTCGTGAATTTCAGCGTCGTCGCCGCGTAAATGCCCGAGAACACGATCGTCGTCTCGACGCCGTCGAAGTAGAGAAAGAACGCGAGCAGGAATCGGCGGAGCGGCTGATTGGCGAGCACGTCGCGGACGATGCGACGCAGATCGACGTGCTTGTCGGGCTGCGGCCGGTCGGGCGGCATCGCGAGGAACGAAGGGATGGCGAACACGGCAAAGAAGGCCGCGACGAGCAGCCACAGCAGGTTGAACCGGTGCGCGTTGACGAGCGGTAGCGCAACGACCAGCCCCACAATGGACCCCAGATATCCGATGGCAAACCCAAGCCCCGACACCCAGCCGAGCTTGCCCGGTGGGGCGATGTCCGGCAGGTACGAGTTGTAGTAGATCTGGGAGCTTTCGAATCCGAAGTTCGCCAGCGCGATCAGCGCGAAGCCACGCAGGATCATGCCCGGCCCGAGCGTCGTGAACAGCGCGATGCAGGCGATGCACAGTGCCGTGAACGCGACGAAGAAGCGCATCCGAAGGCCGGCGCGGTCGGCGAGGGCTCCCAGCACGGGACCCGTCAGTACCACGAGCAGCAGCGACATCGAAATGGCACGACCCCACCACAGGTCGCCGAGGCCGTGCTCGTTGCCCACGATGTGTGTGACGTAATACACGCTGAAGACGCTGACGACGATGACTGCGGAGTAGGCCGAGTTGGCGAAATCGAACAGGCACCAGGCGAGGATGCGTCTCACGCGCGGCAAAATGGCGCGCCGCAAATCGCCCCGCTAGTTTGAGCCGTGCCCCTCCCCTGGATGGTCTATCTGCTGCGTTGCCGCGATGGCTCCCTCTACACCGGTATCACCAACGACTTGCCGCGGCGTCTCGCATCGCATCAATGCGGCAAGGCGAGTGCGTATACACGCTCGCGCCGTCCGGTGGCTCTCGCCTATCAAGAGGTGGTTCGTGACCACGGCAGCGCATTGAAGCGGGAAGCGGCGATTCGCCGGCTGTCGCGGGTCGAGAAACTCGCGTTGTGCAGCGCCGCGACGTAACGCTCGCCGTCGCCGCGGTGCTGATCGCGGGCGGATGTGTGTCCTTGGGGTTCTGGCAGCTGAGTCGGCTGCGGCAGCGGCGCGCACGCAATGCGGTCGTGGCGGCTCGGCTCGCGTTGCCGCCGCTCGAGATACACGACGGCGGCGTGTCACCGGACTCCGTTCGGCTGCGGCGCATCACGGCCCGCGGTGTCTACGATTTCGGGGCGGAACTGACCTGGCCGGGACGCAGCTTCGAGGGCACCCCGGGCGTGGCATTGATCACTCCGCTGCGCTTGGCGGACGGAGCGCGTGTGTTGGTGGACCGGGGCTGGGTCTACTCACCCGACGCGTTTCACGTCGATCACGGCGCCTATCGAGAGCCCGACACCGTGACGGTAGCGGGGATCGCGTTCATCCCACCGCGGGGTCGCGGCGACGTGACTGCGACCGGCTTCTTGCCCTTCGTCATCGAGCTCGAGAAACCCGATCCGCCGGCCACGACCGGCCTGCCGCGCCGCTGGCCGCCGCCCGTGCTCGACAACGGCCCGCACCTGTCCTACGCGATTCAGTGGTTCAGCTTTGCGGTCATCGCGCTGGTGGGGACTGCCGTACTGATTCGTAAAGGTCGTTGAGCAGTTCCGCGCCGCGCTCGATGCGCGCGGCATCGCGAGCATGACGGTGCACGATTCCCGAGATGAGACGCGCGAACCCGGGTGTCTCTTCACGCCCGAACTTGCCGTCTTTCAAGTCCACGTCGTGCACCATTTCCCCGATGGCGCGAAGCGCCGGATCCTGGTCCAGAGTGAAGCGCTGCATCAGGACCTCGAACGTGCAGCGATCGCCCTCGTGCGTATAGTCGCCTTCGAACATGTCGAAGGTCACCGCCCCTTCTCGTGACTCTCCAAAAACGAAGCGGGCCTTCGGGTCAATGAACCGTTTGATGAGCCATGCGCTGGCGATGCGGTCGACATGAACGTCGGGACGTGTCAGCCAGGTGACACCGCGCCGATGGGTCGATCGCGTTTCCTTCCGGCGGCTGGTCGCTTGCGTCTTGCGTTTGGCCATCGCTGCCTCCGCGGCTTTGCGTCCCTCAGCACCGAAATGATCGAGTGCGGTGATATCCCGAAGCCTCCGCTCCAGCCGCGCGATGTCGGTCGACGAGCCGGTCTGCTCCGCGGCGCTCGTCAATTCGGCGTATTCGGCATCGCGCGCCGCGCGAAACAGGGCTTCGATTTCCGGATCCGAAAGCCCGTCCACGAACGTCGCTCGGCATACGGACGCTTCTCCTCCCCCGGCCGTGATTTCCTTGCGCAGCCACTGGAAGTCTTCGGTCGCCTGAGCGCTGAAGGGCAGGGCATAGACCGAATTCTTGATCGCGACGGCGCCGAGCGTCTGGAGCCGGCGCCAGATCTTCACGCGGAAATAGTCCGGCTTTGGCGGCAGTTGATGAATCAGCAGCAGCCAGCGGGCTTCCTTCATAACCAGAAAGCCCGAAGCTGCGAGCCGACTGGTGCTCCCCAGGGCGTCGCGTCGGCACCGAGCGCGCCGGTGATCGGGTTGAAAAAGTGCTGTGCGGCGGCGGCGGCGGTGACCGCGGCAATTTCCGGTTCGCTGAGGTGCTGCCGGGCTCGCAGCAGCGGCTCGAGCGGCATACCACCCTGCGCTTCGCTGTAGCGGGTGACCGCGTCGGTGAAGCGCAGACCCGCGCGTTCGCGATCAGAGAACAGTGGGCTGGTTTCGTAACGGGACAGCGCTCGCAAAGCGTCGAGCGAGAGCTGGGCTTCGCGCCACTCGTGGCGTCCGCGCTCGATGCACCAGCGGCAGCGGCTGCGCTCGGCAGCGAGTTGTGTGACGAGCACGCGTAACCGCGGCTCGAGGTCGGCGCGATGTAGTTGGTAGCGCGCGAGGGCTGCGTAGGCAGGAAGGACGCTCGGGCCGGGCGAGTTGGGCCTGGATGCACGTCGGCTCGTCAGAGACTTAAAAAGAGTCATAACAAGTGAAGCCATAGCGTGATACAATTGTATCACGTCTATCACGACCAAGACAAGGGACGCTGTCGGTTCGGGCGGCAGAACTACCGTTTTTGCCTGCATTTAGCGATATTCCCCGACCCCACAAACACGGCTAACAAAGGAGCCTACATGGCGGCTGCCCTCCCCCTGAAGCGCCCCGTCAAGGTTGGAGAATTGGTACGGCGCCGGTTGCGTGAATTGAAGCGCACCCCGCGCGAACTGGCGGATGCGGTTCAGGTGTCTGAAGTCTATATCGCTGATCTAGTTGCGGGCCGTCGGCGTCCCCCCGCTCCGGGTCGTATGGACGTCTACGCGCCGATGACCAAGTTCCTGAAGTTGCACCGGAACGACCTCCCGACCTGCGCGAAGGCGGAGCGGGATGGCGAGACGAAGAGCAAGCGCCGGCCGCATCCGGAGATCCGAGACCAGTTCCTCGCACTTCACCTCGACCAGGCGCGCGCGCGCCTCCTGGCGCGCCGGCTCGCCCGCAAGGACGGGGTGATGCTGGAGCGGGTCGTCGTGGGGCGCTTGCTCGAAGTGGCGCAAGGGTTTGTGCGGCGCCAGCTCGATGACGATGTCGGGATCCGGATCGCGGCGAGCCGGGACGGCTGCACCTATCTCGAGATGCGGATGAAGCTGATGGAATTCCTCGACGCCACACCCGAGGGTCTGACCCCCGAGGATGGTGAGGAATTTGTCAGGCCGCGCATTGCCGGGTGGGACATCGATCTTGATACGCACGCGATGCGGATTGTCCTGCGCTCACAAGATCCTGCTCCCCGTCAAGTTAGGGCGTTGAGTATCTAACTAGACGGTAGATAAATCGACGGTAGAGGACGGTAGGTGAAACGACGGTCGGGGCCTGACCCTTACCGTCGTTTTTTTACCGTCGCATTTTCTACCGTCGCATTTTCTACCGTCGCCATATCTACCGTCGTTTACAGGAGCGTCCATGCTGTCCTTGCTTCTAGCGATCGGCCTCGCTGTCCAACAACCACCGCCTCCTCCCCCGCAAGACACGACGAAACGCGATACCACCAAGGTCAAGCTCGACTCCTTGCCGCTGAAGACGGCGCGCACCGTGAGCTTCGAGACATCGGAAGCGACGTGGATGTCGCTCGATGTTTCGCCCGACGGCAAGACCATCGTGTTCGAGCTCCTCGGTGATCTGTACACGATGCCGGTCGCGGGCGGCACTGCGACGCGCATTACCTCAGGCCCGGCGTTCGACTCGCAGCCGCGCTGGTCGCCCGACGGCAAGCGGATCGTCTTTTTGTCGGACCTGAGCGGTGCGGAAAATGTCTGGCTGTGCGACCCCGACGGCTCGCACAAGAAGGCGCTGACCAAAGGCACGAACAATCTCTTCGCTTCGCCGGAGTGGACGCCCGAAGGCAACTACATCGTCGTCTCGCGGACGAGTGGCGTGCTCGGCAGCGTGTACGAGCTGTGGCTGATTCACAAGGACGGCGGCACGGGTGCGGCGATGTTGCGCGTCCAGGCCGGCCCCAACGCTCCCCCGCCCATGAACACGCTCGGCGCCGCCTTCGGCAAGGATCCGCGCTACATCTGGGTCTCGCGGCATCGCGGCGGCTTCGGCTACAACCTTCAGTATCCGCTGTGGGAGCTCGCGATTTACGATCGCCAGACCGGACGGCTGTTTCCGCAGACCGACACGTATGGCAGCGCGATGCGGCCCGCGCTGTCGTCGGACGGCAAATGGCTGGTCTATGCGACGCGCTACGATGCAGAGACCGGCCTGCGGCTCCGGAACATGGCGTCGGGTGACGAACGGTGGCTCGTGTACCCGGTGACGCGCGACGATCAGGAATCCCGCTTCACCCGCGACCTGTATCCCGGCTACTCGTTCACGCCCGACAACCAGGCCATCATCGTCTCCTACGGCGGCAAAGTGCATCGCGTCGCCGTGCCATCGGGGCAGGTGACCGACATTCCGTTTACGGCCGCGGTCGAGCAACAGCTCGGTCCCATGGTCCATATCCCGATGCGCGTGGACACGGCCGCCGTGCTGGTCCGGCAGATTCGGAACGCGTCGCCATCTCCCGACGGCAAACGGCTCGCCTTCAGCGCGCTCGACCGGCTCTACGTGATGGACCTGCCGAACGGCACCCCGCGGCGACTGACGAACGACTCCATCAAGGAGCAGGTGCCCGCGTGGTCCCCGGATGGTCAGTGGCTCGCGTATGTGACCTGGACCGATCAGGGCGGGACGCTCGACAAGATCAAGGCGACGCCGGGCAGCCGCCCGGTGCGCCTCACGAGCGACAGCGCGTTTTACGACACACCCGTCTGGTCTCCGGATGGGGCCCGCATCGTGGTCGTGCGAGGCCCACGGGCGCCGCGGACCGAGGAGCACTTCGCACCCGGCTACGAGATCGACTGGGTGCCCGCGGCGGGCGGCACCCTGACCAAGATCTCGCCCATCAACAACTGGGGCCGGCCGCATTTCAGCCGCGACCCGAACCGCATCTACATCTATGAGGGCCCGGAAGGCCTCGTGTCGATGCGCTATGACGGCACCGATCGACGCCAGCACATCCGGGTGACGGGCTACACGTATCCGGGCCCCGGGTCCGAGCCCAACATCGCCGATGAGATCCTGATCAGTCCCGATTCCGATCGCGTGCTCGCGGCGGTCGACAATTACGTCTACCTGGTCACGTTACCTCTGATCGGCGGGCAGACGCCGGTCGTCAGCATCTCCGATCCGTCGTCCGCGGCATTCCCGGTCAAGCGGCTCACGATGATCGGCGGCGAGTTCATCGGCTGGACGAACGACGGGAAGCAGGCGTTCTGGTCGGCCGGTCGCTCGTTCTTGAAGTGGGATCCGGTCGTCGCCGACTCGATGGACAAGCTGAAACAGCGGACGGACTCGATTCGCTCGGACTCGCTCAAAGGTGACGCGTTCAAGGCGTTGCCCGATTCCGTGACGAAGAAGATGCGGGCACGCGCCGATTCGCTCGCCAAGTTGCCGGCCTACGAGCCGCCGCGCGTCGATGTCGCCATCCATGTCCCGCGCGACATCCCGCGGGGCACCGTGGTGCTGCGGGGCGCGCGCATCATCACCATGAAGGGAGACGAAGTCATCGAGAACGGTGACGTCGTGGTCAAGGACAATCGCATCGTCTCGGTGGGCCCGCAGGGAGGAGCGGCGCCGGCGGGTGCAAAAGTCATCGACGTCAGCGGGAAGACGATCATTCCCGGCTTCGTGGACGTGCACGCGCACCCCTGGCCGACGTGGGGCATTCACGAGACCCAGGTCTGGAAGTATCTCGCCAATCTCGCGTGGGGCGTCACGACCACGCGCGATCCCCAGACCTCCACCACCGACGTGCTGACGTATTCGGACCTGGTGGAGACGGGCGAAATCCTGGGCCCGCGCATCTACCATACCGGTCCCGGCGTCTTCTGGTCCGAGGACTTCAAGAGTCTGGAAGACACGCGGCAAGCGCTGCGGCGCTACAGCGAGTTCTACCGGATCAACACGATCAAGATGTACATGACGGGCAATCGCAAGCAGCGGCAGTGGGTCATCATGGCCGCCAAAGAGCTGGGGCTTATGCCCACGCTCGAGGGCGGGCTCGACTTCAAGATGAATTTGACCGCCGTGCTCGACGGCTATCCCGGATCGGAGCACAGCTATCCGATCATGCCGCTGTACAAGGATGCCGTGCAGTTGATCGCGCAGTCGGGCATCACATACACGCCCACATTGCTCGTCTCGTACGGCGGTCCCTGGAGCGAGAATTTTTTCTACGAGCGCTACGACATTCACGACAACCCGAAGGTGCGGCGGTTCATGCCGCACGATGAAATCGATCAGCGTGCCGAGCGGCGGCCGTGGTTCCGCGAGAGCGAATATGTGTTCCCGCGCATCGCGGCATCAGCGAACGCGATTCTCCAGGCCGGCGGTTTCATCGGACTGGGGGGCCACGGCCAAATGGACGGCTTGGGCGACCACTGGGAGCTGTGGGCCATGGCGGCGGGCGGCATGAAGTCGCACGATGTGCTCAAGGTCGCGACCATCAACGGCGCGCACGCCATCGGCATGGAGCAGGACCTCGGCTCGCTGGAGCCGGGCAAGCTGGCGGACTTGATCGTGCTGGACGCCAATCCTCTGGAAGACATCCATAACACGAACACGGTGCGCTATGTCATGAAAAACGGGCGTCTCTACGAAGGGGAGACGCTGAACGAGATCTATCCTCGGCAGCGGCCGCTCCCCAAGCTGTGGTGGTGGGGCACCGAACCTGCCAAAGCCGCCGAGACGGTGAGGTAGCAGGAAGACGCTGAGAGGCCGGCCCCTCGGCCTCTCAGCCGCTCGGCGTCTCCCTCGAGGCTTTGATCTAGGCGTCTAGGTAGTTATGTTGTTGGTGCAAAGAACCGCGAGCTGGCTCCTTCCGGAAGTCCCGCTCAGGGACTCCGTCGCTGTACACACGCACGGTTTCATCCCCTAGGTTCAAAAACTGAGGCAGCGCCGATGATTCAGACGACATTGGGTCGCCTGACGGCGCGCGTGTGTAGGCAAGGAGTACTATGCCATTTGCAGCATTGGGCCTAGCGCCCGAACTGGTTCGCGCCGTCGCCGATGAAGGCTACGCGCAGCCAACCCCCATCCAGGCGGAAGCGATTCCCCTGGCACTCGCGGGCCGAGATCTCATCGGCTCCGCACAGACCGGCACCGGCAAGACGGCCGCGTTTGTGCTCCCCATTCTCCAGCGCCTCTCCCCCGGACCGCGCGGCACGCTGCGCGCGCTGATCCTCGTCCCGACCCGTGAGCTGGCGGAGCAGGTTGCCACCAGCATCAAGACGTACGGCCGCCACACCCATCTCAAGGGCGCGGCCGTGTACGGCGGCGTCGGGATGGAGCCGCAGACGCGCGCCCTGAAGCACGGCGTAGACATGATCGTCGCCACGCCGGGCCGCTTGCTCGATCACATGGAGCGGGGCCACGTCGACTTCTCGCAGCTCGAAGTGCTGGTGCTCGATGAAGCCGACCGCATGCTGGACATGGGATTCGCCCCCGACGTGCGGCGCATCCTCAACACGCTGCCGGACGAGCGGCAGACGATGCTGTTCTCGGCGACGATTTCACCCGAAGTCGACGCGCTGGCGCGGCGCGCGCTGAACGGGCACGCGTCGGTCGAGATCGGCCGCCGGGCGCAGACCGCCGAGGGCATCGAGCACGTGATCGTCGCGGTCGACAAGCTGCAGAAGCGCGGCGCGCTCGGCGCGATTCTCAAGGCAAAGCCCGCCGGCCAAACGCTGATCTTCACGCGGACGAAATACGGGGCGGACAAGCTCGTCACCTTCCTCAAGCGCGAGGGCATCGCGGCGAACGCGCTGCACGGCGACAAGGCGCAGAGCCATCGCACGCGCACGCTCGATCAGTTCCGCAGCGGCGCCGCCGAGATCCTGGTGGCGACGGACATCGCGGCGCGCGGCATCGACGTCGAGGGAATCCGCATGGTCGTGAACTTCGACGTGCCGCAGGATGCCGAAGTGTACGTGCACCGCGTCGGCCGCACGGCGCGCGCGGGCGCGCGCGGCCTCGCGCTGACGCTCATCTCGCCGGACGAATGGCTGTTGATGGCGGATGTCGAGCGGCTGATCGGGCAGAACTTCCCGCGGGAAGTGATTCCGGGATTCGAGCCGTCGGTGGCGCCGTTTCAGCCCAAGCTGGCGATCGCGGAAGCGCCGAAGCCGGAGCGCTCGTTGAGACCGAGACGGGGCGGCAAACGGCGGTAGCCGTCAGTCTTTTGTTTTCAGCGTTCGAATGAAGTTCGCGACGGGAGTTGCGGCGAGCGTCATCAGCCGAATGCTCCCGCGCGAGCCCAGCTCCACCGACACGCGCGCGATCGTCTCGTTGTCCGGGCAATCCACGATGCTCACGAAGTCATAGGGGCCGAGCACGGCGTACTGCGCCGTGACCTTGGCCCCGAACTTCTCGATCTCCTTGTTCACTTCCTGCAGCCGCTTGGGATTGTTCTTGAGCGCCTTGGCGCCTTCGTCGGTCAGGTTGGACAGCAGCACATAGGTAGGCATGGGTCCCTCGAAATCGTCGAGAAAAGTCGTCGAGCAAGACCGTCTTTATCGCTTCTCAATCGTCACGTAATCCCGTTTGCCCGCGCCGGTATAGACCTGCCGCGGGCGGGCGATTTTCTGTTCCTTGTCGAGCAGCATCTCCTGCCATTGGGCCAGCCATCCCGGCGTCCGCCCGATCGCGAACAGCACGGGGTAAATGTCGACCGGGAATTTCATCGCCTCGTAAATGATCCCGGAGTAGAAGTCGACGTTCGGATACAGCTTGCGGGTGACGAAGTACTCTTCCTGCAGCGCGATGCGCTCGAGCTCGACGGCGATGTCGATCAACGGATTCTTGCCCGTGACGTCGAACACCTGCTCCGCGATCTGTTTGATGATCTTGGCTCGGGGGTCGAAGTTCTTGTACACGCGGTGGCCGAACCCCATCAGCCGCACCTCGCCTTTCTTGACGCGCTGGATGTACGCGGGGATCGCATCGATCGATCCGATCTCCCGGAGCATCCGCAGCACTTCCTCGTTTGCGCCGCCGTGCAGCGGTCCGTAGAGCGCGGCAGCCGCCCCGGCCATGCCGGAATAGGGATCGGGGTGCGATGACCCGATGCCCCGCATCGCGCTGGTGGAGCAGTTCTGCTCGTGGTCCGCGTGCAGGATGAACAAGACGTCGAGCGCGCGCTCGAGGACGGGGTGCGGGCTGTATTTCACCGCGGTCGTCTTGAACATCATGTTCAGGAAGTTGCCGGTGTAGCTCAGATCGTTGTCCGGATAGGCGTACGGCATCCCCACGGAGTGCCGGTGCGCGAACGCGGCCAGCGTCGGAGTCTTGGCGATGAGCCGGACGATCTGGGCGTAGCGCGACTGCTCATCGAAAATGCGCTTGGCTTCGGGATAGAACGTCGACAAGGCGGCGACGGCGCTCACGAACACGCCCATCGGATGGGCGTCGTGGTGGAAGCCGTCGATGAACTTCTTGATGTTCTCGTGAATGATCGTGTGATGCGTGATCTGATAGACCCACGCATCGAGCTCGGCGGCGGACGGCAGCTCGCCGTTCAGCAGCAGATAGGCGGTCTCCAGGAACGTGCTCTTTTCCGCGAGCTGCTCGATGGGATACCCGCGGTAGCGCAGAATCCCCTTGTCGCCGTCGATGTAGGTGATGGCGCTGCGGCAGGCCGCCGTGTTCATGAAGGCGGGGTCGTAGCTCATCAGGCCGAAGTCGTCGGCCGACGCCTTGATCTGCCGCAGATCGGCGGCGCGGATCGTCCCCTCCTGAATCGGAATCTCGTAACTCTTGCCGGTGCGGTTGTCGACGACGGAAAGTGTGTCCTTCGGCACTACGGTGTCCTGAATGTTTGAGCGGGAAAAGATAACGCGAATCGGATGGGAAGAGACGTCCTTTACCGTCCCGTCCCGTCATCCTATCTTGGCCATTGTGGCGCAACCAAGACCCAGTCTCTACCCAACGCGTTCGAGCGCCGGCGCCCTGCTGGGCCAACAGCTCGCGTCCCGCGGTTACCAATCCTGCATTCTTCTTGGCATTACCCCGGAAGGCGTTGAAATCGCGGCGCACGCGGCCCGCGCCATGGGCGCGCAATTCGACGTCATCGTTGCGTCCTTCATCAAACTTGGCGCCAATCTCGCCCCCATCGGCGCCATGGCCGAGACGGCACCCGCGGAGATGGATCCCGACTTCCAGCCGGGGATGAACCTGCTCGAGAAGCTGCAGGCGGCGATCGACGAGTCACGCGCACGGGTCAAGCAGGATCTCGTGCTGTATCGCACGCAGCGTCCCGTCAAAAAGCTCGAGGGCCGCACCGCGGTGGTCGTGGACGGGCAGATCGTGTGGCCGTGGAAGGCGCTCGCCGCGGCCAAGGCCGCTCAAGGACTCGGCGCTCGCGAGGTCGTGATTGCGACACCGGTGGCTGCGCAGCCGGCGGCCGATCGCATCCGGGCGCGGCAGTATCCGCTCGTGTGTCCGAGTGTGGTGATGGAGCAGGAAGGCCACCCGTCGCCGTATGGTGATGCCGGCGCCGATGGCGCTGACCGCTTGCGGAGTATCATGATCGCCCACGAGGCCGCGTAGCGCGCCTCGTGCCGGCGTTCAGGATTCCAGCTCGACGATGTCCTTTTCCAGCCAGCGGTGTTCGCCAGCCAGAATCTCCTGCGCAAACCGGTACGTCGGCACATCCTCATTCCGCCGTAGACCGTTGAACTTGGAGCGCACACGGCGTCTGGCTTGGCGGCAGAACAAGTCTGCCAGCTTCACCGCCCGCGCGCCCGTCGTGCGATCGCGCTCGTAGAGCTTCTGCGCGCGCGAGCAGGTCGCCGCCATGGCGAATAGCTCGGCCGCGACGTCCACGAGCCGGAACAACACCGACTGGCGCAGCTCGAGCTTCGGCCCGAACCGGATCATCGAATGGAACACGCTGCGCGCCAGGCGCCGGCAGCTGCGCTCCACAAAGCGCACGTGCTTCGCGAGCTTGCCGAACTCGGAATAGCGCGGCCACAAACTCCAGCCGAGCCAGCGCGTCGGGTACCACCAGCCGTAGAAGCCCGCCGAGCGCGCGAGGCCGGCAAGGCGCTCCTGCGTCGTCTTGCCGGGCATCACGACGTCCCCCGCGACCTGCAGATGTTTGTCCACGGCTTCGCGCGCGATGAACAGATGCATGATCTCCGATGATCCTTCGAAGATCAGGTTGATGCGGAAGTCGCGCATGATGCGCTCGACCGGCACGGGCGCTTCCCCGCGCGCGCGCAGGGAATCCGCCGTCTCGTACCCCCGCCCGCCGCGAATCTGCAGGGTGTCATCGATGATCTGCCAGCCGGCCTCGGAGTTGTACAGCTTGGCGATGGCCGCTTCGAGCCGGATGTCGTAGCCGCCGCGCTCCGCCATGGCGCCGCACAGCTCGGCGACCGCCTCCATCGCCAGCGTGTTCGCGGCCATGGAGCCGATCTTCTGCGCGATCGCGTCGTGCTGGCCGATCGGCCGCCCCCACTGCACGCGCTCGGCCGCCCAGCGCCGCGAGATTTCCAGGCAACGCTTGCCGGCCGCAACGGCGGAAATCGGGAGCGTCAACCGGCCGGTGTTGAGCGTCACCAACGCGAGCTTGAGACCCTTGCCCTCACCCCAGAGCACGTTCTCCTTCGGGACGCGCACGTTGGTGAAGCGGATCACGCCGTTGTAGAGCGCCTTCAGGCCCATGAAGTGGCAGCGGTACACCACTTCGACGCCCGGCCAGTCCGTCTCGACGATGAACGCGGTGATCTGCTTCTTCTCGCGGCCCTTGACCATCGTCGACGGCGTCCGCGCCATCACGACGAGCAGCTCGGCCTTGGTCCCGTTGGTGCACCACAGCTTCTCGCCGTTCAGAACCCACTCATCATCGTCGAGGATTGCGGTGGTCTCCATCGCCGCGGGATCCGATCCGACATTTTCCTCCGTCAGCGCGAACGCCGAAATGGCGCCCTTCGCGAGCCGCGGAAAGAATTTCTTTTTCTGCTCCTCGGAGCCGAATAGTTTCAGTGGCTGCGGCAACCCGATCGATTGGTGCGCCGAGAGCAGCGCCGTGAGCGAGCCGTCCACCGACGACACGAGCTCGATCGCCTTCATGTACGAGAGCTGCGACAGCCCGAGGCCGCCGTACTCGCGCGGAATCTTGATGCCGAACGCGCCGAGCTTGCGCAGCCCGTCGATGACGTCCTGAGGGATCTCGCCTTCGCGGTCGATTTTGTCGGAGTCTACGTCTTCACGCAGAAAGCGGGCGAGTTTGTCGAGGAACGGTTTGGCGCGGGCGATCTCGTCGGGATCCTGCTCGGGGTAGGGATGGATCAGGTCCATCCGCAGGTTGCCCAGGAAGAGCTCCCGGACAAAGCTGGGCGCTTGCCACTGCTCCTCGCGCGCCGCCTCGGCGACTTCCCGCGCCTCTTCGGCGCTGATTTTCCGTTTGGGTTCGGCCAGGGTAGCCATCGTGTCTAAATGTAATATCTTCACGTCGTTCAGCCCGCCGTCAGCTTTTTCATGAAGGAGCTTCCCCATGCCCCGTATAGGGTTCGCCTTATTGGCGCTAGGCATCGTGTCCGCCACAGCGGCACCTGCGCAGCGCGCACCCCGCACGCGCGCTGTCCGGGCAGCGACGGCGCCGGCGGCCATCACCATCCCGTATCAGCGGTTCGTGCTGAAAAACGGATTGACCCTGCTCGTGCACGAAGACCACAAGGCGCCGATCGTGGCCGTCAACATTTGGTACCACGTGGGCTCGAAAAATGAAAAACCGGGGCGGACGGGGTTCGCCCACCTGTTCGAGCATCTGATGTTCAACGGCAGCGAACACTTCAACGACGACTACTTCCAGCCGTTCGAGCGCATCGGCGCGACCGATCAGAACGGTACCACCAACAACGATCGCACCAATTACTTCGAGAACGTGCCGACCAGCGCGCTCGACGTCGCGCTGTGGATGGAATCAGACCGGATG
>Ga0134079_10000167_pt1 | contig 16196 bp, 15 predicted proteins | sample 15_taG_2_FD_119770 | JGI IMG/M metagenome (GOLD analysis project Ga0134079, IMG submission 119770) | Grasslands soil microbial communities from the Angelo Coastal Reserve, California, USA - 15_D_Rain_40cm_2_09182015 | ecosystem: Environmental > Terrestrial > Soil > Grasslands ...
ATCGCGATGGCGCGTCGCGCGGGCACGCGCGCCGGCCTCACAGCCGCGGGCGCCGGTGCGTGCGTGAGTATTGCGATTGTGCTGATCAAGGTGGTGCCCGCGGTACCGGGCAGCTTTACGGGAGTGGAATGGCTCGCGTTTCTTGCCTGGTGTGTGCTCGGCCTGGCGCTTCGGCAACGAGCCCCTGCACCCATTGCTCCATCTGCCCCAAGTCGATAGCCGCATCGCGACACGGCCCATTCGGGAGCTGCATCGTCAGACCCAGCACCGGGAGCTTACCTGCGACGTCGCGCAAGCCCGTCATCATGTCGCGCTCGCACGCCACCGCGACGACCGCCCTGGGGCGCCGTTCGCGGATCACCCGGCGCGCCAGCTGGCCCCGCGTCGCGACGAACACGGGAACCTCGTAGCGCCCCGCAATCTCCAGCACCCCGTCGAGCGCCTGCTTCGACAGGCAGCGGGGGATCAGCACCAGCAGCTCGCCCTTCCCTACCTTTCGGCCCCGCCGCTCGGCGAAGGTGTTGTAGATATCGATCGCCGCATGCTCCACCCAGTCGCGCTTTCCGAAGCCACGCGCGATGAACGACGTGTAATTCATGAGCTGGAGATATGGGCCACGCTCCATCAGGCGCTCGGGCAGGAGGTTCTTCCCGCCGTAGAGGGACGCCGCCAGCACGCTGAGATACAGCGCCAAGAGGCCTGTCAGCGTGGCGAGCGTGATCCAGAGGATCCGCGGCAGCGGATTCCACAGCCCTCCGAGCCTCGGGCCGATCAGATAAAGAAGAAGGGCCACGGCCCCCGCGGCGGCTACCACGGTCAGGGCGGCGAATCGGAAGAAGAGACCAGGCGCAGCCGAGAAGTCACCGGCGCGAGGAAGGGGACGTCCATCCCACTCGTCCCATTCGTGCCCGAGTCGTCTATCGACTTCGATGTGGATGAGCTGAGCGCGAGTCATTGAAGGAACGAAGCTTCACGTGGTGGTTCACGGGTGTCAAGTTTGGGGTGTGTTAGTCACTGATCCACGCATTCGCGCCGCGTACGCAGAGGGCGCCGGGGTGTATCGCATCGTGCCCGATGCGGTCGCGATTCCCCGGGACACGGCTGAAGTCGTCGCGCTCGTTCAACATGCGGCCGCCTCCGGCACGGCACTCATTCCTCGAGGAGCCGGGAGCGGGATGCCGGGAGGGAACATCGGGCGTGGGGTCATAATCGACATGAGTGCTGGTTTCTCCGCTCTCACGGTGGACTCACACAGCTGCATCGCGCGTGCCGGCGCCTCCGTGACATGGGCGGAAGTGAACGCAGCCGCCAAACCCTACGGCCTCCGCCTTCCTCCAGATCCATCATCGGGACTCTTTGCGACATGCGGCGGGATGGTGGCGACCAATGCGGCCGGACCTCGCACGGTGCGGTACGGCAGCGTGAGGCGGTGGGTGGAGGGTTTGGAGGTGGTCGGGGCGGAGGGGACGGTGCGAACCGTGAGGCGGGCAGCTGGGAGCGGGGAGCGGGTCAACCTGACACCAGACATCAGACGCCTGATCGCGGAGCGGTTTCCGAGGACGCTCAAGAGTTCGTCCGGCTACGCGCTCGACCACTTCGCGGAAACCGGCGATGAAGTGGACCTGCTGGTCGGCTCCGAAGGCACGCTCGCGGTCATCACGGAGGTCCTGTGGCGCCTCGATCCGATCCCGCCTCACATCGCAGGAGCCGCGCTCGGCTTTGGGGACCTGGCAGCGATGGCCGAGGCGGTCCGCTATCTCGTGTCGCTGCAGCCGTCGACGTTGGAGTTGCTCGATGATACCCTGCTCAAGTTCATCCCTGATGCGCCGGCAGTCGCCTGCCTGCTCATTGTCGAGTTCGAGCGGGAAACCGCCGCTGCCGCGCGCGGGGTCGTTGGCGACGCGGTCCGTGGCCTGAAGCACTCGCTGGCGCAAGTGGAGACGGCAGTCGATCGGGCTGGCCTCGACAAGCTGTGGCAGGTGCGGCGTCTCGCCTCACCTGCTCTCGCGCGTCTGCCGCTCCCGCAGCGCTCGCTCCAGGTGATCGAGGACGGCTGCGTCCCGGTGGAGCGGTTGGGCGAGTACGTCACCGGTCTCCGCGACGCGGCGACACGGCACGGCATCCCGGTGGCCATCTTTGGACACGCGGGCGACGGCCACGTGCACGTGAATGCACTTCCCGACATCACGCGACCAGGGTGGCGGGATGCGCTGCGCCGGCTGTTCGATGATGTCACCGATGTCCTCGTTCGCCTCGGCGGCGTGCCGTCGGGTGAGCATGGCGTGGGCCGGTTGCGCGCGGGAGTGCTGGAGCGGTTCTATGGGCGCGAGGTGATGGAGCTGTTTCGCAACGTGAAGCGCGCCTACGACCCGCTGACCATCTTCAACCCCGGTGTTATCATTCCCGCGACCGATTGGTCGCCCCTGGACGCGCTGAAGGTCGGCGACGGCGCAGCGGCGATCCCCGACGACATCGCCACCCGACTACGAGACGTGGAGCGCAGCGCAGCATGGGCCACACCGAAACCGGAATTGGCACGCCAGACACCGGAAACCTGACCGACTCCGTGGAGATCTTCCGCGAGCCCCGGATCTCCCTGATCGCGCGGCCGCAATTCCTCGAACCCGAGCATTTAGCCGTGAAGTGGCGGGGAGAGGCGAGCGACGGCGAGCGGCTGGCCGAGTATGCCGGCCGGCTCTGCTACATGAGCCAGCACAATCCGGTGAACCGCACGACCGCCGAATACCTCGAGAACATCAAGAAACAGGGCCATGGGTCTGTGCTGGAGCATGCCGTGTACGTGCTGCTTATCGAGGGCATCTCGCGCTCCTGCTCTCATGAGCTGGTGCGCCACCGCGCGGGGTTCGGCTATTCGCAGCTTTCACAGCGCTACGTCGACGAATCGCACGCCGCGTTCGTCATGCCGCCCGCGGTCGCGGGCGACCCGGCGCTCGAAGCGGAATGGGAGCGCCAGGTCACCGCGGCGCAGGCGGCCTACGTTCAGGCGGTCGAAGGATTGATGCGGCGCTACGAATGGGTGACCGACAAGGTGCACCGCCGGAAGATGTCGCGTGAAGCGGCCCGGAGCGTGCTCCCCAATGCCACCGAAGTGAAGATCGTCGTTTCCGGAAACGCGCGCGCCTGGCGCACGATGCTCGAGCTGCGCTGCGGCGAAGGCGCCGAGCTGGAAATCCGGCGGATGGCGATGGCGGTGTTGCGCGTCTTGCAGAAAGAAGCGGGCGCGCTCTTCTCCGACTTCGAGGTCTACACTGCCGCTGATCAACAAGAAGCTGCACGTGTTCTCCACCATAAGGTGTAGACGACGAAAAAATTCGTCGCACGCAACCGTCGAACACCGTCGTCGAAAAGAAAATCGTCGAAGACCTCGTCGCAGAAAATCGTCGTTTCTCTCTTGCGCATCGAGAGATCATTTCGCATGTTGTTTTTCAGAATGCGAATAGGCCTCGCATACAATGAGAAGCCTGACGCGAATTCCGCGTCTGATGCTTACGCCGAATGGGATGATCCATCCACCATCGATGCGGTCGAGCAGGCTCTCGGTCTCTTCGGCACCGTCGTTCGACTCGAAGCCGACGAATCCTTCCCGCAAAAACTGACGCTCGCCCGTCCCGACATCGTGTTCAACATGGCCGAAGGATTGCACGGGCCATGTCGCGAGTCGCACGTCCCGGCGTTGTGCGAGTACTTGAACATCCCATACACGGGATCGGACCCGCTTACACTCGCGCTGACGCTGCACAAGGGACGGACCAAGGAGATTCTCGCGTATCGCGGCGTCCCGACCGCGCCGTTCCGCGTCATCGAGCGCCTGTCGGACGTCGCGCGGATGCCATTGCCCTTTCCGCTGTTCGTGAAGCCGGTCGCCGAGGGGTCTGGTAAAGGGATATTCGTCAACAACTTATGCGAGACCCCCGCGCAGCTCGCGGAACGCGTCCTCTTCCTCTTAGACCGCTACGATCAGCCCGTACTCGTCGAGACCTATCTCCCGGGCCCGGAGTTCACGGTCGCCATCCTCGGCAACAACGGCGATGTGCGTTGCCTGCCGATCGTCGGGTTCGATTTCGCCACACTGCCCACCGGCGCGCCGCCCGTCTACGGCTACGAAGCGAAGTGGATCTGGGACACGCGCGAGCATCCGCTCGCGATCTTCCAGTGTCCGCCGATCGGCGTCTCCGACTCGCTGTGCCGGGAGACGGAGCGCGTGGCGCTCGATGCGTACCGCGCGCTCGGGTGCCGCGACTGGTGTCGCATCGATGTGCGCGTCGATCGCTTCGGCGTGCCGAACGTGGTCGAGTTGAATCCGCTCCCGGGATTATTCCCGATCCCGCGATGAACTCCTGCTTCCCGAAAGCAGCGCGGGTCGCCGGGTACTCGTATGACGAGCTGATCCAGGAAGTCTTGCGGATCGCCTGGAGAAGGATGATGGGCCGGGCGGTTCTCCCGGCCACAGCGGCGGCGAGCGCGTGAGGGCCGTCGTTTTGTATGATCCTGGCGCCGAGGACTGGACCGCCGAAGACGTCGCGGGGGTGATGGAGGCTGTCAACGACATTGCGGCCATCTTCGGCACTCTGGGTCATCAGGTTCAGCGCGTCCCCGTTCGCCACGACATGCGGTGGTTCCGATCCTGCCGCCGCGCCGATCTCGTTTTCAATCTGTGTGAAGGCGTGCGCGGTGTGGCGCAGTGGGAAGATCACGTTGTCGGCACGCTCGAGCTCGCCGGCATCCCGTATACGGGCGCCGGGCCATGGACGACGGCGACGTGCCGGCGCAAAGCCGTCGCAAACATGCTGCTCGAGCGCGCCGGATTGCCCGTGCCGCGCTGGACGCTGGCGCAGGGAAAGATCGACGAGGATTTTCCGCTCCCGGCTATCGTCAAACCAGCCGCCGAGGATGCGAGCGCCGGAGTCGACCGCCAGTCGGTGGTCGCCGATCGCAAGAGCCTCAAGGCGCGCATCGCCGCGATGACGGAGCAGTTCGACGAGGTCCTGGTGCAGCAGTACATCGCCGGACGCGAATTCAATGTCGGCATCGTTGGCGACCGCACGCTCCCTCTGGCCGAGATCGACTTCAGCGACATGCCCGCGGGGACCTGGCCGATACTCACGTATGCTGCCAAGTGGCAGGCCGGATCGGTGGAGGATCTCGGCAGCCGGCCGGTGTGCCCCGCGCAGATCTCGCAACGCTTCGCGGACCGCTTGTCCCGCCTCGCCGAGGCCGCGTGGCGGACGATGCAGGGAAAGAGCTACGGTCGCGTCGACATCCGCGTGGATGACGCGGGGAAGCCGTGGATTCTGGAGGTCAACCCGAATCCCGACCTCACCGACGACGCCGGACTGTCGCGCATGGCGAAGGCCGCCGGGTGGGATTACTCCGAGCTGATACGCCGCATTGCCGAAGGGGCCCTGCGCGAAGCGCAGGGGACGAAGGCCGCGCGTGAGCTGCTCGCTGCGCCCCGTCGGGCACGCGCACCGCGCACGGCTTGAGCAGCTGACGCGGGCGACCGGTCTCTTCCGCGAGGAGGAGGTCGCGACCGCGGTCGAGCTGCTGGACGAGTCCCTCGACGGCGACGAGGACTATCAGTTCCTCGGCGCGTTCGACGGCGATCACCTGGTCGGTTACGCGTGCTGGGGCCCGACCCCGGGCACGCGGGCGACCAGCGATCTCTACTGGATCGTCGTGGACCGCGAGCGCCAGAACACCGGCGTGGGTTCGCAGCTCCTGCGAGAGGTGGAGCATCGGCTGAGGGCTAACGGCCGGCGGCTCGTGGTCGTGGAGACCTCGTCGCGCGCCGATTACGGACCGACGCGAGGCTTTTACGAAACACGCGGCTACGCCAGAACCGCGACCATCCCGGGGTACTACGCGCCGGGTGACGATCTCGTGATCTTTACCAAGGATCTGACGAATGGAGACTTGGCAGGAGCTGCTCCGTAAAAGGAGCATCACATCGCTCGAGGCGCTGGCCGAGCGCTTCGGCCCCGGGCACGTCGGCGAAATCGACCGGCTCCGACAAGCCGCCGAAAACTTCGAATTCCGCATTTCCCCGGCGATGGTGGATTTGATCCAGACGCCGGGCGACCCCATCTGGCGTCAGTACGTGCCCACCGTGCAGGAGCTGGAAGTGCACGACGGGCTGGTGGATTCGCTCGAGGAAGACGCCAACTCCCCCGTTCCGAACATTACTCATCGCTATCCCGACCGGGCGCTCTTTCTCGTCTCCCCGGTGTGCGCGGCGTATTGCCGGTTCTGCACTCGGCGCCGCAAGGTCGGCGACCCCGAGAAGATCCCGATGTCGCAGCTCGAGTCGGCGTTCCGCTATCTCGCGGAGCACCCGGAGATCCGCGACGTGATCATGTCGGGGGGCGATCCCCTGCTGCTCTCCGACCGGCGCATCGACGATATCTGCAAGCGGCTGCGGGCGATTCCGCATCTCGAGGTGCTGCGCATCGGCAGCCGGGTGCCCTGCCACCTGCCCGAGCGGATCACGCCGGCCTTGTGCGGGATCCTGAAGCAGTACCACCCGCTGTACCTCAACACGCACTTCAATCACCCCGCCGAGCTGACGCCGGCCGCGGTGAACGCCCTCGGCATGCTCGCCGACGCCGGCATTCCGCTCGGATGCCAGACGGTGCTGCTCAAGGGCGTGAACGACGATCCGGAGGTCATGAAACTGCTGATGCAGCGGCTGCTCGCCGCCCGGGTACGGCCGTACTACATCTATATGTGCGACCAGGTGGCGGGGGCCGAGCACTTCCGAACCGGCGTCGAGAAGGGGTTGGAGATCATCAGGGCCTTGCGCGGCTGGACGTCCGGGCTCGCCGTTCCACATTTCGTCATCGACGCCCCCGGCGGGGGGGGCAAGATCCCCCTGCTCCCCGAGTACGTCGTCAAACTGACTGATACCGAAGTCGTGCTGCGCAATTACACGGGCAAGACCTACCGGTATACGCAACCGCTGGAACGCATTCTGGTCGGATGACCCTCGGCTCCCCCCCCTTGCAGAGTTCCGAACGCAGTCGCATATTTATGTCAGCGCATGCATAAACATACGAACACCCCGCTGCCGATTAATAATCCGCACACACCTTCAATAGGGAGCGGCAGGGCGCGATAGTGACACCAAGACCTGAACCCAGCCAGCCCGCTCCCTCACCGGAGCGGGCTTTTCGTTTGCTCGATCCCTGGCGCGAGCGCGACGCCTGCGGCGTCGGCTTCGTCGCGCGCGCGGACGGCATCCGCTCAGCCGACATCCTGGCCATGGCGCTCACCGCCGTCGCGCGCCTCGCGCACCGGGGCGCGGCGTCCAACGATAAATCCGGCGACGGCGCCGGTGTCCTGACGCAAATCCCCCATCGCCTGCTCGGCGTCGGGCCCGCCGAGCGTGTCGCGCTGGGGATGTTCTTCCTGCCTCCCGGACCCGCGCTCGATCTCGCCACCGATTTGGTCGAGGGCGTCCTGGTGAGCCTCGGAATGTCGGTGCTGGGATGGCGCGTCGTCCCGGTGGACGGCGGCGTGCTCGGCCCGCTCGCTGCCGCCAGCCAGCCGGCGATCAGACAACTGTTCGTCGGACCGCCGGCAGGACCCCTCAATGCGCAGGCCTGGGAGCGGCGCCTGTACTTGGCGCGCCGCCTCATCGAGCGCAAAGCGGCGAGGTCCGGTCTGCAGCTCTTTGTCTGTTCGCTCTCGTGCCGGACCGTGGTCTACAAGGCTCTCCTCGTCGGCACCGAGCTGCCGCACTTCTTCGCCGATCTGCGGTCGCCCCTGTTCGAGACCGGCATCGCGGTGTTCCACCAACGCTACTCGACCAACACGTTGCCGAGTTGGCCGCTGGCGCAGCCGTTCCGGCTGCTCGCGCATAACGGCGAGATCAATACCCTGTGGGGCAACCGCAACGCGATGCGCGCGCGCGAACCGGCGCTCGCCGCGCCCGTATGGGAGAAGAACGTCGAGCTGCTCAAGCCGGTCGTCTGGGAAGACGGCAGCGACTCGGCGAGCCTCGACAACGTGTTCGAGCTGTTGGTGCGGTCCGGCCGCGATCCCGTGCACGCCCTCATGATGCTGCTGCCGGAAGCGTGGGAGCGGATTCCCGATCTGAATCCGGCACTGCGGAGCTTCTACGAGTATCACGCGGGACTGATGGAGCCGTGGGATGGACCCGCCGCCCTGGCCTTCAGCGACGGCGTGGTCGCCGGCTCCGCACTCGACCGCAATGGACTGCGGCCTTGCCGCTATAAAGTGACGCGCGACAATGTCGTGGTCGCGGGATCCGAAGTCGGCATCGTCGATCTCGACCCCGCTGACGTCGTCGAGTCCGGCCGGCTGGGTCCCGGTGAGCTCCTCGTCGTGGATACGGTGCGCAACGTCGTGCTGCGGAGCGCCGATGCGAAAATGGAGGTCGCGCAGCGCTTACCGTACCGGCGCTGGACGACCCGCGTCGTGAAGCAGCTCCCGAACAACGTCTCCGCCCTCGGGCCCGCGCTGCCGGCCGAGGAGCTGACCGCGCGTCAGCACGCGTTCGGGTACAGTCACGAGGATCTGCGCTACGTCATCAATCCGATGGCCACGGCCGGGCACGACGCCATCTGGAGCATGGGCGACGACACCCCGATCGCGCCGCTGTCTCGCCTGCCCCAGAACGTGTACGTCTACATGCGCCAACGCTTCGCGCAGGTGACCAACCCGGCGATCGATCCGCTGCGTGAGGAGCTGGTGATGTCGCTCGTGATGTACCTCGGCAGGCGCGGCTCGCTGCTCGCGCAGCGCCCGGGCGGCCGCACGCTGCTGCGCGTCGAGCATCCGGTGCTCTTAGCCGATGAGATGGCGGCGGTCCGGCGCGGCGGGGCGGGCGGGTCGGACTTGACAACGTTGAGCGCAGTGTGGGAGGCGGCCGCGGGACCGGAGGAGCTGTCGCGCGCGCTCGACGCATTGGCTCGCGACGCGGTGACCGCCGTGCGCCGCGGCGCCACGATCCTCGTCATCAGCGACCGCAACGCGGACAAGGCTCGCGCGCCGATTCCCATGCTGCTCGCGATCGGCGCCGTGCATCAGCGGCTCGTGCAGGCGCGCCAGCGCGTCCGCGTCGGCCTCGTTGCCGAGGCCGGCGATGCCTGGGACGTCCATCACCTGGCGACGCTGTTCGGCTATGGGGCAGAAGCCGTTCACCCCTGGCTCGCGCTGCAGTGCCTGCGCGATGAGGCATCGTCAGCGGAGAAATACCGCAGCGCCTCGGAAAAAGGGCTGCTCAAGATTCTCTCCAAGATGGGAATCTCGACGCTCCAGTCCTACGCCGGCGCGCAGATTTTCGAAGCGATCGGTCTCGGTCCTGAAGTGATCGACCGCTGCTTCACCGGCACCGCGTCGGTGATCGGTGGGATCGGCTTCAGGGAGATCGCGGAGGACGTGCTGACGCGTCACCAGGCGGCGGGCGCGCTCCCCGACCACGGACGCATTCGCTACCGCCGCGACGGCGAGGATCACGGCTGGTCGCCGCCGCTGGTGCGGTCGCTCCAGGATGGCGAGTACGCCTCCTTCGCGGATCGCGCCGGGGCGCGCGCGGCTGCCGGCCCACGGGATCTGCTCGACTTCCGCGCGCAGACACCCGTGCCACTCGACGAAGTCGAGCCTGCCGAGGAAATTCGTCGCCGCTTCATTTCCAGCGCGATGTCGCTCGGCGCGCTGTCGCCCGAAGCGCATGCGACACTCGCCATCGCGATGAACCGGATGCACGCCCGCTCCAATTCGGGCGAAGGCGGTGAGGATCCGGCTACCTATGTCACGCGCGCAGACGGCGACCGCGCCGACAATCGGATCAAACAGGTCGCGTCCGGCCGCTTCGGCGTGACCACCGCGTACCTCGTTCGGGCCGACGAGCTCGAGATCAAAATCGCGCAGGGCTCGAAGCCCGGCGAAGGCGGCCAACTGCCCGGCCACAAGGTGACCGACCTGATCGCGCGGCTGCGGCACGCCGTCGTCGGCGTTCCGCTCATCTCGCCGCCGCCGCATCATGACATCTATTCGATCGAGGATCTGGCGCAGCTGATTCACGATCTCAAGCAAGTGAATCCAGCCGCGCGTGTGGGCGTGAAGCTCGTCGCCGAGGCCGGCGTCGGCACCGTCGCGGCGGGCGTCGCCAAGGCGTACGCCGATTACGTGCTCATCTCCGGCCACAACGGCGGGACCGGCGCGTCGCCGTTGTCGTCGATCAAGCACGCCGGCTCACCGTGGGAAGTCGGCCTCGCGGAGACGCAGGCGATTCTCATGCGGAACAAGCTACGCGAGCGCATCGAAGTGCGCGTGGATGGCGGGCTCCGCACAGGACGGGACGTCGTGATCGCCGCCCTGCTGGGCGCCGAGTCGTTTGGATTCGGCACGGCAACGGTGGTGGCGTTGGGCTGCGCGATGGCGCGCCAATGCCACCTGAACAGCTGCCCGACCGGTATCGCGACGCAGCGCCCCGACCTCCGGGCCAAGTTCACGGGCACACCCGAGCAGGTCATCGCCTACTTCACGTTCATCGCCGAGGACGTGCGGCGCATCATGGCGTCGCTCGGCGCGCGGCGGCTCGATGAGCTCATCGGACGCGTGGAGCTGCTGCAGCGGATCGAGCGCCCCGAGACTCCGCGCTCGAGCACCCTGGACCTCAGGCTCCTGCTCGTGCCTCCCGCCAACACCACGGCACCGCGCCGCCGCACAGTCGCGCGGAACGTTCGGCCGGGGATCGTGTCGCTCGATGCGGAGATCATGGCGAGCAACCAGCAGGCGCCGCACGTGTTCACCATTGGCAATCATCACCTGACGGTTGGCGCGCGCATCGCCGGCGATCTCGCGCGCGCGCACGGCGGGACGGGTCCCGGCGAGCCGCTGCGGCTGCGCTTCCGCGGCAGCGCGGGCCAGAGCTTCGGCGCCTTCACGCTGCCGCGCATGCATTTCCATCTCGAGGGAGAGGCGAACGATCACGTCGGCAAAGGACTGTGTGGCGGCGAGATCGTGATCAGGCCATTCCGCGGCGCCGGGTACGAGAGCGGCGTGCTGGTCGGCAATACGGCGCTCTACGGCGCCACTTCGGGCCGGCTCTTTGTCGCGGGCAGCGCGGGCGATCGCTTTGCCGTGCGCAACTCGGGCGCGATTGCCGTGGTCGAGGGCGCCGGCGACCACTGCTGCGAGTACATGACCGGCGGCGTGGTCGTCGTGCTGGGTCCAGTCGGCCGCAATTTCGCCGCAGGCATGTCGAACGGGATCGCCTACGTCCTCGATGAACGCGGCGAGCTCGAAGCACACTGCAATCTGGAAATGGCGGCGGTGAGCGAGCTCAACACGATGGATGAACGCGCAGTGCGGAAACTCATTCAGCAGCACTTCCACAAGACTGGCAGCGCTCGCGCGCGCAAGATCCTGGGCCAGTGGGAAGCGCATCGCGCGCTGTTCCGCAAGGTCGCACCGCCTGCAGTGGCGGTGACCGAACCGGTCCCCCTCGCCACCCTCCAATCCACTGGGAGCCGTGCATGAAGCTCATCACGACGATCGTGCGTCCCGACCGTCTCGCCGAGGTCAAGGCGGCGCTGTTCCGGGCCGGGATCACCGGCATCACGCTGAGCCGAGTCAGCGGCCACGGCGGCGAGCACGAGCGGTACGAGCAGTATCGAGGTACCGCGCTCGTCATGGAATTCCACGAGAAGGTCAAGATCGACATGGTGTGCTCCGAGCCATTCGTCGAGCCGTGTGTGCAAGCGATCCTCTCCTCGGCCCGCACGGGCGAGGTGGGTGACGGCAAGATCTTCATACAGCCGATCGAGCGGGTGATCCGCATCCGCACGGGTGAGGTGGACAATGCCGCTCTGACCGCCGTCAATGCCGACGCGGTCCAACGCGCGGCGATCAACGCAGCCGGTATAGGAGGTGCAGCGTGACACAAGCCACAGTTTCGGCGGGCGATACTGCCTGGGTACTCGTTTCGAGCGCGCTCGTCCTGTTGATGACCGTTGGTCTCGCGTTCTTCTACGGCGGCCTGGTGCGCCCCAAGAACGCGCTGAACACGATGATGATGAGCGTGGTCGCGCTCGGCGTGATCGGCGTCCAGTGGATGCTGGTCGGGTATTCCATCGCATTCTCCCCCGGGAACTCGTGGCTCGGCGGCCTGTCGTGGGTGGGCTTCAACAACGTAGGGTTGGACCCTAATCCGACGTATTCGTCGACAATTCCGCTGCAGGCCCACGCGATGTTCCAGGGCATGTTCGCGATCATCACGCCCGCCCTGATCTCGGGCGCGATCGTAGAGCGGATGCGCTTCCGGGGCTACATCGTGTTCCTCATTCTGTGGGCGACATTGATCTACGACCCGCTGGCGCACTGGGTGTGGGGCTCCGGCGGCTGGTTGCTGAAGCGCGGAGCGCTGGATTTCGCCGGCGGCACCGTCGTTCACATCAGCGCCGGCGTGTCTGCGCTCGTCGCTGCATGGTTCCTCGGGCCGCGGCGAGACTACCGCCGCGCTCCCATTGCGCCACATAACGTGCCGCTGGTGCTGCTCGGCGCCGGGCTGCTCTGGTTTGGCTGGTTCGGCTTCAATGCGGGCTCGGCGCTCGCGGCGAACGGCCTCGCCGCGGTGGCGTTCGTGAACACCAACACCGCCGCGGCCGCCGCCTTAGTCACCTGGGCGGGCCTCGATCTCGCGCGCACCGGCAAGATCACGGCGGTGGGCGCCGCAACCGGTCTCGTCGTGGGTCTCGTCGGCATCACGCCGGCGGCTGGATACGTGACGCCGCTGTCCGGGCTCCTCATCGGCGTGCTCGCGGCGGGTGTCAGCTACACGGCCATCCAGATTCGGTCTCGGACCAAGCTGGACGACGCGCTCGACGTGTTCTCCTGCCATGGGCTCGCCGGCATGGCTGGCGCCATGTTGACCGGCGTCTTCGCCACAAAACTCGTGAACCCCGCCGGTGGCGATGGACTGCTCGCCGGGAACGCCGGTCAGATGGGCGTTCAGCTGCTCGCCGTCCTGGCCACCGTCGCCTTCGCCGGCATCGGGACTCTGGGGATCCTGAAGCTCGTAGAGGTGACGATCGGCGCGCGGGCGAATATTCCCGAGGAGACGGCGGGTCTCGATCTGAGCCAGCACGGCGAAGAGGCGTATTTCGGAAACGATCTGGGCGGCCTGGCGGGCACCGGGGGTTCCCTCGGCGGCAGCGTGGTCGTGGAATCCTTTGTCGTGGAGCCGACAACCGCGCCCGAGCCGGCCGTATGATGCCGGCGGGGGGGGGGCTCGTCGCTGCGAGCATCGCGGTCGTGGTCCTCATGCCGGCGGTGCGAGCGCAGTCCGCGCAGCCGCTTTCGGGAAACGTCACGCTCGTCGGAGACTACCGTTTTCGGGGTGTGTCACAGACCTACACGGAGCCCGCGCTTCAGGGCGGCCTCGAGTATGCGTCGACCCGCGGCGCGTACCTGGGGGCTTGGGGCTCCAACGTTAGCGGCAACCAGTTTCTGAATGGAGGATCGCTGGAGTTGGACCTGTACGGCGGGTACCGCAAGACGTTCGGGAAGCTCGGACTGGACCTCGGCACGCAATACTACTGGTATCCCGGTGCGCGGTACAACATCGACCCGGGTGACGGCTATAACACGCTGGAATTCTACCTCGGCGCGCGATACGAGCCGTTCACCGCGAAGTACTCGCACGCGGTGACGAACCTGTTTGGTATGAAAACGAGCACGGTCGGGGGCTACTGCGGCATCAATAGCGACGGCACTCCGGCGACGGCCGATTGTCTTGGGACCGGTAGCACGAAGGGCTCGGGCTACCTCGACCTCGGTGCAGCGTTTGACGTCGTGCTCGGGGTGAATCTGACACTGCACTACGGCTATCAATCCGTGCGCAACTATCCCGACCTGTCCTACGCCGATTACAAAGTCGGTCTGACACGGCAGTTTGGCGGCATTACACTGGGGGCCGGCGCCGTGGGCACAAACGCGGAGAGCCGGTTCTACCGCTACACACCAACGACCGCTGGATCCCAGGAGACCGTTGACGTGGCGGGGTCCACTATCGTCCTGTCGGCGAGCAAAGCATTCTGAGTTATTCTTCACCCCATGACAACGAGTGGGGTGAAGGGGGGGGGAGCGTCACTGAAGTTCAAGGTCGGCCTCGTGCAAATGAGCATGAGCGCCGACCCCGACGCGAACCTTGCCAAGGCGGTCACGCGCATCAAAGAAGCCGCGCGGCAGGGCGCCAACCTCGTCTGCCTGCCCGAGTTGTTCCGCACGCACTACATCGGCCAGCGCGAAGATCACGCACTCTTCGATCTGGCCGAGGCCGTCCCCGGCCCCACCACCGAGACTCTGGGGAAGGTCGCGCGTGAATTGGGAGTAGTCGTGATTGCGTCGTTATTCGAGCGCCGCGCGGCGGGTCTGTATCACAACACGGCGGCGGTGATCGATGCCGACGGCAAGGTCAAGGGGATCTATCGTAAGATGCACATTCCCGATGACCCCGCGTACTACGAGAAGTTCTATTTCACGCCCGGCGACCTCGGCTTCCGCGCCTTTGACACCAAAGTCGGCCCCATCGGCGCGATGGTCTGTTGGGATCAATGGTACCCGGAGGCTGCCCGCCTGACGGCGCTGCAAGGCGCGAATATCCTCTTGTATCCGACCGCCATCGGCTGGCATCCCGCCGAGAAGCAGCAGTACGGCGCGCAGCAGCTCGATGCGTGGACTACGATCCAGCGCAGCCACGCGATCGCCAATGGCTGCTGGGTCGCGGCGGTGAACCGCGTCGGCTTTGAGCAGCTGAGCGGTGAGGGCGCGGGGATCGAGTTCTGGGGTCACTCGTTCGTCTGCGACCCGTTCGGCGTCGTCGTGACCGCAGCCGGCGAGGAGGAGGCGCTGCCCGTCGCCGAGGTGGATCTCGCGCGCATCGAAGAAGTGCGTCGCAATTGGCCGTTTCTGCGCGACCGCCGTACGGACGCGTACGACGGGATCCGGCATCGCTTCTTAACCGATTGAGCGGCTACCGTATGCCCGCCGAGTGGGAGCCGCACGCGGCGACCTGGCTCGGCTGGCCCCACAACAAAAGCGACTGGCCGGGGAAGTTTGCCCCGATCCCGTGGGTGTACGGCGAGATCGTCCGGCACCTCGCCTCCGGCGAGCGCGTCCGCATGCTCGTCAATTCCGCCGGACACAAGGCGCAGGCGAGCACGTACCTGAAACAGGCGGGCGTGGATCTCGCTCGCGTGCAGTTTCTGCGCTTCCCTACCAACCGCGGTTGGACACGCGACTTCGGACCAATCTTTGTGCGGCGAGACGGGTCCCTCGCGGTCGCGCGCTTTCATTTCAACGCCTGGGCCAAGTACAAGGACTGGAAGAAGGATGATCTGGTCGCTGTGCGTGCCGCGAAGCAATTCAAGCTGGCGTTGATCGACGGCAAGATCGTGCTCGAGGGTGGCAGCATCGACGTGAATGGACGTGGCACGCTGCTCACGACGGAGGAGTGTCTCCTCGATCCAAAAGTGCAGACCCGCAATCCCGGGTTGTCGCGCTACGAGATCGAGAACGTCTTTCGGGAGACGCTCGGCATCACGAACACGCTCTGGCTCGGCAAAGGGATCGCGGGCGACGACACGCACGGGCACGTGGATGACTTGTGCCGCTTTGTGAATCCGGGAACCGTCGTGCTGTGCCACGAGGAGAATCCGCAGGATGTGAACTACAAACCGCTGGCCGAGAATCGTGAGCGGTTGCAGGGGATGCACCTGGAAAACGGGCGGGCTGTGGAGGTGATCGACCTCCCCATGCCCGCCCCACTGTTCTTCGCTGGCGTCCGGCTACCAGCCAGCTACGCCAACTTCTACATCGCGAATGCCGCGGTGCTGGTGCCGACGTTCAACGATCCCAAGGATCGAATCGCACTAGGCATCCTCGCCGAGCTGTTTCCCGACCGCCCCGTCGTCGGGATCCATGCCGTGGATCTCGTCTGGGGGCTCGGCACGCTGCACTGCCTCACGCAGCAGGAACCCGTCCTCACCCCCTGACCCCCTCTCCGCCGGCGGAGAAGGGGAACGGGGTGGCGCCAGCCGAAGTCTATCGGAGCTGCCAAATCTCAACGCGGTTCCCCGTGAGAATCGGAATCAGCACGCGGTTGCGCTTCGCGTCGTAGCCAATATCAGCAGGGCTCGGCACCCCGGTGA
>Ga0134079_10000168_pt1 | contig 16192 bp, 14 predicted proteins | sample 15_taG_2_FD_119770 | JGI IMG/M metagenome (GOLD analysis project Ga0134079, IMG submission 119770) | Grasslands soil microbial communities from the Angelo Coastal Reserve, California, USA - 15_D_Rain_40cm_2_09182015 | ecosystem: Environmental > Terrestrial > Soil > Grasslands ...
GATCCGCTTGCCTTCGTCGGTGTACTTCGGCTCGATCGGGATGAAGAACGGCGCGCCGAGCCGGTCGTGCTGGATCATCCCCCAGACGCCCTCGAGGTTCGGCGGCGCGTCCGCGGTGCGCGCAACGCCCGCGAGCGTTACGGCGGCGACGACGGTCGCGGCTGCGACCCGCAGCCCGCGCGCTATCGCGGGCGGCATCGACCTCGAGGCGGCGCGAGACTCGCTGACGCTGCGCACGCTTGCTCCCCCGTTGACTGCCGAGACGACAGTGTCGTCCGCGAGCATACGAAAGTCGCGGGTCCGGGCAAAGGACCGCTACTTCGCACGCGGGGCGAGAACGGTGCCGAGCAGATCCGGCTGGCCCGCGATCGGCACGAGGTGTGGGTAGCGGGGCCCGTCGTTGTACTGGACCTTGAACGTCTTGAAGTAGTCGGCATTTTCGACGAGCAGCTCGATCGGCTCGTGCGCTCGTTGCGCGTCGACGAGCGCCGCGTCGAGCACATCCGCCGTGTACTTCTTGCCGTTCACGGCGATGAGCGTCATGCCGGGACCGACGCCTGCCTTGGCGGCCGCACCTCGTTCGTTGGTGTCGACGATGACGTCGTCTTTGTCGATCCGCAGCCCGATGGACCATTCTCGCCTGACGTCCTTGGAGCGCTTCTCGCCGAGCGACACCCAGTCGTTTTTTGCGGCCGTGTACTCGAGCCGCCAGCCGATTCGAGCGAGCACACCGAGCAAGGCTTTGGTATCGGTCGCGTCGAGGTGGCGGCGAATGAAGCGCCGCCAATCGGTTGGCGAGATGCGCGCAAGCGCGGCATAGACGTCGGACTCGTTGTACGGCTTCAGCGCAGGCGCGCCGGCCGCCCCCGCGTAGAACTGGCGCGCGAAGTCGTCGAGCGTCGCTTTGCCGCCGCTGCGTTCGCGCAACTCGGCGTCGACGTCGTGCCAGAGGAATACCGAGGCGTCGTAGAAGTCCGTCCCACGCCGTCCGGACTCCCACGCGGGCGACGCTTGGTAAAGCCGCTGGGCGGCCACGGCGGTGTCGGCCAACGGGCGCCAGCTCGCCCCGGGCTCGTTTTCGAATTGCGCGGCCAACGCCGCAAGCCGCTCGCGATAGAACTGCGGCGTGACGAGGCCCGCCCGGCTCGCGAGGACGTCGCCCCAGAACTCGGTGAGCCCCTCGTAGACCCAGAGCAGGGAGTCGTCCATCGGCTTTTGGTAGTCGGCGGAGAGCAGACCGGCGGGGCGCCGGTATTTTCCGTTCCAACTGTGCACGTACTCGTGACTCAACAGGCCCGCGATGCCCATTCGCGTGTCTTCCTCGAGCAATGCGCGTTCTTCGCGGCGATCGTCGCTCGATTCGTGGTGCTCCAGTCCGAAATGCGCGATGTCATCGGAGAGCGAAAGGAGCCAGGTGTAATGCCGATACATCCGCGTGCCGAACAACGCGCCGGCCTCCGCGACGAGCCGACCGTAACCCGCGGCGAAAAGGTGCGGGATCTCGAGCGCCGCGTTGCTGTCCGCGATGATCGAGATCGAATGCTCGATGTCGGCGCGCGGCTCGGAGCCCGGCAGCTGCACGAGCGTCGCGTAGCGCCCCATTTGTACGGGCGAGTCGATGAGTCGGGCGATCGAGGCGGTGGCAAAGACCCGCGAATTGTCCGCGCCGACCGTCGACGGGAGCGCGCTCACGACGGTCCAGCCGGGCGGTGGGATCACCGTCGCATCGATCGACAGCTTGTCCGCGTCGCTGTCCTTCGGGAGCAGTAGGAACTGGTTCCACGCGAGCACGGCGAGCTGCTCGCTGCTCGTCGGCGCGCCCGTGAAATTGCCGCCGGCGGTCGTGAGGCCCGATTCCAGCGCGATCTCGAGGCGTTCGACGCGAGCCGGAACGTCGACGTGCAACGCGAACAGGTCGAGCGGATCGCGCGCCCACGGGAGGTCGGCACCGTTCGCCCGAATGTGCAATCCGATCAGGCTGTCCAGCGGTCCGGTCGGAGCGTGCTCGCCCGGGATCCACTGCGGATAGACCAGCGTCAGCGCGCCCGGCTTGACTGGGATTCCGAGCTCGGTGTGCACGCGCTTGCTCCGCACGTCGCGCGCGTCGACGCGCACCGTGAAATCGGCGCCGCGCGCGGCCGGCCCGACGGACAGAGCGGTGAACAGAAGCAGGAAGCCGAGGAGCCCGTTACGCATGTGACCCGGAACCCACGATGCAGAGATCGTGGCACAGACGACGATCGGCCCGCCACTCTCAAGGCGCATCGCTCGCTCGACGAGCCGCCGTCAGTCGACGTCGAAGCGAATTCCTTGCGCGAGCGGCAGCTCGCGGGAGTAGTTCACGGTGTTCGTCGCGCGGCGCATGTAGGCTTTCCACGCGTCGGAGCCCGATTCGCGACCGCCGCCCGTATCCTTCTCGCCACCGAATGCGCCGCCGATTTCCGCGCCGCTCGTGCCGATGTTGACGTTGACGATCCCGCAATCAGAGCCGCTCGCCGAGCAGAAGCGCTCGGCCTCGCGAACGTCGTTCGTGAAGATCGCGGAAGCCAAGCCCTGCGGGACGGCGTTGTTGAGCGCGATCGCCTGCGTGAGATCCTCGTATCGGATCAGATACAGGATCGGCGCGAACGTCTCTTCTTTGATCAACGACTCGTCGCCGGCCGCTTCGACGATCGCGGGATGCACGTAGAAGCCGCCGGCCGGCCCGCGCGTGAAACGCTCGCCGCCGTGGACGCGCGCACCGCGCGCGCGTAGCTCGCCGAGCACGCGCTGCATCGTCTCGAACGCGTGCTCGTCGATCAGCGGTCCGACGAGCACACCGGGGTCGAGCGGGTTGCCGATCGACAAACGCGAGTAGATCCCGCGCAGCCGCGCGAGCACGGTATCGGCGAGGCTCTGGTGCACGATCAAGCGACGCAGGCTCGTGCAGCGCTGCCCGCAAGTGCCTACCGCGGCGAACACGATCGCGCGCAGCGCGAGATCGAGATCGGCGCTTGGGCTCACGATCGCGGCGTTGTTGCCGCCGAGCTCGAGCAGGGTCTTGCCGAGGCGCGCAGCGACCGTCGTCGCGACCGCGCGCCCCATCCGGACCGAGCCGGTCGCCGACAGCAACGGCAGCTCGCGCGCGGACGCGAGCGCCTGACCGATGTCCGCTCCGCCGATCACGAGGCTCGAAAGCCCACGCGGCGCGCCGGTCGCCTCGATCGCGCGCTGCGTGATCGCCTGACAGGCCATCGCGCACAGCGGCGTCTTCTCCGACGGCTTCCAGACGACGCTGTCGCCGCAAACGAGCGCGATCATCGCGTTCCACGCCCAGACCGCAACCGGAAAGTTGAACGCCGTGATCACGCCGACGGGGCCGAGTGGATGCCACTGTTCGCTGAGCCGGTGCTCGCGCCGCTCGCTCGCGATCGTGAGCCCGTAGAGCTGCCGGCTCAGGCCGACCGCGAATTCGCAGACGTCGATCATTTCCTGGACTTCGCCGCGGCCCTCCTCGACGATCTTGCCGGCTTCATAGCTCACGAGCGCAGCGAGCGCGTCCTTGTGCGCGCGAAGCTCCTCGCCGATCGCGCGCACGAGCGCGCCGCGCTGCGGCGCGGGCACCTCGCGCCACTGCGCGAAGCTCTCGGTCGCGACTGCGATGACCGGCGGCAGATCGCGCGCCGAAGCAAGCGGGAATTCGGCGAGCGCTGCGCCATCGATCGGCGAACGCGCTTGCCACGAGCCTCCGGTACCCGCGAGCCAACGTGAACCGGCCGCGACCGCCGTGCGCGTGGCAGATACGCCGAGGTCGGTGAGCAGCTTGTCGACTCGTGCGCGCGTGCCGGTCGTCATGTTCTACGATCCGCGATTGGCGCCGCGTTCGCGTAATAGCGGCCGAAGCGATTCGCGAGAAAATCGTCGAGCGCGATCTCCTCCTGGCGCACAAAACCCGTGTCCGCGAGCTTCGACTCGAACTTCAGGTCGAGCACCGCGCAGAGCGCCGCGGCCGTGCTGATCTGAATCGCGCTCCAGGCCTCGCCATAGAGATCCTGAGAATAGATGAGGCGCGCATCGCTGATCTGCACGAGCTGGTTGCTGCGCCAGCCGCTTGCTGTGCAGAACACGACGACCATGTCTTGGAACGTGACAGGAATCGCGCGCTCGAGCACATCTTTCAGGAGATCGCGTCGCTCGCCGAGCCGAAGGTCCTCGATCAAGAACGACATGAGCTCGCGGTGCCCCGGATAGCGAATCGTCTTGTAGTTGAGCTCGCGAAGCTGACCGTCGAGCGACTCGCACAGCGTGCCGATGCCGCCCGAGGTGTTGAACGCCTCGTATTGCACGCCGTTCATCCAGAAATGCTCGAGCCCTTCGAGCGGCCGCAGATCGGTCCGCCGGCCGTCGAGAATCGCCTCGCACGGATTGCAGTATTCGTTGATCAGCCCGTCCGTCGACCACGTCAGGTTGTAGCGCAACGCATTCGACGGGAACTGCGGCAACGCGCCGACGCGCATGTGCACCGTGTCGAGCCGATCGAATGCCTTCGTGAGGTGCTGCGCGATGATCGCGACGAAACCCGGCGCAAGGCCGCACTGCGGCATGAACGTCTGACCGCGTTGCGCGCGGGCTGCGATGGCTCTGATCCCGCGCGTCGTCTCGATGTCTTCAGTCAGATCGAAATACGAGATCCCGTGGGCCGCCGCGGCCTCGGCGAGCGGCACGTTGAACTTGAAGCTCAAGGCCGAGATCACGCAGTCGCGGCCTTGGAGCGCGCGAGCGACGGCGCTGCGATCGGTCGCGTCGACGACCATCGTCTCGACGCGCTCGCGCGCCGCGACGCGGCCGAGCCGCTGCGCGTCGTTGTCGACGACGACCAATCTGTAATCGCCGCTCGCCGACAAGAACGCCGCGATCATTCGGCCGATCTTGCCGGCCCCGAAAAGAACGATGTTGCGCATTGAGCCGTGAGATGGTGGTGATGGGTGGGATCGAACCACCGACCTGCGGGTTATGAATCCGCCGCTCTAACCATCTGAGCTACATCACCGAGGCCCGCGATTATATTCCAGTGCATTCGATCGTCGCGATCCGGCCCCGGCACGAGTCGCAAACACGGCGCGAGTTTTCTATGATCCGCGATATCAGGGGGCGCTCCGACTATGGACGGCTTACTCTCCTGCTCGAGCACATCATGCGCGACCTTCTCTTGCTTGCTTCACTCCGAGTCACCCGAGTCGTTGGGCCTTGCGCCGTCCTTTGGCTAGTCGCCGGCTACAGCGCGGCCGCGGGCGCCCAGCCGGCGGCGACGGCGCCGACCGACGTCTTGCCGTGTCCGAAGACCGCACCGGATCGCGGCGACGACAAGCAACCGTGCGTCGCGCCGTCCACGACCGGCGGCGCTCCCGGCGCGCCGGCCGGAGCGGGCGGTGGAGCGGGCGGGGGCGCGGCGGGCGGCGGCTCGCAGCAGAACCCGAACGCGCCGCCCGAGGTGCTCGGCCCCTATCGCGTCGTCAAAGTCATGGACCGGGCCGGCGAGGTCGTCGACGGCATCGTGTGCTCGATCGCCGAGCCATTCGTCGTGCACATGCAAACTCGACCGGCCACGTTCGACATCAAGTTCGAGCCCGCGGACAAGTCGCGCGGCACGTGGACCTACGCCTACGACATCCCGAGAGCCGGCGAGTCGCACAGGGCGCACGGCGAGCACGTCGTGAGCGCCGCGGCGGCGGACGGCACGCGCTCGCTCACGATCGACGGCCCGGACTTCGTCACCTTCCGCGGCTTCGCGGGCCCGATTGAGATGCACTACGTGATGGGGCTCGCGCCGGTCGCGGCCGGCGGCGCCTGCGGACGTTGAGCCGGACGACGATACTCGCTCCGCCGATGGACTCGGATCTGATCTGGCTGCTGCTGAAGCCGAGTCACTTGCTGGCGTATACGGCCGTGCTCGGCGTCGTGCTCTCGCGCCGTCCGATCGGCAAGCGACTCCTGGTCGCCGCTGCGATGCTCGTCATCGTGCTCGGCGTGCTGCCGACCGCGTGGTTCTTCTTGTCTCCGCTCGAGACGCGTTTCCTGAGGCCGGAGGACCCTGGCCGCGTCGACGGAATCGTCGTGCTCGCCGGGGAGGAGCCCGCGCGGCTAAGCGAGGTCTACGGACAGCCGCTCAACCCGAGCCGGCTCATGACGTTCCTGATGCTCGCGCGGCGTTTCCCGGACGCGCGGCTCGTGCACAGCGGCGACACGGCGGAGCCGTTCGGCCAGTCCGCGCTCGCGCGCGAGCTCTTGCTCGGCGCCGGCATCGCGCCCGAGCGGATCGTGTTCGAGGACCGCTCGCGCACCACCTGCGACAGTCCGCGCGCGGTCCGCGAGCTCGTGAAACCGGAGCCTGCGGAGCGCTGGCTGCTCGTGACGTCCGCGTATCACCTGCCGCGCGCCGTCGCGTGCTATCGCGCCGCGGGCTGGGACGTGATTGCATATCCGGCGGACTACAAGCGCCAGAAAAGCCCGTGGTACTTCGGTTTGACTGAAAACCTCGGCGACTTCGACGCCGCGGCGCACGAATGGATCGGGCTGCTCTACTACCGCCTTCGCGGCCTCACGAACGAGCTCTTCCCGCGCCCCCACTAGCGAGGACACACGCATGTCGACGAACATCCTCAAGACGATCACCGTGGTCGCGATTCTCTGCTCCGCCGCGTCGAGCGCGCACGCGCAGGTCACGAGCGCAAAGCTCGAAGCGTGGCTCGGCGGCTATCGCGAGGCTTGGGAGAAGCGCGACGCCGAGCGCGCCGCGCAGCTGTTCACGGACAACGCGGCTTATCAAGAGATGCCGTTCGACGCGCCGAAGAGCGGTCGCGCGGGGATCCGCGAGTATTGGTCGGGCGTGACCGCGGACCAGCGCGACGTGGAATTTCGCTCGCAGACGATCGCGGTCAACGGCAACACCGGCGTCGCCCACTGGTCAGCGAAATTCAAGCTCGCGTCGACGGGCGCGACCGTCGAGCTCGACGGCGTGTTCGTGCTCGAGTTCGATCCGAAGACAGGGCTCTGCAGCGCGCTGCGCGAGTGGTGGCACGTTCGCGGTGGGTAAGGCCGCGGCCGACGTTCGTCGCCGGCGAGCGACATCCAGACGGCTGCGGCGCGCCCGTGACGCGCCGAAGAGCGTAGTGCGTCTAATGCAAGCTAATGGAAAACGTGACGCCTCGGTCCGGGTGCGCGCGTATAATCGCGCGCGCGTCATCGCGCGTAACGCTTCACACACTGGGGAGAATCACCGATGAGAATACGGCTCTCTTTTGTATCTGCTCTGACGCTTCTGATCGGCACCGCGGTCTGGGCGCAGGCACAGTTCACGCCGCCGACTTTCGACGGCATCGACAAGGACAAGAACGGCAAGCTCTCGAAGGAAGAGGTCGCGGCCTGGGTCAAGACCCTGCCGCCCGGGCCGAACGGTCCGCGGAGCGCGGACGAAGTGTTCGCTCGCTGGGACACGAACAAGGACGGCTCGGTCTCGAAGGAAGAGTTCGACGCTCGGCCGCGAGGCGGACAAGGACAAGGTCCCGGCGGCGGTGCCGGAGGCGGTCCACCGACGACCAAGTAACGCAGGTACAGCCGCGCGCGGCCGTTAGGTCGCGCGCGGTGCTTTCACACACCGGGGAGAATCACCGATGAGAATACGGCTCTCGTTTGCGTCTGCACTGACGCTCCTGATCGGCACCGCGGTCTGGGCGCAAGGGTTCACGCCGCCGACCTTCGACGGAATCGACAAGGACAAGAACGGCAAGCTCTCGAAAGAAGAGGTCGCGGCATGGGTCAAGACGATACCCGCCGGTGCGAACGGTCCCGTAAACGCCGACGAAGTGTTCGCGCGCTGGGACGCGAACAAGGATGGCTCGGTCTCCAAGGAGGAGTTCGAAAATCGGCCGCGCCCGCAAGGGCCCGGCGGCGCTCCGCCGCCTGCGACCAAGTGACCTAGGCGAAACGCGCGCGCGACCGTTAGGTCGCGCGCGTCCCGCCGCGAGCCAAGCTCACTCGAGCCCCGACGCGCGCGCCTGCTCGCGCGCGAGCACGGCCTGGTCTCTGTCGCCGTCGCCGTGCGCGACCGCGCCGAGCAGGCGATCGCGATAGACGTTGTGGCTCGGTATCGGCACGCGCGCGAGGTCCGCCGCCGCCGCGATCAGGTTCGCGTCCTTGAGGCCGACGGAGATCGGCGAGCCGACCTGGTCGTAGCTCTCGTCGACCATCTTCTGACCGTAGATCTTGTACGCGGGCGCCGCGAACAGACCCTCGGTCATCACGTCCTGAAAAACCTGCGGCTGCACGCCGTACTTGCGCACGAGCGCGAAGCCCTCGGCCATCGCGACCATCGCACAGCCGAGCACCGCGTTGTTCGCGAGCTTGATCGCGGTCGCGGATTCGGGCTTGAGGCCGGCGACGAACACGCGCCGGCCCATGGCCTTCAGCAACTCGTTGCAGCGGCCGACGGGGCCTTCCGGGCCCGCGACGACGATCCCGAGCTGCCCGGACGCCGCGAGGTCGGGGCGGCCGAGCACCGGCGCCGCGACGAGCGTCTGGCCGGCCGCGCGATGCTTGCTCTCTAGCTCGCGCACGGTCGCGACGCCGTGCGTGCCCATCACGAGGTGAATCGTGCCGGCCGCGAGCGCGCTCGAGAGCCCGCTGGGCCCGAGCGCGACCTGCGTGACGATCGCGTCCTCGACGAGCATCGTGACGACCACCTCGCACTGCCCCGCGAGCTCGGCGATTGTCCTCGCGACGCGCGCGCCGGCCGCTGCCAACGGCGCCGTCTGCGCCGTGACGACGTCGAATACGCACATCTCGTGGCCCGCGTCGAGAAGGCGACGCGCCATGCCTTGGCCCATACGTCCGAGCCCGATGAAACCCACGCGCATCGCCATCCCCGTGTTCGAACCTCGCAGCACTCTCTCGCGATTGCGAAGAGCTGGCAAGCCACGAAATCGCTGAGCGATACTGCGAGCTTGTTGGAGGTCGGTGCGATGACTGCGCTTTCGCCGCTCGCGGGCAAGCCGGCGACGCGGGACATGTTGGTCGACGTCGCGCAGCTTACGCGCGAGTACTTCGCGCGCCGCCCCGATCCCACGGTTGCCGCGGAGCGCGTGTCGTTCGGCACGAGCGGGCATCGCGGCTCGTCGCTCTCGGGCTCGTTCAACGAGGCGCACATCCTCGCTGTGACGCAGGCGATCTGCGACCACCGGCGCGGGCGCGGAATCGACGGCCCGCTGTGTCTAGGCAAGGACACACACGCGCTCTCCGCGCCCGCGCAGCGCACCGCGCTCGAGGTGCTCGCCGCGAACGGCGTCGACACGATCATTCAGCGCGCGGACGGCGTCACGCCGACGCCCGTGGTCTCGCGCGCGATCCTCGTCTACAACCGTGGCCGGCGCGAGCACCTCGCGGACGGCATCGTCGTGACGCCGTCGCACAACCCGCCGGCCGACGGCGGCTTGAAGTACAACCCGCCGAACGGCGGACCGGCCGACTCGGACGTGACAGGCTGGGTGCAGGACCGCGCGAACGAGCTCTTGCGCGCCGGCAACGCCGGCGTGCGCCGGCTCACGCTCGAGGCCGCGCGCGCGAGCGGGCGGATTCACGAGCAGGACCTCGTCGGCCCGTACGTCGACGACCTCGCGAACGTCGTCGACATGCGCGCGATCGGCGCGGCCGGGCTCGCGCTCGGCGTCGATCCGCTCGGCGGCGCGTCGGTCGGCTATTGGGAGCCGATCAACGCGCGCTATGGGCTCGACGTCGACGTCGTGAACCCGCGCATCGACCCGACCTTCGGCTTCATGACGGTCGATCACGATGGTCAGATCCGGATGGACTGCTCGAGCCCGTACGCGATGGCGCGGCTCGTTTCTCTGAAGGACCGCTATCGGCTCGCGTTCGCGAACGACCCGGACTCCGACCGGCACGGGATCGTGACGCCGTCCGCCGGGCTCATGAACCCGAATCACTATCTCGCGGTCGCGATCCGTTATCTGCTCACGCATCGCCCGCGCTGGCCGGTTCGCGCCGCGGTCGGCAAGACGCTCGTCTCGAGCAGCATGATCGATCGGGTCGTCCGCGACTCAGGGCGCGAGCTCTACGAGGTGCCGGTCGGCTTCAAGTGGTTCGTCCCGGGCTTGTTCGACGGCTCGTGCTGCTTCGGCGGCGAGGAGAGCGCGGGCGCGAGCTATCTGCGGCTCGACGGCGGCGTCTGGACCACGGACAAGGACGGTTTGATCATGGATCTGCTCGCGGCGGAGATCACGGCGGTCACGGGCCGCGACCCGGGCGAGCACTACCGCGAGCTCGCGGCGAAGTTCGGCGCGCCGAGCTACACGCGCATCGACGCGGCCGCGACGCCGGAACAGAAGGCACGGCTCGCGAAGTTGTCGCCCGCGTCGGTCGCGGCCGCGACGCTCGCGGGCGACCCGATCGAGGCCAAGCTCACGACCGCGCCCGGCAACGGCGCCGCGATCGGCGGGCTGAAGGTCACGACGGCGCGCGGTTGGTTCGCGGCGCGTCCGTCGGGAACGGAGAACATCTATAAGATCTACGCGGAGAGCTTCGACGGTGAGACGCACCTCGGCGCGATCGTGCGCGAGGCGCAAGCGATCGTCGCCGCGGCTCTGCGCGAGGAGGCGACATGAACGCGACGAGCACGCTCCACGATCTCGGCCAGAGCCTCTGGCTCGACAACATCACGCGCGACCTGCTCGACTCGGGCACGCTCGCGCGCTACATCGACGAGCTCTCGGTCACCGGGCTCACGTCGAACCCGACGATCTTCGAGAAGGCGTTCAACGAAAGCGCGGCGTACGACGCGGCGATCCTCCGCCGGCGCAAGGACTCGATCGGCACGGAGGATCTGTTCTTCGAGCTCGCGATCGACGATCTCACGCGCGCCGCGGACTTGTTCCGCGGAGTCTGGGAGCGGACCCACGGCGTCGACGGCTGGGTGTCGCTCGAGGTGTCGCCGCTGCTCGCGTACGACACGGCGCAGACGCTCCGCGAGGCGAAGCGGCTGCATGCGCTGGCCAGACGCCAGAATCTGCTGATCAAGATCCCGGGCACTCGCGAAGGGTTGCCCGCGATCGAAGCGGCGATCTTTGCCGGCGTGCCGGTCAACGTGACGCTGCTGTTCTCCCACGAGCAGTACCTCGCGGCCGCCGACGCGTACCTGCGCGGCGTCGAGCGCCGCATCGCGGCCGGTCTCGATCCCGACGTTGCGTCGGTCGCGTCGTTGTTCGTGAGCCGCTGGGACGTCGCCGTCGCGAGTCGCGTGCCGGCGCCGCTGCGCAACCGGCTCGGGATCGCGGTCTCGAAGCGCGCGTACGCAGCGTACCGTGCCCTGCTCGAATCGGCGCGGATGCAGCGGATCTGCAACTTCGGCGGCCGGCCGCAGCGGCTGCTCTGGGCGAGCACCGGCACGAAGGACCCCGCGGCGCCGCCGACGCTTTATGTCGAATCACTCGCGGCCCCGCTGACCGTGAACACGATGCCCGAGCAGACGCTCGAGGCGGTGGCAGCGCTCGCCGACGTGGGCTCGGTGCTGCCGGCCGATGGCGGGGACTTCGCCGCGGTGCTCGCCGAGTTCGCGCGCGCCGAGATCGATTCCGGCGCGCTCGCCGCAAGGCTGCAAGAGGAGGGCGCGGCCGCGTTCGTCAAGTCCTGGAATGGATTGATCGAGGGGCTGGACGCCAAACGCTCGGCATTGCAAAGAACGGCAGCACCGAGTCCCGCTTCGACTCGCCTTTCCATTTGAGTAGAAGTTCGGATCGGTGATATAACGTTCTCGTTTCTGGGGGACTCTGGGGGAAAAAATGTTTGCGCGTAATGCCTGCAGGCATCTGTGGGCCGTGCGGTCGTGCTACCGCCGGTCTTCGAACCGTCTTTCGATGGGGATCGCCGCCGCGGTCGGCGCCGCATCACTCTACTCAGGCGCGGCCTCGGCGCAGCAGCTCGAAGAGATCATCGTGACGGCGACGTTCCGCGCCACGAACGTCCAAGACACGCCGATCGCGATCACCGCCGTGAACTCGGAGATGCTCGAAAATCGCGGCCAGACGAACATCGTCGATGTCGCGCGGCAAGCGCCGAACGTCACGATGACGCCGGCCGGTCAAGGCGCCGGCAGCGCGATGATCACGTATATCCGGGGTGTCGGCCAAACAGACTTCAACTACGCGCTCGAGCCGGGCGTCGGCATGTACGTCGACGACGTCTACTACCCGAACCTCACGGGCTCGATGGTCGAGCTGCTCGACATCGACCGCGTCGAGATCTCGCGAGGACCGCAGGGCACACTCGCGGGCCGCAACTCGATCGGTGGGGCGGTCAAAATCTATTCCGTCGAGCCGAAGAGCAACAGCAACACCGGCAGAGCGGAGCTCACGCTCGGCGACTACAACGCGGCGCAGCTCAAGGGCTTCGCGGATATGACGTTCATCGAAGACAAGCTCAGCGCCCGCATCTCCGGCGTCTCGAGCAGCCGCGACGGCTACGTGACGCGCGTTGATTACAAGTGCACCCACCCAACCTGGCCGGGCCCGACGTTCGAGAACGGCCGACTCGACACCTGCAAGCTCGGCACTCTCGGCGGCCAGAGCTTCACGGGCGGCCGGTTCGCGCTGCTTTGGACGCCCTCGGACAAGTTCCGCGTCAAAGTGCTCGGCGACCTGATCAATCAGAGCAACGAGTCGGCCGCGCTCGTGCTGACTCGCGTGACGGACGCGCGCCACCGGCCGAGCCCGACGCCGGGCACGGGTCAGTTCAATCCCGCATGCAACTGCTATGAGGGCACGTTCCTCGATGTCGATGGCAACTTGGCGACGACGGCCGATCGAGTGTATCTGACGAGTCAGTTCGTGACGCATGGCAGCTACCGAGGCGACCCGGTCATAGACGACCCGTACATCACGTACTCGACGTTCCTCGATCCGATGCCCCCTCAGACGAACCGACCATACTCGCCGCAGACCACCGATCCCGGCATCCAGTTCGACGACAAGGGGCTCTCGGTGCAGCTCGATTGGGACATCACCGACAAGCTCGCGCTGAAATGGATCTCGGCAACCCGCGCTTATGAGGACACGTGGCATTACGACACGGACGGCACGCCCTTCTTCAGCCAAGGCGGCACGCAAGGTCTGCAGCACCGGCACCAGACGCACGAGCTCCGCTTTACGGGCTCTACCGCCAAGGATCGGTTCGACTACACGTTCGGAGCGTTCTATGCCGACCAGTCGAAGGCCACGCTGATCGGGCAGATCGATCTGTACTACGCGCAGCTGAACTTCATCCACGGGCCGGATCCGACGCCGTCGGACTCGAAGGCGATTTTCGGGCATGCCGCGTGGCACATGACGAAGAGCCTGGAGCTGCAGCTCGGCTATCGCTACACGGAGGATTCGAAGTTCTACGAGTGGCACCGCCACAATCCCGACGGCACGGAGGTCGTCCCGTGCGTCGCGCCGCCACTGCCAGGAGGCGCGAACAACCTAAACAACCCACCGAACTGCGCGATCTACGGGTTTAGCGGTCTGAGCAAGACGTTCAACAGCAATCACGACGACTACCGAGCTGCCCTTGACTGGCACGTCACGGACAACTTGATGCTCTACGCGTCGTATGCGACGGGCTACAAGGGCGGCGGCCTCAACCCGAGGCCGTTCTTCGCGGTGCAGGTCGCGGAGTTCGGCGAGGAGGAGATCAAGACCGACGAGGTCGGCTTCAAGGTGACGCTCGCGAACGGCAAGATCCGGCTGAACGGCGCGTACTTTCATAACAATCAGACCGGCATCCAGCTGAACCAAGCGGCCTGCGAGACGCTCGTGCCACAGGCGGGTCAGACGCCGTTCCCGGTCACGATCGGCGGTGTGACCTACAACACGTATATCGGCCCGCCGTGCGCGAAGCCCGCAAACATCGGCGATGCGAAGATCGACGGCCTGGAGCTCGAGCTGAACGTCGCCGCGACCAAACGGCTCTCGTTCGACCTCTCCGCCGCCTCCGTGGACTTCCAGTACACGCGGCTCGACCCGACCGTCGCGTTCAGCGGGGTCGTGCCCGGTGGGCGCGGCCAGATGACGTTCGACATGCAGGCGCCGTACACGCCGGAGCTCACGTGGAGCGCGGGTGTCCAGTACGCGTTCCCGATGTCGGCCGGCGGCTCGCTCACGCTGCGTCTCGACACGGCGTTCCAGGACTCGGTGTACACGCAGGCGGTCAACTACGCACAGGCCCAGCCCGTCAACGATCGCAAGACGGCTTGGATCGACAGCTACGAGCTCACGCACGCGCGCGCGACGTGGCAGTCGGCGAGCGGCGACTGGCAAGTGGCACTCGACGTTCACAACCTCGGCGACAAGGTCTACTACCAGAACATCGTGGACGGCGTCTATACGACCGTCGGCTATCAGTCCGCGCAGATCGGCCCGCCGCGGATGTGGGCGATGTCGTTCAGCAAGAGCTTCGGGCTCTGAGCGCGGACCTCGAGGACGAGCGCGTGTCGCAAATCGCAAACACCCCCGCGGCGCGCGGCTGAAGGCGAGGGCCCGCGCGTCGCGTCGCCGAACGGCGACAGCGCGTTTGCAAGCGCTTGCGACGCGAGACTAAGCTTCGCCGTTCAATTGCCTCTGTGAAAGGAGGGTCATCATGTTTAGACGCCAATGGATCATCGGTGCACTGGTTCTAGCGGCGTTCAGCGCGAGCCCGGCGTTCGCGGTAGAGAAGAGCCAAGACAAGGCCACCACGGACAAGATCGCGAAGCACAAGTCCGAGCTCACGGCGCGCGCCGACAAGGCGCTCCAGAAGCTGTTCAAAGAGGAGCCGGACTCCAAGAAGCTCTACGACAAGTCGGCCGGCTACGCGCACTTCGCCGTGACCAAGGCCGGCTTCTTCGTGAGCGGCAGCGGCGGCTCGGGCGTCGCGGTCGACAAAGCTGGCAAGAAGACCACGTACATGAAGATGGGCTCGGCCGGTGCCGGATTGACGTTCGGTGCCGACAAGTTCGACATGATCTTCTTGTTCGAAACCAAAGAGCGGCTCGAGAAGTTCGTAGCGGGCGGCTGGGACAGCGCCGCGTCGGCCAAGGCGACGGCCGGCAAAGCCGCCGCGGGCGCCGAGTCGGACTTCTTCGAAGGGCAGAAGCTCTACACGGTCAGCGACAAAGGCCTGATGGCGTCGGCCGACATCTCCGGCACGAAGTTCTGGGCGGACGACGATCTGAACAAGAAGCCGGCCGCGGCTCAAAAGACAGCCTCGACTCAAAAGAGCACCACCTTGGCTCAAAAGAGCACGACCTCGACTCAAAAGAAGTAACCCGCCTCTGAAATCGCGCGCCGGGACGACTGCGGTCGTCCCGGCGCGGCGCGCTAGAACTCCAAGAACTAAGGAGCGCGACATGAACCGCATCGAAGACCGTCTCGCTTACATCCTGCATCGCGGCTGGTGGTTGTTGCTGCTGCGCGGAATCGCCGCGATCGCGTTCGGCTTGCTCGCGTGGTTTCAGCCCGGCCTCTCGCTCGGCGCGCTCGTGCTGCTATTCGGCGCCTACTCGTTCGCTGACGGCATCTTCGCCACCTGGACGGCCATCGCGGGGCGCGCCCACAACGAGTATTGGGGGATGCTGCTCTTGCGCGGCTTGCTCGGCGTCGGCGTCGGCGTCCTGACCTTCTTCGAGCCCGGCATCACCGCGCTCGCGCTGCTGTTCTACATCGCGCTCTGGGCGATCGCGACCGGCGTGCTCGAGATCGCGGCCGCAATACGCCTGCGGCGCGAGATCGAGGGCGAATGGCTGTTGATCCTGTCGGGCCTCGTCTCGGTCGTTTTCGGGGCCGTGCTCGTCGCGCGGCCCGGAGCCGGTGCGCTCGCCGTGCTCTGGCTGATCGGCTCGTTCGCGGTCGTGTTCGGCGCGCTGCTCGTCGTGCTCGCGCTCAAGGCGCGCGGCTTCGCCCGCAGCATCGGCGGCGCCTGAAGCGCGCGCTTCCCGCCGAACCTTGCCGGCGCGGCGCGCTCATACGTATTGATACGCATACCGGGCCGGTGGCCGCCCGCCGACCATGGCCCACTCCGTCGCCATTCGTGCCGGCGGAGCAGGAGAACGACCGTGGCCAAGCCGAAAGCCGCATCGCCGGCCGATTCGCCGCTCGCGGACTCAGAGCTCGCGCTGATCGACGCCTGGTGGCGC
>Ga0134079_10000170_pt1 | contig 16082 bp, 13 predicted proteins | sample 15_taG_2_FD_119770 | JGI IMG/M metagenome (GOLD analysis project Ga0134079, IMG submission 119770) | Grasslands soil microbial communities from the Angelo Coastal Reserve, California, USA - 15_D_Rain_40cm_2_09182015 | ecosystem: Environmental > Terrestrial > Soil > Grasslands ...
ATTCTTGAACCCGTGTCTCTTGCGCAGCCGCTCGATGCGGCGCGACAGCGCCTTGGCATACTCGCGCGGCGCATAGCCATGTCCTGCATAGGCGCGCTGGTACTTCGGCACCAGCTCGGGGAAATGCTCGGCGAGGACGGGGAGGAAGCGGTCGCGGATGGCCGGGTAAAGTCGCAGCGCTCCCGCATGAATGAACCGCGCCCCGGCATCACGCGCCGCCGCGAACAAGGCGTCGAGCTGCGCGACGTCATCGGTGATGCCGGGCAACACCGGTGCGATAATCAGGCCCGCGTTGACGCCGGCGTCGACGAGCGTGCGCAGGCCGCGTAACCGCGCCGTGGGGACTGGCGATCGCGCTTCGAGCTTGCGCGCGAGCCGGGGGTCGGCAGTGATCAAGGAGACATGCACCTGGAGCTCGTTGCGCTGCTGCAGCCGCACGAGCAGGTCCGCGTCGCGCGCGATCAGCGGGCTCTTGGTGATGATCCCGAACGACAACCCCTCACAGCGCGTCAGACGCTGCAGCACCGCGCGCGTGACGCGAAACTGGCGTTCGGCGGGCTGATATGGGTCGGTCGCCGTGCCGATCACGATCGTCTCACCGAGCGGCACGTGTTTGAGGTCAACGTCGAGCGCGCCGACGACGTGCTGCTTCACGAAGATCCGCTTTTCGAACGCTTCCCAGCCGTGGGCGCCGCGGTAGTCCGAGAACTCGGCGTCAGTGATCTTGCCGGCGTCATGTGCGCGCTCGACCACGTAGCGATGCGTGTAGCGCGCGTAGCAGTAGGTGCAGCCGAACTCACAGCCGACGTACGGGTTCAGCGACCAGTAGTCCATGCCCGTCGACTTCGGCGAATTGAGGACGCGCTGCGGTGTGAGCGAGACGAAGCGGGTGCCGCGGAGGCGCTCGTCGAGAACCTGAGCGGTTAAGCGGTTAGGCGGTTGGGCGGTTGGACCTAGCGGCAGCTCGAGCCTGTTTCGATCCGCCGAACCGCCAAACCGCCCAACCGACCGGTCAGCCACAGCGCGCCCACCCGCACTGCAGGCACACGACACACCCGGACTGGTGAGAGATTTTGGAGCCGCAATCGGGACACGGCGGAGGTGTTTGAGGCGGCTTGGCCGGGGGTGCCTGGCGTTTCGTTACGGCCATACACACCCGAATATAACCCGAAGATCGTGCTCAGCAACTCCAGCTAGAGAGGCTTGGCGAAGCGCCTCCAGAGGTAGTACACGGGCACGCCGACGAGGACCAGGATCAGGCCCAGAAATGCATACGTGCGGGTCGCGCCCTGGACCAGCAGGTCGACCGCGATGAGGCCAGTCAGCACCACGTAGAGCCCGGGGAGGACGGGATAGCCGGGGGCTTTGACGGGCCGGGGGAGGTCGGGCCGCGTCTTACGCAGGCGGAACAATGCGATCGCCGTGACGGCGTAGAAGACGACGGCGGCGAAGATCACGAAGTTCAGCAGCTGGCCATACGTCCCCGACAGGCACAGCACGCACGTCCAGATCGCCTGCGCGATCAGCGCGAGCTTCGGTGTCTTGAATGTGGGATCGAGCCACGCCGCGGATTTAAAGAACAGGTTGTCCCGCGCCATGGCGTAGTACACCCGCGCTCCCGACAGAATCAGACCGTTGTTGCAGCCGAACGTCGAGATCATGATCGCGATGGCCATCATGTAAAGGCCGGGAGCACCGAACATCGCCTGCAGTGCTGCGGTGCCCACGCGGTCCTGCGGTGCGTGTGCGATCGCGTCCTGTGGAAGGACCACGAGGTAGGCGACGTTGGCGAGGACATAGAGCGTCGTCACCGTGATCACCCCGGCGGCCATGGCGAACGGCAGATCCTTCTCGGGATTCTTGAGCTCTCCCGACGCGAATCCCACATTGTTCCAGGCATCCATCGAGAACAGCGAGCCGACCATGGCGGCGCCGATCACCGGCAGGACGCCGAGCGTGAGCGCGCCGCCGGCCCAGAAGTTCGCGCCCCAGTTGGCGGCAATCGCCGCTGCGTTGCGGCCGATCGCGAATCCCAACAGAATCAGCCCCGCGAGCGCCGCCGTCTTGATCGTCGTCAACGTGGTCTGGATGAATGCCGCCGTCCGCACCCCACGCACGTTGATCCAGGTGAGCAGCACGATCGTACCGATCGCGAGGATGCGCTGCGGCGAAATCCCGACCGGGATGTCACCGAGCGGCTGCGGCAAATGCAGCGTCGTGCCGAGGCCGGGGAAGATCTCCTGTGACAGCCCCGGCCAGAGCACCGAGGTGAAGCGCGCGAACGCTACGGCGACCGCGGCGATCGTCCCGGTCTGAATCACGACGAACAGGGTCCAGCCGTAGAGGTAGCCGAACAGCGGTGAGATCCCCTCGCGGAGGTAGACATAGTTTCCGCCCGCCTTCGGATACATCGCTGCCAGCTCCCCATACGTCAGCGCACCGAAGAGCGTCACGATACCCGAGACCACCCACACCACCAGCAGCAGCCCGGGGGAATGCACCTGCCGCAGGATATCGGCCGACACGATGAAGATGCCGGATCCGATCATCGATCCGACGACGAGGGCGGTCGCGTCGAGCCGCGAAATAGCCCGGACGAACTCGACCCGCTGGGGTTGAACCGGCGTGGCTGTCATGAGGCTGATAACCTAGTGGCCGTTTTGCGGGGCCGCTATGTTTCTCGCGCTCACTTCCGGGGGACTGCGTGCGCCTGCTGCCGCGTAACGAGGAGTTTTTCGACCTCTTCACTGAGGTCGCCAATCGCAATAAAGAAGCGGCCCAACATCTGAGCAACCTGTTCGGGGCCGCTCCGGACCGCCGCACGCCGCACGTCGAAGCGCTGAAGCGGCTCGAGCACGAAGCCGACCAGGTGACGCACGAAGTGGTGAACCGCCTCGACCGTACCTTCATAACCCCCCTCGACCGTGAAGACATCCACCAGCTCGCGTCGGACCTGGACGATGTGATGGATGCGATGGACGGGACCGCCCGCCGCGCCCAGATCTTCCGGCTGGGCGTCCCGCCGCAGGGTGTGCGGCGGCTGGTAGAGGTGCTGCAGCGAATGATGGCGGTGCTGTTCGAGGCGGTGAGCAGACTCAAGAAGGGCGACGACGTGATGCGCTACTGCGTCGAAGCGAAGCAACTCGAAGAGGAAGGCGACTCGATCTACCACGAAGCGCTGGGGCAGCTGTTCGAGAAGGAGCGCGACGCGATCGAGCTGATAAAATGGAAAGAGATCTACGACAATCTGGAGAGCACGCTCGACCAGGCCGAGGACGTCGCGAACGTGGTCGAGTCCATCACGATCAAGCACGCCTGATGACCGGCTCCGCCTGGTTCGTCCTCGCGATCGTCTTTGTCGCGCTCAGCTTCGACTTCATCAACGGCTTTCACGACGCCGCCAACTCCATCGCGACCGTCGTGTCGACCCGCGTGCTGTCACCCAGCGCGGCCGTCGTGTGGGCGTCGGTATTCAATTTCCTCGGCGTGTTCGTCCTGGGGACCGCGGTCGCCAAAACGATGGGCAAGGGATTGGTGGACCTGAGCGTGGTGGACGCGACCGTCATTCTCGCAGGGCTCATCGGCGCGATCGGTTGGGATTTGATCACCTGGTGGATCGGACTTCCGACCTCGTCGTCGCATGCGCTGATGGGTGGGTATGCCGGCGCGGCGGTCGCCAAGGCGGGATTTCACGCAATCATCGCCAGCGGGTGGATAAAACCGCTGGCGTTCATCGTACTATCGCCGCTCATCGGGTTGCTGTTGGCGCTCACGTTCACTGTGGCCCTGTCCTGGGCACTCCGGCGCTCATTGCCGCGCCGGGTGGACCGTGCATTCCGAGTGCTCCAGTTCTTCTCGGCGGCCGCGTTTTCCCTTGGCCACGGGACCAACGACGCGCAGAAGACCATGGGGATCATCGTCGGGCTGCTCGTCGCGGAGCAGGCGCTGTTCGTCGATTCTCCGGTGCGCGCGTTCCATCTCACCACGGTGGATACGATCCCGGTCTGGGTCATCATCGCCGCCGGGGCCGCGATCGCGCTGGGCACGGTGAGTGGCGGTTGGCGGATCGTCAAAACAATGGGCCAGCGGCTCACGAAGCTGACCCCGTTCGGCGGCTTCTGCGCCGAGACGGCCGGCGCGATCACGCTGTTCATTGCTTCGCATTTCGGAATCCCGGTTAGCACGACGCACACGATCACGGGGGCGATTACCGGCGTGGGCGCCGCGCAGCGCTTCTCGGCGGTGCGCTGGGGAGTGGCGCGTGGGATCGTGCTGGCTTGGATTGTGACGATTCCGGCGGCGGCTGGGATCGCCGGACTCACCTACGTGTTACTGCGAGCGGTGGTCTAGCGCTTCGCTCAGTCACTGAACAGCCGGCGCAGCCCACGCTCCGTTTCCGCCAGCGCGTCCTGGAAATGCTGTAGCTCGTCGCCGAAGCCGAAGCGCAGGAATCCCGGCATCCCGAAGTGATCGCCGGCACAGAGCAGGACGCTGTGCTGCGCGCGCAGCTTCTCGACGACATCGGGCGCGGGAATCGCGCCGCGATAGCGCGCCCAGCAGATCGCGCCGGCGGACGGCGCATGCCAGCTGAACGTGTCGCCGAAGCGCTTGAGCCACGCCTCCATCACGGGATAGTTGGCGTGCAGGATGCGGCGGGTTCGTTCGATCAGTTTGTCGCGCACGAGCGGATCGAGCGCCACGGCGGCCAGGTGATCGCTCGCGCCCGACGGTCCAATCGTCGTGTAGTCGTGGCGCGCCCACGCTTCCTGGCTGAAGGCCGGCGGCGACACGATCCACCCGATGCGCAGCCCCGGCAGGCCGTACGCTTTCGACAGGCCGTTCACGACCACGACCTTGTCGTAGCCGCTGCCCCAGAACGACTGCGTCGTCTTGCCGTCCCGTTCGGCGCCCTGATACACCTCGTCCGCGAGGATCCAGGCGCCGACTTCCGCGGCGCGCTCGAGGATCGTCTTGCGCGCCTCGCCGCCAAGCACGTGGCCGGTGGGGTTATGAGGATTGGTGACGACGACGAGTTTGGTGCCGGGCGCGATCGCCGTGCGGATCTCCTCGGCGTACGGCTGCCAGCCCTCCTTCTCGTGCAATTGGAACGGCCGGACCTGCGCGCCGAAGTTCTGCGTGAGCCCCGCGGTCTGCATGTAGTTCGGCGTCATCACGGCGACCTTGTCGCCGGGTTCGATCAGCCGCCAGCACGTCAGGAAGTTGGCTTCCGAGCTGCCCGTGGTGACCAGTACCTGATCCGGCGACGCGCCGGCATACAGCGCCGCGATCCGCTCACGCAGCAGGTCCGAGCCGTTCGATTGCGCGTAGCCGAGGCGCACCTCGAGCAGCGGCAGTGCGGAGGCGCCGGCGAGGCCGAGCAGCTCCTGGATCGTGAGCGGATGCACGCCGGATTCAGAGAGGTTGAAGCGCACCCGGTTTTCCCAGGTGCTCTGCCAGCGTTCGAGTTCGAAGGGGACGAAGCGTGGAGTCATAGGTGGTAAAGCTGCCGCAGGTCCTCCGGTTTCTCCAGCCAGTAGTCGGGCTCCAGATCTGCCAGATCCGCTCGGTCGAATGGTCCCCATAGCACGGCGGCAGTCTTCACGCCGGCGCCGCGGCCGGACTCCATATCGTGGCGGGAATCGCCAACGAACACGGTCTCCGCGCCTTTGACGCCGAGCGCTGCGACGGCTTTCAGCACGGGCTCGGGATGCGGCTTGAAGTTCTTGACGTCGTCACACCCGACGATGATGTCGAATACCTCGTCGAGGCCGGAGATCCGAATGCCGCGCATCGCGCCGTCACGCAGCTTGCTCGTCACGACGCCAAGCCGCTTGCCCGCGCGCTTGATTCGCCGGATCTCATCGACCACGCCCTCGTACGGTTTCACGAGCGCGTCGTGGTGCGCGAGATTGTAGGTTCGGTAAGTCTGCACCATCGCTTCGATTTCCGCCTTGTCCTCGGTGATCTGGCCGAATTGCGTCCAGAGCGGCGTGCCCAGGCCCTGGATCCACATGTGGTCAGGGGGCATCGGTTCATTGGAGCGATGCAGCTGCATCGTGTGGCGGTAGGAGCGGAGGATCAGCTCGATCGAGTCGATGATCGTACCATCGAGGTCGAAGAGGAAGGTGGAGAGCACCCCGGAATCTACACCCGGCCGGTCACACGACGGTCAATGCCGCGACCAACTCGACGCCGGCCGGCACGTCTCCCGCGTCCACGCGTGGGAGACCGTGATGCCACGCCAGCAGATCTTGCACCAGCAAGGCCTCCGGGCGTGACAGCAGGTCATCCAACAGGAGCTCTTCACCGGCGGTCATTCCCTCCGCGAGCCGAGAGACCAGCGCATCGAGCGCGGTGAGCTGCTCACCGTCGCCGCGCCGCGCTGCGCGACGGGCCGCCGACAGCACCCACGGGATCAGTCGCCGGGCGACGCGATCGCGATCGCTCGCCCGCCAGCGCGCGTCCTGGACCGCGGCGAGACGAGAACGAATCAGCGGCACAGCGGCATCGATGGCGCGGCGCAACAGGTCGCGATCGAGCGTCACCGGCTCGACCGAACCGGCGCGAGCAAGGATGCGTGTCGCCGCGGCCGGGTTGGTCCGCGCGATCTCGCCCTCGACGACAATCGCTTCCACAAGATTCGCGATGCGCACGACGAGGACGGCGCTCGACTGTTCACCGGCCATGGCGGCGCACGAGCCGGCCGGCGCTGCGCAGCTCGAGGCGAGGGCTGTCAGATAATCGCACCAGTCGAGCCGGCCGCCGCTGCCGCCGACCTGCTGCGCGCCGGCTTTCCGTGCCAAACGCTCCTCGATCTCGAGCGCGCGCGCGAGAGACAGCGGCGGCAGAAACGTCACCGTGCTGATGGCGTGATGCGGTGAGCCGAGACGGTCTATGCGGCCGACGCGCTGTGCCAGACGCGCGGGACTCCACGGCAGGTCGTAGTGCACGACCCGCTCGGCATCCTGAAGGTTCAGGCCTTCGCTCAAGAGATCCGTTGCGATCAAGACGTCGGTTTCGAGCGCCGGCGCAGGCCGCGATGCACCCTGCGCGCGCGGCGCGAACGCACGCAGCACCTCCTGACGCGGTGCCTCTCCGGCCGCAAACCGGCCGGCGTGGCCGAACACCGCGGCGACGCGGCGGTGACGAAGGCACTTCAGGAGATGGCGCGCGGTCGGTTGCGCGTCGGTGAAGACGATCGTCTTCGCCGGGCGCGCGCTGAGGAGCTCCTGAAGCGCATCAACTTTGGGGTCAGCGGTTGCGGCACGACCCAAGAGATCGCGCAGCCGCGCGACGATGCGGCGATCCGCGACGAATTGTGCCGCGCCATGAGCGTCGTCGAGCAGCAATGGGAACAGCACGAGCTGAATGTCCGACTCGGCAGCGCGGGGAAAGCACCGCTGAAATTCGCGCGGTGACAGCGCACGCCCCTCGGCGGCGGCGCGCATCGCGAGGTCGAGGTACGCGTCGTGACGGGTGAGCGCGGCTCGAAAGGCCACCAGGCTCGACCCCAGCCGGCGGAGCAACATCAGGCGCAGCAGCGGCGCGGCACCGCCCCCGCCCCGCAGTGCGGCCACACCGGCCCCCAGCTCCGTAATCAACGAATCGGACGCTGGACCGGCGCGCACCGTCTCCGTTGTGGCGCGCGGGAAAACCATGCATACGGGGCCGCCGTCATAGCCACTCTGCACTCGCTCGCGCGAGCGCGCGACGATCACGCGCGCGACCGCTGCCTGCGCGAGCGAGCGGTCGGCTTCGCGCCGCGCCGCGTTGCGCAGCGACGGGACGCCGAGTGCGGCCAGAGCGTGATCACGCAAGAAGAGACGCAACAGATGCAGCAAGTCGGCGACGCTGTTGTGGATGGGCGTGGCGGTCACCAGCAACACGCGGCTTCCTACCACCATACGGGCCAGCGCGCGGTAGCGATTGGTCTCGGGATTGCGGAAGCGGTGGGCCTCGTCAACTACAACAAAGGGGGCGGTAGGGGGCGGTGAGTTATGTAGGGGCGCAGCATGCTGCGCCCCTACCTGACGCGCGCTGACGCTCAACGACTCGTGGGTGATGATGGGCACTTCCTGTTGACCAAATCGATTGAGCAAATCGCGCCATTGAGACACGAGCACGGCTGGCACAACCAGCGCGAAGGGCTCCTGGCGTGCGAGCGCGACCGCGAGCGCGACGTACGACTTGCCCAAACCGACTTCATCCGCGAGCAGCGCGCCGCCATGCCGCCTGATGATCGCGCTCAAGCGTTCAGCGGCGGGAATCTGGTGCGGTGCGAGCCACGCCGGCCACGAGGCACGCGCCTCCTCCGCCGCCGCTTCGACGTCGAGCAGCGCGCGCGCCGCGCTCGTGACGACCTGGCGGAGGGGTGCCTCGCCCGCCGGCCGAAGTGCGACTCCGAGCGGCTCCGCGACTGGAACGAGGTCCTCAGACAGAATGCGCGGCCAGCGTGCGGCGATCTGTGTCATCGAGGTGAAATGCATCAGCCACGAGGTCGTCGGCGGGCGCGCGCGCGGCTCCGCGGCGCGTCAGCTCCAGCCAGACCGGTGATTCGTGCGGCAGGATCGGCAGGCCGCGTACCACTCGCGCATTGAAGCGCCGAAAGCCTCCGCGGGCCGGGTCGGCCGCGAGCCGCGCGAGCGCCGTCAGCCAGCGCGAGTTGAACAGGGCGGCGAGGGCGGTTGCGTCGGCCTCATCGCGTGTCACGATCCCGTAGACCGTATTCAGCGGCACGAGGTCGGGCGCGGGCACCGCAGCCGAGAGCCGCCGCGCCAGATCGGGCCAGACGACGCGATGGGTGGCGAATCCGAGCGCGGTGCGAAACAGCTGCCAGGGCGGCCCCGCTCGGTAGTCGGCGCGACGGCGGAGTCGCGCTTCGTGTGGCGCGAGCCGCTCGCTGAGGGCACGCGGCAGGCGCGCGATCGGCACTCCGTCGGGACCGTGCGTCCACAACACGTACCTGCGCGGCCGGCATTGCCAGGCACCGATGTCGCGCCCGCGAATCGCCGGCCGTGTGCCGGCGCACTCACGGTCGAGGACAAAGAGGTCGTCCGCGCCCGTTTTCACGCCGAGCTGCGGCGTCCAGCGATCGCCGACCGTAGGAAACTCCGCCCGGAGCTTGCGGCGGATGTTTTCGACGGCGGGCGCAAGGATCCAGGGGCCCCCCCCCTCGCCATCGCTCAGTTGACGCTGCGGCACCGCGGGGACTGAATGCTTCGCACCGAGGGCAGTGCCGGTCGCTTGCGTTCCCGCGGGATCGGCGCGCGCGACCACCAGCGCCATCGGGTACACGGCGGCGCCGAACGCCTGGGCGACCTGCTCGGGCAACGGCGCGGCGCGCTCGATACGCGTGCCGAGGGCCAGTCGCCGGCGCAGCGTCTCGGCATAACCACTCGTAGCCAGCTTGGCGGGGACGAGCAGGGCAACGACACCGCCTGGACGCGCGAGCTCGATAGCTCGCTCAGTGAAGGCTACGGCGAGATCCGGAAGATGGGCGAAGCCGCGCGTGGGAGCAGGTTGCCAGCATGAGTAGCGCGTCGCGAGTGTTTCGCGCACGCGTTGGGGCAGCCGTTCGGCTCGCACCCACGGCGGATTGCCGACCACGAGATCGAACCCCCCGTGATGCATCACATCGGCGAACTGCGACTCGAACGAGAAGAAGGGAGTCGCGCCCTCCTGTCGCAGCTTGCGGCGAGCGGCCCGCAGCTCACGCCACGCCTGATGGAGCCGTTGCAAGCGCTGGCGCTGCTCGGAGTCGAGGCCGCGCCGCCGGCCGAACAGATCGCGATTCCGCGCGGCGCCAACCCGTTCGGCGATGGCCGCCTCGAGTGCGCTGGAGCCCTCGTCCAGCAGCCGCCCGGCCAACACCGCCTCGGCGCGGTCCAACTCGACTTGCGCCGCTCGCTTTTCCGGCCCGGCCAGGAGGAAGTGCTTGTGACGCGCCGCCGCGAGACGCCGGACTTCCGCTGCGCCTCCCCGGAAGGCCCGGCCACCCAGTGAGGCGGCGAGCATGACGGGGTCGAGCAGCGCGTCGCCCTGAAGCACATGGCCGTCGAGGTTGGGCAACGGAGCGACTCGGCTGACGTCCGCTTCGTCCTGGTCGGCCACGAGCGCGAGCCACAGGCGCAGTTCCGTGAGGCGCACGGCAGTGGGCGTCAGATCTACGCCGAACAGCGAGTGGGCGAGCACGTCGCGTTTCACGGCCAGGGCCGGTCCCTCGCCGGCAGCGCACCTGAGCGCCACCAGCTCGTCGAGAGTGCCGAGCAGGAAGGCTCCTGAGCCGGCTGCAGGATCGAGGACGGTAAGGCCGCGAAGATTTGGGGCGGGACAGGGCGCGATGCGCTCGTGGACCCAGCGTGCCGCGGCACCCGGCGAGATGCCGAAACGGTGCGTGAGCGCGGCTTCGAGTCCCGCTCGTACCATCTCGCGCACGAGCGACGCGGGTGTGTAGTAGCTGCCGCTCGCGCGTCGCTCGTCCGGATCCATTACGCCCTCGAACACGCGGCCAAGCATGTCCGGCGCCACGAAATCGCCGGCATCGTGCTCGCGCACCGAGAAGTGGAACCGCTCGAACAGGCTGTCGAAGGCGTCGCGCCAATCGGCATTGGACCAGACGGCAGGGCCGTGCTGTCGCTCCAGGAGCGACGGCTCAAACAGGCCGCCATTGAGGAAGGGAATGCTTCCCAATGCCCGGGCGGCGTGACTGCGCTGGGCGGCCGGGCGATTGAGCGCGCCGAAGCAGAGCGCATGAAGAAAGGAGCGGTGGAAGTGCCGCCGGCTGGCGAGCGCCCGGTCAAGCAGATGCGCGACGTAGCGCGAGTCGCCGTCCAGCCAGCCTTTCGACTGGATGAAATAGAGGAAGAGCACGCGCGTGAGGGCCGTGAGCGCGAGCGTGTGGCGATCGAGATGGGAGCGCGGCGTTCGCAGGCTGTCGGTCAGGTGCAGCAGCGTGGTGCGGAATGCGCGGAAGAAGCGGGGTGTGACGCCCTCGCTGGCCAGCACTTCGCCGATGCGCAGCGACAGCGCCAGCGCAGTTTCATCGTGTGCGGGAACGAGCCGTTCCAGCGTGGCGAGTGCGGCGCCTGAGGGGGGGGGAGCCGTGAGGCTGATCGTCGTCATGCGCATGCCGACGGGGCCCGCGGCACAGACCAGCCGCAATGGTGTGCCGCCGAGCGCGCACGCGAGACCGCGTTCGGCCCCCGCGGAGAGCCTGCGCGCGGCAGCCCGCGCCGCCGCCTCCGGCGCGTTCGCCTCGAGCGCAAAGACCCGAAACGCGCCATGGCGCGCGATCAGGGCGGCACGGGCAATTCCGTCGGCCTCGCCGAGCCAGGCCTCCACCGGCACCAGCTCCCACACCGGCTCGTAGCCGAGCGCGGTGAAGAGCTCGCGGAGGTTCTCGATCTGGGTCGTGCGGGCAAGAATTTCCCGCAACACCAAAAGCCCCTCGTGACAGAGGGGCTAAGGTGATTCTGAACTTGCTTAGGTCTGGTACCTAAAGACTGCCGACTGGAGCTATTCCATGCTCTTCTTCAGCCGGATCTCTCCGTTTACGGTGCTCAGGCTCAGCTCCCGCCCGCCGGCACCGATGGTGCCGTGTAAGCGCCGGTTGTTGAAGCGGCCCGTGATCGTCATGGGCCAGTCGCTCTCGATGTCGCCATTCACCGTGCTGGCGCGAACCTCAGTGTCCAGCTTACCACCCGACATGATCAGTGTGATCCCGCCGTTGACGGTGCTGAACTCGAGCTCGTTGTCCCAGTTGGAACGGCCCATCTCGGCATACACCGAGCCGTTCACCGTGGACGCCTCGGCCAACCCGGTGGTGCTCACTCTGACGCTGCCGTTCACGGTGCTCACGCGCGCGTCGCCCTTCAGTCCCTCGGCGGACATCTCACCGTTTACAGTCTTGCCGTTGAACTCGACGCCGGTGGGAACCTGCACCTCGAAGTCCACCACCACGTCGTTGTTCTCGGTGTTCGAGTGCCAGCGGTCGCCGGGCTCGCAGTTGTTTTCTTCGCGGGCGCGTGCCGGAGTGGGATAGACCGCGCAGATCGTCACGCCTTCCTCCGATTCGACGACGCGGATCTCGACGTCATCGGGGTCCGAGCGGCGACCGTGCTTGCGCGCGTGGACCAGCGCCTCGGCGCCGCTGGCGAGCACCGCCCGCACATCGCCGTTGACGCCTTTGACTTCCAGCCGCTTCCCCGCGGCGATGCGGCCATGCCAGTTGAAGTCTTGTGCGGCCGCCGTGGCGAATGCTGCAAGAGAGAGCGCGGCCGCGGTCATCAGGGTTCGCATCGTTGTCCTCCGCTCAGTGCGAGGTCGTGTCGGCATACGCGTGGCGGTACCCACGACTATAGGCGCGAGCGTACTTGCTCGCGTACGCCGGGGCGTACGCTTTCGCATACTGCGGGGCGTAGGCTTTCGCGTAGCGTGTCGCGTAGGCCGCGACATTGTTCACGTCGAAATGGAAACTGAAGCTCGAGTCGTTGTCATTGTCGTGCTCGTGCTCTTTGTGCTTGCGATCGATCTGGTCCCGCATCTCTTGCGGACGCCGCATCTTGATGTCGCCCTGGAACGACTCCAGCTCCATCCGCGCGCTCCCCGAGCCGATCTTGAATGTCTTGCGATGCCTGCCCGGCGAACCGGTCATGGGGAGCGGGAAGCTCGCGTCGATGTCGCCGTTGGCGGTGGCGGCCGTGACCGTCACGTTGGCTCCCTCGGGCACGGAGACCCTAATGTCGCCGTTGTGTGAGCCGAAGCTGTACGATCCGCCGTCGGTGACGGTGCCCTCGTAGGTGACGTCCCCATTGATCGTGCCCGCGTCGACACTGGACGACTTGATGGCGGTGAGCGTGACCTCGCCGTTGGTCGTTTCGACCTTGATTTCGCCAGTGACGTTGCTCAGCTCGACGTCTTCGTTCACGGAGTTCACCTCGATCCGGCCCGAGGCGTCGGCGAGTGTCACGCCGCCCTGGATCGAATGGAGCGTGACGATCCCTTTGCCGCCGTGCACCTCGATCTCGCCATTGACGGTCTCGGCGCTGATCGCGCCCTGAACTCCGTCCACCGTGATGTCCGCGTACGTACCGGTGAGGTTGAGCGGCATCGACTGGGGAACCGTGATTTCGAGGTCGATCACGGAGGGAGCGCCTTCCCGGCTCCCCGTCTTGATGACCACGGTGTTCCCCACGAGCGAGACTTCCACACGACCGCGCCGGCCAGTCTCTCCATGCACCTTCACACGGTTTTCGGTCCACCCGTGGACGATGATCCCGCCCCCGAAGTTGTTGACCGAAAGCGTGGCGCCGGCCGGCACGGCGAAGGTCGTATCGGTCTGTCTTTGCGGTGCCAGAGCGACCAGCATCGCGGCGGCCAGCATTGCAACCATGTTCGTTCTCTCCTTTAGGACCGGGCCGCGGCCATGTCGTTCACGCGCCGCAGCAACTCCACCTTGCGCCGCATCGTCGTGGCGAGGTGGAGGTTCAGGTATGCGTTGCCTGGATCATTTTGCACGGCGATGCGCGCGTCGGCGATCGCCCGATCGATGATAGCGAGGTTCTGCCGCACGATCCGCACGGTCGCGGTGTCGAGGCGCTTCTCGTTCTGGGCCAGCGCGGTCTGCAGGTCGGCAATCGCCTCGTCGGTGCGGCCGGTCCAATCCACCTGCCGCGCGAGCGCCTCTCGGTTTCCTAGGCGGCCACCATCGGCGACGGGCTGCGGACGCAGCGCGAGCCATGCGCCGCTCCCCGCGATCAGCATCAGCGCGATGCTTGCCGCGAGTAACTGCCCGACGGTCAAACTGAAACGGCGGCGGACGAGGCGGTCACGTCGTGCCGGTGCCTGTTCACGGCGAATCTCCCGCGCGATCCCCGTCCAGAGGTTGGTTGCGGGCGCCGTGTCTTGCAGCGTCTTGGCGCGCGCGACCACCTGGCGCAGGTCGCCGAGGATCGCGTAACAGTGCCCGCAGGTGGCGAGGTGCGCCTCGAGCGCTTCGCGCTCAGTCGCATCGAGCTCACCGTCGATATACTCCGAGAGCCGGTTCGTCCAATTGTCGTTCATCGATCCAAGTGCCTCCGCAGCGCCATCCGCGCATGATGCAGCTGCGATTTCGAAGTGCCCGGCACGACGCCGAGCATGCGCGCAATTTCCTCGTGGCGATAGCCTTCCACATCGTGCAGGATAAACACCTGCCGTGCGCCCTCGGGGAGGTTCGCCAGCGCCTCCTCGAAGTCCATCGATAGCTCGAGTGTCACGGGCTTCGAGCGCGCTTCGTCGAGCGGTGCTTCCTCTGTAATGAACCGCCCCCGCTCGATTCCGACGCTCTTGCGGCGAGCCAGCACCACATTCACCGCGAGCCGGTGCAGCCAGGTCCCGAATGCCGCCTCGCCACGGAACGTCGACAGCTTCTGCCACGCGCGAACGAACACATCCTGCGTCACGTCATCGGCTTCATCCGCGTTCAGCATGCGACGCACCAGTGTATGGACCCGGGCAACGTGGGTCCGATACAACCGCTCGAAGGCACTGGCGTCCCCGCTCGCCGCGAGGGCCGAATCAGCCGCTATCGAGTCAGCAGTCAGAGTGTCCTCGAGCACCTGTCGGGGCATGCAGGAAATTGGATATGCAAGCGGGGCAAAAGGTTGTAATTACATTTCGGGCTCGGAATGACGCCTTCAATTGTAGCGGTTCTCGCCATTGGCGGCCTGCTGGGGTTCCGCCATGCCTTTGAGCCAGACCATCTTGCGGCCGTCTCTACCCTGGCGAGCCGGCCGGGCGCCCGGCTCTGGAGCGCCGCCCGGCTGGGCCTGATCTGGGGGCTGGGGCACTCCGTGACCGTCGGCGTGGTCGTCCTGGTGATCATCGCTTTCGGTGTGCAGGTGCCCGAACGATTCTGGCCGGCCGCCGAGCTACTCGTGGCGGCGCTGCTAATTCTCCTTGGCGGTGTGGTGATCTGGCGCTTCCTGCGGGGCCGCTGGCACATGCACCTGCACACGCACCCCGCCGCGCAGGGGCCCCACATCCACCTTCACAGTCACACAGCCGATCCGACGCATGGCCATGCGCACGCGGCCGTCGATGCGCGCCGCTCACTCGGCTTCGGCATCGCACATGGCCTCGCGGGGAGTGGCGCGATTGCAGCGCTGCTCGTGGCGGCCGTCCCCGATACATCGTCGCGGCTGGTTTACTTCGCGGCGTTCGGCGCCGGCACGATCGTGGGGATGCTCGCCGTTTCGTTGACATTGTCGGCGCTCGTGCGCCTGGCGGCCGACCGAAGTGCGCGCTGGTCGACGATTCTCCACGTGGGAGCCGCAGTGGGGAGCGTGGTGGCGGGCGTAGTGCTGGCTCAGCAGGTGATCGCCACGCCGTAGCCATTATGACTTCTGGAGCGGGTGCAGCCGCAATCGGGGTATAGGCGGTGTAGGACCAAAGACCCGTCATCTCCCTCAGAGGCCCCCATGAAGTGTCTTCCGACTCTGTTCGCTGCTCTCGTCCTGCTTCCCGTCACCGTCTTTGGTCAGGACTCGACCGCCAAGGGCAACGCGACTCCCTTCCGCAAAGGTCAGTGGGCGGCACAGTTCCAGGCTGGCACGGCGTTCGGCTCGCTTGGCTTCATCAAGTTCCGATCGCTGACCCGTGCACTCGTGCTCGATCTGCATATCAGCGGCTCGCATTCCGAGACGATGGTGACCGACAGTAGCGGGACTCGATTCGGTGACTTGCATTCGACCGCCGTCACGCAGGTGCGCTTCGGCTGGAGACGCTACAGCGGCGACGGAACCGCCGCGAAAGTCGTCTCGCACCATTCGTTCGGTGCACTCGCCGGCTTCGAACACGACGTCGGAGCAGCGCGGACCGGATCGAGCAGTGCGAACAGGTGGACGATCGGGGCATTCGGTGATGTGGGGGGGACGTATCTGGTCACGCCCAGACTCGGTATCGGTGCGCTTGCCACGGCCACTCTGTTCTATGAGAACGGTATCTCCGGATCGTCCTTCGGGACCAAGTTTCGCAACTGGTCGATCGGCGGCTCAGCGCTGAGCGCATCCCTCGTCGCGACGGTGTTTTTCTAGGCTCGATAC
>Ga0134079_10000171_pt1 | contig 16076 bp, 18 predicted proteins | sample 15_taG_2_FD_119770 | JGI IMG/M metagenome (GOLD analysis project Ga0134079, IMG submission 119770) | Grasslands soil microbial communities from the Angelo Coastal Reserve, California, USA - 15_D_Rain_40cm_2_09182015 | ecosystem: Environmental > Terrestrial > Soil > Grasslands ...
CGCGCCGTTCCGGACGCCGAGGCGATTTCGCTGCAGTCGGGCTGGCCCACGCCGATGGCGGACGTGCAGTGGCGCAACCGCACCACGGGCGATGTCTTCATCTTTGGGGTCACCGCTCCGTTCGTGGTCGTGCAGGACTACAAATTCGCTGCCGGCGAACCCCTCACCGACATCGATCTCGATCAGCGCCGCTACGTTGCCGTGCTCGGCTATGATGTCGCCGAGAAACTGTTCGGCAATGTGCACGCCGCCGTGGGCAGCAACATCCGGGTGCGCGGGATGCAGCTCACCGTCAAGGGCGTGATCGCCAAGAAAGGCACGGTGCTCGGCCAGTCCTGGGACGGCTTCGTGATGCTGCCGCTCACGACGTTCGAATCGATGTACGGGCGCCGTCAGACGATGGTGATCTCCGTCAAAATGCCCGCGGCCGACATGGTCGGCGCGGCGATGCTGCGCGCCGAGGAAGCGATGCGCATCGCGCACCACCTGCGGCCGGGCGCCGACAACGATTTCACGGTCGATACCGGCGAAGGATTAATCGCGTTCTGGAGCAAGCTCACGCGCGTGATCTTTACCGTCGTCCCGGCCGTCGTCGTCATCGGCATTGTCGTCGGCGGCATCGTGATCATGAACATCATGCTCATGAGCGTGACCGAGCGCACGCGCGAGATCGGCATTCGCAAGGCGCTGGGTGCTTCGCGCAGCGCCATCCGGCGCCAGTTCTTCGCTGAGGCGCTCACGCTCTCGCTGTTCGGCGGACTTGCGGGGCTCGCCGCCGGTGCGGCATTGGCCGGGCTGGTGCAGCTCGCCTCGCCCCTGCCCGCCCGCGTGACCACGTGGTCCATCGCCGTGGCACTCACGCTCGGCATCGTCGTGGGCGTGGTCTTCGGCGTCTATCCCGCGCATCGCGCTTCCCGCCTCGATCCCATCGAGGCGCTCCGCCAGGAATAAATGACCCTGCAATCGGTGCGTGAAGGATGGCGCATCGCCGTGGACCAGCTGCGCTCCAACAAGCTGCGTTCCGGGCTGACCGTGCTGGGTGTCGTCATCGGGATCGCCACGGTCATGGCGATGGCGTCCATCGTCGCGGGCTTCCGCGAACAGATCGTCAACACCCTCGAAGTCGTGGGACCGACCACGTTCCGCGTGCTGCGGTATTTCTCGACCACCGGCGTGAATCCCGACGCCGTGCCTCGCGAGGTACGCATCCGGCCCAAGCTGGTTCCGCAGGACGCCGAGGCGATCGCCCGGCTGCCGGAAATCCACTACGCCGCGATCTGGACCCAGGTGTTCCAGCGCTTCGAGTATGGCGGCAATCACACGCGCATCCTCGGCGTCTTCGGCGCGGATGACCGCTTCATGGAGATCCTGGGCGGAGGCATCTCGTCCGGGCGGTCCTTCACGGCGGCAGAGCTGCGCGGTGGAGAACCCATTGCGATCATCGAGCAGCGAACCGTGGACCGGCTGTTCGGCCCCATCAACCCGCTGGGCCGCATCGTGCGCATCGGCGGGCACCCGTTCAAGATCCTCGGCATCTGGCAGCGCCCGACGAACATCTTCGAGGTGCCGGGGACGCCGGAGATCGCGGCCATTGTGCCGTTCGAAGCGGCGCACCGCAGCTTCATCATCGACGAATGGAACAGCCTCATCATTCTCGTGAAGCCCAAGCCGGACGTGAGCGTCAACCGCGCGATGGATGCGGCTACCGTGACTCTCCGGCGGCTGCGCGGCCTGCGGGCCGGCGACACGAACACCTTCGACCTGCTCACCTCCGATCAGGTCCTGGGTATCTTCGATAGCCTGACGGGGGCGTTCTTCTTTGTGATGCTCGTGCTGTCGAGTATCGCACTGATGGTCGGAGGAATCGGGGTCATGGCCATCATGATGGTCTCCGTCACCAGCCGCACCCGTGAGATCGGCTTGCGCAAGGCTCTCGGCGCCACGCGGCGCGCGATCCTCTGGCAGTTTCTCGTCGAAGCGGCAACGCTGACGTTGCTCGGAGGCGTCATCGGTATCGCGCTGGGGCTCGGCATCGGAGAGGTGCTCAAGCGGTTGCTCGCGTTCAACACCACAGTACCCGTCGTACCAGCGGCCGTCGCGACCGTGGCGTCGATCCTGGTCGGCCTGGTCTTCGGCATCGCGCCGGCGGCGCGGGCGGCGCGGCTCGATCCGGTGGAGGCGCTCCGCTATGAGTGATGCAGTCGATCTCCTCGCGATCGCGGCTCACCGCGATGACGTCGAGCTGACGTGTGGCGGCACGCTGGCGAAAGCCGTGCGCGCGGGTCACCGCGTGGGGATTCTCGATTTGACCGAGGGCGAGATGGGGACGCGGGGCGACGCCGCCACGCGGGCCGCGGAAGCCGACAAGGCCGCCAAGACCCTCGGCGTGACGATCCGGCTCAATGCAGGGATGCGGGACGCGCACCTGGAGAACAATGAGGCGTCGAGGAAGAGAATCGTCGAACTGATTCGTCGAACAAGGCCGCGTGTCGTGATACTTCCCTTCCCCGTCGGGCGGCATCCGGACCACCGTATCGCCTCAGAGCTGGGCCGGGATGCCTGTTATCTGGCTGGGTTGGCGAAGTACGAGCCCGACAAGGGCGGCGAGGCACATCGACCCTACAAGCTGTTATATGCGCTCGCATATCGCGAAGACCCGGTCAAACCGACGTTCGTGGTCGACATCACCGAGGTCTTCGAGACGAAGATGCAGGCGATTCGCTGCTATGGGTCACAGTTCGATGGCGCCCAGGCCGCGGGGGAGGTCTACCCGACCGGCCAGGACCTGTACGAGCTGATTCGCGTGCAGTCGGCGCACTACGGGTCGTTGATTCGACGCCGCTATGGGGAGCCGTTCTACACGGCCGAGACGCAGGAAGTTGAGGACGTGCTACGGCTTGGCGTTCAGTCGATCTAGATTACATTGCGAGCCTCATGAAGCGCGTCACCTACCTCGACAACGCGGCGACCACGCCGGTGCGGCCGGAAGTGCTGGAGGCCATGCTTCCCTACCTCGGGAAGGAAGCCTTCGGCAATCCGTCGTCCGCGCATCGGTTTGGGCGGGCGGCGCGCGCCGGCATCGAAGAGGCGAAGCGCACCATCGCCGAGGCGGTCGGCGCCGAGCCGAATCAGGTGGTATTCACGTCGGGTGGCACCGAGGCGGACAACCTGGCGATCATCGGCGCCGCGCTCGCGGCCCGGGATCGCGGTGGCCCGTTCCGCGTCGCCGTCTCCGCCACCGAGCACAAGGCGGTGCTCGCCGCTGCGCATGCCGTAAGGCACCTCGGCGGCGAAGAGATCATCCTGCCCGTGACGGCATCCGGCCTGGTCGAGGACGCGGAGATCGCCAAGGCGATCGACCGCGGCGTCGCCGTGGTCAGTGTGATGTGGGTGAACAACGAGGTCGGGACGGTGCAGCCGGTGCGGCCGCTCGCCGAGCGATGTCGCGAGGCCGGCGTGCTGTTCCACTGCGACGCGGTTCAGGCATTCGGCAAGGTTCCGGTATCGCTGCGCGACATCAGTTGCACACTCCTCACCATTTCGGGCCACAAGATCGGCGCTCCCAAGGGCATCGGGGCGTTGATCGTGCGCGATCGCAAGGCGGTGGAGGCGATCATCCACGGCGGTGGCCAGCAGTTCGGCATCCGCCCGGGGACGGAGAACGTGCCCGGGATCATCGCCCTCGGCACCGCGGCGCGCCTGGCGGCGGAAGAGCAGCAGTCCCTGGCGGCGCGGCTGCGCGAGCTGCGCGATGAGCTGGAACGCCGGGTCCTGGCAATTGTGCCGGACGCCGTGATCAACGGCTGGCAGGGGGAGCGCGCGCCCCACGTCTCGAACGTGTCGATTCCCGGCACCGACAGCGAAGCGCTGCTGATGCATCTCGATCTCGCCGGGATCGCGTGCTCCTCCGGCTCCGCCTGCAGTACCGGCGCGGTCGAACCCTCCCACGTGCTGACGGCGATGGGCGTACCGCGCGACCTGGGCGTTGCCGCCCTGCGGTTCTCATTCGGCAAGGACAGCACGATCGAGGACGTCGAGGCTGTCACCGCGGCCCTCCCCAAGATCGTGGAGAAGGTCCGCTCACTCTCGACAGTATTGCACCGATGAAGGTTCTCGTCGCAATGTCTGGCGGCGTCGACAGTTCGGTCGCCGCTGCGCTGCTCGTCGAGCAGGGACACGAGGTCATCGGCGCGACGATGAAGCTGTTCTGCTACGGCGACAGCGTCCCCGATCGGCCGTGCTGCTCGCTCGATTCCATCACCGACGCGAAGCTGGTGGCGCACAAGCTCGGGATCCCGCACTACGTGCTGAACCTCGAGGATCGCTTCGGGCACGATGTGATCGACAATTTCGTGGCGGAATACTCGCGGGGCCGCACGCCGATTCCCTGCGTGCGCTGCAATTCATTCACGAAGTTCCGCGATTTCCTCTATCACGCCGACGCGCTCGATTGCGACGCAATCGCAACGGGCCATTACGCGATCGCGGAGGGCGGCGCGCTGTACCGCGGCCGCGACCGCGCCAAGGACCAGTCGTATTTCCTCTGGGGCATCGACCGTGCCGTCGTCCGGCGCATGCTCACGCCCGTCGGAGCGCTCACCAAGGAAGAGACGCGCGCCGCCGCGCGCAAGCTGGGGCTCGTCACGGCCGAGAAGCCCGAGTCGGTGGAGATCTGCTTCGTGCCCGACGACGATTACGTCGCCGTGCTCGAGCGGCATCTTCCGGCCGATGCGCCCGCGCTCACGCCCGGGCCGCTGGTCACGACGAACGGCGACGTCATCGGCGAGCACGACGGCTTCGCGCGTTACACCGTCGGCCAGCGCCGCGGCCTGCCGGGGGGATATGCGGAGCCGCTGTACGTCGTCGCCATCCGCCCTGCGACCCGCGAGGTCGTCGTCGGACGCAGCACGGAGTTGTTCGGACACGAGGTGTCCCTCGAAGAGGTCAACTGGCTCGCCGATCCGCTCGCGCCAGGTGACGTGGTGTGGGTGCAGTGTCGCTATCGCGCGCGCGCCGTGCCCGGCACGATTGCTGCTCATGGCGACGGCCGCATCGCGCTTCGACTAGCGGAGCCGGTTCGGGCGATTGCCCCGGGGCAGTCAGGCGTGCTGTACGACGCCGGTGAACGCCTACTCGGTGGTGGAGTAATCGCCTAGCCTCACGCGGCGTGCGGGAGGTCACAGCGATCCCGGTCGCAACACATCAGAGTTCACGTTCGTCCCCACTTTCTTGTCTGGAGGCCGTATGCGGTTGCTCCTTGGTGGCGGCATGGCGCTCGCCTTACTCGCTGCCGCGTGTTCCGATAACTCCGTCGCTCCGAAGTCGCCCGCCGACCCTCAGGCCACGGCCGCGGAGCTCGCGGCGCTGGGCACGGTGTTCAACGCGGCGCCGCTGCAGAGCCTGAGTTCGGTGTCAACATCGATCACCCCGTCGGCTCCGGCGCCACTCGCGGCGCTCGCGCTGGCTGGCTCCACGAACCCGCTGGACCACTCGACGCGGCTGCAGCCGTATGCGCGCCGGATCGATGCGGCCCGCGTGTTCGCCCGGCTGCTCAAGCCGGAGATGAGCGTGAATGCCGTCGCCGCGCTGTTCCCGCCGGCGTTGGTCGGCAAGACGTTCGAGTGGGATTTCACCGCGCTCCAATACGACACCACAGCGCGCACCGGAGCCCCGAGCAACGGCGTGCGGTTCATCCTGTATGCGATCGATCCGCTCACGCTCGAGCCGGCCGGCCCCGCACCGGGCACGGAGGTGGGGTACATCGATTTGAAGGATGAGGGCAGCGCCAGCCAGCCGAAGGTGCATGTCATCGTGGCCGGCGTGGGTGGAGCACCGGTGTACGTCGATTACACCGTGACCCTGACGAACCAGTCGGCCTCGTCGATCAAGATCACGACTGCCGGATACATCACGAATGGCGCGGGGTCTCCCGATTCGCTCCGCTTCAGCGGCGCGATCTCGGCCTCCGGCTCAACGACCAGCGTCAGCGTCACCGAAGATGTCTCGTTCGACGTCAACTCCCACGACATACACGTTCGCAACTGGCAGCGCGTCACGATCACTCAGTCGGGCAATCAGACAGCGCTGAGCCTGCGGATTTCGTTCCGCTTCGAGCACGCCGGCGAAGTAATTACGCTCGATGGCGCGTTGGATGTGAACGGCGTCGAAGTAAGTGGCACGGTCACGTCCAAGGTGGACGGCGGCCTGTACGCGACGTGTAGCCTGACCGGCACGTCAAACAGCTATACCCTCACCTGCCAGGGCGCGGACGCCGACGGCCTCAGTGCCGACGACAACGCGGCCCTGGATGCACTGGGATCAGCGGCCGGCGGCGTCACCTCGATCTTCGAGGGGATCCTCGGTCCCGCGATCGGGGTCCTGGGCGCCTAAACAGGCTCGCAAGCGACAGCAGTTTCCCCCCCCCGTCCGGCTCTGGCCGGACGGGGGGGTTTGTTTTATTACCTAGGCGTGCTCTATCGACTGCTCGCGAACGCCGTCGTCGTCGTCCACGCACTCTTCATTGTCTTCATTGTGTTCGGCGGCTTTGTTGCATGGCGCTGGCGCTGGGTTGCCGTGCTGCACGTCCCTGGCGCGGTGTGGGGCGTGCTGATCGAGTACAATGGCTGGATCTGCCCGCTTACGCCGCTGGAGAACTCCCTCCGGATGCGGGCGAGGCAGCAGGGTTACAGTGGTGGCTTTGTCGAGCATTATCTGTTGCCGGCGATTTACCCGGCTGGTCTCACGCCGCGGATTCAGGTGGTGCTCGGCACCGCGGTGCTCGTCGTCAACGTTATCACGTACGCCGTCCTCGTCCGCCGTCTGATGCGAGGCCTCTAATGCCCAACCGTCGCTATTTCCTCCAGTCGCTGTTTGCCGCGAGCGCCTCCCTGGCCGCGCTCAAGAGCGACGCACTCGCGCGCATCACGCCAACCGTGCGTGGCCTGAACGGACGCAGGCCCGAAGATCTCGCCCAGGACGAGGATTTCTGGCGCGAGATCCAGCAGGCGTTCGACATCGATCGCGGCATGGTCAATCTCAACAACGGCGGGGTGGCGCCGAGCCCGCGCGTCGTCAATGCCGCGTTTCAACGCTATCTCGCCGTCTCGAATCAGGCGCCGGCGATCACGATGTGGGCCTGGATCGAGCCGGAGATCGAGGCGGTACGGCGCCGGCTCGCGGCCAGCTTCGGCTGCGATCCGGAGGAGATGGCGATCACCCGCAATGCGAGCGAAGCCCTCGAAATCGTGCAGCTGGGGATGCCGCTGGAGCACGGCGACGAAGTGCTGACGACGACGCAGGATTACCCGCGCATGATCACGACGTGGAAGCAGCGCGAGCGGCGCGACGGCATTGTGCTCAAGCAGATTACGTTCCCGGTCCCGCCGCCGTCACAGGACGACCTGGCGCGCCGCATCGAAGCAGCCATTACACCGCGCACCAAAGTCATCCATGTCTGCCACATCACGAACCTCACCGGCCAGATCTTCCCCATCAAGAAGATCTGCCAGCTGGGGCGCGCCAAAGGCCTCGAGGTGATCGTCGATGGCGCGCATGCCTATGCGCAGTTTCCCTTCACGCGCGATGAGCTCGACTGCGACTACTACGGGACCAGTCTCCACAAATGGCTCACGGCGCCGATCGGGACCGGCTTTCTCTATGTTCGCCGGACGAAAATCGGGAAGATCTGGCCGATGATGGCCGCCCCGCCCGAGATGAACGAGAACATCCGGAAGTTCGAGGAGATCGGCACGCATCCGGCCGCGAATCACAACGCGATCGTGGAAGCGCTGGACTTCCTGGACGGCATTGGACCCGAGCGCAAGGCGGCGCGGCTGCGGTTCTTGCGCGATCGCTGGGCCAAGCGGCTGGAGCGGCTGCCCGGCGTCAAGGTTCTGACGCCGTACGACCCTGCCCAATCGTGCGGGCTCGCTTCGTTCACGCCGGGGCAACTCGATGTCGGCAAGCTCGCCACGTTCATGTTCGACAAGCACCGCATCATCGTCACGCCGATCGCGCATCCGGAGTTCAACTGCTTGCGGATCACGCCCAACGTCTACACGACCCTCGCGGAGATCGATCGCTTCTGCGAAGTCATGGAGGATGTGCTGCGAAAGGGGCTGCCGGCTTAAGGCAGCAGCGCCACTATCCGCAGCGGCGCGCCGCTCCCGCCCTTGATCTTCATCGGCAGCGCGATCACGAACGCGCCCGTGACTGGGAGCTCGTCCAAATGCGCCACGTTCTCGAACGCCGGCACATTCGAGGCGAAGAGGCGGCGGTGCACCTGGTAGGTCGTGGATTGGCCGTAATCGATGCTCGGTGAATCGATCCCCACCGCGGCGACCCGGCGCCGCACGAGCAAGCGGGCCGCGTCCAGATCGAGACCGGGAAAGTGGAGCTCGGCGACCGCCGCGGCGCCTGTCTTGGTGGTGCCGAGGTAGCGCGCGCGGTCGGGCCAGCGGCTTCCCCATCCTGTCCGGATCAGCACGATGGTGCCTTCCGGAATGTCTCCATGCGCCGCTTCCCACGAAATGATGTCGGATTGGTGGACCCGGTAATCGGCGCTCGAATCGGTTTGCCGTTTCACATCGATGACCACGGCAGGAGCGATCAATTGGCTGAGCGGGATCTCGTCCGTGGTGTGCCTCTTCTCGACGAAATGTACGGGAGCATCGAGATGGGTGCCGCCGTGTTCAGCCGCTGAGAAGTTGTTGGCCGCGTAGTACCAACCGCCCGGCATGCGCTTCGCCGAGACCACGGTGAGGTGGAAGGGCTGTGCCGTCGGCCAGTAAATCGTGGTCGAATCAAATGGGTACGTGAGGTCAACCCACTTCGCGTTTACCAAACGCTCGGTGAGGGATGGGCGGTTGCAGGACGCGAGCAACAGGAGCGCGGCAGCGAGCGGCAAGCGACGCATGAGAGCTCCGAGTCGGGACTTGGTTGCAATTGAATCCGAACCCTATAAAGTTGCGGCGTTACCAACGGAGCCCAATATATGAGATTCCTAGGTGCCGTCGTTTGTCTTGCTCTCGCAATGGGTTGTGGCTCGGGCAAGGCCGACCAGACCGCCCGCGACACCCTCACCGAGCGCCAAAAGGACAGTATCCTCGCCAACTCGAAAATCCCGAACGCCCGCGCGGTCGGCAGCGCCATGAGAGCGGCCGATTCGACGAGTGCGCGCGTGAGGCAAGGTGACTCGGTCGCGAGGGACACGTCGGAGCATTGATGACGCGGGTGCTCGTCGCAGTGGCGTTGGTGGCGACCGCGTGCGGGCCGCCGAATCCCTGCTCCGGCCATCAGTTCGACCGGCTGAAACGGTACTCGGTCCCCTACGCGGGCCATTGGGTTGTAGCGCGCGGTGACACAATGACGTTCCCGGACGCGCCGCAAATGAGCGATCGGTTTCGGCTGGGCGACATCGTGCTCGACACGACGACGGTGGTCCTTGGCCGCGAGTGTGTGTTTCGAGGACGGATGACGTTCCGGGCGCCGCGCCCCGATACACTGGCAGTGAATTGGTTCGGCCAGCCCGAGCAAGCGATCGTGAGCGGCTGGCCGGTGGATCTGGGCCCGTTTGCCGGCGTTTCGCTCGCCTGGGCCGGTACAGACTCCGTCTCCGGATCCATTCTCATCGACGCGAAACTCGGCGTTCAGGCCCGCCCCGGGATGACCGCGCGCTTCGTCGCCGGCAGGTCCTATCGAATTGTCAGACCTAGATAAACGACATGCGCATTGAAGCCGGGATTGCTCTTGGCCGTGTAGGAATTCGATACATGCGTGAAGCGATATCCGAGTAGATAGGATCGATGAGCCAGCTTGCCCAGGCGCACGCCTACGCCGCCACTGACCAACCAATTCAGAGAACGGGCATCGGGATCGGGAACCGCGCGCGCGAATGCGACACCGCCACCACTCGCTTCAGCGTACGCGAGCACGCTGCTGCTGATTTGTTGCGACAGGCTCAAACCCACCGGCCGGAGACCGACGCCAGCGACCGTTCCTGAGTCCCAGTCAGCTACCACGTAAAAGGAGTCAGTATGATCGCGGTTGGGAAACCAACTGCCTCGAGCTATTGGTACTTTGGTCATCATGATCAATGGGGAAAGCTCCGCGAAGTACCCGGCCGCAAAGCCCCGCCAACGCATCACTGGATGGGACGCGTACACGCTCGTAATCAGCAGCCCACCCGCGGGTACGCCCCCGTACGTCGCCGTGACTACCGACGGTCCGCCCCCCAACAGGGCGCCGACTTCCCAACGCGCCGGTGCCTGGCTCGTCGGAGCAGACCCGCCCTGAGCCTGCGCACCACCTGCGGTTGCAACAAGAATGAGGAGAACGACGGCGGTCGATCTGGCCATTCGGATGTGTGATACCCTCCAAGACGGCTGCGGTACCGAAGGTTATCTTCAGCGCCATGAGAGGATTCCTCATCAGGCTGCTGATCACCGCGCTCGGCCTGTGGGTCGCGGATCAACTCCTCCCCGGGATCGCCTTCACGGGCACGTCGGCGCTCATCGTCTCCGCACTGCTCCTGGGCCTCGTGAATGCCGTCATCCGGCCGATTCTCATCATCCTCACGCTGCCGCTGACCATCGTGACGCTGGGTCTGTTCATCCTGGTGGTGAACGGCATCTCGCTGGCGCTCGTGGCCTGGCTCGTCTCGGGATTCCACGTCGACGGGCTGTTCTCCGCGACACTCGGCGCGATTATCGTGAGCCTCGTAAGCTGGGCCGCATCGGCGTTCGTGGGCGGATCGGGTCGCATCGAGCGTATACATCGAGTGGAGGTCACCGGCCGCCGCATCGATGGATAGGGGATTTGCCTTCGCAGGCAGCATCTCGGCACTCATCGCTGTGGCAGCTGGAGCATTCGGAGCGCACGCGCTCCGTGCGCGCCTCGGTCCCGACCTGCTCGCCGTTTTCGAGACCGGCAACCGCTACCAGATGTATCACGCGCTCGCATTGTTCGTCGTGGCGATCGCCGCAGTGCGCTGGCCTGACTCAACCGCGCGCGTTGCCGGCTGGTTGTTCATCGCCGGCACGCTGCTGTTCTCGGGAAGTCTCTACGCGCTGGCACTCACGGGCACGCGCTGGCTCGGCGCCATCACTCCGCTGGGCGGTCTGTGCTTCCTCGCCGGGTGGGCATTGCTGGCCTACGCCGCCGTGAAAGGTGGATTCTCGCAGTGACGTCGCTCCTTCTCGTCGCGCTCCTGCTCCAGGGCCCCACGCTCTCCTCTACACCCGCGCGTCCCCTCGGAACGCTGCGTGAGCAGGCTGCGGTGCAGCAACAGTGGCTGCAGTACCGCGTCGATTCGGTGCTGCCCCGCCTCATGCGGCAGAACGGCGTGGAGATGTGGATCGTGGCCATGCGAGAGTACAACGAGGATCCGGTCTTCTGGTCCCTCGTTTCACCCACCACTATGTTCGCCCGGCGCCGCACGATCTACGTCTTCAGCGACCGCGGATCGAAGGGAATCGAGCGCCTCGCGCTGGGCGGCGGCTCGCAGGGTGGCGTCTATGAGGCGTACGTAGCCCGGGACACGGTCGACCCCACCATCGGGCGGCGGCCCGAGCTGGTGGGACAGGGCCAATGGGATCTTCTCGCGAAGCTGGTGCGCGAGCGCAATCCGAAAACCATCGCGGTCGACATCTCGTACACACACGCCTTCTCGGACGGGCTGTCCGCCGGCGAATGGGAGCAGCTTTCTCGCACCTTACCACCGGGGTACCTCCAGCGCGTGGTGCGGCCCGACCGGCTGCCGCTCGATTATCAGGCGATTCGCGCGCCGGGAATGTTGCCGGTCTATCGCCGCATGATGGAGGTCGTGTGGGCGGTCATCGATACCGCGTTCTCGAACCAGGTGATCACCCCAGGCAAGACCACCCCGGATGACGTCGCCTGGTGGATGCGGCAGCGCGTGAACGATCTGGGCCTCGGCACCTGGTTCCATACCGACGTGGACGTGCAACGACGCGGTCAGGACCTGACCGGCGTCGATACGGTGGTGATTCAACGCGGGGACGTGCTGCACTGCGATTTCGGCATTACGGCGCTCGGCCTCAACACCGACACGCAGCACATGGGTTACGTGCTCCGCGATGGGGAACGCGACGCGCCTGAAGGACTGAAGCGCGCGTTGCTCAACTCCAACCGGTTACAGGACCTGTTGCTCGCCGAGATGCGGCCGGGCCGCTCCGGCAATGAGGTGTTGGCGGCGACGCTCGCCACGATGCGCGCCGCCGGCATCAACGGGACGATCTACACGCATCCCATCGGGGACCGCGGGCATGGTGCCGGCCCACTCATCGGCCTGTGGGATCACCAGGAAGGGGTGCCGGGCCGGGGCGATGTGCCGCTGCTCGCCGGCACGTGGTTCTCGATCGAGCTCCAGGCGACAACGCCGGTTCCCGAATGGGGCCAACCCGTCCGCTCGGCTCAGGAAGAGGATGCCGAGCTCGGGACCGATGGGCAGATGCGCTGGATTCTGCGGCGCCAGACGACGTTCCACCTAGTGCGGTGAACTGCAAACTCTGCGGCGCCGTGGACCTGCCGCTGTTCTTCACGCAGGGCAACGAGCGCCAGTTCAAGTACTATCGTTGCCACAGGTGTCGCCTGGTCGTGTATGACACGCGGGACGGGGTGAATCAGGAGAAGTACATCCTCACGCATGTCGATCCGCGCGCCCCGACACGGCAAAACCGTGGGCATCAGCAAACCTATGCGTTCATCAAACGCCACATGCCGCGGCCGGGCCGGATGCTCGATCTGGGCTGTGGCGACGGGACAGTCCTCTGGCTCGCGCGCGAAAATGGTTGGGACGTGAAGGGCGTGGAGCTCTTTCCTGAGCACTCGCAGCTGGTGCGGGAGACGCTCGGATTCGACGTCGTCACGTCGGACATCGCGTCGTACAACGGCGAGGAGGGCTGCTGGGATTGCGTGGTCCTCACCCATGTCCTCGAGCATCTTCCAGATCCCATCGGCGCGCTGACCAAGATTCGCAACCTGCTGAAGCCTGCTGGGGCCGGCGTGCTCGAGTTCCCCAACATCGATGCATTCGATGCGCGCCTGCGCCGGGTCCTCGATCAGCTCGGCATTCATCGCCACACGTACTCACCGAGCTACGTTCCGGGGCACGTCCAGGAGTTCTGCCGGGCATCGTTCGCGTTTGCCGCGGAGCGGGCGGGATTGGTACTCGAGGTGTGGGAGACCTATTCCGTCAACCCGCTGCAGTATGTTTTCTTTCGCACGGTTCCCATCGGCAACAAGGCTCGCGTGCTGGTTCGGAGATCCGCATGATCGACGTCGAGACTCCTGCGCTGCTCCTGTATCGCGACGTGATGGAGCGCAATCTGAAACACATGGCCGATCGCGCGAAACGGCTGGGCGTCGCGCTCCGGCCGCACATCAAGACGCACAAGTGTCTCGAGCTGGGACGGCGCCAGGCGGCGCAGGGCGCGCAAGGGGTTACGGTCTCCACGCTGTTCGAGGCGGAGGCCTTCGCACGCGGGGGATTCAGCGATCTCACCTGGGCGTTTCCACTCGATCGCACCCATCTACCGCACGTGAAGCGCATCGCCGATAGTGGTGCGACGCTGCGCGTGATACTCGACGATCTCCAGACGGCGAAGGCGGTCAGCGGGACGGGGTTGCACGTGTGGCTCAAGGTGGACTGCGGCTACCATCGTGCCGGCGTCGATCCATCGTCGCGCTACGGCCTCGATGTAGCCCGCGAGCTCGGTGCCGAGCGCGGGGTCACCTTTGACGGCATCCTGAGCCATTCGGGGCATGCGTATCGCACCCGCAACAAAGACGAGGCAGCGCAAGTCGCCGAGCAGGAGCGGCAGGTCATGGCGTGGTTCGCGGAACTGCTGCGAAAAGACGGACTGCCCGTGCGCGGCGTCAGTGTAGGCTCGACGCCCGCCATGGCGGCCGTAAAAGACTTGACGGGCGTCACAGAAGCACGGCCCGGCAACTACATTTTTTACGACCGAACGATGGTGCTCATCGGGTGCTGTGAACCCCAGGATGTCGCCGTGTCGGTGCTTGCCACGGTCGTATCACATCAACCCGGCGCGTCGCACTTCGTCGTGGACGCGGGCGCGTTGTCGCTGTCCAAGGATCTGGGACCGGCTCATCTGGGGCTCGAGACCGCCTTCGGTGCGGTGAAGGGTCACCCCGAGCTCACCGTCGCGTCGGTCTCGCAGGAGCACGGGCTGATTCGCGCGGCCGCCCCCGCCGCTATCGAGGGGAAGTTCAAGGTCGGAGAACAGATCGAGATCATCCCCAATCATTCCTGCCTTACGGAAGCACACTTCGATGAGTATGTCGTGATCGAAGGAGGTCGTATGATAGATTGCTGGAAAATCGAGCGTGGCCGATGAAGATCCAACTGCGTCATTTCTTCGTCGCGCTGCTGCCGCTGATCTTTGGCCTCGGCGCGAGCTGGGGCTTCGCCTTCTCGCAGAATACGTGTGGTCATCTGGTCGGGCCGATCTTCGCACCCAAGTGTCACTGGATCCAACTCGAGTACCAACTCGGCTTTCAGATGGCCGGAACGTTGTTCGGTTGTCTCATCGCCGCGGTGGTCGGCGCATGGCTCGAGCGCCGCAGCCGCCGGCGCCTTACCCAAACCGCAAACCTCAACCAGGAGGTGCAGTGATGAAAGCGCCGCTGGTGTTGTTGCTGATGGCTGGGCTGGCAGCACGTGCTGCCGCACAGGACACGACCTCGAAACCCGCTCCGGCCCCCGCCCCCGCTCCGGCCGCTGCTCCGAGCACGGTGAATGTGGAGGCGGTGCTGGCGCGGTCGGTAGCTGATCGCGCACCGCAGGACACGGGGACCGCATTCCCTGACAGCGTCGGAACCGTGGTGCTGTGGATGCGTGTCACCGGCGCGGGCGGCCAGACGCTGCATCACGTCTGGTTCCACGGCGACGATAATGTCGGCGACGTTCCGCTGACGGTCGGCGGGTCGCCGTGGCGGACGTGGAGCCGCAAGAGCGTGCCCGCTGACGCGAAGGGGGCGTGGCATGTCGAGATTCGGGATGAGGGCGGCAATGTGCTGAAGCGGATCGACTTTACGGTTGGGCAGTAGCAGGTAGACGCCGAGTGGCTGAGAGGCCGAGGGCTCGCCCTCGGCCTCTTGGCATTTACAACCTCATCCTGTCTACGAGTGCCTTGAAACGCGGCTCATTCCGTAGCGGGTCGAAAATCGCGTTCACGTTGATATACGCCAGCCAGCCTCGGCGTTCATCGTACGCGCGCTCGGCCCAATGTAGCGCCTCCTGGGGATTGCCCAATCCGATGTGCACGATCGACAATGCGACGGGCGAAACGTATCCCTGCTGCTGGGCGGCCTCGATCTCACGCAGCAGTTGCTCGGCCTCGGGCCGTTTCCCAGATCGCGCAAGCAGCCATCCCAGCGTCGCCTTCGTGTAGGTGCCCGCGCCGGGCAGCGTCAGCGCTTCCCGGAGTACGCGCTCCGCGTCGGCGGCCTTGCCCTGAAGCGCCAGCGTGCTGGCGAGCATGCGGGCGCTCTCGACGGCCATCGGATTCATCTCGATGGCGCGGCCGAGGTGTTCGAGCGCCTGGTCAAAGCGGCGCGCGTAGTAGTAGACCCAGCCCAGCGCCCGGCGCGCCGACACGGAGGCCGGATCGAGCTCGATCGCCGTGTGGCCTTCCAGCAAGGCTGCATCGAAGTGGCCTCGCGCCGCGAGCAGGAAGGCAGACCACTGATGCGCACTGGCATAGCGCGGGTTCAGCTCGATCGCACGCCGGAACTCGCGCTCGGCCTCATCCCACTCCCAGTCGTAGATGAACAGCGCCCAGGCGAGCGACGCGTGCGCGCTTGGGAGAGACTCGTCCAGGGCGAGCGCCTTGCGGGCATACTCCTTGGCGCGGGCGTAGGCATCGGCCACCGGAATCGAGCGGTAATCGACGTCCAGCGCGTACGAATCCGCGAGCCCGGCATACGCGGGGGCGTAGCTGGGATCCTCCTGGATCGCCTGCTCGAAGTAGCCAACCGCCTCGGCGACTCCTTCTAAGGTTCGCTTATTCCATGCGAACCGGCCCTTGAGATAG
>Ga0134079_10000172_pt1 | contig 15995 bp, 11 predicted proteins | sample 15_taG_2_FD_119770 | JGI IMG/M metagenome (GOLD analysis project Ga0134079, IMG submission 119770) | Grasslands soil microbial communities from the Angelo Coastal Reserve, California, USA - 15_D_Rain_40cm_2_09182015 | ecosystem: Environmental > Terrestrial > Soil > Grasslands ...
AAGAGCAAGAACGCGACGTCAGATCATAAGCCCGGACCGTACGACACGGTATACCTCTGCGCCTACCGTTGCGCCGCGAGCGAGCGATCGCGGCAAGTGTATCGACGCGGCGAACCCGCTCAGGCCGCGCGCGGCTCGGTGCTAGCGTTCGATCGCGTCAAGAGGCGAAACGCAGAGCCTCGGCGTGGCGGCGCGAGAGACTCGCGGCCACGTCCACGCCGTGGCGAATGATGTGGACGACTCTCAACTTCGGGAAGATCTGGCGCCAGATCGGCAGAGTGAACGTGTTGCGCGGGTCTTTCCAACCAAAGCGGCGCGCCCGCTCTCCGCGAAATTCCGAAGGCAAGCCGGATTGACCCAAGTAGTCACGTAGGCGCCCGTCCAGGGCTTCGAGCGTACTCGCGGCCAGTCGCTCCACGAGGTGCGGCTGGGTGAGCGCGAAGTGTGCCGGCATCGGTTCCGACCAGAACGCGGCGCACTGGTGCAGAATCGCCTCGTTCAGCAGCATGAAGGTGACCGACTCCGAGTCGGCCTGTTGGTCGGCGCCCGTGAAGACGCCCAATCGATTCAGGACCTGGGCGAGCAGCCGCGTGCCTGAGCGGTAGAACGACGGGCGGAATAGTCGCCTCCCTGACACCCCGGCTCGGGATATCGCTCGCCTCGATCAAGCGGACCTCGGCTTGTCAGTCGGGCCGTCCGCCCGCGCACCATCGATCGTTGCGGGGCCCGTAGTTCTCCATGCCGACTACGCGTTGCAGCCAAATGTCATGGGGCGGCAACTTCGAGGGGGCTGCCTGCAATCGGTCGATGACGGGCTGCGCAACCAGTGGTTTTGGTCGCTCGTGCCCGTACTGCTCGCGATATTCCTCTGCCATGAAGTCCATACCGTAGAGAATGACTTCATAGCTTTGATGATTGAAGAGATCCCCCGTGTCCACCAGTGTTCTGTGATCCCCGGGGGAATGCCCGGGATCCGTTCCCTCGCTCGGCATACCGGGCAGGAACTGGTCTACGAAGTCGACCCCCGAAGGAGGCTTCAGCTTCCAGTAATCCAACTTGGCCTTCAGGCGCGGCACGATACGCTCCGGTCTTTGCACCTCTCTCCAGAAATCGGAGTCTGTGCGTTTCGTGAGGCAGTAGTGCAAATTGATGAAGTCGAGGATTTCGTGGTAACGGAGGGCCATGAGCCTATTCGTGCGGAAGGCCATGGTCTCCATATCCTCGTCGCGGTACGGGAACTGCTCATGTAGCACTATGGCTGCGATGTAACTGAGGTAGAGCCCGGTGGACTCCAGAGGTTCGATGAAACCTCCGGAAAGGCCTATCGCCACGCAGTTCTTCACCCACGCCTTTTCGCGCATTCCGACCTTGAAATGAACCGTGCGCGTGGCGAGGTCCTCACAGTGCGGGCCCTCGTAGGCGCGCAGCTCCTGCTCGGCGTGCTCGAGGCCAATGTGGTCGCTCGAGTGCACATAGCCGATTGCGCGGCCGCCGGTGAGCACGGTTTCCCATACCCAACCGCTCGAAAGGGCCGTTGCGGTCGTGTACGGGCGCACCTGCCCCGGATAGTAACGCTCGTGCGGGATTCGCATCACCAACGCGCGGTTACACAAGAGCCACTGCGAAAAGTCCACCCAGGGCACATTCAGCGTTTTCTCCATCAGCAGCGACACGAAGCCCGTGCAGTCGATGAAGAGGTCGGCCGTGAAGCGCTTTCCCTCTTTCGTTTTTATCGCGGCGATGTGGCCGTCTTCCCTCATTTCCACGTCGGTCACGTCGTCGAGCACGTGGGTGACGCCGCGTTTGGTCGCGACGTCTCGAAGATAATCGGCAAACTTCAGCGCGTTCAAGTGAAAGGCATAGGAGAGCGGCGCGCCAAAGTCCCATTGCCCCAGCATCACGGGCGCCATGCCGAGGTGGCATAGCTTAGGCTGCGCCGAGACGGTTTCCATAAAAGGAATCGAGCGATCGCTCATCAGCCATTCGATGCCGGTGCGATCGACAACCGGGTGTGCCTCACGGGAAAACGGGTGGTGGTAGGCGTGGTTGCTCTCGTGCAGCCAATTGATGTGCTTGATGGACTGCTTGAAGGTGCCTTCGACGGCACGCATGAACTCGAAGGCGTTCACGCCGATGACCCCTAGGACATGAGCGATACTCGGGATCGTGGCTTCGCCGACACCGATTCGCGGGATATTTGGGGATTCTATGAGGGTTATCTCGACCTTGGCCCGCGGATCGTTCCGAAGCGCAGCCTCGAGGTAGGCCGCAGTCATCCAGCCGGATGAGCCGCCGCCCACTATTAGCACTCTTCTCATTCTCATATGAGATTCGCCCTCGGGTAGCGTCCGTGCCGGTGGAGCGGGGCCGCAATGGGTTGGACCGACGGCGTCAGAACTGCATCGTCAGGCTGACGAAGGCGCGACGCCCGAGTGGTTCGTAAACGGAGCTGCCGCCTGCGCCGAACCCTCCTCTCCCGGTCGAAATGACATGTGTCTGCGGGATCGGGAACGGGGATGCGTTCGGGTCGCCGCCCGCGAGCGGCGGGTCCTTGTCGAGCAGGTTGTCGATACCAAACCTCAACGTGTACTTGTCGCGGAACGAGTAACTCCCGCCCAAATAGAGGAGCGTATAACTCTCGTTGATGCTGCCGAGTGGATTCGGCGTCCCCTGCAGACCCTTCGCATAGGTAGGATCCAAAACCCCGGGCCAGTACTGATCCCTGAGGGTTAAGCTCCAATTGCCCTTCAAATAAGTCAGGGTCGTGAAGAGACGGTAATCGTACTGCTGGCACTGGATCTGCAAGCCGCAGCCCGACGTCCCGGCCCAGTCGATCGTGCGCAGATCCGGCCGGTCCTGCGTCTCCGAACCGATGTTGTAGTTCGCCACCATATTGAGGTTGAAGTGGCCGCTACCGATCAACTTGGTCCAGTTGAGCTGCAAGTCGACGCCCTCGACCTTCGCTCTGCCCTGGTTCGTGAAGGTCAAATCGATGTTCGACGAGTTTCCATTGGTGGTATTCCGCTCGATTTGTTGACAGGCGGGCACAAGCGGATTCCCGGTCGGGTTCTTCGCGATGCTCAGACAGCTCTCGTACACGCTGTCGGGGCTCTCGAGCGCGATCATGTTCTTGATCTCGATCGAGTAGTAGTCGAGCGTCAGGTTCCAGCTCTTCAGGAGGTCCATGACGATGCCGAGCGTGAACGTGTCGGCCTGCTCCTCGTACACGTTCGGGTTGCCGAAAGAGTTTTGGATTCCGGCCGAGCCGCCGAAAAACCCAACGCCCGTCGGTTGCAGGCTGACCGGTCGATTGTCGTAGTACTCGAATGCGCCGGTCGGGCCCATGAGCGCGCGGCAGATCGCTACCGTATGAGCAGCTTGCGCGGCACTTGAGGTGGCGGGGTTGCCGCTGAACGGGCCGACCTGGGCGTTCTGCGAGCACTGATCGTTGTAGACCGAGACCAGCGAGTCGAAAACCTGCGAGCGTCCGATGTAGAGCTCGCCCAGGTTCGGCGCGCGCAGGGCGCGATTGAAGCCGCCCCGCACCCGATACTTCGGCATGATCGTCCAATCGACCAGGGCCTTGTACGTGTTGACCTTGCCGACCTGCTCGACGCTCCAGTCGGAGAGGCGTCCGCCGAGCTCGAAGCTGAAATTCTTGACGCCCGCCGGGCCATTCGCGACGACCGGGATCAGGAGTTCCCCGTACACCTCGGACACGTCGAATTTGCCCTTGCTGTCCGTGTTCGGGAACACGCCCGCGATGGCATCAGCCGTCGACCCGTTCTGGATCAAGTTATCCGGCGTGTACGTGTAGCTATTGTCGCGATAGCTCAGGCCGAGTGCATACCCTAAAGGACCGGCGTGCATGTGCAAAAGCTCGCCGACGAGATTACCCTCGAAGATGTTTTGCGTTACTGCGGTCTGGTTTTGCAGCGGAGCGTGCAGCATCTTGATGCAGTCTTCCGAGGGTATGAAATCCCGCGTGATCGGCATGCCCGTCGCGCACGTCGGAGTGCCTTCGGCGAAGCCCGTGCTGGCGGGATTCGGATCACCGCGGAATCCGACGCCGAAATTCGGCGACGCCAGGAGCTCTCGATACGTGGTAAGCCTGATCGAGCCCGTCAGGGTGTTTTGCACGTCCGTCCGGCCTGTCGAGAACGCGACGTCCCAAGAATGTTTACCGTCGGCGAACTTGCCTTCGGCGCCGATCGAGAGCTGTAGCGTCGTAGTCACGTTCCGGCTCCCACGCGCATCGCCGAGAACGTACCTCAGGGCGTCCTGCGTCCGATTCACCCAGACGTCCTGCTCCGGGTTGACCCGGGAGTTCAGGAGCGTTTGCACCTCGGGCGGCAACGGCCACGCCTGGGATTCCGTGCAGCCGCCGACGGCCGGACAGTTGAGCTGATACAAGCCCCCGGGCAGGTAGGCGGGCTGCGTGGCCATGTTCTCGCCCGCGTCCCCGGTATTCGGGAGGCCGTCCGCTCCGAGACTCCTCACCGACGGGGCATAGATGGTCGTTCCATACGGGACTTGCGCGCCCCAAACGCCGATCGTGTCGGACGTAGCTCCGAGAGCGGTCACGTTTTGCGTGCGGCTGAACAGTGCTTGGCCCGTCAATTTGACGTCGTCGGAAACGCCGAACGAGCCCCTGGCGAACGACGATAGCCGATCGAGCGGAATCGACGCCAACTGGTACCACGTGTTCTCCTTGAGGTTGCCGTTCGGCTGCACCACGCGAAACGGCAGCCCCGCGAATTGGCCGTAATTGTCCACGTTGTACGGGCCGGTATACCGATACGTGCCGGCGGCGTCGAGTCCGCCGCGGCCTATGCCCGAGAACACCGTGCCTGTGCCATCGGGCGTCCGGTTGATGTAGATCTGCGCGTTGTTGGGGACGCCTGAGGGATAGCCATTCGCATCAGTGGGACAATTTACGCCTGGTATGGCACCCGTATGCCCAAAGATGTTGTCCGGGTTCGACGTGCACGGCTTTGCTTGGTCGAATATCTGATTGACGACCTGCTGGTCCGGGTAGTTGACGTTAAAGCTTGGGTAGATACCGTTCGGAGCCCACGGAGCGCCGATCCAAGTCTCGGTCGGGAATATCTGAGTGCCCGGGACGCTGGGGTTCGCGTAGTCCGCGAGGCGCCAATCCCGTTGCCAAAGGTACTGCTTGGATCGACTTGCCCTCTCCACTCCGATCATGACGTTGCCGCGCTTGTCGGCCACATTGGCACCGATGAGCGCGGAGATCGTGACCTCCTGGGAGCCGCCGTGTTGGGTGTCGCCGAAGCGGACGTCGACATTCGCGCCTTCGAAGTCGTCCTTCAGAATGAAATTGACTACGCCGCCGACGGCGTCGGCGCCGTATACGGCCGAGGCACCCCCCGAGATCACCTCGACGCGCGCGATTGCGGCCGCCGGAATCGAATTCGTGTCGACGACCATCGTCGGATTGACCGGCATCGCGCGCTTACCGTCGATGAGAACGAGGTTTCGATTCGGACCGAGGCCGCGCAGGCTGATCGTCGATGCGCCGACCGTGTTGGTGGCCGTTTGCTCCGTATCGAACGTCGTGAACTGCGTGACGGCCGGAACGAACTGCGGCAACTGATTCAAAACCGTCTCGACGCCGATCGCGCCCGTCTCTTTGAACGTGGCCTCGGGGATCGTCGTAATCGGTGAGTTCGCCGTGAAATCCCGACGCGGAATGCGCGAGCCCGTTACGGTGATTTCCTCGAGCGGAGCTTGGTCTTTTTGATCCTGGGCCATCGCACGATGCGCCGGCGCCACCGCGAGCGCCGCACCGAGAATGAACCCGCCCGAGGTCGACAGCATGATGGCGGGCTTGACGCCCTTTGCTGACTGTCTGAGCGCTGCCCCCTGCGTGCTCCGCAGCATTTCGGCGATCGACTTGGACAATTCACGGATGCGCGGAGCTTGTTTGGCTACCTTCATCACATTCCCCCCTGACAAGAAAGGCGCGTGACGGAACGTATCCCACCGACACAAGAAAGGCGCGAAACCGAATGTATCCCCCTAGAAAGAAAGCCACGGAATCGAGCGCATCCCCTGACAAGAAGGGTGCACTAAAAATCGAACGTATCCGTAGCAAGAGATGCGCGAAATCGGACCTATTCCCCCTTTAAGCAAGGAAGCAAGAAAGTGCGGGAACTCGCATCGTGTGAAGTACCGGCGCGCTTCTCTTCTGATGCGCCGGAAGCCCGGTCCGTAGGCCTGGCGAGCGTACCACACGACACATGACGCAGAAAAGTGCCATTTCACTTGCGCTCGAACGATCGCTCGGGAGACTCCGAGTGCGACCTCCAGCCGTGCGCATCGAAACAACACGGCGAAATCACCCGATCGATGTGGCCCCCGCAGCACGAACCGCCTGTCTCACGAGCCCTTCGAAAGCTCGATCAAGGAAGATCAGGGGCGCGCGGCCGTCGTCGGTGCGGTATCGATTTGAAGTTCCCCGTAGATTTGTCGTAGCCTGACTGCGTTCTTTACGAGGCAGGAGACGTTCTCCAAACGGGGGAGAATCGTTCCATGCGGATTGGCGACCGCTCGAAGAAGCGTGGTCCAGTCGACCATCTTGTCGCGCGCCAAGCGGCGTGGGGGGTCTTGCTGACCCTGACGGCTTGCCACGGTGGTGGAGCGCCGTCCTCGAACGGTCCGACAATCCGCGAACCGAGCGCTCTCGACGATGAAGTCTTCGCCGTCGCGCGGGCCTTGAGTCTCACCGGCGATCCCGCATCGTCGCGCGGCGCGGCGCGCGTGCCGCCTGACGACGACCCGCTCGTCAAGCTCGGTGAGCTGCTATTTTTCTCGCAGACGCTCGCCGCGGGCTACGACGTCTCGTGCGGCACCTGCCATCATCCGGAGCTCGGGGGCGGCGACGCCCTCTCGATCTCGGTCGGCGTCGTGCCGGTCAACGCTGCCACCGTGGGACCGGGCCGCGAGGTCGATGCGGCGCGCGATCTGGATCCTGCCGCCGACGGTGGCCCGAACATGCACCGCAACAGCCTCACGACGTTCAATGCGACGTTGTTCGACCGCGCGCTCATGTACGACGGCCGCGTTCACGTGCTCGACGACGTCGCCGCGCCAGGCGGTCGCGATCAGCTCATCCAGACGCCCGAGTCGGGACAGCGCAGTGATCCGGATCCGGTCTCGGGCCTCGTCGAGTTCACGGTCAAGGGTCCGATCGTCAACAACAACGAGATGCGCGGATACCGATACACCGAATACGGCACGGCACCGGAGTATCGCGAACATGTGATCCAGCGCCTGCGCGGCGAGGTCGACACCCAATATAATCCGAATCCAAACGGTCCTGCGAACTGGCTCGAGCGTTTCAGAGTCGCGTTCGATGAGCGGGCTGCCACTGCGGCCGAAGTCATCACAATGGCGAACGTGCAGCGCGCGTTGGCCGCGTATGTCGCCTCGCAGGTCTTCGTCGACACGCCTTGGCGCGATTTTCTCGGCGGAAATCTCCATGCGATCTCGGACGATGCCAAGCGCGGCGCGCTATTGTTCCTCAAGGCTCCGGCGGACGGTGCGCTGGGGTGTGCCGGGTGTCATGCGGGAGACCGGTTCACGGACGAAGCGTTTCACAACATCGGCTTTCCGCAGCTCGGCCGGGGCTTCTTGCGCGCGGACAAGACGGATCTGGGTCACTTTCTCACCACGCAGGACCCGGCCGGGCTCAACGCGTTCCGCACTCCGGGCTTGCTCAACGTGGGCGAGACGGCACCCTATGGCCACGCCGGCAGCTTCGAGACGCTCGAAGATGCGATCGCCTATCATGCCGATCCGCGCCGCGGCGTCGACACCTTCGACTTCTCCCTCACCCGCCTCGCGCAGTTCCGCAGCCAGGGCGTCGTCTATCCTTACGCCGAGGCGCACACGCGCGCGGCGATCGAAGCATCGAGTTTCGTCGCCGCCGAGCCCATGCTGCCCCGCAGGACGCTCTACGCCCACGAGATCATCCGGCTCGCGGCGTTCCTCGAGTCGCTGAGCGACCGCTGCGTCACCAGCCCGAGCTGCGTCGGCCAATGGGTGCCACGAGCCGATGAGGATCCGGACGGCAACTTGCTCGTACGCGACGTGTCGACGGGTGCCCCGCGCAACGTCGACGCGAGCAGTCCGAAGGACTATCCCAGTGAAATCACGCTCGCGTTCCCGCCGACGCAGCCGCTCGCGACGTTTCCGGACGTCGAGCACTGCACGGACACGTTGGCGGCAAACGACAACACTGGCGAGCGTGTCTTCGTGCGTCGATCTGGGGCAGCTTTCGGCTTGACCGACGCTCACAGCTTCAGTTACCAGACGTGGTTCGACTACTCGCCCACCTTCGAGACCACTATGATCGCCGGCGGCGTCTCGGCGGCCTATCTCGATGACGATTGCTGGCCGGACTTGATATTCGCGGGGGGCGATACCGGCATGCACACGTACCGGAACCTCGCGGGCACGGGATTCGAAACCGTCGATCTGCTTCGCGGTATCACCGAGCCGAAGTACACCGGTACGGGTATCGTCGATCTCAACGGCGACTACCGGCGCGAGCTCGTGCTCGGCAACTTTCGGATCGGCGATGCCCTAGTCTACGCGCAGAACGGCGCGGGCCAATACGAGCAGGCCGGCGCTCTGCCCATGACGCGCACGACGTTCGGAATTTCGTTCGCGCCGCTCGACGCGAGCGGCTACCCCTACGTCTACCTCGCCCATTGGTCCGGCAACGGCACGGCCGGCACGGCACCGGCACTGTGGAAGAACGACGGCGCGACGCTCTATCCCTGGGACAGCCCGGCCGGCACTGGAGCGGATGCTGTCGATCAGCGGTTCAACTTCACGCCTCAATTCGCGGACTTCACCGGCGACGGGCTGACGGACCTCGTCATCGCGTCGGATTTCTCGACGAGCGTGACGCTGCGCAATGTCGGGTCCGTCTCCGGACCGAAGTTCGAGAATCGGACGGACCGTGCCGTCATCACCGATCAGAACGGCATGGGCAGCACGCTGCTCGATATCGACAACGACGGCAACCTCGAATGGTTCGTGACCTCGATCTACGACACCCGGACGGCGGCGGGCAACTGGGGCACCAGCGGCAATCGCCTCTATCGTAACGCGAGCACTCGGGATCGGATCGCGTTCGAGGACATCACGGACCGAGCGCACGTCCGCGACGGCTTGTGGGGCTGGGGAGCCTGTGCGGCCGACTTCGACAATGACGGTTTCATCGACCTATTCCACGTCAACGGCTTCGGATACATCCCGTATGACACGGGGCTCGGCACGGGATTCGGCAATGATCCGAAGACCCAGTACGACAAGGTCACCAAGAACGCTTTCCAGGCCAAGCCGTCGCGTCTGTTCGTGAACAACGGCGATGGAACGTTCACCGAGGAGGCGCAGGCTTGGAGCATCGCGGACCCCTCCGAGGGCCGCGGCCTCGCTTGCTTCGACTACGACCGCGACGGCGATATCGACATCGTCGTCCTCGATCATTCGACGGGTCTACAGTTCTTCGAGAATCGCTCCGGCAGCGGTCCGGGCCGGCGTTTCCTGAACATCCGCCTCGTCGGCGCTCAGCCGAACACGGATGCGATCGGCGCGAAGGTATACGTCACGGCGATGGTCGGGAACGGCTTCGGCGTGCAGACGCAGCTCAGGCTCAGTAACGGAAACAGCAACTTCAACAGCCAGAACACGCCGGACCTGCACTTCGGTCTCGGCCAGGCCGCCGAGGCAATCACCGTCCGCATCCTCTGGCCGGGCGGCAGCGAGCTCGTCTGCAGCAGCGTTCCGTCGAATCAGTTCCTCGTGCTCGATCAGCGTTTGGGTGACGCGGCCTGCCCAGTGCCGTGACCGCGCGGCCGCTCCCGGCACTCCCCTGCTCCGCCGCCGAAACGCCGAGGTGTGCTAGTCTCTTCAAGACCGAAGCGAGGCGGAGAGATTCTCTTCGGAACATTTTTCTGCGGGACATCGAGAACATGCGCCCGCTCGGGCGGGTGCCCCGAACGGTCGAGCTTACGGCACATCCGGAGTCTGCGAGAGTCAACCGGCCGTCAGCGTAGCAGACACCTGCATCACCTATTCCGATGATCGATTTCCGTCTGACATCCAGCGAGTTCCGCGCCGCTTATTTCGAAAGGAAGCCGTGTCACTTACCCGGCGCGTTGACCGAACGCCCCTTCGCTTGGTCCGACATCGATCATCTGCTCAGCATCATCGAGCCGAGAGCGCCGATGATGCGCATGTTCAATCATGGCCTGCTTCCGGAGCAGGCGTACACGCAAGAGTTCGTCGAGCGTGGCAGATCCCGGCGCCGGCTCAATAAAGCCAAATTTTACGACTACATGGCCAACGGGGCGACGCTCCAGATCAACTGGCTCGAAGAGCATTCGGTCGCAGCGAAGCGGCTTTGTCTCGAAGTCGCGCGGTTCGCAGGCGCGCAGACGTCCGGTAACGCGTACATGAGCTTCGCCGGTGACGGCAGCTTCGGCCAACATTGGGATACGCACGATGTATTCGTCATACAGATGATCGGCCGCAAGCGCTGGCGGCTCTTTTCGCCCACGTTTCCACTGCCGCTGACCTATCAAACGAACGACCGCAGCGGGCACGCGTGCCCGGCAGAGCCGGCGCTCGAGCTCAACATGGAAGAGGGCGACGTGATGTACGTTCCGCGCGGCTGGTGGCACCACGTCATTCCGCTGCAGCTGGGCAGCTTTCACCTATCGGTAGGCACTTACGCTCCCTCCCTCTTCGACTATGTCATCCAGACGTCGGCCAAGTACTTCGAACAACAGATCGGCATGCGTAGGTCGTTCTCGCCCACCGAATATCGCGAGGCGGTGACCGAAGTGATGAGGCAGTTGCCGGGCGTGCTGCTCGATGCGGGGAACGCGGCGGCGTTCGAGCGCGACTGGATCGGCCGCGAGGATATGAACGCCGAATTCAATCTGGCTTTTTTGGACCGCGCCGCTGCACCGTTGTCGAGCACCGCAGTGCTGAGCCTCGCGACATTTCGTGCACCGACGCTCGACAGCGGAGCAATACTCGTCAATGGGGTACGGCTTCATCTCGAGCCCGTGACTCGGGCTGTCGTCGCCGCGCTCCAGGACGTCGCGTCGCTACGCCTCGATGCGCTGTGCGCGCGCCTCGGGGATATTTCACCGGATGCGGTGCATCGCGCCGTCCTCGATCTGGCGCGTCACGACATCGTCACGATCCAGCCGTAATCGCGTCCGGGCTGCAGGCATCCGCGTCGAATCGTTGCTCGTGCTCGCGGCTGTCCAAGGGCAGTGGTCGCCGGCCGGCACGAGCCTGCCTCGATCGCAGGCGCATCGGCAGTTTAATCGGGCGTCGGCAGACCTTGGCAGGCGGCGGCCGGTGCGCAAACGGGGTCTTATGCCTCCAAGTGCGAGGCCGATCGAAAGGTGACCCGGCCGTCGGTGCCCGCTTGCGGTTCGTCGGAGAGGATCCAATGGACGTGTTTCTCAGCACTCGGCCGAGAAACACCCGTCCCCCTCCGGCACACGGGGGTACGCGGATAAGTATTTTGAACCACGCTTCTGCGCTGGCGGCAGTGGCGCGTAACACCCATTTTGTCAGAGCCGTCAAAGCCGCCAGCTGATCCGCGACGCCGAATCGGCCTCACAGCCCGGCCTCGGACGAGGTGTTGCCGCCGAAGCCGATCCGCCAATGGGCACGCAGTGGCGCGAGCCGCCGCCGCAGAGCTTCGTCGAGCACGCGATCCCTTGAGCGACCGCCGCTGCGCCGCCAGCGAGTGATCGCCCGAACAGTATCGACGCGGCGAACCCGCTCAGGCCGCGCGCGGCTCGGTGCGCGCGCTCGGTCGCGTCAGGAGGCGGTCGATCGAGAACGCGCCCGGGCCGCGCGTGAGGATCAGCACGAGCGCCGAGCTCCAGAGCAAATGATCGGACCAGGCGCTCGGATACACGAAGACCTGGATCACGAGGATCATGCCGAGCAGCGGCAACGTCGCGAGCCGCGTCGCGAGCCCAACGAACAGAAACAGGGGCACCGCGAGCTCGACGGTCATCGCGAGCCGTGCCGCGAGAGCCGGGTCGAGCAGCGGGACCTTGTACTCGTCGCGGAACAGCTGCACGGTGAACTCCCACGAGTTGTACTTGAGCAGACCGGAACGAAAGAATACCGCGCCGACGCCGATCCGCATCGCGAGCTGGATGATCGACAACGGGAAACGAGCGAGCGGTTCGCGTAACGCGAGAATCCTGGCCTTCATTTCTTCTTGGCCCCCATGCTGCAGATGTTCGGATCAGACGAGCGCAGTTGCGAGCCCGGCTCGAACGAGCGCGTGCAATCCGCGGCCCGGATCGAACGAGCCGTCGCGCTCGAGAGCGCGCTCCGCCGAGGCCCCGATCGAGCGACCGGACGCGAGTGCGCAGCGAAATTCGTACGTTGCCTCGTCGAGGCGCGCGATCGATACCGTGCCACGGGCACCGCGGACCTCGAGCGGTGCATCTTCCGATGACAGAACGAACCTCTCGGGCGCCGAGCCGCCGAGATACGCCTCGAGCAGCTCGTCGACGCGCCAGGCCGGCCGCAGATACCTCAGCCCGGGCTGGAGCGCGAGGTGCGCATCGAGCAGCTCGTCGGCGCCTCGGCTCACGATCGCCGACCATGCGAGCGGCGCGCGATCGACGGCGATCGAGGCTTGGCCGACGTGCCACTCGAGCGTCGCGAAGGACCCGAGATACGGCAACTCCCCGCGCACGCGGCCTGCTACGAACTCCGGGAAGCCAGCGCCGTACTCCGCGATACACGGAGCAGCGGGCGGGTGCGTCGACACGTAGGCGCGCGCCGCGGCCGCGATCGCGCCCGCGCCGATCAGCCACGCGGTGGCCGGGAACTTCTGGGTCAGAGCGCTCGTGAGGCTCGCCTCGTAATGTCGGCGGTGGATCTTCAGCCGCGCGCGCGGCTCGGCGCCGCCGACGAGCCACAGCGCGAGCGGCTCCGTCTCGCCCGCGAGCACGGCGTGGACAAGACCTCGTTGCACCTCAGCGAGCGACGGCATCGTGAGTCACTTCGCTCGACACGCGCGCCGCGATCCGCTTCGCGTGTCCGGCCTCCTCCACGAGCCTCGCGAACGCCGGCAGGTCGTTGTCCCATTCGATCAGCGTCGGCCGCGGTCCGAAGCGACGCAATGCGTGCGCGTAGAGATCCCAGACCGGAGCCGCGATCGGCGCCGCGTGGGTGTCGATCAAGACCTCGCCGGACGGCGCGGCTTCGTCGGCCTCGGGAGTGAAGCCGCCGAGATGGATCTCCGCCACGGCGTCCGCAGGGAACGCGTTGATGTACGCATACGCGTCGTAGCGCATGTTCGCCGCGCTCAAGTGGACGTTGCTCACGTCGCAGAGCAAACCGCAACCCGTGACGCTCGCGAGCTCCGCGAGGAACTGAACCTCGGCCATCGTCGAGGTGGCGAAGCCGACGTAGCTCGCCGGATTCTCGACAACATAGCGCCGACCGAGCGCGTCCTGCACCTCGTGGACGTGCGCGCTCACGACGCGCAGCGTCTCTTCGTCGAAAGGTAACGGCAGCAAGTCGTTCAAGTAGATCCCGCGGTGCGTGGACCACGCGAGGTGGCCCGAGACGAGCGCCGGGTCGAGCTCCGCAACGAAGCGGCGCAGCCGCTTCAGATGCGCGCGGTCCACACCTTCCGCGCTGCCGACCGACAGCCCGACCGAATGCATCGCGACCGGCCGGTGCCGCGCGATCTCGCGGAGCAGCTCGGCCGCGTGCGGGTTCGCAAGGAAGTTCTCGGGGTGAATCTCGAGCCAGTCGACCGAAGGAGCGCGTGTCGCCACCTCGAGCAGATGCGGTAGCCGCAGGCCGACGCCGGCGCCCTCGACGCAACGGCCGTCGAACGTCGCCTCGAGTCGCCCCATGCGGGCCTCCGCCTCCCCGACGATGGCGAACGCGCTCTGCATCCTTACGCCTTCGGCTTCAGGCTGCCGTTCACGATCCGCTCGCAATAGCCCGCGGGCACGTAGACCCACGCGCGCGGATCGGCGTTCGCCTTCGACGTTCCGGCGCACGAGTTCGCGCCGGTCGATGCGCAGTCGTTCTTGCCGGCTTTCGCGATGCCGTAACACTTCTCCGCCTTGAAGGTCGGCTCGGGCGCGGGGCCCGCGGAGACGAGCGAAGGCGCCACGATCGCGGCTGCGAGCGCCGAGGCGATCAAGAAACGTTTATCCATACGATTTCTCCTTTTGGAGCGAGGGGCCCTTCGAGCGCCCCGGTTGCTGATCGGTTCGACCAGTGACGGAGAGTTCGTGCGGCTCGGGAAAAGGTTACGCATGCCGTAGACTGGAACGCACCAATGTCCGCGACCGACCGGCCAATCGACGCTCTCGGGATATTGATGCGCGCGGCGCAGCGCGGCGACGCCGCGGCCTACACCGAGCTGCTCAAGAGCATCACGCCGCGGATCCGGCGGGTCGTGTTGCGCGAGCGCGCATTCGCGGGGCTCGCCGCGGTCGACGATCTCGTCCAGGACGTGCTGCTGTCGGTGCACGCGGTGCGCGCGACCTACGACTCCGCACGCCCGTTCGAGCCGTGGCTCCTCGCAATCGTCCGCAACAGGCTCGCGGACGGCGCGCGGCGTTACGCCCGAACCGGCGCGCGCGAGATCAGCTGGGATCACACGGACGACGTAACCTTTGCCGCGTCCGAAACGAATGAGGAAACGGCGGAGCTCGGCGACGCGCGCGCGCTACGTGCAGCCGTGCGCGCGCTGCCGGACGGGCAACGCGAGGCGATCGAGCTCTTGAAGCTCGAGGAGCTCTCGCTCAAGGAGGCCGCGGCCGTCTCGGGGACGAGCGTTGGGGCGCTGAAAGTCGCGACGCACCGCGCGCTCCACGCGTTGCGGCGCGCGCTGGCGATGAAACGATGATGACTACGGATCGATTAGTCCAACAACTCGCGGCGCGACTCGAGCCGGTCGAACCGCTGCGCTCGCCCGGGCGGCGAACCGCGACGTTCATGCTCGGCGCGACGCTTTATGTCGCGCTGCTCACGCTCGTGATCGCGCGACCCGGAGCCGCGGGCCGCGGCGCCGATCTGGCGATACTCATTCCGCAGCTCGTCGCGCTCGCCGCGAGCCTGCTCGTCGTGCATGCCGCGTTCGCATCGGTCGTCCCCGGGCACGAGAGGCCGACGCTCGTTTGGGCGGCGCTAGCCGTGGTCGCCTGGGTCGGGGCGTTGGCGGTTACCTCGCTCGGCACGTCGGCCGCGCGCGGGACGGTGCTCGCGGCGGGACACGAGCTCTGGTGCGTCGCGGTGATCCTCCTCGGCGGCGCGCCGCTCGTAGCCGTGCTCGCGGCGATGTTGCGCCGCGGGGCGCCGCTCCATCCGATCAGGACTGCCACACTCAGCGCCGTCGCCGCCGGCAGCCTCGCGAACGTGGCCGCGTGCATCTGGGCGCCGCACCAGAGCGGGCCCACCGCGTTCGTCTGGCACGGTGGCGCGATTCTCCTGCTCGTGCTCGCGTGCGCGGCCGGCGCGCCGTTGGTGTTGACCTGGCGCGCCGCGCGCAGGGCGCCGGGCGAACCGACGCGATCCTGACGCCGTCGCGTCTCCAAGTTCCGCTACAAGTACGCGAACGGCGATTTGGTGGAATACACGGCGTGGCGGACGGGTATTTTGAACCACGCTTCTGCGCTGGCGGCAGTGGCGCGTAACACCCATTTTGTCAGAGCTGTCAAAGCCGCCAGCTGATCCGCGACGCCGAAAGCGTACTCGCGCGCGATGGCGAGCCGGGTCTTGCGCTGCGTCAGCGGCAGGTCGACGTTCGGCAGGTGCGCTCGTGCAGGTTCGATGGCCGCGGGATCACCGGCCGCGACGTCACGCACGAGCTTCTTGGCTTGTTTGCGGAGGGACTCGAGAGACGGACGAGCAGGGACGGACTTCGAAACGGTCATGACAGCAAC
>Ga0134079_10000174_pt1 | contig 15928 bp, 16 predicted proteins | sample 15_taG_2_FD_119770 | JGI IMG/M metagenome (GOLD analysis project Ga0134079, IMG submission 119770) | Grasslands soil microbial communities from the Angelo Coastal Reserve, California, USA - 15_D_Rain_40cm_2_09182015 | ecosystem: Environmental > Terrestrial > Soil > Grasslands ...
AAACGCGTGGTGAATCTCGTAGAGGATCACGACGCGATCGGGCAGCTGGATGATCTCGAGCGGCAGCGGCCGGTATTCGATGCGCGGCACGCCGGTCAGCAGGCATCGGCCCATCGGGTCGTCGATCCCGCGGCGGGCGAGAAATTGCTGACGCTTCGCCTCGGCGTCGGGCTTGTACGGCGGCGGCTCGGGCGGCGCCGGCGGCGCGCGCCCCGCGGCCTGATCCGCCGCGCGCGCGGCCGTGAGCGCGTCCGGACCTTCGAGCAGCGGCAGCGCGCTCGTGAGGATCCAGATCCCGGACAGGTCCGGTTTGCCGTTCGCGGCGCGCGGCACCGGCTTCTTTGCCGCCGGCGCCGCGGCGGCTGTGGTGGCTCCGGCGCGCTGCGCGCCCGCGGGTTGCCCCGCCAGAGACAGCGCCAGCGCGACTCCGATGGCCGACAACGCTACATGGATGCTTCGGTTCACGGTGAGCTCCTCCCGCCGGCTCCGCGGGGCCGGCGCCGACGTGGGCTAGCGGCCTCCGGTCCCTGCGGGCGGGCCCGCCATGAGCTTGTGGCCGTCCGGCCACGTGATGTCGCGGACCGCGCCGAGGTTCGCCTCGCCGCGCGCGAGCCAGCCGGTCAAGGTCACGGTGTCGCCGACCTTGAGCGTGACGTCGCGCTGCCAACCTTGGCGAACGAGCATGTTCGGGGGGTAGGCCTCGAAGCGCCACCGCGCGAGATGCCCGTCCTCGGCTTTCACGTCGACGTTGAAGTACACGTGCGGGTTGGCCCACTCGACGAGCGCGACGGTGCCGGTCAGCTTGAACGGCTTCTCGGCGTCGTACTCCGCCGCGAACGAGTGGTGCGCTCCGGCGGCGCTCGGACCCAGCGACAAAAGGCCTACGACCGCTGCGATGCGATAGCTCATCTCCCCTCCCTCAACTCGCCACTGCGGGCGCGCAACCGTCGTTTTCGATTGCCGAAGGTTAGTCGCCCTCGAGCCCGGCGAGCAAGCGCGGCGCCCCGTCGTCGCCTCTACCCGCGCGGATTGCTGTAGCATCGGCCGACCATCAACCGCGCTTAAGGAGCACTCGAGATGATCCGCAGCGTTCGACACCGATGGGCTCTCGGTCTTTCAGTCGCCGCGGCGCTCGGCCTCGGAGCCGCGCTCGCCTCGTGGGCGCAGCCGCCGACGACGGGCAAGGCGCTTCCCGATGGCTACGTGAGGCAAGGGCCGGTCAAGCCCGGCCTCGCGCCGAAGATGACGTTCGAGGAGAAGACCTCGGCCGGGCGCGTGTTCGAAGTGCGCTTCAGCACGGGCGACGAGATTCTTTCCGGCCTCTACGACTTCGTCGCGAAGAACCACATCACCTCGGGGGCGATCACGGGCATCGGCGGGCTCGCGCCGGGCGCCCTGCTCGGCTGGGGCGACCCCGAGCTCGGCGGCTTCAAGAAAGTCGAGATCAAGGACAAGACCGAAATCGTCTCGTTGACCGGCGACATCTCGATGCGCGGCGACATGCCGTACGTGCACGTGCACATGGTCGTCGGCTCCGCGGACGGCTCGACGAGGGCCGGGCACTTGCTCGAAGCGCACATCGCGCCGGTCGGCGAGCTCACGGTCGTCGCGACGGGGTTCGCGCCGCACTGACGCGCGCCCGAGCGAATTCGCCGCGACGCCGAGCGAGCCGGCTCGCGGCGCCGAGCGGCGTGTCCGAAATGGTCGGAAGAATGTCCGTTCGGACAGACCCCGCGTGGCATCATACCGGCCATGAGCACACGCAAGCGCATCGGCTTTCTCGTCTATGACGGCATCACGGCGCTCGACCTCATAGGCCCCGCGGAGGCGTTCGCGTGCGCGAGGCTCGCGGGCGAGCGCGGCGCGCAGCGGCCCGCATACGAAGTCGTGACGCTCGGCCTAGGCCGGCGCGCGTGCGTGAGCGAGTCGGGCGTCACGATCGTGCCCTCGACGACGATCGCGGCCGCCCCTTCGCTCGACACGCTGATCGTGCCCGGCGGACAGGGCCTTCGCCGGCCCGAGATCAATCGCAAGGCGGCGGCCTGGATCGCGGACCGCGCGCCGCGAATCCGCCGCATCGCGTCGGTCTGCACCGGCATTTACGGTCTCGCACCGACGGGACTGCTCGACGGCCGGCGCGTCACGACTCACTGGAAGTTCGCGGCCGACGTCGCGACCCGCTTCCCGAAGCTCGACGTCGCGCCGAACGAGCTGTTCGTGAAGTCCGGCCGTTTCTACACCTCGGCCGGGATCACGGCCGGCATCGACCTCGCCCTCGCGCTGATCGAGGAGGACCTCGGCGCAGCGGCCGCGCTTGCGGTCGCGCGCGAGCTCGTCGTGTACTTGAAGCGCGACGGCGGCCAGTCGCAATTCTCCGAGCCGCTGCGCTTCCAGGCGAGCGCGCGTGAGCGCTACGGCGAGCTCGCCGCGCACATCACGGCCAACCTCGCCCGCGACCTGGGCGTCGACGCGCTCGCCGACAAGATGGCCGTCTCGGCGCGCCAGTTCAGCCGCCAGTGCCGCGTGAACTTCGGCTGCTCACCCGCGGCGCTCGTCCGTCGGCTGCGCCTCGACGAAGCGCGTCGCCGGTTGCATTCGCGCGCGGCCGGTATCGAGCGCGTCGCGACTTCGGTCGGGTTTCGGAGCGCGGACGCGTTTCGGCGCGCGTTCGAGCGGCAGTTCGGGCTCAACCCGTCCGCGTATCGAGCGCGGTTCCTGAGCTCGACGCGCGGCGCGTAACGTCCGGCCTCGCCGCGCGGCCCGAAGTCGCGGCTACAGCGCTTCGATCTCCGCGGTCGCGCGGCGCAAAATCTCGGCGATCTTCGCGGTTCGCTCGCTGTCGGGACCACCGCGCCAAGCGTCCTTGAAGACGCGCTTCGCGAGGTGCGCGAACGCCGTGTTCACGTCGCCGACGGCGCCGCCCGCGACGCCGTGCATCGCGTCCCTGATCCGCTCGCCGATCTCGGACAACAGATCCTTGTTCTCGGTGAGGAACGCCTCGCCCTCGGGCGTGATGTGGTAGACCTTCTTGCCGCCCTCCTCGACGATCCGGACGTAGCCCTGATCCTCGAGCATCTGCAGCGTCGGGTAGACGCTGCCGGGCGACGGCGTGTAGCAGCCGTGCAGCCGCTCCTCGAGCGCCTTGATGATCTCGTAGCCGTGCCGCGGCTTCTCGCGGATCAGCCGCAGGATCACGAGCCGCATCTCGCCCGGCTCGAACCAACGGCCCCAGCGACGAGCCCTCGGCCCGCGCCAATGGTTGCCACGGAACATCGGTCCGAACCCGCCGGCGATGAACTCGCCGAAGTCCCAATCCTTGCGCCTCATTTCGACCTCCTTCGATAGGTCGGTAGCTATATCGGGTGACATATCGTGCGATATATCGTTACTCGCCGCAAGCGGCGGCCGCGCAGGCCGACGGGCCCCCTGACGAGGTGTGCCATACTCGCGCGCCGAGCCCCTGCCCGAGAACTAAGGAGAAGCCGAATGGGCCCCTCACGTCACCGAGCATCGCTGCTCGCGGCCTGCGCCGCGGTCGGGGCGGCGCTCATCGTGCCGAGCCTCTGCGACGCCGCGGGCGAGATCTACTGGTTCGCGCTGGAGACCGAGGACCCGTTCACGGCGATCCGCTTCTATCAGGGACTCTTCGGCTGGGAGATCGACACCGGCCCGACGGGCAACTTCCTGATGCGCCGCAACGGCACGCCGTTCGCGAGCATCGCGCAGATCGAGGACCGGATCCCGAACGTCTCGGAGTCGACGTGGCTCGCCGCGATCAACGTGGTCGACGTCAAGAAGGCGGTCGCGACCGCGAAGTCGCTCGGCGCGTCGATTCGCACGGACGTGACGGAGCTGCCGGGCTGGGGCCGCTTCGCGCTGCTCCAAGATCTCGACGGCGCGCCGCTGATCCTCGCGCAGCCGCAGCGACCGCTCGGCGGCAACTTGGGTTACAGCGGCTGGCGCTGGGCGGAGCTCTGGTCGCACGACCCGCCGAAGGCACGGTCGTTTTACACGAAGGTCATCGGCTACAAGCCGCAGGAGCTGAAGCCCGGCGGCCAGCCCTACACCGTATTCGACACGGATGGCAAACATCGCGCCGGGCTCATGAAGCTCGAGCAGAAAGAGATCCCGGCGCGCTGGATGCCGTATGTCGGCGTGTCGGACTTGAAAGGAATCCTCGTGCGCGTCTGGCAGAACGGCGGCAAGGTATTGCGCGAGCCCGCCGAGATCGACAAGCCCGCGGCCGGCGCGAACCGCGTCGCGTTGATCGCCGATCCCACCGGCGGCGCGCTGTTCCTCTATCAGCTCGACGCACGCGCGACGGCCGATCCGGCCGTCGTCGCCGACTCGAACGCGAACAACATGCGCGCGAAGCGCGACGACCCGTTCAATGACGGCGGCGCCGCCGGCGGCAACGTGAACGTGAGCTTCAGCCTGAGCTACGCGACGGGCTTCGGGCCGGGCTGGGGCACGATGTACCCCGTGATGCCTGGCGGGGCGTTCGGCCCGTACTGACTTCGCTCGGCGCGGCGCGCGCGGCCGGCTAGAGCTCGCGCAGCGTCGGCGGCCAGTGCGGCGGATTCTGATGCGGCGTAATCGAGAAATGGATCGACGTGCCATCCTTCGTCGTGAGCTCGATCTCGGCCGGCTTGCCGTTCTCGACGAGCAGCTTCGGCGACGACGCGAGCACGTAGCCGTTGCCCTCGAGCACGTAGATCTCGGTCGCGAGCATGATCCCGTTCTTCTCGATCGTCGGCACGACGACCATCCGCAGCATGTCGTCGATCGCGCGCAGCGCGACGTGGTCGTTCGCCTCGGTCACGACCTGACTCTGCTCGATCTGGCTGTCGTTCATCGACACGCCGACGTCGAGCATCACGACGTCCGCGAGACCCTTGGTCGCGACGAACAGCGCGCCGGCGGCCGTCAGCGCAGCGGCAGCGCCGCCGAGCACGGGCCGCGCGCGCGAGCGCAAGCGCGTCGACAGCGCCGCGGAGTGGGACGGGCGCGGCTCCTCGTGCGCGAGCCGCAGCTCGGCGACGCCGACCTCGAAAACGGCCGCGAGCGAGCGCGCGGACTCGAACGACGCGGCGCCGGTCTTCTCGATCCGCTGGATCGTGCGCAGCCCGAGGCCGGTCACCGTCGCGAGGTGCTCCTGGCTCCAGGCGCGCCGCTCGCGCTCTGCTCTGATCTTTTTCGCGTCGATCCTCATGTCCATGGGGCACTCTCCGCTTCAGGGGGAGAGGCCAGGTTGGCGCGCCGGCGCAGCCCGCGCTACGAATCGCCGGCGCCAATGTTACGTCAGCGGCCCGCCAATCGAGGCGGGCCCACCGATTTTCAAGGGCCGCCTCGGGGCCGCGGCCCGGCCGGCGCGCTCAATGCTTCGCGCAGGCGAAGCTCGCCGCGTCCTTCAGGTCGCCCGAACCCTTGTATTTCGCATACTCGGGGTACGCGCAGATCGGCCGCTTCAAGCCCGACTCGCGGTTGGTGCCGAGCATCGCGGCCGGCGCCAAGCCCTTCTCGCGCCACTGCTCGAGCGCCGTGAGCGAGTCGAACGTGTTCGGGCCCGGGCCGCCGCCGCAGTGCATCATCCCCGGCACGAGGAACAGCCGCATCCAGTCGTCCTGCTCCGGACCCATCTCGTGGAGCACGCTCTCGTAGTAGAGCACTGTGTTCTCCGGCGTGATGCCGTTGTCGCGCCAGCCCGCGTAGAGCAGCAACTTGCCGCCGGTCGCCTCGTACGCGCGCAGATCGGGATTCACCGCGTCGACGAAGCCGGCCTTCTTGTCGACTACGGCCAAATCGCGATCGAGATCGAACTTGCGCCAGTCGTAGTTCGCGTCCTGGAAGCCCAGGATCCGGATCGAGTCGAACGCGAACGGATTCGGCGGATCCTGCGAGCTCGCCATGGCCGGGATCGGCACGCCGTACGCCTGGCCCGAGAAGATCAGCTCGCCCTTGCTGTTCTTCGTGCCGCCGTAATACGTCTGCACGGTCTTCAGCTCCCTGGGCGTGAGGCAAGCGTCCGTCGGCGCGCCGGCCTTGCACGCGAGCGACGCGTAGTCGAACGAGCATTGGCGAGGATTGTTCAGAAATCCTTCGTGCAGCGTGTCGCATTGCGCGAGCACCGCGTCGTTCACGAGCTTCGCCTTCGCCTCGGGCAGCGCCTCGTCGGGGTGCAGTGCGAGCTGCATCTGCCGATACGCGCCGGCCGTGTGCATGTGGATGTGCCGGTTCGCGAGCGCGCCCGCGATGATCCCGTCGTAATCGCCCGGGTAGCGCTGCGCGGCCATCACGCCCTGGCGGCCGCCGGTCGAGCAGCCCTTGTAATATGAGTAGTCGAGCGGGGCCGTGTAGAACGCGTCCACCAGGCGCTTCGACTTCACGGTCATGTCGTGCAGCGCGCGGAACGCGAAGTCGACGACTTTCTCGGGATGGGCGAGCGCGAACATCCCGGCCTGGCCGTCGGCCGCCGAGTGGCCGGTGTCCGTGCCCGCGGTCGCGTAGCCGCGCCGCAGCGCGACCTGCATGTCGCCCCAGCCCTGGATCGCGCCGGCCCAACCGCCGTTCCCGACCGCGAGGAACTTGCCGTTCCAATTCTTCGTCGGCAGCCAGAGCTCGACGTTGATGTTCGAGTCCGGCGTCGGCTTGAGCACCATCGTGACCTTGCAGTGCTCAGGTGTAGGCTGCGCCGGCGGCGCGTTCGCAGGAGGCGGAGGTCCGCCGCCCGCGGGCGGAGTGAAGACGCCTTCCGCGACCGTCGTCGCGGCCGTGATGCTCGCGCGCTCGAGCTTGACGCTCGCGAGCTGCTCGCACGGCATGTTGAGGCCGGCGGCAAGCGCCGTCACGAATAGTGCGATCATGTCGTTCCCCTCTTTCTACGTGGCTCTTCGCGGCCGACCAAGGATAGCCCTAAAGCCGGCCCCGAGCGTAGCCGCGCCGGGTACTGGCCGGGGCTCGGGCGCTGGGTGTTCGTCTACGCGCGCCGAGGAGTCACGACGACCTTGCCCCGCGCGTGCCCGGCCTCGAGATAGCGGACCGCCTCGGCCGCGTCCGCGAGCGGATACGTGCGGTCGATGACCGGTGTGAGGTTGCCGGCTTCGGCGAGCTTCGCGATGAGCTCGAGGTCGTCGCCGCGGATCTTCGCGACGAGCATCGAAACCCGCTGGCGCCGGAGGCGGGATGCGAGCGCGACGAGCATGAGCGCGAGCATTCCGGGCACGGTGACGCCACTGTGCGGGTCGCGCCCGACGCCCCCACCCACGACGATCAGAGTCCCGCGCGGCGCGAGCGCGCGCCGCGTGTCCGACACCTTCGCGTTGCCCGCCACGTTGAGTATCAAGTCGTAGCGGCGCGCTTGCCGCGTGAAGTCCTCCGTCGTGTAGTCGATCACGTGATCGGCGCCGAGCGAGCGGACGAGCTCGACGTTGCTCGCGCTGCACACGCCGGTCACGTCCGCGCCGAGCGCCTTCGCGATCTGCACCGCGAACGTCCCGACGCCGCCCGCGGCGCCGTTCACGAGCACGCTCTGTCCGGGCCGGACGCGTCCCGAGTCGCGCAGCGCCTGGAGCGCGGTGCAGCCCGCGATGGGGATCGTCGCGGCCTGCTCGAAGGTGAGCCGCGCCGGTTTCAGCGCGAAGCGGTCCTCGTTGCCGCAGACGAACTCCGCGAACGAGCCGCGGCAACCGCCGAACACCTCGTCGCCGGCGCGGAACCGCCTGACGTTCGCACCGACCGCCGCGACCGTGCCCGCAACGTCGGCGCCCGGGATCCGCGCCTTCGGCTTTCCCCAGAGCCGCATCAGGGAAGGCTCGCCGCGGATGAAATGCCAGTCGAGGGGATTCACCGCCGCCGCGCGCACGTCGACCAGGATCTCGTGCTCCTTCGGGATCGGTTGGTCCACGTCCGCGAGCCCGAGAACATCCGGCGGGCCGAAGTCGTTGTGCACGATGGCTTTCACGGGTCGTGGCTCCTTCGCTGCGGGCGAGGTCGAATTCAATCGCCGAAGTCGGCGCGAAACGCGCTCGACTGGTCGATCCCGAGCGCGAGACGCAGCGCGGGATTGCTCGTGTCCACCGCGTGGCCATCCTCGACGCTCCAGACCGCGGAGAGAACCCCCTGCGCGAATGCCCACGCGCGCGCGCGATCGACGTCGATCCCGAGCGCGGCATGGAAGCGCGCGAGCCGCCGCTCTCTCACGTCGTCCGACGCGAGAAAGTCCGGTCGCTCCTTGGGATTGCGCAGCGCGGCGCCGATCTCGTATTCCAGCTCGCCGACGACGCCCTTTGGATCGATCGCGACCCAGCCCCGCTTGTCGTCGAGAAGCACGTTGTAGTGCTGGAGATCGCCGTGCAGCAGCGCGGGATTGCGCTGCGCGGCCGCGAGCTCGAAGTACACGTGGTGCGCGTGCAGCACGAGCTCGCGTGGGATCTGCGCGTCGCTCGTTGCGAGATAGCGCTCGAACGAGAGGCCCCAGGCCTCGACGGTCGCGCACGCGGCCGGCGGCTCGCCGGGGGACATCCGGCCGAGCAGCGCCGCGAGCACGTCGGTCGCCTCGTCGTCGCGGTTGGCGAGCACGAGCGACGCGAGCGGCGTACCGGGAACGAGGCGCTCGAGCAGCACGGCGCCGTCGACGTGCTCGTACACCTCCACGACGCCGCGCGCGCCGAATGCGGCCGCGATCTCGCCGGAGCGCGACTCGTCGCCCGCGCGGCGCGCGACCTTGAGCACGACCGGGCGGCCCGCGCGCGTGCCGAACACGAGCGCGGAGGTCCCGGTCGCGATTGCGCGCTCGGCCTGCACGCCCCAAGCCTTGACGCGCTCCGCTATCCGGGCCTTGAGCTCGTCGCTCAGCACGATCTTCGGCCGCGACTCGGTGCCGTGCTCGCTCAAAGGTCGACGACCTCGACGTCCGCGGCCGCGAACGGCTCGCCGAGAAACCGCGATCCCAAGCGCGCGAACCGCGCCGCGCCGTCGGTCACGAGCAGGCGCAGGTCACCGCGCGCGCGCGTGCGAGCCGCGAGCGCGTCGCGCGCGAGAAGCGCCGCGACGCCGCTCGCGGTCGCCGTCGCCGAGTCGACGATGCTCGGCGCCGGCCCAAGCTCCGCGCGGATCGGGTCCGCGAGCAACGGGAAGTGCGTGCAACCGAGGATCACGGAGTCGAACCGCTCGCGCGCGGGCCGCTCGGCGATAGCGCCGAGATACGCGTGCGCGGCGGCCGCGGCGACCGCGCCTTCGGTCCAGCCCTCCTCCGCGAGCGCGACGAACAGGGAGCACGCGAGCTCCTCGATCTCGGCGCGCGGCGCGAGCGACCGGATCGCGCGCGTGTACGCGCGCTGCGCGACGGTGGCCTCGGTCGCGAGCACGAGATGGCGCTGGGCCGCGCTCGCGGCGACCGCGGCTTCGGCGCCGGGCTCGACCACGCCGATCACAGGCAGCGGCTTGAGATGCGCGCGCAGCTCCGGCAGCGACAACGCGGACGCGGTGTTGCAAGCGACGACGAGCAGCTTGATACCGCGGCGCACGAGCTGATCGGACGCCTGCAGCGAGTAGCGCAGCACCGAGTCGCGGCTCTTGGTGCCGTACGGGACGCGCGCCGTGTCGCCGAGATAGACCGTGGACTCGTGAGGCAGCGCGGCGCGAATTGCGCGCAGCACCGTGAGCCCGCCGACGCCCGAGTCGAAGACGCCGATCGGCAGGCTGGGGTCGGCGCGCGCTGCGCTCATGGGCGGGGGCCTTCGCTGCGCCGCTTGTAGTACCCCAGGTTCCATTCCTCGAGGTTGCCGATCAAGAAGCGAGCAAGCGGATTCGCGTACCAATTGAAGCGCGTGCTCACGCGCACGTGCATCCGGATACCGAGCTCCGTCGTGTCGCCGCGCCGCGTGAGCGTATAGGACGTGTCATGCACGTCGAAGTAGAGGCCGCCGACGCGGACGTGCTCGTCGAGCGCATAGGGCGGGAACGAATCCGGATAGAAGTCGTATCGCCAACTGATCAGCTCGTTCGGGCGCATCTCGGTCACTATCTCGTCGAAATAGACGTTCTTCGCCATCCGCACGCGCCGAGTTGGCATGGCGGAGTCGAGCTCGCGCCCGTCGAGCATGCGCCCCTCGAGCGGCACCGGCACACCGATGCGGAACAGCCACGCACCGTCGATTTCCTCGGCACGAATGTCGCGGGCGTCGGTCAGCTCGCGCCAGACGGCCTCGGGCGGCGCATCGATCACGACGGCGCGTTCGATCTGAAGCACATTATCGGGCAACGGGAAATCGGCTTCGACGGCGCCGAGCGCGAGCGGTAGAGCCACGATGCAGGTCAGCGTCTGCGTCGGCCAGTTCGTGAGCCGACAGACGAGCAACATGATGAGTCCGCCGCCTAGACCGAGCAGCGCGAACAGCGGGACGATGAGGATCGCGCAAATCAGGCCTTCGACCAGGATCAGGAGCGAGCCGGACACGTACAGCGCGGTCGCGCCGAGCGACGCGGCGACGTGATAGCCGAGAGTGCGGCGTTGCTGGCGCTCCGCGAAGTAGACGGTGACTGCGCCGACTGCGATCGGCCCGAGCAGGACGAGCGCGAACGCCATCGCTGAATATGCCTTGCCCGGCGCGCCCATGAAGACTAGTCGCAGCGCGAGACCCGTGAGCCCGCCGACCCCGACCGGCCACCAGCCCGAGAACGGCAGCGTACGTTCAGGCGGCGCGTTCGATGCCATGGCGGCGGCGGAGAACGGACTCCGCGTCGGGCGCGATCGGCGTGATGCCCGGACGCCGCGGCAAGTTCTCGGGGACCTGGACGTCCCACGCGAGACCGACCCTCTCGAGCGAGCGCACGAACAGGAAGCCGAGGTCGAGCTGGCCCGGATACAGCCCATGCCGGGCCGACCCCGGGAACGCATGGTGATTGTTGTGCCAGCTCTCGCCCATCGACGGGATCGCGGCCCACGGCACGTTGTGCGCCTGCACCGCGCCGTCGTCGACCAGCCACGACTGCGGCCCGTGCGTATGACAGAGGTAGCCGACGAACCAATGCATCGAGACGCCGACCGTCACGCGCACGCAGACGCCCCAGACGACCCAGCTCAAGCCGCCGATCAGATACAGCGCGAGCGCGACCGGCAGCTGCTGGAGCATCCAGGTTCGCTGGAGGAAGCAATAGAACGGGTCGTCGCCGATCCCGGGGCCCGGGTCGAACGCCGGCGGGCGCTTGAGCCGCAGCCGGCAGTGCAGGTTCCACCAGCCGTCGACGAGCAAGCCGCGGCCGTGCTTGAGAAAGTCGTGGCAATTCCTCTGGCGCTGCGACCAGTCGCGCACGTCGTGCGCGTGGATCACCCAGAACGGCCCCTGCATGCCGACGAGCGTGCCGGACCAGACGAGGATCCGCTCGAGCCACTTCGGGCATTGGAACGTGCGATGGATCAGCCGGCGGTGGAAGCCGACCGAGTGTCCCGTGCACATCGTGACCGCGAGCAACAGCGCGAACGCGCCGACCGCGCCCCAGGAGAAGTACAGCGGCGCGAGCACGACGCTCGCCGCGAGCATCCCGCCGTTCCAGAGCGAGCGCACCGGATCCCAGCTCACGGTGCCCGCGACCGGGTCGACGTCGCTCGTCAGCGTGAGCGACGCGACGCGAAACGGATCGCGCGGTCGCGCGGACTGCGCTGGCTCGCCGAGCGCAGCTTTGACCGCGTCGACGCGCATGCCGCGCCCGTGCTCAGCCGCGCTCGAAGCGCAGCGCGCCGCGGCATTGGACGACGCCGGAGCCCGCGACGATCTCGCCGATCGCGTACGCGTCCTCGCCGTGCCGCACGAGGTGCGCGAGCACGGCCGCCGCGTCGCGGGCGCGGCAGACCAGTACCAAGCCCACGCCCAGGTTGAACGTGCGCAGCATCTCCGCGTCCGACGCATCCGCCGCGCGCCGGATCCGCTCGAACACGGGTGGGATCTTGTACGCACTCAAGTCCACGCTCGCGTCGACGCCCTCAGGCAGGATCCGGTCGAGGTTCTCGCGGATGCCGCCGCCCGTGATGTGCGCGAGCCCCGTCGCGAGCCCGCGCGCGAACAGGCCCTTGAGCGCGGGGTAGTAGCAGCGATGCGGCTCGAGCACCGCGTCGAGGAACGTGCGCCCAGCGACGATCTCGTTCGCGAGCTTCGGGTCGCGCTTCAAGAGGTCGCGAATCAGCGTGTAGCCGTTCGTGTGCGGACCCGACGACGCGAATCCGAGCACCGCGTCGCCGATCTCGATCTTCGAGCCGTCGACGATCTTCGCGCGCTCGACGACGCCGATCACGCTCGAGCCCAAGATGTACGTGCCGGCCGGCACGACGTCGGGCTGCTCCGTCGTCTCCCCACCCGTGAGCGCGCAGCCCTGGGCCGCGCAGGCGGCCGCACACGCGGCGACGATCCGCGTGACGATAGATTTGTCCATTTTTCCGCAGACGATCAGGTCTTGCACCGCGAGCGGCTCCGCGCCCATCACGACGCAGTCGTTGATCAAGTGATTGATCATGTCGTAGCAGACGGACTCGATCCGGTCGTGCTGCGCGGCGAGCACCTGCTTGCTGCCGGGCTCCTCGGTCTTCATCACGAGCACGGGCTCTTTGAAGCCCTCGAGATCGAGCGCGAACAGCGACGCGAACGCGCCGACGCGGTTCAGCACGCGCGGATCCTTGCCGTCGATGAAACGACCGAGGCCGGCTTTGGTCTCGTTCGCGACGTCGATGTCGACGCGGTATCTCATCGCGGCACCGGGGGAAGACTGTGCGAAGGATACCGGAGTGCCGAGCGCGACGCGCCGTCTGCGCGCGCGACGCGGGCAAGGCGATCGGGCGGCCGCGATCGCGGCCGCCGAACGGAGGCTAGAGACGAGCCGCGGCCTCGTCGAACAGCTGCTTGGCGAGATCGAACGTCGGCTGCCGGGTGCGGCTCGAGATACCGACATACAGCGCCGCACCGCGGACCTCGCCGACGCAGCCCGTCACCTGCGGCTCCACCGTGCTCGGCTTATGCGGCGAGAAGCTGCTGCAGTGCACGCCGCCGAAGTCCTGCCGCTCCTCGGCCCAGTGCTGCTCGCGCCGCTCCTCCAATGGGAACGCGACGACCTCGAGCCCGTGAGCGAGGTGCGCCGCGTCGAGCGACGGCACGACATCGACATTGACGCCGCCGCGCCACGAGTCCGCCGCCCACGTGCAGACCTCCAAGCGCTCGCTCTCGACAGACCCGCTGTCGATCTCGCCCCTCTTGCCCGCGGAGGTGAGCTTGGCAGCGCCGCCGACCGCGGTCGCGACCTCATCGACCGTGAGCAGGTTTCTGCAGTCGGACGCTTCGGTAGCGTGGGCTAACGCCGGGCCGAAGAACGAAAAAACCAACAACGCGACGGCTCGTTCCATGAGAGATCCTCCTCAACGACGCGCGAATTCCGCGCCGTATTCTTTGACAACGGTGGTCGCGGATCGTCGCCGCCGACGACTCGTCCCGAGGCGCCGCCGCGCACGGCGAAGCTGCCGCGGTCAGCGCCGTGCGGCGTCGAGCAAGATCCGAACGAGATCGTCGGGCCGATCGAGCATCACGTCGTGCCCGCAATCGATCGTCGCCGTCTTCCAGCCCTTCGCCTTCGCGAGCGCGTGGAATGGTGCAAACGGCGAATGCTCGTAGCCGGTCGCGAGCACGTGAGTGACCTTGGCGGGCGAAATCGTGTTGCGCAGGACGAGACGCTGCTGGAACGTCGCGAGCGGGTGCGGCGTGCACTGCGCATCGACCCAGGCCCGGTCGGCTTGGTTCACGTTGAAGAACTCGGCCGAGATCGGCGGCACTAGCCAGCCATCGCCTGACTGGTTCGCGGCGCTGACCTGCGCGTCGCGCAACCGCGGCGGGACCGCGGAGTGCAGGCTCTGCCCGTCCTCGAGCACGAACGCGTCGAGATAGACGAGCGCGCGGATGCGCTCGGGCAATCGATCGGCGACACCCGTGATCACGCACCCCGCGTAGGAATGGCCGCAGAGCACGACGTCGTCGAGCCCCTCCCAGCGGATCAGGTTCACGACGTCGGCGACGTGCGTGTCGAGATCCACGTCGCGCGAGGCGAGATGCGAGCGGTCGCCGACACCGGTCAGGGTCGGAGTGAAGACGTCGTGACCCGCGGCTTGCAGCGACTGGCGCACGCGCTTCCAGCACCAACCGCCGTGCCACGCGCCGTGCACGAGAACGAAGCTCGCCATCGGACCCCCCGGCGGAAACGCCTGCGAATCGTGCCGGCGCCAGGAATCGAAAGACAGTCTACCCGACACGCTTTGATTCGTGTCCAGGGATCGCCCGGCTCGCGCTTACCCCGATCTCCGAAGCGATCAAGGTGTCCAAGATGGACATTGCCCACGATCATCTCAACGCGCTGTTGGAACAGAAGTAGCCTTGCGTCTTCAGGCCGCGGTACGGCGCTGTCCCGCCGCCGCCGGCAGATCGATCCGTTCGTTCGAGATCGCAGGATAAATCGTGCCGTCGTAGTCGCGACAGTTGGGCGGCATCGGACGTCTGTCCCAATAGTTGACCAGCAACGTCAGGCGCAACTCAGACTGCGGCTGTGCCGGTCCCGCACTGTCGACCGGCTCTGACGCTGCCGCCGTTGCTTCGTTCGCTACAACGCCATGACGCAAATCGCCGCGAAAGACCACATAGTCGTTCGGGATTGGATCGACGGATCGGCCGTGTTTCGGCGTGGGCGGTATCCAGGTTTTCTCGTCTGGGCTCAACACTTGATCGAGAATTATCGTCGGGCTCGAGGGAAACTGATTCAAGTACAGGATGCTCGACCAGAGCGGATGGACAACCTTCCCGGTCAGTTTTCGAAGGCTGCGGTCCCGGTCCGTGTGAAGCCGGAGCGATTCGCCGTGCTTGAGGCGTCCGAGCCACCATTCCATTCCGATACACTGAGGGCCCGGCTGGACCAAGGTACGCAGTCGACTCACACACTCTTCCACTATATTTGCGGGCTGCGTGCCGAGGCTAAACCAGAACGTCGTGTCGTAGGTGCCCATGTTCTCGGTTCGTTCCGTGCCAATCTTTTTTACGACATCCACGAGCCGCTCGAAGAGCGGCGTTGGCAGCGCGTGTTTGATCACATGAATTTTGCGCACGGCTCACTCCTGGCCTCTACCGGGCCCTTCGTGCAAGCGTTTCAGGCAGCGTCAGCGCCACGCTCGGGGGCTGCGTAATCGGCGTAGGCCGCCGCGTCGTAAACGTAATCCAGAGTCGGCGTGAGGCGATGTACAACGCCGCCGAACTTGGCCTTGAAAACACTGAACTTCCGCCACGGGTGATCCGGTTCATTTCCCGGATCAAACCCCCACAGGTCGTACCAGTCGCAGCCTCTTGCCTTGGCGGCGCGCATGACTTCGAAGTGCAGCAGGTACGGGGCCATCACGGAGCGGTGCAGGGCCAGTGAGCCGCCGAAGAAATAGCTCGCTCTGCGTCCGAAGTACACCACCAGCGCAACGGCGAGCCGTCTCCCCCGGTACTCGGCGAAGAAAATCGAGATCTCCCGTCGTGGCAGCAGCAGAGAGAATAGCGTCCGAAAATAGCCGGGGGGCTTGGCCTCGATTTCCTGGCGACTCGCCATCCTCTTGTAGATCCTGAGAAAGTCCGCGAGGCCCTGTGCGGACGTGTCTTCGACCACCGCCACGCCGTGTCGCTGCGCGACGTGGATGTTGTAGCGGCCCTTCGGCTTCATCTGCGCCAGGATCTCGTCCTCCGTTGGACGAAGATCGATCCACAGAGTGGTCCTGGGTTCGGTATAGGCGTCGCGCACGCCGAGAGGCCGGAAGCCGCGCACGAAATCCGGCAAGTGCTGCCAGCGCGGCTCGATGCGCAGGTGGCTTACCGTCTCCTCCTCGGATCGACGATGTTCGTCGATGATTTCGAGGATGGTGTCGAACACC
>Ga0134079_10000177_pt1 | contig 15836 bp, 12 predicted proteins | sample 15_taG_2_FD_119770 | JGI IMG/M metagenome (GOLD analysis project Ga0134079, IMG submission 119770) | Grasslands soil microbial communities from the Angelo Coastal Reserve, California, USA - 15_D_Rain_40cm_2_09182015 | ecosystem: Environmental > Terrestrial > Soil > Grasslands ...
CCTCGCCCGCTCAAGTACTGCCCTGATCTCGGGTCCACCCTCACCTTTTCCCCCGGCGAGATGAACTCCGGCACCTGTACCGTCACGCCGTTCGACAGCTTCGCGGGCTTGGTGCTCGCGGTCTTGGTCGCGGTCTTCATGACGGGCGACGTCTCGACCACCTTCAGCTCGATCACCGACGGCAGCTCGATCGCGATCGGCCGGCCCTCGAGCCATTCGACCTGCACGACCATCTCCGGCTGCAGCCACGGCGTGTCGTCGCCGACCGCGCGCTCATCGAGCGTGAACTGCTCGTAGGTCTGCTGATCCATGACGTGCACGCCACCCTGATCCTGATAGAGCACCTGCATCTCTTTGGTGTCGAGACGCGCTTCATTCAGGAAGTCCGTCGCGGCGAGGCGCTGATCGAAGGTGTTGCCGGTGACGAGATTCCGGAACCGTACCTGCACAAACGCGCGCAGGTTGCCGGGCGTCCGGTGAGTGAAGTCCATCACGCGGCACGGCTGGCCGTCGATCATGAGGACGTGACCTTTGCGAATGTCTGTGGCTTTCATGGGAGCGGGAACTTAAACCTGGAGCCTTAGCACTCCAAGGCCCCGAGTGCTATCAGCTTGCCTGACAAGAGGCCGTTTACTACCGTGAGCAGTCTCACAACGCAATTCCGCGTCGAATTGCAGCTTTCCGTAGCCTGGCGGCAACACTGTGGTGGAGGGTTTCCAGCGTAAGGCGTTGCACATCCGTCGGATAGATGAACGGCACCAAGCTTGCCTCTAAGTCGCCGTAAGGGAGGGAAGCATGATCAGGCCCATGATCCATCGCCAGCTGACCCGCGGCGACCTCGCTTGTCTGGTCCACGAGATCGCGCGGATGGATGTCTCCGAAGGACGCGAGGCCGATCAAGCGCTGCAGGCCGGCGCTGTGGATACGGTCCTCGATTCCCCCGCCGCGCTCGAAGCGGTCCTGGGCCGCGGCGGCGCGCCCGCTCCCCTGCCCCTGACACTGCTCTGGTACGTCCCGATCCGCGCCGAGCTCCGCAATCGCGGTGTGACGGACATCCTGCTCGCCGATTATGCGGCCACACTCCCCGTTGTCTTTGCCGAGTCACAGTCGCAGCACAGGGTGGCGCAGGGCGAGAACGGCATGGCCGAGTGGTGGCACTACGTCAGCGGGCTGCCGCAGGGCACCGTTGCGCAGGCAGAGGCCGCCGCGGACTCGGCGGCACTCGCGCTGTGGTGGTCGGGCTGTTTCCCCGAATGGGTCGAGCGCGGTGGCACGGGTGGCGGCATGGTGCGCGCCTACGTGACATTCGCGGGTCGCATGCTCGCGCTCGCCGCGGACCTGCTCGAAGCCAAGGCGCCAGAAGAAGCATCGCTGTTCGCGCGCGCAGCCGAAGCGCGCATCGAGCTGCATGCGGCGTTGGCCGAGACTCGCGCCGATTACATCGGCGAAGATCCGCACAGCAGCGAAAGCCGCCTCAACCGGTTCTTGAGGCGGCTCGCCCAGGATAATTAGGTAGGGACGCAGCAGGCTGCGCCCCTACCTCTTTTCACCACTTCGGAATCTGATCCTGAAACTGTTTCGACCGCTCCGTCAGATCGACCTGGGTGATTGACGGATCCTGCTTCACCTGCTCTACGCGCTGCAGGTTGGACACCGCCTTCCCGTAGGTTCCCTCGATCGCCAGCGCGGCACGATACTGCTCGACCGCCTGATCGAAGTGGCCGGTCAATTCGAGCGCCATGCCGAGGTTGTTGCGGAATGCCGCGACGCTGTCCTCGATCTCGTTGGCACGCGCCAGCGCGCCGATCGCATCCTCGAAGCGCTGCACCTGGATGTACAGCACGCCAAGATTGTTCATCGCCCATGTGTCGCTGTCGTTCTTCGCGATTGCGCGCTGATAGGCGACGATCGCGTCGTCAGTCTTTCCCAGCGCTTCGAACGCGCGCCCCTGCAGGCGCAGCGGCTCGCTCGACGTGGAGTCGAGCGCGATCGCCCGCTCGATGTGTTCGAGCGCGCTGTCGGGCTGCCCGTCCTCGAGCAGCACTCGGCTCAGATTCAAATGACTCTTCACATGCGTTGAATCGAGCGTGAGCGCCCGCACGAACGCGCTTTCGGCCTGCGCGCGATCGCCGGACTTCCACGCCGACAGGCCGAGCATGTAGAAGCCCCAGCCGGTGTTCGGGCGGCTCTCGGTGTAGGCCTTGAAGAGCGTCGTCGCGTCATCGTACCGCCGCTCGCGGTACGCGGAATCCGCGATTTCGAACGTCACCGGGCCGCTGATGACGAGCGCCGGCGTCGTGGTCGAGCTGCCGGCATTGCTGACGGGAACATTGCGCGCCGGCTCCGAGCCCGTAGGGGGCTCACTCGCGCGCGCCTGGTCGGGATGGCGCTCGCCACAGGCGGCGAAGGCGTACGCGACGAACGCGGTGACGACCAGCATGGCCATCAGAATGACCGGGAATCGCAGCGTACGGTTGGAACGGTCCAGCTCGAATTGATACGACATGGCTCCTCCGGGAGCGGGTTCGCTCACCGGAAAAGCATGTGCCGCGCCACCTGGTAAGTGCTTGTCCTACAAGACCGTGATCTGACCGTTGTGTTTCTGGAGACTCGTCTACTCGGAGGCTTTCGTGTCGCGCTGGACACCAAGCCGCCGCATGACTTTCAGCAAGCTGGCGTGATCCGCGAGCCCGAGCTCCTTCGCCGTCCTGGTGACATGCCACGCGTTGCGCTCCAACGCCTGAATCACGATCTGGCGCTCGGCTTCCTGCTTCTGTTCCTCAAACGTGCGTGGTTCCGCTGACGACGCGCGTGGTGCGTCGTGCGCCGTGCGTCGGACTTCGGCTGGTACCGCTTTCGCGGTCAGTTCATCGCCATCGCTCGCGATCAGCATGCGCTCCACGACATTGCGCAGCTCGCGGATGTTGTTGCGCCGCCAGTCGTAGGCCATCAGCGCCTCCACTGCGGCGGGCGCGACTGTCTTGGGTTTCATGCCAAATCGCTCGCACGTCGCTGCGACGAGATGTTCCACCAGCACCGGGACATCCGACAGCCGATCTCGCAGCGGCGGCACGCGGAGCACGTGCACATTGAGTCGATAGAACAGATCCTCGCGGAAGCGGCCCTCGGCGACTTCCTTCTCGAGATCGCGATGCGTCGCCGCGACCACGCGCGCATTCACGTCGATCGTCTTGCTCGCGCCGATCCGGGTGACTTTCCGCTCCTCGAGCACCCGCAGCATCTTGGCCTGCGCGTTGGCCGGCAGATCGCCGATTTCGTCGAGGAACAACGTGCCGCCGCTCGCCGCTTCGAACGCGCCCTTGCGCGTCGCGGTGGCGCCGGTGAAGGCGCCGCGCTCGTGCCCGAACAACTCGCTTTCGACGAGCTCGTGCGGCAGCGCCGCGCTGTTGAGCGCGACGAACGGCCCCCTGGGATTCGCGCCAAGCCGGTGCAGCTCGCGCGCGACCAGTTCTTTGCCCGTGCCGCTTTCGCCGACGATCAAGGCCGCGCTTGGCACCGGGGCTACGCGGACGATCGCTTCTTTGAGCTTGCTCAGCGCGGGGCTCGTTCCGATGAGCGGCGTCTCCAGACCAAAGCCACGGCGCAGCGACGTGACCTCAGCGCTCAGCCGGCGCCGTTCGATCGCATTCTCGACCTCCTGTGCGACGCGCTCCATCGGCTCTGCCTTGTCGATGAAGCTGTACGCACCCAGTCGTATCGCCTCGACGCAGCGATCGTAATTGCCGGTCCCGGTATAGACGATGATGGGCACGCGCAGACCGAGGCGTTCGACCGAGCGCAGGACCTCGAAACCGTCCATGCCCGGCATTTCGAGATCGAGGATGACGCAATCGATGGAGTCCCGGGTGAGGCTCTCCAACGCCGTGCGGCCGCTCTTCGCAATGAGCGTCTCGTATCCCCGCAGCCGTTTTAAGTCGTAGGCATACTGCTCCGCCATGGCCGGGACGTCGTCGACGATCAGGACGAGAGTCACTGCGCCGGGATCTCGACGATGAACGTAGATCCTTCCCCGGGCTCGGTTTCCACCTTCAGCGAGCCATTTGAATCCAGTACCAGCCGCCTCACGATTGACAGCCCGAGACCAGTACCGCCGGCCTTGGTTGTGTAGAAGTCGTCAAATGCTTTATCCAGCTCCGCTTTGGTCATTCCCCGTCCCGTGTCGCTCACGGCGATCCGCACCAGACCGCGTCCCTTCTCCGTTGTGACCGTGACCGAGCCGCTCTTGCCGTCGATGCTGTCGACTGCGTTGCTCACCAGGTTCTCGATGATCCGTCGCAGGACGAGCGCGTCGGCCGAGACGGGCGGCAGCCCTTCGCCGAGCCTCGCTTTGACGAGAGTCGAGCCGCCGATTGTCTCACGCACGACCGCGTTCACATCGGTGGCTTTACGCTCGGGCGCAGGCGACAGCTTGGCGTAATTGGCCGCGAGCGTCTCGAGGTAATCGATGCTCGATTCTACCGTCCCCTGGCGCGCCGTAAATACCTGGGGCAGTTCGGCGGGCTTGTCGCGAGCCACTTGCGTGAGATGGCGGAACACGTTGCGCAGCGGCGCGAGCCCGTTCTTCACGTCGTGATTCACCTGGCGCGCGAGATCACCGATCGCGATCCGGCGTTCCATGTCTCCGATGCGCGCTTCGACGGGCTCGCTGATGCGGGTCGAGAGCCAGCCGGCCAAGAGGAGCGCGGCCAGCGCGGCAATCAGCACGGCGGCGGCGAACCACAGGTTGACGTTGCGCTGCAGAGCTGTCAGCAGAGCGGAGGAGCGCGTCACCACGATCCGCGCCTGCTCGACCCGCCCCGGCCCGTCGACCGCATCCACGTAGGGCAACGTCGTCGGTGGGCCGACGACGATCTTGCCGGAATCGGCGTTGGATGTGTCGTTCGGCAGTGACAGCCTGACGCCGAGCTCCGGATCGCGCGCCAGCCGCGCGAGAAACTGGGAGTCGACGGCGACGCCGCCGAGGAGGCGGAAGCGGCGGACGCCGATGCTCATGGTGTCGCTCGAGACGAGCGCAAGGAACGATCCCTCCGCGGTGGCGGCACGAACGAGAACCGGCCCCGCGCCGGGAAGCGCAGGCCCCAGGCGGTCGAATTCATTGCGGAAATGGCCGGACGACACGATGCGACCCTCATCGTCCTGGATCTGCAGGAAATCGAGGCCGGCCACGCGCATCGCGTTGCCCGCGTAATCCAGGGCGTAGCCCCGGTCGTCGCCGCGGACGACGACGCCGCGGAACTTGTAGTCGTCGTCGAGCGCGCGTTTCAAGGCGGCCAGCCGCCCGCGAATTCGGTCGTCCTCACGCGCGATGTCGGCATTGATGACGCCCGCCAGCGCCCTCACCCGGCGTTGGTCCTCGCCGGTGACGCGACGCGCCATTTCCCAGCGGATGCCCAGACCGAAGACGAGCAGTGGGATCAGCACCACCACCCCAAACGAGATGAGGAGGCGCGTGCGGAATTTCACGCGCTACTCGGGCAAGAGATGGACGGTCCCATCCTGATCTACCACCCACCGCGCGACTCCGCGGCGCACGATGGCGGTGGCCCGCGTATCGACGAGCGCCGTGAACGTGGCAGGCCAGGACGGCAACAGGTCTTTTGCCGCTCGACATACATCGGGGGCGACGCGCGGGAGCGCGACCACGTAGCCCCAATCCCGCCCGGCATCGAGCGCGTTGCTGAAGTCGTCCGGCGAGCGGCCGGTGGCCACTCCGTGAGTCAAGGCGGCCAGGCGACCCGCCAGCTCTCGGGCGGTGGGATCGGTTCGCGTATACAGGATACGCTTCTGACCCGTGGACGCCGGCGGCGAGCTCGCAGTCTTCGTGCCGATACCGCAGGGCTTGAGATCGAGCCACCAGAAGCCGCCCTCGGCGCGTCGCGCCTCGGCGCGCACCGATTGCTCCAATCCGTCGAACCGCGTCCCGCCGGCTTCGGCGGTGACGTAGACGTAGGTGCGGTCCCACGGCAGCGCGACGACGGTGTGATTGGGCAACGTCGCCGCGTAGTCGCGGAGCGCGCGGTCGCGCGTGAGAAGCAGATCGACCCCCGCGTCGAGGAGATCGCGCGGGTCGCCGGTCGGCGCGAACTTGAAGACGATGGTGTCCCCGCGGGAGGTGTGCGCGCGGATTTGCTGCGCTGTCGTCGTGGCGCTCGTGGCCCAGTAGGTGCCGGTGCCGATCGGCCAGCTCGAGTCGGGCGCCGGCCGGGTGATGGCGAGCCCGGGATCGCCCAGGACGGCCGGCACGTCGCCCTGCGCCTTGGCGAGGGACACGGCGACGACGCGAGTCTCCGGCGCGCCCAGCGTGAAGCCGGCGCCGCCTTTGCCGAACACGACGTCCTGCGCGGTGAGAGGCACGCCGTCCCAGAACTGCGCAGCGTCGCGCAACCGGAGCGTCCAGCGACGGCCATCGTCCTCCTTGTCCCACTTATCGGCGAGCTCGGCACGCGGATGATTGTCGCAGTCGATCCGGATCGGCCGCTCGTACAAATGCCGGAATACCAGACGCTCGGCGTCGTTGCGCGGGACCGGCGCGTGCCGCGGGTCCACAGAGTCGGTCAATCCGATGGTGATCGTCGTGGCGTGACTCGAGACGTTGCCGGTGGAAAGCAGGCAGCTCTCGTCGGGCGCTTCGCGGACTCCGGCGACGCCTGCCCCGCCGGTGTTCGGGCTGAGCCGTGGGTGGGCGCAGGCCGCAACGAGTGCGAGCCCGATCAGCGGGACACGGTGCGCTGGCATGAAATAACGATACACTACACTATCTCTGCATGGGATTCGCACGCTCACTCCTCCTCAAAGCCTCCCGCAGCGAATGGCTCGCCCGCCAGCTGCGCGAGCGCCGCTTCTTCCAGCGCGCCGTCAAGCGCTTCATGCCGGGCGAGTCGCTCGACGAGGCGCTGGAAGCCACGGGCCAATTTGCCAAAGCCGGCCTCGGGACCGTGCTCACCGAGTTGGGCGAGCAGGTCACGAATCGTGCCGAGGCCGCGGCGGTCCGCGATCATTACCTCGGTGTCTACGAAAAGATTCAACGCCGCAAGCTGCCCGCGCACGTCTCGGTCAAGCTCACCCACCTCGGCCTCGACGCGAGCCAGGAGGGATGCATACAAGACGTGCTCAAGCTCGCTGCTCGCGCCGACCAGGCGCGCTCGTTTTTGTGGATCGACATGGAGGAGTCGCGGTACGTCGACGCCACGCTCGAGGTATATCGCCGGGCCAAGACTGAGTGGCCGAACGTCGGCGTCTGCCTTCAGGCTTACCTGCACCGCACCGCGAAGGATCTCGAGGCCCTGCTCGCAATCTCCCCGGCGATTCGGCTCGTCAAGGGCGCGTACAACGAGCCGGCCAATCTCGCGTTCCCCAAGAAATCCGACGTGGATGAGAACTACCGGCAGCTCGCCAAGCGGCTGCTGGCGGAGGCGGCCCGGCAGCGCGCCAAACCGGTCTTCGGCACCCACGATCTGGCGATCATCGAGTTCATTCGAAAGGCGGCGGTGGGACAGCGGGTCGATCCGTCTTCTTACGAATTCCATATGCTCTATGGGATCCGCGCGCAGGAGCAGCGCAAGCTCGCCGCGATGGGAGCGGAAGTCCGGGTTCTGGTCAGCTACGGGAGTGCCTGGTTCGCCTGGTATATGCGGCGGCTTGCCGAACGCCCCGCCAATGTGTGGTTCGTCCTCCGAAACGTCGTATAGATTACCGACATGACGTCTACGGTCGTCCGCCCTCCCCAACGCGAATCCCGCGACTCGGTTGTGATCCGGTTCGCCGGTGATTCCGGCGACGGCATGCAGGTCACCGGCAGCCAGTTCACACTCGAGACCGCACTCGCCGGCAGCGACTTCTCCACGTTCCCGGATTTTCCCGCGGAAATCCGCGCGCCGACCGGCACGACGTTCGGCGTCTCGGCGTTCCAGATTCATTTCGGCGGCGGCGACGTCATGACTCCGGGCGACGCGGTGGATGTGCTCGTCGCGATGAATCCTGCCGCACTCACCGTCGAGCTGAACGACCTGCTGGTCGGCGGGACGGTGATTGTCGATACCGCGGCCTTCACGGAGCGCAATCTGACCAAGGCCGGCTACACCAGGAGCCCGCTCGAAGACGACTCGCTTGCGCGCTATCAGGTCTTGAAGTTCGACATCACCAAGTTGACCGCCGACGCCGTGAAGCCGCACGGCCTGTCATCCCGCGAGGCGCACCTCTGCCGGAATATGTGGGCGCTCGGCTTGCTGCTCTGGATGTACGGGTACGAGCGCACCGCGTCCGTCGAGTGGCTCAAGAAGAAATTCGCCAAGAAGCCGCTCATCGCCGAGGCGAACATCGCGGCGCTGAATGCGGGCCACGCATTCGGCGAAACCGCGGAAATGACCGAGCACCTGGTCGGCTATACGGTACCGAAGGCGGACGTGCGCCCGGGCCGTTACCGCACCATCACCGGCACCGAAGGACTGGCCTGGGGATTGGTCGCCGGACTGCGCGCCTCTGGGGTCGAGAAGCTCGTGTTCGCGGGCTATCCGATCACACCGGCTTCCGCCTTGCTGCATACGCTCGCGAACCTGCGCGCCTATGGCGTCGTCACGTTCCAGGCTGAGGATGAGATCGCGGCCGCCGGCGCGGCGCTGGGCGCGTCCTATGCCGGCGCGCTCGGCGTGACGTCGAGCTCCGGCCCCGGCATTGCGCTCAAGACGGAGATGCTCGGCCTGGCGATCGCCACCGAGCTGCCGCTCGTCGTGATCGATTCGCAGCGGGCGGGTCCGTCCACGGGCATGCCGACCAAGGCGGAGCAGTCGGATCTGCTGCAGGCGGTCCACGGCCGCAACGCCGACGCGCCGCTCGTCGTGCTCGCCCCCATGACCACGGCGGACTGTTTCGATATCGCGATCGAAGCGGTTCGCATCGCCACCAAGTACATGACCCCGGTAATGGTGTTGAGTGATGGCTATCTCGCGCACGCGGCGCAGCCGTGGCGGATTCCGCGTGAGGCCGATCTGCCGCGCTTTCCGGTGACCTATCGGACCGATCCGGAAGGATTCCAGCCGTTCCTGCGCGATCCGGAGACGCTGGCCAGGCCGTGGGTGAAGCCCGGCACACCCACGCTCGAGCATCGCATTGGCGGTCTCGAGCGCGACTATGATTCGGGCCACATCTCGTACGATCCTGACAACCACGCCAGGATGACCAAGGCGCGCGCCGACAAGATCGCGGGAGTCGCGCGCGATATCCCGGAGCAGGCCGTCGCGCTCGGCGAAGACCACGGGAAGCTCGCCGTCGTCGGCTGGGGGTCGACGTTCGGTGCGATTCATCGCGCCGTGCAGATCGCGCGAGACGAAGGTCGCGACGTCGCCCACATTCACATCCGGTATCTCAGCCCGTTCCCGCGCAATCTCGGCGACTTGCTGAAGCGCTACGGTCGCGTGCTCGTGCCGGAAATGAACAACGGCCAGCTCGTGCGGCTGCTGCGCGCGGAGTATCTGCTGCCGGCGGAGTCGCTGCCCAAAGTGACGGGCAAGCCGTTCCGAGTGACCGACATCGCACAGGCGATCAGGAAGCTCTCATGACCGTCACCACGATCACCGACGCCCAGCTCGCGCCCAAAGACTACGCCTCGGACCAGGAGGTCCGTTGGTGTCCGGGCTGCGGCGACTACGCGATTCTCAAGGCGGTGCAGAAAGCCTGCGCCGACATGGGACTTTCGCGCGAGCGCACGGTGTTCGTCAGCGGGATCGGCTGCGCCGCGCGCTTTCCTTACTATATGTCGACGTACGGCTTCCACACCGTGCACGGCCGCGCCCCGGCGATCGCCACGGGGATCAAGCTCGCGAATCCAGATCTGGACGTGTGGGTGATGACCGGCGACGGCGACGGCCTGTCGATCGGCGGCAATCACATGCTGCACGTGCTGCGTCGCAATGTCGACCTGAACATCGTGCTCTTCAACAATGAGATTTACGGCCTCACCAAAGGCCAGTACTCGCCGACGTCGCGCCGTGGCACGCGCTCACCTTCGACGCCCCTGGGCTCGATCGAAAATCCGGTCTCGGCATGCGCCTTTGCGTTGGGTGCGGGCGCCCGATTCGTCGCGCGCTCCATCGACACGTTGCAGGCGCATCTGATCGCGGTGTTGAAGCGCGCGCACGCGCACCGCGGCGCGTCGTTCCTGGAGATTCTGCAGAATTGCGTCGTGTTCAACGACGCGGTGTTCGAGCATATCACGGGCAAGGAGTTCGCGGCCGACGCGCAGGTCCTGGTCGAGCACGGCAAGCCGCTGGTGTTCGGCAAGAACAAGGAGAAGGCGCTGCGGCTGAAGCCGGGCTCATTGACGCTCGAGGTAGTGGACGCGACTGCGGCCGACATCCTGGTGCACGACGAAACCAATCGCCCCTTGGCTCAGCTGCTCGCCACGCTGGAGCCGCCGTTCCCGACGGCGATGGGCGTGCTGTATTGCAACCCGGCCGCGTCGTACGAGCACGACGTCTATGCTCAACCCGGCGCCGCACAGGGAGTAAAGGGCGGAGACCTGGACGCACTGCTGAACAGCGAACGCACCTGGGAGGTGCTCCCATGACCGTTGCGAATCGCAGGCGGAGCGGGGACCGGCGCGTGAAGGACGTCCCGGTAACCATCGAGCGCCGGAGCGGGCTCGATCGCCGGATGATCGTGGAGTCGGCGACGGCGCAGATCCACGCCGTCCTCGAGCTGTTGACACAGCTGGCCGATCAAGGCGCGTTGCGCGACGACTCGCGCCGCCTGCTCGACACGGCGGTATTGCGACTACGGTACGCGCTGGAGCGGATGGAGCCGGAATAACTGTAGCACGACCACCACACCCAACGGCCGCCCCGTTATGGGCGGCCGTTGTGCTTTCAGGAGTTAGCGGGGCATCGGCTTTGCTCCCTTCTCGGAGCACCCCTGACCTCCGAGGACTCTCATGACCCGGTGGCTTATCGCAGCAGGCGCGGCCCTGGCGCTCGTGGCCTGCGAGCAACGCTCTCCCACGTCGATCACCGCCGATGCCGTTCCCACGGATGCCGCGATCTACATCGTCAACTTCGACGAAGCCCAGACGACGCAGGACGCGGTGACGAACGGGATTCTGAGTACCGGCGCTGGTGTCGTGCAGTTCAACAACTTCTCGATGGTGGCGGCGCTCGCCACGCCCGGCCAGCTGCTGAGCATTTCCACGCTGCCCGGCCTCGAGGGGATCTACGCGAACAAGCAGCTCGACTACTACATGCTCCACGAGAGCGTGCCTGCGATCCGGGCGGATGCCGTGCACGTCGCCGGCATCACCGGCAAGGGAATCGGCGTGGCGATCCTCGACAGCGGGATCGATGGGGCGTATAACGCCGACGTCGCCTATCCGCAGTACACGGTGCAAAACGTGAAGGTGCTGGCCAACACGAACGACCTGTTCACGTTCAGTAAAGATGCGCCCAAGCCGATTCGCAAGGGTGCGACGCTGGTCGTTGAGAATCTCCCCAATTCCGAGACGTCGGTGGGCCACGGCACACACGTCGCCGGCATCGTGGGGGCACGGGGCACATCGTCGAACGGTTATTACACGGGCGTGGCGCCCGGTGCGAACCTGATCGGAATCGGGACGGGCGATGTCCTGTTCATCTTCTGGGCGCTCGCCGGCTTCGACTACATCCTCGACCATCAGCAGCAGTACAACATCAAGGTCGTCAACAACTCCTGGGGCACCACGGGCACATTCGATCCCAAGGACCCGATCAACGAAGCCACGAAGAAAGTCACGAGCCGGGGCATCACCGTCGTGTTCGCTGCGGGGAACGACGGCCCGGCGCAGAATACGGTAAATCCCTACAGCGTAGCCCCCTGGGTCATCAGCGTGGCGGCCGGCTGTAAGATCGGCGTCGTCGATCCGACAAACTCCGAATCGCACTGCATGCTCGATGACGGGTCCAACCCCCTCGTGCCCACGAACCACGAGCCGCGGGCGCATGTGTTGGCCGATTTTTCGTCGCGCGGGATCCCGGGTGATCCTCTGTATCATCCCGACATCACGGCGCCGGGCGTCCATATCGTGTCGACGCGCGCGCTGACGGGATCGGTGCTCAATGCCGACGACGCGAATCACGACGCGCGGATCTGCAACATTAGTCTGACCAACGATCCGTTCTACACGTGCGCCTCGGGCACGTCGATGGCGTCACCGCACATCGCCGGCGTCGTCGCCCTGATGCAGGAAGCGGCCGGCGGCAAGCTCAAGCCGGAGCAGATCATCAACACGATCATCGCGACCGCGAAGCCCTTGCCTGGGTACGCCCAGTGGGAAGTGGGGGCCGGATTTGTCGATGCCTACGCGGCGGTGATGGCCGTCAAAAAGTAGCTGCGGCCTGAGACGTTCAGCGATCAAGAGCCGGGGAGCGCCGAAGCTTCCCGGCTCGTAGTTTTGCGTCTTCTTCAGGAGGCTTCCGATGAATTCGAAACAGTTTGCACTCACCGTCGTCATGGTCTTCGTAGTTTCGCAGGTGTTCGCCATCGTGATCCACGGATTCATCCTCGGCCCCGCCTACCAGCCGTTTTACGGAACGTTGCTGCGGCCGATGCAGCGCGAAGGTGGGCCCGGCGCCGGTTCCCCCTGGATGGTGCTGTTCCTGCCGCTGGCCCACCTCGCGATGTCGGTGGCCTTCGTGGCCCTGTTCGGACGCTGGGTTCGCCCACTTCCCGGCGAAGAGATCCCGCAGGGGCTGCGCTTCGGCGTGCTTGCATGGCTCTTCGGGCCCGTTCCGATGTATCTACTGTGGTTCGCCGAGCAGCCCTGGCCATTCAGTCTGACGCTCAGGCAGCTCGGGTTCGATCTGTTTACGATGCTGGTGCTTGGCACCCTGACCGCCATGGTCTACCGGCCGTCGCGCGCGGAGGATCATCAGTTGTGACCGAGCGTCCCGCCCTGCTGCTCGACCTCGACGGTACGCTGACCGACAGCGTGTACCAGCACGCAATCGCGTGGCGCAAAGCGCTGGAGCTGGGCGGCATCAAGCTGTCGGTGTGGCGCATCCACCGGCGCATCGGCATGAGCGGAGGGCTGCTGGCCGAGAGCCTGGCGCGCGAAACGGGCCGGGAGCTGAGCGAAAAGCAGGCACGGCAAGTGAAACAGGCCCACGCCCGGCTCTTCAAGGCGCAGATGCGCGATGTGCGCCTGCTCCCCGGCGCGAAAGAGCTCATGCAGCATCTGACAAAACTGAAGGTGCCGTGGGCAATTGCGACGAGTGGCGCGCGGATCAGCGCGCAGCCGCTGCTCAAGCTCGTCGAGCCGCCGGACGGCGTGCCGATCATCAGCCGCGACGACGTCGAACACGCCAAGCCCGACCCGGATCTCTGGATCGCCGCCGCCGCGCGCCTCGGCGTGTCGATTGAATCGGCGATCGCCGTCGGTGACAGCGTCTGGGATCTGCTGGCCGCGCGGCGCGCCCGAGCTCTGGGCGTCGGTCTCTTGTCGGGAGGCTATGGTCAGGAAGAGCTGGAGCGCGCCGGGGCCTACCGGGTCTATGAAGACCCGGCAGACCTCCTGCTCCATATCGACGAGTTAGGAATCCGAGCTGCTTAGCGGTTCAGCCAGTACGAAGCCTTCACCAGGAACGTGTTGTGCGGCGGTGTGTCGAACAGCCTGCCGAAATCTCCGGAGATCGTGCGGGTCCCCGTCGTGGGTTCGAAGTCGTCGCGTCCCTGGCTCCACACCACGAACAGCGTCGAGCCGGGGCGATACTCCCAGCGTATCACCAGGTTGGAATTGAAGAACTTCTGGTTGAAGTCGCCGGGCCCCGTGCCGGTGTAGGGCTGGAAGCGGTCGTCGTACGCGGGTGCGCGCGGATCACTGGACAACTCCCGCACGTCCGACCAGTGCCCCTTGCTCACGAATGGCTGCCCGTATGCCTGGACGGTGAGCGTCGGCGTGACCGTGTAGTCCACGCGGAACGACATGGAGACTTCCTTTTGATCGAGATGCGCGAACAGATAGTGCGTACCGAGTGAGTCCGTCTGCGGATTCAGGTCCTGCGTGGCATTGATCCGATGCGTGGCGTTCATACTGACCGAGCTGCTCAGCTGTGAGCCGATCCGCACATCGATTTCCGGATTGATGTTGACGGACGACGAGCGCCCGAGGTCGCCACGGAAGAAATTGAAGAAGACGAACGGCGTGATCGCGTTGCGCGAATCACCGCCGAAGCCGAACCACGGCGAGACGAACTGGTCGCGCCGCACTGCCGGACCGCCGCGCGCGCAGCGATCACAGTACACATCGCCCAGGTTCCCGATCGTTCCGCCGGCGTGGATGAACCACTGGTTGCGCAGCTGCACATGCGCGTTGGTGTTGAACCCGCGGTCGGTCGGCAGCCGCTCCATCGTCCAGTACTGCCACCAGTTGAAGTTCCAGAACGCCCGCTGGAACAGCTTGGTCGGCTTCCGCCAGTTCATCGATGCCCAGTTGTTCCAGCCCTGCTGATCGGCCTGAAGCAAGAAGCCGAGGTCGTTGATTTCGAAGCCCGGCGAGCGCCTCTGATAACTGGTCTGGAAGTTGATGAAGCCGTTCTGCTTCGTGAACAACAACTCTTCGGCGTGGCCGTTGAGCGACGTGCGCGTCGGGTCGTATTGCACGTTGTCGTCCGGACGCTGATAGTTGTGCGTGGACGACGTCTGCGTGCCGGCGATCGCTGCCGGTGTGCCGTTGACCGTGCTGAAATCGAGCGACCCCGATACCTCGTAGCCGCCGTTGTGGAAGCGGTGCCGGAAATTCATCGCCCCCACGTACGCGGACCGCCGCAGATAGCCGTCCGTAAACTGATCGACATTGCGATTGACCGCGGTGCCCATGAATCCGATCGCGCTCTGGCCCTTGCGGTAATCCTGGTTCAGCCGCACCACGGCATAGTTCGACACGGGCTCGATGGTGACGTCGCTGTCGCCCGCCGCGCGCTGCGTCACGCTTTCGACCGCGCCGAGCGTGAGACCGCCCGGAAGGCGGCCCGTGATCTTGGCAGCGCCGATGATACCCGCGGGATCGTGGCCGATGCGGCGTGAGTAGAACAGCCCTTCGCCGCTGCAATTCACCACGTTGCAGTTGACGGGGAAGCTGAAAATCCCGGTCCCTTCGACAAAGAAGGGACGCCGCTCCTGATAGAACGTCTCAAACGACGTGAGATTCACGACCGACGGGTCGGCTTCGACCTGGCCGAAATCCGGATTGATCGTCGCGTCCAGCGTAATGTTCGACGTGATGCCGTACTTGATGTCGGCGCCGGCGTCGTATTGCTGGTCGCGGGTGAACTCCGGAGCCGGGACGTTTTTCGCCAGCACGTAGGGAGCCACCTCGAGACGGCGCGGCGCCTCCAATCCATCCAGGCCTACCAGGTCCCCAAGCTGCGATGAAAACCCGCGCACCGACGTGCGGTACAGCGGCCAACCCACGCGCTCGGCGCCGTGCCGGTCGATGTCCCGCCAGATCGCAAAGCCGAACGTGTTGGTCGGTGCATGCGCGTAACGGAGCTGAGACAGCGGAATCCGGAACTCGGCGGTCCAGCCGAGCGAATCGATCTGCGTGGCAACCTCCCACACCGCGTCCCAGGCATCGTCCTCCTGATCCCCGTCGCCGTAGATCGCGTAATCACGCTTTACCCCTGCCGGGTTCACCGCGAACTCGAAGCCTGTGCGGCGGTCGTGGTAGGAGTCGATGACGATCTTGATCTGGTCACAGCAGACGCGATTGTCGCGGCGGGCAAGGATCTTCTTGATGCTGTCGGGATGCGCGTCGAAGGCGCGCACGAACACATAGAAGTTGTGGGCGTCGTAGGCCA
>Ga0134079_10000178_pt1 | contig 15833 bp, 22 predicted proteins | sample 15_taG_2_FD_119770 | JGI IMG/M metagenome (GOLD analysis project Ga0134079, IMG submission 119770) | Grasslands soil microbial communities from the Angelo Coastal Reserve, California, USA - 15_D_Rain_40cm_2_09182015 | ecosystem: Environmental > Terrestrial > Soil > Grasslands ...
GACGTACTCGCGGCCCACGGCGAGCGAATTGTCCGACGGGTTGCGCGCCTCCCATCGCCCATGCGGGCCCTGGAGCCCAACGCCCAGACCGTCGAAGCTTTGGGCGACTTTCGCGGGCGGCCGGTTACCTTGGTCGGTCTGTTCGACTCCGGAACCGGGGGGGGGAATGACCGCGGCATGTGGCTCCCGCGCGCACGACATCACGCCGGCGAGCAGGAGGCCAGTTACGCGAACGGCTGCGTCTCGTCGTACATGAGGATCCATTCGTGGAGCCGCTCCGATTTGTCGAAGATGACGATGACGGCGCCCCATGCAATCCCGCCGAAGAGCCCGCCGAACACTGCACCGAGTACCGCTCCACTCGCCGCACCGTACCACCTATCCGTTATAGCACCGAACACCGCGCCAATCGTGCTCGCCGCTGCGCACATCCAGAGCAAGAGGCGGCCCGTGCGACGTTGGTGGTGCCATACCGCCTGGACGCGGTCGAGCGGGAGCAAGACACCAGGTCCCGACGGAATCCTGCCGATCAATTCGCGGCCGTCGAGATCCACCTGGAGCAGCCGCAGCTGCATGCTGACGCCGTCGTGGAGGTCAACGCGGACGTTCAGGTATGGTGCGTCCGGAACCCCGAACGCCTTGAGCGACTGCTGGCGTTTGGCGTCGTCGAACTTATCAGCGAATGCTTCCCAGCGCCGCTGTTGGAGGGAGGGCATCGGTCAGCGATCCCATGAGGTGTTGGAGGTCGTAGCCCTCTTTCCGCGTCCGGATTTCGAGGTAGACGCGGGCTGAGAGCGCTGAGCGGAACGGGACGACAACGGCAGCCCAGCCGATCGAAAGCAGCAGCCGGAGGGGAGAACTGTATGAGACGCCGAGCTGCGTCAGACCGCGGGGGATGAAGAAGGCGACGAGGACGACGATGATCCAGGCAACACCAATGGAGAGGAGAATACCCCAGATTGAACCGAGCGCGAGCGAGCGGCTGCGCTTGAGGCTTGCCCACAACCCCAGATCCTCGATCACGATGACCGTCGGGACGGCGAAATAGATGCCCAGGAAGTACAGGCCGGGAGCGATCAGTGCGACGATCCCGAGGAGAATCAGATAGATGCGAATCCAGGCCGCGAACAGCACCGTGAAGAACCGTCGAAACACCCGCCGCCAGACAGCTAGCGCATCGAGATTTCGAGCGTGTAGCAGCTCCCACGCGCCGACCACGGTGACTGCCTCGACGAATCCAAAGGTGGCGTACCACAAGAGGCCGAAGAGCAGGCGAGCCCAGTACGGCATGTGCCAGAGGTAGGTGGTGTACACAGTCGCGCTGTAGAGCAGCAACGGAATGACGCTCAAGCGGAGCAGCGGCCAGAAGTGGCGTTTACTGAGGACGACCGCGTCGTCGATGCATTCGATGGCCACGCGCGACGGTAGGTACGTCTTCATTCCATAATTGTACGCGCGAAGGCTGTTACGGTGCCCCGCTCAGCTTTTGCCGGTCCCGCGCCTGGGCGAGCATGCGCTCGGCGAAATCCACACGCTCTTCGAGCTCGGCGAGCTGCTTGGCCTGGAGCGAGAGCGCATTCTGCGCCTCGTCCAGCGCGGCGGCCTGCGCGTCCAGCTGCTGCTGGATGTTGTCTGGTGTGGCTTTGCGTTCGAGCTGCGCGAGACGCTGGGCGGCGAACCCGAAGCCGAGCGCGAGGGAGACGTGGATGCCGGCGTGCCACCCCTCGCCTGCTGCAATCGCGAAGCCGGCGCCCGCGACATTGAACACGCTCGCGACAATCGCGAGTCGCCGCCACGTCTTGATTGTCATGCGATCTTCACGCCTCTCACGAGCTGCCACCACAGGCACTGGGTCACGTTCCGGATGCTGTTTCGTTCACAACGGGTGGTCTGGACCCAACGGTGCACGCTGGAATGGGGTTTCAGTCGGAGACGTCGCGCACTCAGCAGTTCGCCTCGATGACGCGTATACCAAACATCCATGCGTCCATTGCTCCTCTCGAGCGCCGCACTTGCCATCGCCGTCCTCGTGCTGCTGGCCCACAACTCCTCACGGCCGCCGGTGTGGCTGGAAGAACGGGGACGCGCAGAAGCCGCGACCCTCGCCACGTCGCGCGTTGCGCACGATTTCCATTTCACCGACCGGCGCAGCGAAAGCGGTATCGCGTTCGAGAACCGGATCGTGGATGACGCGGGCAAGGACTACAAGCTCGTCCACTACGATCATGGCAGCGGCGTCTGCGCAGCCGACGTCGATGGCGACAGTCGTCCCGACCTCTACTTCCTGACGCAGCTCGGGACAAACCAGCTCTGGAGCAACACGGGCGACGACAAGTTCGTCGACGTCACGCGCAATGCCGGTGTATCGATGCCGGACCAGATCGCCGTCGGGTGCGCGTTTGCCGATATCGACAACGACGGCGATGCCGATCTCTTCGTGACGACCGTGCGGCACGGGAACCATCTCTTCGAAAACCTGGGCACCGGGACGTTCCGCGACATCACGGCCGCCGCCGGCGTCGGCTACTCGGGCCACTCCTCCGGCGCGGTGTTCTTCGACTACGACCGCGACGGCCGCCTCGACCTTCTCGTCACCAATGTCGGCGTGTTCACCAGCAATACGCGCGGGCCCGGGGGCTACTATCGCGGGCTCGACGACGCGTTGCTCGGGCATCTGCACCCCGAGCGCGCGGAAGCCAGCATCCTGTATCACAATCTCGGCGGCGACCGCTTCGAGGATGTCACGCGCACGGTGGGGCTCGTCGATTTGAGCTGGAGCGGCGACGCAACGCCGCTCGACGTCAACGACGACGGCTTCCCGGATCTCTACATGCTGGACATGCAGGGCACGGATCATCTGTGGTTGAATGAGGGAGGGAAGCACTTCCGCGACGCGACCACGACGTATTTCCCGCGGACGCCCTGGGGCTCCATGGGCGTCAAGGTGTTCGACTACAACGGCGATGGCCGGCTCGACCTCTTTCTGACGAGCATGCACCCGGACATGTGGGTCGATCTGCGGCCGGGCGATTGGGCGGCGGAGGCACGCAAGGACGATCCGAATCAAATGCCGCCGCAGTTGATCCCGGGAGGCATCAGAAATCTGATTTTCGGGAACGCCATGTTCGCGAGTCGTGGCAACGGGCAGTTCGACGATGTGTCCGACTCCATCGGCGTCGAGACCTACTGGCCCTGGGGACCGAGCGTCGACGATTTCAATGCCGACGGCTGGGACGACATCTTCATCGCGGCCGGGATGAACTTTCCGTTCCGGTACGGCGTCAATTCGCTGCTGCTCAACGAGCAGGGTCATCGTTACCTGCCGAGTGAATTCGTCCTCGGCGTGGAGCCGCGGCCGCACGGCGCGACCGAGCAGGTCTGGTTTACGCTCGACTGTAACGGGGCAGACCGTGGCAACCGCCTCTGCGGCAAATGCGTCCATCCCAAGGCCATGGTCATCGAGTGTCTGTCTGCCGGCGGCGGGCGGGTGAATGTGACCGGCACGCTGGCAAGCCGGTCCGCGGTAACGCTCGACCTGGACGGCGATGGCGACGTCGACATCGTGACCAACGAATTCAACGCACGGCCCCAGGTCCTGATGAGTGATTTGGCCCAACGACGACGCATCAATTATCTGGAGATTCGGCTGCGGGGCACGCGATCGAATCGCGAAGGTCTCGGCGCGCGCGTTACCGTCGTGCTCCCCGATGGTCGCCGCCTGCTCAAGGTGCTCGACGGCAAGTCGGGCTATCTCTCGCAGAGTGACCTGCCGCTGTATTTCGGTCTCGGCGAGGCGGACACCGTGCCGGAGCTCGACATTCGCTGGCCCTCCGGCGAGCATCAAACCCTTTCGGGACCAAAGGCCGGGCAGACTATCGACGTCGTCGAGCCTTAGCCGTAAACTGGTCCCATGCAAACAGGGGACCTCTCCCGCCGCGGCTTTGTCAAACAGTCCGCACTCGTCGCGGCAGCTACCCTGTCGCTTCCCGCCGCGGGGGACGCAGCCCACAACGCCAGTCTGAAGATCGTTTGCATCGGCGCGCACCCCGACGACCCCGAGTCGGGTTGCGGCGGCACCCTCGCGCGTTACGCCGCACTCGGCCACGCCGTGACGATCGTGTACCTGACTCGCGGCGAACGCGGGATTGACGGCAAGTCACTCGACGAAGCGGCACGGATTCGGACCGCCGAATCCGAGACCGCCTGTCGAATCATTGGCGCCAAGCCGGTGTTCTTCGGGCAAATCGACGGCGCCACGGAGTTCACACGCGCGCACGTCGAGGCGATGTCTCGACTCCTTGCCGACGAGCACCCGGACATCCTGTTCACGCACTGGCCGGTGGACACGCACATGGATCATCAGGTCGCGAGCATGCTCACGATCCGCGCGTGGATGCGTCGCGGGGCCGGTTCGCTCTACTTCTTTGAAGTCGACACCGGGGACCAAACCGAAGGCTTTTCCCAGGCGATCTGGCGCGAACATCACGAGATCATGGCGCAGTGGCGTGGGAGAGAAGTCGCCGTGCCCGCCGCGGAGGCGTTCGTGCACCTGAACCGCGATCAATCGAGCAGTCTTCCCGGACTATGAAGAAATCGATCGGCGACAACATGATCCCGAAGGACTGGGGCTTCGATCGCGGGCTCGATCTGATCAAGAAGGCGGGATTCGACGGCATTGAGCTGTGGTTGGGCGATGTGCCGTGGTTCCAGATGTCCACGACCGACGCGCAGGTGCGCGACCTGCGCCGCAGGGTGGAGAGCGCGGGGCTGGTCGTCTCCAACGTCTCGACCGGCTTGCACTGGGCGTCGCCGCTGTCGGCTCGCGACCCCGCGGTCCGCACCCAGGCGAGCCGCATCGTCGAGCGCCAGATCGAGACCGCCACGCTGCTCGGCACCGACGCAATCCTGGTGGTCGCAGGGCTCGTGACGGAGGAGGTTCCCTACAACGAGGTCTACCAACGCTGCGTCGACGCGCTCAAACAGCTGGGTGAAAAGGCGGCGCGCGCCGGCGTGAAGATCGGCTGCGAAAATTGCAATTCGGAGCAGCGGTTCCTCCTGAGCCCCCGCGAGTTCGGTCAGTTCCTGAGCGACATCAACAGCCCCGCCGTCGGCCTGCATCTCGATGTCGGGAACATTCATGACACGGGGTTTGCCGAGCAATGGATCGAGATTCATGGGCCGAAGATCACGCGCATTCATCTCAAGGATGTGCTGAAGCACCGCGGCCGCTGCGGCGATCAGAGCGTCTACACGAATCTGTTTCTCGGCGACAACAACTGGCCCGCAATTCGCTCGGCGCTGACGAAAGTTGGCTACGACGGCTGGTTGATTGCCGAGATGGAAGCGCGGTACCGTTACGCGCCGGACCAGCAGTTCTTCGACACCGCTCAGGGCATGGACCGACTGATCTCCGGCCGATTCTGACATGGGTATGACGCGGCGGGAGTTCCTGAGTTACGGCGTCGCCGCAGGAGCGATGCGTGCCGGCGTGCCGCTCTCGCCCCCGCTCCGGGCGTCGCCGACTTGCTGCTGGATCGTGTCACCTGTGCCTGGCCAGTGCTCGCTGCCTGAGTCGGCGCGCGGGTATCGCGCGGCGCTCCCGCCACGTGGCGCGATGGCGCCGGCGGGGGAGCCCTGCTCGCTGCTGATCATTCCCGCACTGGTCTGTTTCGACCGGCACTTGGTGGTGTGGATCGACCGTGCGTTGCAGCGCGGGGCGACCGTCATCGTCGAATCGGGCGCAGCGTTCGCCGCTGATTCGAGTTTCCGTGACCACCGCCGAGCGCTCCGCCAGGGGCTTCAGCTCGACGTCCATGCGCCGGTCGACCTGTGGGCCGAACGGTCCGGCCGTATTCCCTACATCGACTACAGCTGGCCTCACCGCACACGAGTTCGGGACTTCAGCCGCGTGGTGCCCGTCGGTAAGCAACGGGGTGAGGTCATCGCGTGGCAGGGCGATGTGCCGGTCGCGCTCAAGCGTCGTGTTGGGCAGGGTACCTTGATCTATCTGGGCTCGCCGCTCGGACCGGCGCTATGGGCGGGGGACGCCGAGGCGAGGCGTTGGCTTCACGCCATCGCCTTGAATGACCGCGTCTAGCGGACGAACCAGAGCGTCACACTAACCTCAATTGCTACCGACCAATCGAAGTCCTGAAACGGTTGAGTCGAGGCGATTGCGATCAGCGACGTCCGGGGGATCGGGGCCGGGACCACGTTGCTGCTTACGATGATCGGATAGGGCTTGTAGTCGTCGGGCTCGAGCCACAGCACGCCCACGCCGAGTCCGGTGCTGGCCCCCGAGATGTGCAGGAGCGCATGCTCGACGGACGTGATGACCGTCGGCCTGGCGCTCTCGTCGGTCCACGAGAGGGTGATCCACCCTCGGGTATCGTGGACCGGCGGGGTTTCCGCGTGCAGCTCGGCGATGGGATCGGGCACGCGTTTGCTCACCAGAAGCCCAGCGCTCACTGTCGCGAATTGCGCCTCGGCGCCAAGCAGGGGGATGAGGCCAAGCACGGCAAGGCTGACGACGGCTTTCATGGTCTAATGTACGTTATACGCCGTGAACCTTGCCCGCACCATCGCGGTCATCGGACTGCTCGCCGCGCAAGACCCTGCTCGAGCCCCTCGCGTGTTTCTCTGGGGCGGCGATGCGGAGGGCGGCGCACCGTTCGTCGAGGCTGATCCCGCCGATCCATCCCGCGTGCGCGGTTTCGACGTCGAAGTGGCTGAGCGCATCGCGCGCGGACTTGGACGTCGCAGCGCGCAATTCGTGCAAGTCCAGTGGTCGAATATCGACCAATCGGTCGAACGCGGCGATTTCGCGATCGGCCTCTCCGGCGTCGAAGACACACCCGCGCGACGCGCGCGGCATGCCGTCACCCTGCCCTACTTTGAGTTTCGTGAAGTGCTGGCGGTGCGGCCCGAAGACGCGAACACGATCCACGGTCTCGCCGATCTGCGCGGCCGGCGCGTCGCGACGCTCGGCGCAACGATCGCGTACGACGTGTTGCTCCAGGCGCGTGATTCGACCGGCCTGATCGCGATTTCGTACGACGACGACGTGCATCCGTACTCCGATCTGCTTGCGGGCCGGGTGGATGCGGTGTTGCTCGATCACATCATCGCGCAGCGTGCGTTGCGCCGGCACGGCGGAACGGGGTTCGCAATCCTGCCACAGCCAGTCGCCATCAGCCATTACGTGGGCGTGTTGGCACGCACGAATTCCGCGCTGCGCGATTCGGTCGACGCGGTGCTGCGCGAGGCGATGCGCGACGGCTCGCTCGAGCAGATCTTCCGCCGCTGGAGCGTGTGGGACGAGACACAGGGTGCGTTGTTCGAGCGCGTGCTGCGCAGCGGTGCGACGGCAGCGACAGGAGTGACGGCATCGAGTACCGGTGCGCTCGCCTATCTCCCATCGCTCGCCCGCGCGGCCGCGGTGACGTTGCTCGTGTCGGTGTTGTCGATGGCCGCGGCCGTGCTCGTCGGACTCGCGCTCGCATCCGGCCGCGTGTACGGTGCGGGCTGGTTGCGCCTGATCACCACGCTCTACATCGAGATCATCCGCGGCACCCCGCTCTTGCTGCAGCTGTTCGTGATCTACTACGGACTCGCGGGATTCGTCCGGCTGCCCGCGTTGCTCGCCGCCATCCTCGCACTCGGCCTCAACTACGCCGCGTATGAAGCCGAGATCTACCGCGGCGCGCTCGAGGCGGTGCCACGACCGCAGCTGGAGGCGGGACGCACGCTCGGTTTTTCGGAAATGCAGATCCTGCGCCTGATCCGCGGGCCGCAAGCGCTCCGCTACGCGCTCGCACCCATGACGAACGACTTCGTCGCGCTGCTCAAGGACTCGGCGCTGGTTTCGGTCATCACGGTCGTCGAGCTGACAAAGCAAACCGCCATCTACGCCACAAACATCGGAAGCTGGGTGGTTCCGGGTGCCCTCTGCGCCGTCGTGTATCTCGCGATGTCGCTCCCGCTGGCGCGCCTTGCCCGCCGGCTGGAGCGACGCTGGCGAACGCCCGCCGGATGACCACGCTGCTCGCCATCGCTGCGTTGCGCGTCCGCTACGATGGACGCGACGTGTTGCGCGCCCTGTCGCTGGAGGTCGGGCGCGGTGAGTTCGTGGCGCTCATGGGCCCTTCGGGGGTAGGCAAGACCACCGCGTTGCGCTCCGTTGCCGCGCTGCAGCCGTTCGATGACGGACGGATCGTGGTGGACGGGTTCGCACTGGCACCAGGCCCGGTGCCCCCTGAATCACGGCTCGTCCCGCTCCGGCGCCGCGTGGGGTTCGTCTTCCAGGCGCACGCGCTGTTCGAGCACCTGACCGCACGGGACAACGTCACGCTTGCGCTGCGGCATGTGCTGGGGAAGACGCGTCCTGACGCCGACGCAACTGCGAACAAATTGCTGAACGAACTCGATGTCGGCGCGCGGGCCGATGCGTGGCCGGCGCAGCTCTCCGGCGGCGAAGCGCAGCGCGTGGCGATCGCCCGCGCGCTGGCGCCCGACCCCGCTCTGCTGCTGCTGGATGAGCCGACCGCGGCGCTCGATCCGGCGCGGCGGAGCGGCCTCGGCGCGACGCTACGCCGGCTGTGTCAGCAGGGCCGCGGCCTGCTCGTCGCGACGCACGATGCCGAGTTTGCGCGGGCGCACGCCGATCGCGTGGTGACGCTCGGCTAGGTCAGCGCGCGATCCCGCCCAGCTCACCCAGCGGCGCAATGATCGCGCGGTCGCGCGGACAACGCCAAGTCCCAGCTTCGTACTCGAGCGGATGGTTGGGATGCAGGGGACAGGCCGGCCACGTGGTATCGACGAATGTGTCCTGAAAGTGCTGCTGGACGTCGTCGACGCACTTCTGTATCGGATCAAAGATCGTGATCTCATTCGCAAGCTCCACCACATGCCCCGCAAGGCTCCACACGATCGGAAGATACTGCTCGCCCAGTGTGCCTCCGACATCGGCCGCGAGCAATTGGACCTTCTGATCGAACGGCTTATCGCGGGTCATGCTCAGGTATTTGTGTGCGTCACGTTCGATGCCGTAGTAAGCCATCGCTTCATACAGCGCGTGCATCTTGGGAGGGTCGGTGTCCGAGAACGTGTACGGGACCAAGTCGGCCGGCTTTCTGCGATGACCCATGTCATTGATGAAAGCCTCGAACGCCTGCGCGGCTGAGGCGATAGATTCTTCGCCCCTCAAGTAACGCACGACCGCGACGGGAAGCGCCCGGAGAGGTGGCCCGGCGTTCATACGTTCAAACTAATCGGGTTGCGTTCATAGATCCCGAATCCCCAATGCCGGCGCGAAGGCATCCTGGGCCCGCGCCACCCGGCCGCGCGCAGCTCGCGAGCGATCAGGATATTCATCATCCCGTGCCCCACGAGCGCGACGACGTCGTCGTGCACGCCGCGCTCTTGAAGCAACCTGGCGGCTGTCGCGGCGCGCGCGCGCACCGTCCGGAAGCTGTCCACGCCCGCCGACCAGCCGCAGAACCAGGCGGACCGCGCGAGCAGCCCCCACAGCTCGGGGCGAAGCCGCAGGCCGAAGCGAAAGCCGCACGGCAGGTCCGCCTCCCGAAATTCGGTCGCGACAACGTGCGACGCGCCAGGCGCGAGCAGCGCCGCGGATTCCCGTGATCGCCGTAGCGGGCTCGCGAATACGCAGGTCGCCGCTCGGATCACCTGTTCGAGCGCCGGGCTCGGCCGAGCGCTGAGGTCGAGCGGCGCTTCATCTTCTCCGCGGCGCCATTCGCCAAAGTCGCGGCCACAAATAGGTGTTCGAAAATCCCAGGCCGGCCTGCCGTGGCGAACGAGAATGATCTTCACTCGCTGGGTCTGGGGACCGCGCTGCGGTGGCGGATCCGCCAGCCCAACCAGGCGAGCACGAGCGCGGGCAACAACACGAGCAGCGATTCGATAGCCAGTTGACTGAGGATCATCCCATCGGGACGTCCGAGCGGTGTCCAGGAAAATCGAAAGCGCCGCTCCGAAAACGGCGCCAAAAAGGCGATTCCGAGCGAGTACGTGGAGAGCGCATCGAGGCAGCTGTGCGAGAGCAGGGCGAGGCCGAGCGTGACGCCAAGGCGCGCGCGGTCGTGGCGAACCATGCCCCTGGTGATGAGGATCGTCGCGACGACGGCGAACGCGAGCGAGTGCGTGAGCGCGCGGTGCGCGAAGGGCGACGATTGGGGCAGACCGGACGACCACAGCACGTCGATGTCGGGAAGCGCCGCGCAGGCCGCGGCCAGGGCGCAGACGCGCGTGCTTGGCGGCGCGGGCGCGGTCCAGGCGCCAATCGCGAGACCGACGGCGGCGTGCGAAATGGGTGTCGGCACGGAATCAGAAGCTCGCGCGGCCCGTGGTCACCACGCGCAGGACCGACTGCTGCCGAAACCGGCGCTTGTATTCGCCGATGACCTGGGTGATCGCCGAATCGATCGACGCGGCGGCCGAAGGATGGATCACCTCGAGCACGATGCTCGGCTCGCGCGTGACGTGGCCGGTTGAATCGCGCCAGTCTCCGGCCGCGGGCCAGAACGTGTAACCCGCCGGCAAATGGGGGCTGACGACCTCACGTACAAACACCGCCCAGAGCGAGTCGGTCACGCCCAGCGTGTCCCCGATGTTGCGACCAAAGTAGATCCGCTCGGTCACGACCGGCTGGAGTTGGGGGGGGCCCGATTGGATCGCCGGAGCGCAGCCGCCCAGCAGCACGAGCACGAGGGGGAAGGTAAACCTCATTCCTCCTAATCTACGGCTCGCTCTAGCGCAGCGTCATTCCAAAGTAGACGACGTGCGCATTGAAGCCCGGGTTCTCCAGGGCTGTGTTCGCGTTGGAGATATGCGTGAAGCGGTAACCGACGATGAAGGCCCGACGACCGATCTGTCCAAAACGGAGCCCGCCACCGGCGCTGCCGAAGAAATTCACAGACCGAGCGTTGACGTTGGGCATCGCCCGCGCGAAGGCGACGGCACCACCGTTGCACGCCGCGAACAGCGCGATGGTCTTCGCGAATCTGAGCCCGAATCGGAATCCTACAGGAGTGGCGCCTGCACCGAAGTCGGGTCCGTCGCCGTGGGGGAAAACAACATAGAACGAATCGCTGGGCGCTCGACCCGGAAACCAGCTGCCGAGCCCTTTCTGCACCTTCGTCGCGACCACGGCGGGCAGGATTTCCCCAACCCAACTCGCGCTGAAGCCCTTCCAGTGGATCAAGGGGTGCGCGACGTAAACGGTCGTAATCACCAGCTCGTGATCCGGCACTCCACCCCACGACTCCGTGACCACCGATGGACCGCCCCCGACGCTCGCCCCGATTTCCCACCGGGACTGCGTCAGAGCTGCCGCGGGAATAGCAACGGACAGAAGCGCAACAACGATAACGTGTTTTGGCACGCCTCGAGAAAACGATGGGTGCGAGCATCGTACCCGCGAGGCTGCGGGAAGTTACGCCTTGCCGAAGTGTGGGTTCTCGATCAGTCCGATGAGGTTGCCGAACGGATCCGCGACCGTCGCGACGCGAATGCCTTCCCCGACGTCCTGCACCGGCGACTTGAGGGTCCCACCGACACGGATGAACTGCTCGACCGCCTTGTCGATGTTCGGCACACCCCAGTACGCGACGCTGCCGCCGGGGCCGGGCTTGCTCCCTTTGGTGTCCGGATCGAGCCCGAGCTCGAAGCCGCCGATGTTGAAGCCCACATAGAACGGCTCATCGAAGTACGGCTGGATGCCGAAGGCGCTGCTGTACCACTGCTTCGCGCGCTGGAGGTCCGACACCTTGTAGATAACCGTGCGCAGGCCAAGAATCGTCATGGCCGTAATCTAGGACACGGCGAATGGCAAGCCAGCGCCAATCCCAAGGAGTAGCGCCGCGCCAAACGACATAATCCCGACGATGGTGGTTGACGCCCGGCCGCCTGGTGCGTAGGTAAGAGCAAGGGGAGCCACAGCGGAGGCCGATCATGCGAACACTGCGAGCACTGCTGCTTACCGCAACCGCGATCACCGCGATCGCTCCACCGTCGCACGCACAAAGCGCTGGCGACGGTTTTTTATTTAGGGTTCCCGTCGGCGCGTGGACGATGCGGGCCGGATTTGATCGCGCCCTCGCCAACAGCGACATCTTCGCGTTCGCGACCGACCAGCTGACGCTCAGCCGCTCGGACTTCGGTTCGGCCACGCTCGGCACCAGTCTCGCGTTCCGGATGTCGCCCGCCACAGACATCGTGCTCGACTTCAGTTATTCCCGCTCGAGCCAGGGCTCGGAGTTCCGCCACTGGATCGATAACAACAACCAGCCGATCGAACAGACGACGGCGCTGCGCCGCATCCCGCTCACGCTGGGCATTCGGCACTACCTCTCGTCGCGCGGCCGCTCGATTGGACGGTTCGCCTGGATCCCCGCGCGCCGCGCCCTCTACGTGGGCGTCGGCGGGGGCATGATGGAATACAAGTTCAGTCAGTCGGGTGATTTCATCGACTTCGAAACGACTCGCGTGTTTTTCGATGAGTACATCTCGCAAGGCTGGACTCCGGTCGCGCAGGCGAACGCCGGCCTGGACTTGGCCCTCGGCCGCTTCGCCCTGCTGAACATCGAGGGGCGCTACACGTATGCGCAGGCACCCATGAGCAGTGATTTCAAGGGCTTTAACCAAATGGATCTGTCGGGAATGGCCGTGACAGCCGGCATCTCGCTCAGGCTATAGGAAGGAACGCTCCCATGCGCACGCAAATTCAAGCCTTGTTTACCGCGGCCGCATTGCTCGGCATTGGCGCGGTGCCGGCACGCGCTCAGGACACGACCGTCGACTCCCGCTGGCTGGCGTACCTCGGCTGCTGGGAGCCGATCGTGAGCACCAACACGCAGATGTGTGTGGTCCCGGTGGCCGGCACATCCGCCGTCGATCTCGTGAAAATTGAAAAAGGGGAAGTCGTCGCCGGCGAGCGCATCGTCGCGAGCGGCGAGCGCATTGCCACGACACACGGCGACTGCACCGGTTGGCAGAGCGCCCAATGGTCCTCACTCGGTGATCGTCTCTATCTTCGCTCGGAAAACAGGTGTCCCAACAGCGGGACACGTACCGGCACGGGGATGATCGCGATGACCCGCAATGGCCAGTGGCTCTACATCCAAGGCGCCACGCTCGGCCTCGAGACCGGCGTGCACGTGGAACGGTATCGCGAGGCCGCGGCCGACTCGCTGCTCCCGAGTGAAATTCAGGACGCGCTGCGCCCCAATATCACCGCGACGATGCAGGCACGCGCGGCGGCTGCGACGCCCCTCGCCATCGCCGACGTCGTGGAAGCGTCCCACCATGTGGACGCCGCAATCGCCGAGGCCTGGCTCGTCGAGCGCCGTGGTCCCTTCACACTGGACGCCAAGCGTCTCATCGCGCTCGCCGACGCAGGGGTGCCGGCGCGGACCATCGACCTCCTGGTGGCGCTGTCGTATCCCGAGGTCTTTGCCGTCAATCCAGCAACAGGGCAAGGTGAGCGGCTGGCGGCAGAGAAGCGTGCGGCGGTCGCAGGGAATCCGACATACGCGATGGGCGGGCTGTATCCGGAGTGCTCTTACGACTATCTGTTCTACGGCTATTCTTCGTACTACTGCGACGGTCTCGCCTACCGCTTCGGGTATCCCTTCGGTTACGGCTTCTATCCCGGTGACTATCCCGTGACGATCATCTATACGGGCTCGGGCAGCGGGGGTGGGGGCGGAGGGGGCGGTGGCGGCTCACACCCGCATGGCCAAGTCATAAACGGGCAAGGCTATAAGGAAGGGGTTGGCGCCACCTCGGACGTCACACGCTGGGGTGAGCCGCGGTCGAACACGTCCAGTGGGTCGTCCGGCACAACCTCGACGCCAGCCTCGACATCGACATCGACATCGACATCAACCTCGAGCTCGGGGGAGCGAACGGCCAAGCCGCGGCCGTAGTTCTTACGCAGCCCCCGCCCCGCCGCGACGCTTGAGATTTCGGGCGGCGAACGCCTTACGCCCCGTCTCCGCGTCGAGCAGCTCGTACATGCCGAAGATCCCGATGACCTCGCCGCTCGCTTTGCGGATTGGTGTTTTTCCCGCGCGCACCCAGGTGATGCCGGTCGTGGACTGCTGCCGCTCCAGGATGTCGAGCTTGGCGGTGCCGCTCTTGAAGACCGCCTCGTCATCCTGACGATACTTCGCAGCCTGGTGCCCCCACGGGAGCCGGCGGTCGAAATCGTCCGTGCCGACCAACTCCTCGGGCCGATTCATGCCGGCATCGCGCGCGAACAGGTCGTTGCACCCGCCGAACTTGAAACCGGTGCCGAGCTTCCAGAAGACGCGGACGTGCTGCCCGGCTTGAGCGGACGCCTGCAAGTAATCGGCGAGCTCCGCGGCCAGCGTGGCCTGCGAAGCACTCGGCCAGCGGGATGCGCGGTCCGCCATAGCGGGATGCAGCCCGGGCCACGAGGCCTCCATTACCACCTTGTAGGCCGCCAGAATCGCTCTGAGGACGTCGGCATCGTCCATTCCTGGCCTCCTCTATCTGTGGGCTCGCGGCTACAACCGGCACACAATACCGAGTCAACTCAGCATTCGCGCAAGTCTGGACTATACCGGGGCTTTCCATCGCCAGATCACACCGGCGACGTCCCGCGGCAAGCGCTGGCCCGTCTGGTGCGCCACCATGAGAATCTGTCCCCGGTGGTGGCCCTCGTGCGCGACGAAGTACGTGAGCACGTGGCCGACGTCGAGCGCCAGGTTGCGCCAGACGTACCCCTTCGACGGCGGGACCTTGCCACCGGCCTCGAGGCCCAACGTCAACACGGCTGCGATGCCGTTGCTGCTGCGCTTCAGCGCCGCCACGAGCTGCCGCCGCGTCACACGGCGGTGATCGACGTGATCGGGTGTGCGAATGCCGTGCTCGCGGCCGAGCGTCTTGACCCAGCTGCAGCGGGCGTTGTGGATGTGAGCGGCGATCATGCGTACCGTGCGTCGTGGCACGCCGGGAACCGGGGTGTCCCAAAGCGCTGCCGGCAGGAGCTGCACCAGCTCCATTGTGACGCGGTTGTTGGTGCGCCATGCGGCGAGCATCGTCGCGCCGAGATCGCGTGCAGGCATCGTGCTTACGCCAGCACGAGTTCGTACTTGCTCAGCATCCGCTCGCTGAAGTCGCGTCGCTCCACGAGCTCTAAGAACGGGACCAGCGGACCGAGAAACCCGAACCAGGGCATGGTGCTTTAAGCTGCGCTGCGGGCGCTCAGCCGCAATAGCGCGACAATTCCCCAAGCGATCAGCGCGCTCGCTACACCCGAGACGATCCCAATGATCACGTTCGACTGGCCCCACACCACCGGCGCCAAGCCCGCCGCCAATGCGACGCTGGCCACAAACGCGATGAACACCGCACGGCTCCATTGGCGTGCCCACAACCACACTGCAACGACAGCGAGACTCAGAACACCGAACACGAGCTGCAGCACCGTCTGTACGATCTGGCCGATCGTGTACTGGCTGTGAGTGGATTGATCGAACTGATCGAGTCCGCCGGCGATCCCGGTGTAGGCAAGGGCCAGGAGCAGCAGGATCGCGATCGCGAGCAACAGGCGCGAGGGCATTCTACCAAGGCCGCTCGTCTCCGGCGCAAGTCGCGCGGATGGGCGCCAGATGGCGCCAGCTGTACCGTACTGCGTGGTCCTCCACGACGAACGGCGGCCTTCGTCACTCCCGCCTGGTCGCTGGCATGTTTGGCATTCATGTCAGCGACAACCTCCCAATACGATCAGCGAGTGATGCAGCGCGACGACCCATGGGATCTCCTTATTGGTGAGGAGCGGTCTGGGA